>Ga0268262_10001786_pt1 | contig 25894 bp, 20 predicted proteins | sample TergutNc150P3_FD_190354 | JGI IMG/M metagenome (GOLD analysis project Ga0268262, IMG submission 190354) | Nasutitermes corniger P3 segment gut microbial community from laboratory colony in Florida, USA - Nc150 P3 (SPAdes) (version 2) | ecosystem: Host-associated > Arthropoda: Insects >... | reverse complement strand
TGTGCAGTTCTCCCATTTTTACGGCGGCTTCGATATTCACCGGGTCCCAGCGCTTAAAGGGGTCTGTCTCCCGATAGCCCGCAAGGTCGCCGAAAATTTCTATGTTTTCCAGCAACTCAGTCAATTGAAACCTGTACGCTTTGCCGTCTTCAAGCAGGTTGTAATAGTGAAAATTGACAAAATCGCATATCAGTATGGCTTTGGGAAAATCTTTTTTGTCCAGCGCCAGGGCGTAAGCCTTCGCCTGCTCGTAAGCCTTTTCTAGATCTTTGCCGGGGCTTTTCATTTCTATAAGGATATGGCCTTTCCATAACAGGTCTATGTAACCTGACTGGCCTCCTGTGGTGTCGGCGAACAACCCTTGCTGGCGGTCTTTGTAAAGCTTTACTTTGTCTTCAAAAACGGCTACTTTTTTCCGGTCAACGCCAAATATGTTGAAGAACTCAATTTGAAACGATTGAGCGTCCGCCTCCTCCCGCGCTTTCGGGGCTTTGTCTTTCCAGTCATTGACGAAAACAGCGGCTCTGGTTTTGATTTCGTTCCACGACAGGGGCATAGTTACTTATACCATGTTTTCTTGGTTTTAACTAGAGAAGCACAAATTCGAAGCTGTTATAAACACGATATTTACAATAATATAAGACAAGGAGAAGCAACGTGATCGAGGTTTCCAATTTGGTCAGACGCTACGGCCCCCATGTAGCTGTTGACCATGCCAGTTTCAATATTCAAAAGGGTGAAATCGTGGGGTTCCTGGGGCCAAACGGCGCGGGAAAATCAACTACCATGAACATCCTTACAGGCTACCTTTCAGCCACCGAGGGGACCGTCAGGATTGACGGCCAGGACATTCTTGAGCATCCAACGGAGATCAAGAAAAAAATCGGCTATCTGCCGGAAAATCCCCCACTATACCAGGACATGACAGTAAGGGAATACCTTTCCTTTGCCGGAGAAATAAAAGGCGTTCCTAAACAGGAAAATAAGGAAAGGGTGAACAGCATCATGGAAACGGTGGGCGTGCATGACGTTTCCAAACGGCTTATCAAGAACCTTTCCAAAGGATACAAGCAGAGGGTTGGGCTGGCGCAGGCGTTAATAGGAAATCCGCAGGCGCTGATTCTGGATGAACCGACCGCTGGGCTTGACCCAAAACAGATCCTTGAAATCCGCGACCTTATCATTAAATTGGGAAAGGACCACACCGTCATTTTGAGTTCTCACATTCTGCCTGAAATAAGCGCGGTGTGCAGACGGGTTCTTATCATTAATCAGGGAAAGATTGTGGCTGACGATAGTCCTGAAAACCTGGCAAAGCGAATTCTTGGGGGAAGCAGAATCCTTCTCAGGCTGGACGCTGACGAGAACGCGGTTCAAGGGGCGCTGGAAAAAAATTCAACCATAAAGAAGCTTGAATTCAGTAAATCCCAGGAGGACGGCACTGTCGATGTGATAGCGTCAGCGGAGGAAGATACAGACATACGACGGGATCTGTTCAGGGCTTTTGCGGACGCTAATATTCCCATCCTCATGATGCGCTCTTTGGACATGAGCCTTGAAGATATCTTCCTCAATCTAACTACTAAGGAACAAACTACCAAAGAAATGACTACCAAAGAAGCCGACAACCTGGACAGCAACGGGGAGGAAAAGTAAATGTTCGCGATTTTTAAACGGGAATTAAGGGCATACTTTCTTACGCCTATTGGATACCTCTATATGGGGCTTTTTCTGCTACTGACGGGAATTTTTTTCGCCTTCTATAATATGTTCCCCCAAAACTCCCAGTTCGCAAGTTTTCTGGGCAACATACTCATTATCTATCTTTTTACCATACCCCTCTTAACCATGCGCCTTTTTTCTGAGGAAAAAAGACAAAACACGGATCAGCTCCTTCTTACAAGTCCCGTTTCAATAACGGCAATAGTTTGCGGAAAATTTTTGGCCGCCTTGACGGTGTACTGCGGCACTCTCGCTTTTACCGCCCTGTATAGTGTGGTTATCGCCCTATACGGGGACCCGCAAGTATGGGAAACCGTTGGCAGTTATATCGGCTTTATCTTTCTTGGGGCATCTTATATCTCTGTGGGAATTTTCGTTTCCACGGTTACCGAGAACCAGCTCACAGCCGCGCTGATAAGTTTCTTTTCCCTCTTCCTTATCTGGCTGATCGATTCAGTGAGCCAGGTTGTCCCATCGGACACAAGGTCGGGGATCATTTCCGCGGTGATTCTCCTTGTGGCCTTGTGCGTCTTCATCTACCTTAACACAAGGAACTGGGTCATTACCCTGGGTGCCGTGCTGGTTGGCGGCCTTGCTATTGGGGGCTTCTACTTTTTCAAGCAGGATGTGTTTTTCGGATTCATCCGAAAATTTTTGGGCTGGTTTTCACTTAACCGCCGGTACGGATCTTTTACAATGGGGCTTTTAAAATTTGATTCCCTTTTGTATTACGTCTCCTTCTCGGGTCTTTTCCTGTTTCTCACGGTAAGGCGCATTGAGAAACGGCGGTGGAACTAGGAGGGCATGATGGAAATTAAAGGCTTGAAAATAAAAGGTATCGAAGATATCAGAGAATCCTTCAAGACACGGCAGGTAAAATACGGCGGCTACGCGGCGCTCTTAACTCTGGCGGTAATAGCGGCCCTAATTCTTGTAAACCTAATCGCGGGCCAACTCTCGCCACAGGTTGATCTGACGTATAGCAAACTATATTCCCTTTCGGAGCAGACATTGCAGGTGCTGGAAACGGTGAAGACTCCGGTCAGGTTTTACGGCCTCTGGCGGCCCGGCGAGGAAAACCAGGAAGTAATCACCGTGATAAACCTCTACCTTTCCAAGAACCGCAACATCAGCCTGGAGCTGATTGACCCGGACAGGAACCCCGGCTTTGTGAACAGGTACGATAAAGAAAGGCAGGGGATTCAGCGCGGTAGCCTGATCGTGGAAGGGGAAAAAGGATTTAAGGTTATTACCCCCTCAGAAATGTACGATTACAACACATCCCAATATGGAGGCAGTTCCGTTATCGCCGTCGCGATAGAACAAAGGATCACGAATGCCCTTCTTTACGCGGGCACGGGGAATACTCCGGTTGTATACGAAATAACCGGGCATGGCGAAAGCCCCCTTTCGATATTTGGCATACAGAATACGGTGGAGCGTGAAAATTTCTCCCTGAAATCCTTAAACCTTCTTGTGGCGGCAATTCCATCCGACGCGTCAGCGCTCATCCTGAATAACCCTCAAAGAGACCTGACAACCGCCGAGGCGGAGAAACTCCTGAATTATCTGGAAAAGGGAGGCCGCCTTTTGGTAATGGTGAATCATAATATCCGCGAACTCTCCGGCCTTAACGAAGTTTTGGCAAGCTACGGGCTCGAATTTATTTACGGAATTGTTCATGAGACAGACCTGCGCTATATAGCTATGGATCCGAGTAGCGAATGGCCGGACTTGTTGGATCATGAAATCACCAGGCCGCTTGCGGATAAAACCAAAACCCCCACAATTCTAGCGCAAGCGATGGCGCTTTCATTTCTGGACACCAAACGTAGGACTGTTGATATTACGCCTTTGATGACTACGTCTCCCGGCGCTTTTCTCCGTACCAATTTAAATGAAGCAAGCGCCACAAAACTGCCTTCGGATATTTCAGGCCCCTTTATCCTTGGCGCGGCTATCAGGGACCCAGGATGGATACAGAACAATGAACCGCAGGCGCGTATTGTCGCGATAGGATGCGGCTATTTATTGGACATCGCGGCTATGGGCCTTGACGCAAACAGGGATCTCTTTATGAACAGCCTTACATGGCTTGAAGATCGCCCAGAAACCATTTCTGTAAGATCCAAGAGCGTGTTCCTTATGCCCCTCAGCATGAATATGATACAGATCATTATTTTCGGAGCGCTTTTTATCATTGTCATTCCAGCGGGCTTTTTTATAAGCGGTTTGGTAATTTGGCTAAAGCGTCGGCATCTGTGAGGTCTTGAATATGTCGAGGAAAAATAAAACCCTGATTATCGCGCTGGGAATTCTTGTACTTCTGGGCGTTGTGTATTACTGGTCAATATCATGGAACAAAAAGAAAACCGATTACACATCGTCGCCCTATGCGTCTCCTCCGAACCTTGGAAACCTTGATGGCTCCAAGCTTGTCAAGATCGAATTAAACAGTCTGACGCTGGAAAAAAACAATGGGATCTGGAAATTAGTTTTACTTGAGGGAAGAACCCCGCCCAGGGAAATCGAACTTGACCAGTCACGGATTCAATACATGTCTTATTCTTTATCAAGCGTCTGGGTTGAGCAGGTTATAGATGAGTCTCCCTCTGATGTGTCACAGTACGGGCTGGACAAGCCTTCTTACCGAGCGTGCGTTACCGATTCAGCCGGAAAGAAAGTAGAGTACCTTTTGGGAAACATGACCCCCTCAAGAACTTTCTATTACATTATGACAGCAGGGGATCCCAAGGTGTACTCGATCTCTCCATATACGGCGGAGTATATGCAATTTACTTTGGACAGTATAAGACAGCGCTCCATTTTCCCGCCTTTCCAGCCTTCGGAGTTGACGCAGTTGCTGGTAGAGTCCTCGCGGTTTAAGCGAATAGAAATCAACAAAAAACCGGAAACGCCTACGTTTGATTTAACCGGACTCTTTTCCACCCATTTCATTAATTCGCCCTACGCTCATACAAGGGGAGTAGACAGCCAGGCTTTTGACAACTTCGTCGCGCCGTTTATGAGCCTTGAGATTGTTGATTTTGTTGATGACTCGCCCTCATCCCTTAAGCCATACGGGTTGGATGATCCTGTCAGAATCTTTCTGCGGACTGAAGATGAATCCCTCGATCTATTAATAGGAAACGAGCATGACGGTAAACGCTACGCGAAACTTGCAAATGCTTCCGGCGTATTTACCCTCAGCGACATGGAAAGCATTGTAAATGCCAAACCTTTTCCCCTGATTAATAAATTCGTCCTCCTTGCTTACATTGAATGGGTTGACCATCTTACGATAACCGGGGGAGAGAGAAACCTAAGCGCGGATTTCCGGGGAACGGGAGACGACAGGGTTTATTACCTTAACGGCAGAAAAACGGAGACGGCTTCTTTCAAGAACTTTTACCAGGCCGTTATCGGCCTTCTCGTTGACGCCGATTACCCAGGCCCGGCCCGACAGCAAAGCGATGACTCCGCTGTACTGACCATCGAATACACGTTTAATAACCCGCCCGGAGAACGGCGAGCCATCACCCTTATTCCCTATAACCGGGATTTTTACGCTTTAAAGCAGGAAGGCGTAATGGAATTTCTGGTTTCCCGAAACCAGGTTCGCCGTATTTACGAGACTGCCGACGCTGTTATCTATGATGGGAATTAACCTATAAGAACCCTGTAATATCAACTTAAAGGAATTCTTTAAATCTTATCTCACAAAGGACACAAAGACACGGAGAGCCAGAGGTAATTAATTAGCCAGATATTAATATCGTGTTTATTTTGATTATACTAATAAAAAAGTAGAAGACGCAAATTTAGGTAATAACGCGTAGTTCTTTGTGCCTTTGTGTTCTCCGTGAGATATCTTTTGAAATTATTTTTTCGCAAAGATCGCTTTAAGACTTTCCGAATAAGGCGGGCGGGCAATCCCGAATTCAGTAACAATCGCGGTAATCAGATCGTGATCGGTTACATCAAAGGCGGGGTTGAACACTTTTACTCCCACAGGGGCCATGCGCTCCTTGTACCACATCTCGGTAACTTCTTCCGCCTTTCGCTCCTCGATCACAATGTCCTTGCCTTCCTTAATCGACATATCAATCGTTGATGTGGGAGCGCAGACATAAAAGGGAATCCCGTAATGCTTCGCGAGGATTGCCACGCCTGAAGTGCCGATTTTGTTGGCGGAGTCGCCGTTAGACGCCACGCGGTCACAGCCTACAAAGCAGGCTTTAACCCAGCCGTTTTTCATTACCACGCTCGCCATGTTGTCGCAGATCACCGTAGTGTCCACCCCAGCAGAAACCATTTCAAAAGCGGAAAGCCGCGCGCCCTGAAGGAGTGGGCGGGTCTCGTCGCAAAAGACTTTGAAATTCATTCCCCGTTCCCGGCCCAGATGAACAGCCGCCAGGGCTGTACCATAACGCACCGTGGCAAGCTGTCCTGCGTTGCAATGCGTAAGTATGCCGTCGCCGTCTTTGATAAGCTCAAGCCCGTGCTCGCCTATGGATTTAGAGACCTGTATGTCTTCGTCCCGTATTTTTACAGCCTCGTCATGAAGAAGTACCTTTAGTTTTGCGGTGGCTTCTCCTTTGTGATCCAGCACAACCTTTTCCATCCTGTCCAGCGCCCAAAAAAGATTTACCGCCGTGGGGCGGGAAGATGCAAGGCGATCCCTGGCTTTTTTAAATCGACTGTAAAAACCGTCGTAAGATTCCTCGTTTATTTCCAGCGCCGCAAGGTATACCCCAATCGCCGCGGCGACACCAATAGCAGGCGCGCCCCGGACTTTCAAGAGGTATATGGCCTGGTAAATATCTTCCTGCCTGGTGAGGTAAAGGATTTCCACTTTTCCAGGTAGCTTGGTCTGATCAATAATTTTGAGGGCCTTTCTTTCCTCGTCAAGATCTACTGTATCAATTGATAAAATATTTTCTTTATTTCCCACAGCGCCCTGAAGCGCGATAGCGCTCAAGCCGCCAGTTTGAATGCCGAGTTTTTCCTGTATTTTTACAAGCTCCCCAATCTGCTCGCGGTTAAGCGCGTTGGCTTTGCCGATGACAAACTCCGTGTTCATATAGATCATCGCGTAGTGTTCCAGCGCTTCCAGCCGGTACCACGCTTCCATAAGACTGCTACCCCAGGTCAAAGCGCCGTGGTTGGCAAGGAGCAGGGCGTTGTAATCTTTGCAATAAGGAGCAACCGAATCGGGAACTCCCTGGGAGCCTGGCGTTTCGTAACGTGTTACAGGCACTATGCCCAGGTTCACCAGCGCTTCGGGGTATATCGCCTTGTCCAGGCTTATCCCCGCAATCGCGAAAGAAGTGGCAAAAGGCGGATGGGCGTGACAGACGGCCTGAATCCTGGGGTTTTCGTTGTATATACGCAGGTGCATCTTTATTTCCGAAGACGGCGCTAACTTGCCCTGCTGGATCACTTTCCCGTCCAGACTCATTTTGACCAGCTCTTCTTCCTTCATAAAACCTTTGGAAACCCCTGTCGGAGTTGCCCAGATCGTGTCAGGGCCAGTTTTGCAAGTGATGTTTCCGTCATTGGCGGCAACGTACTGCTTGTCGTACATACGACGTCCTATCTCAAGTATCAACTCTCTGGCCTGGCTGTCGTTAGGATAAACCATAGGGTATTCCATCCCTACTCCCCTGATTTTCCCGCTAAAAAAACCCTGAGCTTTTCCAGCACTTTGTCAAAATCCAGAGGTTTCCCGATGTGATCGTTCATGCCGGCCTCAAGGCACTTTTCAACGTCCTCGCGGAAAACATTGGCTGTCATGGCAATGATGGGAACCGTTTTTGCTTTTTCAAAATTTAATTTGCGAATTTCGCGGGAAGCCTCAATGCCGTCCAATATCGGCATTTGCAGATCCATAAAAATTAAATCGTAGCGATCCGGATTCGCGGAAAACATTTTTACCGCCTCCACACCGTTCACCGCGCAGTCAATTTCGATCTGCAAAGGCTCCATCATGGTTATAAGAATTTCACGGTTAATTTCAACATCCTCTGCCAAAAGAATACGCCGCCCGGGGAACGTGTCCGCGCTTTTTCCTTCCGGCGTTCCAGAAGGAGACTCAGAGACGCCGATAAATTTTTTGATGCACTCCGCCACGGAAGAAGAAAACAGCGGCTTGGACATAAAATCATCGACACCGGCGTTTTCGGCTTCCTGTTCAATTACGTTCCATTCGGCGGCGGAGATCATAATTATAACCGAATTCCCGGAACTGATCTTTTTGATCTCGCTTGACAGCTCAATGCCACTCATGTTTGGCATCTTCCAGTCAACAAAGTACATATTGTACGCGCCATTGCTTTCGATAAGCTTTAGCGCTTCGTTGCCGTCTATTGCGGTATCGCAGACAACTCCTATCTGATCCGCCAGAAATTTAAAATACTCAAGCGGTTCAGGCTCGTCGTCAACAACAAGAATGCGGACACTGGACCAATCTACCTGCGGCGGCAGAAGGCTGACCGGCTTTTCCGTTCCCAGCCCCGCTTTTATGGTAAAAATAAAAGTCGCGCCTTTGCCCAGCTCAGATTCGATCCATATCTTTCCGCCCATTAGTTCTATTATGTGTTTTGAAATCGCGAGCCCAAGGCCGGTTCCGCCAAATTTTCGCGATGTACTGCTTTCCGCCTGTTCAAACATGGTAAAGAGCCTTGCCTGCTGTTCGGCGCTAATCCCTATTCCCGTGTCCTTAACCTCAAATTTTAGCTCACACATTCCGCCTTCTTTGCCGACAGAACCCACCCTTACGCTTATCGAGCCCTCTTCGGGAGTAAACTTAATGGCGTTGGAAAGCAGGTTGGTTATTACCTGCGCCAGCCTTTTATCATCGCCTATCAAAGACAGCGGAGTGTTCTCTTCCAAATAAACAGAAAGCCTTTGCTTTTTTTCATCAACACGGAAATTGATTATGTTGACCACTCTTTGAAGCAGTTTTTCCAGATTGAATTCAGCCGGGGACAATTCAAATTTTCCCGCCTCGATTTTTGACATTTCCAGAATGTCGTTAATAATATCCAAAAGGTGGCTTGAAGCGCCTTCTATTTTTTCAAAGGCGTAGTTCTTCTTTTTTATATCCAAAGCCGATTTGCCTATCGCCGTCATCCCAATAATGGCGTTCATGGGCGTCCTGATTTCATGGCTCATGTTTGAAAGAAAGTTTGTCTTTGCCCTGCTTGCGGCCTCGGCTTTTTCCAGAGCCGATTCCAGTTTTTCCGCGCTAAGCCTCAGGTTCATTGTCATCTCATTTCGCAGAAGGAAGTTGGCTATCATCATACTCCCTGAACGCAGTATCGATTCCTCATTATCGTTAAACATACGCTCGTGATGGCAATCGTCAAACCCGACAAAACCCCAGAATTTATCCCGCAAGAAAACAGGTACAACCAGAATTGAAATAATGCCCTGCGCTGATAGCCGTCCCTGCTCTTCGGGCGGAAAATCGCGAACCAGCCCGTTTATACATTGTCCTGCCTGTAAAACTTCTTTCCATCTCTGAAAATTTTCCTCATACAAAACATTTATCGTTAGATCCGATCCTTGCTGGGACTCGACGCCTTCCGCCCATTCGTACAACTGAGTGCAGTAGAGCTTGCCCTCTATGGTATGGTTTTCCCAGATATACACGCGATCAACATTCACAGCCTCGGCCATCATGCCCATACAGCTACATAGATTTTCTTTAAACTCATCGGTTTCCGACTGAAGCAGAATACCAGCGATCTGATTAACCGCCTGCAGCATAACATCCCGCTGATCAAGGCCTTTTATCACCTGTTGATATTCGCGTAAATTCCTGTTGCGTTCCGCGATTTTTCTTTTTTTGTTTTGTAATTTATCAAAAAGCATATCCGTCTCCCATCGGCCTCAGTGTACTTATCTTATCACAGTATTCCCTGTATATTAATATATCCAATGGCTTGCTATCTTCAAAATATTGGCGTTCTAGAAAGAATCTTCCCACTCCTTTCGGAAGAAATTGAAAAAGCAAACGCGAACACAGAGACACTCAAGATCGAAGCCTCGGCCTCAGGGGATCCCACCCTTGTTTACAACGGCCTGTATGTCCATTCAAAGATGGATCCCAGGCGGGAAGCTGAACGGCTCGCGTCTGGCAACGATGAAGACACTCCGGCGCTTGTTCTTGGCTTCGGCCTTGGTTACGCTTTCTCGGCACTGGCGGCGAAGTTCCCAAAAAGGCCGATTATCGTTGTAGAAAAACACCCGGAAATATTAAAAAAAGCCATCGAGCTTCGCGACTTTTCGGCCTTTCTCGCGAGAGAAAAGCTGGTATTCGTTCTGGATGTCGAGGGCCTCACCGCCGCCCTCTCGCTTTTTGAAAGCGTGCCCGGCGTTCCTCCCCTGGTGATACGGAACCGCGCGCTCTGCGATTTGGACAAGGACTGGTACGCGCGGGCCGAAGACAAGATCGCGGAATGGAACAAGCGGACAAACGTAAACCAGGCTACCAAAAAGCGTTTCGGCAAACGCTGGGTTAAAAACCTCTCCCTGAATCTTCAGGCTGTGCGGGACTTCCCCGGTATTTCCCGCCTTGAGGGGATTCTCGCGCAAAAGGATATCCCGGTGTTTCTTGCCGCGGCGGGCCCCAGCCTGGATGAGACAGGCCCCTGCCTAAGCGAAATTTACAAGCGCTGTCTGGTAGTCGCCGTTGACACAAGCCTGCGCTTTCTTCGCGAGCGCGAAATCGAGCCTGACTTCGCCCTGTCCGTAGATCCCCAATATTGGAATTCCCGCCACCTGGACAGGTCATCTTCTCCCAATACTCGCCTTGTGGCGGAGTCCGCGGTCTACCCCACCGTTCTGCGCCTTCCCTTTGGCGGCATTTTTCTTTGCGGCTCTTTCTTCCCACTTGGGCGTTTCGTGGAGGACAGGGTCGATACAAAAGGCGATCTTGGCGCGGGCGGGTCGGTGGCGACCAGCGCATGGGATTTTATCCGCCTCCTGGGCGCTAAAAACGTTTGGATCTCCGGCCTGGATCTTTCCTTTCCAGATCTTAAAACCCATTTCCACGGCGCTCTTTTCGAGGAAAAATTCCACGCCTCTTCCTGCCGCTTTGTCCCGGGCGAAACCTGGAATTACCGAATGCTCAGGGACGGGCATCCCTTCCACGCGAAACGCGCAGGCGGAGGCGTCGTCCTTACCGACGAGCGGCTTTCACTGTACGCCGGATGGTTTGAAAACCGCTTTAGCCAGTTTCCTATGGTAGAAAATTTTTGCCTGTCTCCGGGGGGCATGGAAATAAAAGGCCTGAAATTCGAGCAAATGGAGATACTTTTAGCCCTCCCTGAACGCAGAAAAGAAATTGACGGCCTTTTAAAAGTAACCTACGAGACTATAAACAGGGACTTCTATTCAGAAAAAGCAAGGAAAAACCGCGAAGAAAAGTATAAAAGCGCCGAAACAGCCCTTTTAAAGGGCCTTAAAACGATAGAAAACCAGGCTTTGGAAGCGGAAAAGCTGGCGAAAGACAGCGCGATCCGTTCTAAATTGGGCCATCTTGATAAAATTGAGCTGGAAAAGGCCCTTGAAAAGCTAAATGCCGCCAACATCGCAATTAATAACAGCAACGTGAAGGAAATAGCGGGCTTTCTCCTGCCTGAAACCACAAACTGGGAAGCTGAAATCGCCGAAAGTACCCAAGACCCCCTTCTAAAACACCTTGAGTACTCTTCCCGTTTGTATAAAGCCCTTGCCAACGCCGCGGAATTTAACTTAAAAATATTATCCTGATTTCATTAAAGTTGCGAAATTAAAAGCCGATATCTCTAGTAACAGGGAGTAAAGCCTCCAAAGAAAAATTGACGGTGTGCAACGGGATTATGTCCCAAACGTCCAGGCGCACCGTCTTTTTTTTGCCTAAATTTTGTCCTGTCAACTGAAGAGCCAGACTCCTGTGCTTTCAAGATACCTGGAAATAGCCGCCGCGTGGATTTCGGTGGAAAGCCGCGCAATTTCGCCCTTCCAGGCTTTCATCTTTGGTATCGCGACCAGCGCCCTTTGTTTGCCAAGATCTGAAACATCCCTAAACTCCTGCCGAAATTGCGGCAGCATGGCGTTTATGTTTTGCAGTAAAAAATAAGAGGAAAGCGCGGTTACCACTCCGTCCATCGAAGAAGAAGCCAAAACCGCGAATTCCTTGATCGCAGGCTCAATTTGCCGGTTCAACAGCAGGGAAAAGCCGTAGTACCAGCTTACCCAGTCTTTTAAAGCCGCTTTTGCCGTTTCTTTCCTGATTTTAAAGAAATGCACAGCCCCGGCAATGTCGTTCCCAAGAATACGGGCCGTGCCAAAAACAAGGGCATTGGCGTCAACCAGAGCAGGCTTGTTGATTGCCGTCTTGTTTTCCAGGCTCATTACCGAGGCGGAATCGGAAAGAACCAGGTAGCTATTGGCCAAAAGGCGAACCAGGCGGGAATTATACCTGCCTTTTGAAATTACCTGCTCTTCCAAATAGCAAATCAAAGCCGGCCAGTCCTCTTTTTCCAACAGCAAAAAAAGCTTTTTGTTGGCTAAGTAATAAATGTTCAAAACAAGAAAAAGAACGACCCAAACCAGAATCAATGGCAAGTTCATCTTCCAAAAAGATGCCGATAAAGAAGAACCAAGTATATAATAGGGAACAAGAAACAGGGAGGCCAAAAAGACAAGCAAAGCTATGTTAGATATTGTAAAGATCAGTTTGAATTTCAATTCATTTTCCTTTATAATTGTTTAAATTCTAGAATAGTAAAATTGAAGGGATAAAGCAAGAATGGGAAGGAGACCTATTTGAGTGACGACAGCGTCCAAAACGAAACAGCCGCAAAAACAATGAAAAAATACGCGGTTAATAAAATAGTCCCGGAACACTACTTCTCAGAGCCGGTTTATCTGGACAAGCAGTTCATCCTGACCGTCCCGGAAATGCCCTTAACAAGCGGAATGATAAACGCCCTGATGGAATGGGAGTTTAGGGAAGTTTACAGCGCCGGAGACCCAGTGGAGGGTTACGTCGCCAAAAACGTTGAAGTAGCCGAAGCGGCGGATTCTTCCAGCGTTTCAGCTCTTGCCGGTACTTCAACTCTCAGCGACGGGGACAAGATTATAAGGGCTGAAGAGTTTTACGCCGATTTCATAAAATACGTTGACAACCTATTTGTCCAGGTGGCAATCAGAAACGAGCTAAATTTTAACGCGGTAGCGGAAAAGATAAAGGCGGCCTGCGATATTATCAAGGAAGACAGACGCTTCCTTTTGAGAGTGCAGAAAAACAACCTTTCCAGCCCTAACGATAACTACCTTGCGTCCCACGCGGTAAAATCGACCATCATTTCGCTGATTATTGGCCTCTATCTGAAACTGCCGGCGCACAGGCTCATTGAGCTGGGCGTGGCGGCCCTGCTACACGAAATTGGAATGATTAAGCTTCCTCCCCAGATATACCTGTCCAAGCGTCCGCTCCAGCCGCAGGAACAGAAAGCCATACTTACCCATCCTGTACTGAGCTATAATTTATTGAAGTCCTTCGACTTTCCCCTGACCGTCACCCTGGCCGCCCTTGAACACCACGAGCGGGAAAACGCTTCAGGCTATCCCAGAAAGCTCCCAGGCGAAAGAATAAGCCTTTACGCGAAGATAATAGCCGTTGCCTGTTCCTACGAAGCCCTCTCCGCCCAGCGGCCCCACAAGGAAGCGAAAGACGGCTATACGGGGATGTTGGAACTGCTTAAAAACGAGGGAAAAAGGTACGATGAAACCGTTGTCCGCGCCCTGGTTTTTTCCCTTTCAATTTACCCAATCGGCCTTTATGTGCTTCTTTCAAACGGAAAGAAGGGCCAGGTGGTAGATGTAAACCCGGAAAATGCCCGTTTCCCCGTTGTTCAGATCTTTGGAGAGCTCAACCCTGACGGCAAAAACAAGGTAGTTCAAACTTCCCAGGACGGAGTGTTCATTGCCCGTCCCCTGACAAGGGAAGAAACAAACCAGGTATAAAGCCCCGCCAATATCAATATGAATAACGAAAACCGGTTGTTTAAATTCCTGAAAAAAATATTTGTACGCGGAAACTCCGGGGAGATGACCGAAGAGGATTTGCATCTTGCCCTGCTGGAAGGCGAGAAGTCCGGCGTGGTAGAGAGCAAAGAAAGGACAATGGTCGAGGGCGTTTTTTATCTGGGGGACAAACCTGTAAGCGCCTTCATGACCCACCGCTCTGAAATCCAGTGGCTCGATATAAACTCGTCCGCCGAAGATTCCAGAAAGGCCGCCGAAAGCTCTCCCCGCCAAATCTGGTTTCCCGTCGCCGAAGGAGAACTTGACGAAGTAGCCGGCGCGGTTTCCTCCCAGGATATTTTCAAAGCCCTGCTTGACAATCCCTGGCCCGGCCTTAAATCCATTATGCGCCCCCCCTGCTTTGTCCCGGAAACCATGTCGGCCCTAAAGGCCTTTGAAGCCTTTAAAAAAGCCGACGCCAACGATCTGTTTGTAATGGACGAATACGGCGGTTTTTCGGGGCTCCTTACGATCCGCAACCTTATCGAAGAAATTGTCGGGGAGCTTTCCGCATCAGGAAAAGAAGAAGAAGCGATAGTCAAACAGGAAGACGGGACATGGCTCGCCGACGGAGGCGTCAGCATTGACGACGCCGCAAAAGAGCTGGGACTTGCGCAGCTCGTGGACGAGCAGAACGAATACCACACCCTTGCGGGTTTTATTCTTTATCTGGCCGAAGAAATTCCAAAAACCGGCGCTTGCTTTGACTACGAAGGCTTTCGTTTTAAGGTCGTCGATCTTGATAACAACAGAATAGACAAGATCATTATTTCAAAAATTGATTAAGGCGTGAGTCTTGATCGCATATCCTGCCAAATCTGGCGGGTTCGCTTTTTAAAGATTTTATTGTTAATATTCCACCATCTTTTATCCATGAGAAGTTCCCAAACAGGCATACGCGATTCACCGTAGTCATTTCTGTAGGCCTCGGCGGTGGTTTTATAAATACCAGTAAGCTTCTTAGTCAATTCTTCGATTGACCACGAGCGGGCGTGCAACCTTGCTTCCTCTGATTTCCGTTTCCATAAATCCTTGTCCCCAAGCAGCGCCAGTACACTTTCAATAAACTCGCCTTCGTCGTCGTCTACCATAAAGCCGCCGTTATCGCCGCCCATGACCATCAAAGTGCCAAGAGCGCCAATGGCGACAACCGGAGTGCCGGAAAACATCGCCTCAAGGGTAACAAGCCCCTGGGTATCTGTCAGCGACGGAAACAGGAAAACTTCGGATACTCGGTAAATTAAGGCAAGATCCTTGCGCTCAACGTAGCCGGAAAATTCGCAGTTGTCTTCAAGACCTTTCACCTTCGCTTCTTCTTTAAAGTAATCCAGGTCAGGGCCGCTTCCGGCAAACATAAGAACAACGTCAGGATGCTTCTTTAAAATTTCAGGGAGTATGTTCAAAAGGAAGCCCAGGTTTTTTTCTTTTACAATTCTTCCGGCAAATAAAAGAATTCGCTTTTCTTTAAGTTTTGGGAAAGTTTCTTCCAGTTTTTTTCTGAAAATTTCCCCTTCCTCGTCAGTATGATCAAACAACTCCGGTTCAATCCCGGTAGGAAGCTGGAAGGTTTTTGTTCTACGGTCATAATTATGCACCACTTCATCAATCTGTGTGGTGGGTACAATCACTCTATACGATTGGAACAAAATTGTTTTTATTATGCTCCGGGCTACAAACTTTATAAGAAAAGGCGGAAGCATGGGAAAATAATTCGGACAGTAATCTTCCCACATTGTGTGGAAGGTATAAATTGCCGGCAGGTTATGGGCGCGCGCGTAAAGGAAACCAATTTCGGCGATAACAAATTCGGTATTGATATGAATAATTTCCGGATTATGCGATTCCACCTGCCTGAACACCCAGTGCCATTTTGTGAATTTCGCGAGTCTGTCTTCTTTTGTCACAAAGGCAGGCATCGAAGGAACCCTCACAATTTTTGGCGCTTCTTCGTCCGCTTTGCGATCAAACTGAAATGAAGACAACGTATCTATGCCCTCGGGGTAAGAGGAGCAAATAACCAAGACCTCATGTCCTGCCTTCATCAGCGCGCGGGAATATGAATCAACCGATACTGTTACGCCGTTAACCCTGGGCCAATAGGCGTCTGAAAAAATTGCTATTCTCATGGTTTGATCTTAATGTATGCTTTCAAGCGGTACAAAATCTTCAGGGTGTTCTCTGTAATGTTTGCGGCCTTCCTGTACCCATCTTTTTTCTTCATCTGTTAAATCGGTTTCTATGTTTGGTTCACCGGCAAGGTATTTTACCTCTTGCCTCTCCAAAATGACCTTCATGATTAATTATGCCGCGTCGCGCCAAAATATGCAACAACATGAGAGAGAAAATCCACCACTCTTATGGTTTTTAGCACAAAGGCACCAAGAAAGATATTCTACCACGAACCTCACGAACCAACACAAAATTATAGTATCGAACTTAAGACAAAAATTACTTCAGAATTTTCTCACGCCAAGGCGCAAAGGCGCGGAGGACTGCGCTTGATTTGCTTGTTGTGCGTTCTCTACTGTTATTTTTCTTATTTCATAATGAAAATAAGCAGGAAAAGGGCACTTGGCTTACAAATTACCTCAAGTTCTTTGCGTCCTCTGCGAGATAAAATTTGAAGTAATCTCATTAAGCTAACAATGATGTGTCTGGCATCTAAAAACCATTTTCCCCTTGCGGTTTTTCACAATTCTGGTAGTATTTTACAATGATCATCAATAGAAACAAACCGCTAATTGCGATATTTGCTCTTGCCTTTACGCTGGCAGGCTGTTCAAGCATTCCATCCAACACACCCGCAGGGACAGGCGCTAAGGACGACCCTGTTTTGATGGTTGTAAGCGGTGAGTTTACAGAAGCGAAAATGGTCGAAGTCCTTGCCGAAATAAACAGCGCGAAAAAATATGTGAACCTTGACCTCTCCCCCATGACAGGCTTTGTATTCGACCTTCTCTTTCTTCAAAGAGAAGGCATGAATTATATCGTGTCCTTAAAGCTTCCCGGCGCTATTAAGGACATCAATAACGGTGTTCGCTTTATAGGTCGCTTCTCCAACCTTACAAGCGTAACCATACCGAACGGCGTTACCAGCATAGGGAACTATGCTTTTTACAACTGTACCGGCCTTGCAAGCATAACCATACCAAACAGCATTACAAGTATTGGGCAGAGTGCTTTTAACACTTGTACCAGCCTTACAAGCGTAACGTTTCAAGGCACGATTCCTTCGAGTGGATTTAACGCCTCGTCTCCATTTCTGGGCGACTTACGCGCCAAGTTTTACGCTGGAAATCCAGCCAACGGCACGCCGGGAACGTATACAACAACCGCGCCTGTGGGCAGCAGTTCGGTGTGGACTAAACAGCCGTGAAAATGGTGTCCGCGCAACGGAATTGACGCATGAACAATGAGCAGAGTAGCCGATTAACTTTTACCTGATATATTGGTAATGGTTTGTATGAATTGTTCAGGTGTTAGCGCGCTGATGGAACCGGAGGCAAAATCCTGGGTATTTCTGGTTACTATAAAATCAGCTGAGAGAGCTTCCCCTACAGTAAACTGGACAGAGTCCTCAAAATCATCCCACTCCAGTTCCAGCGCATGATAGATGTTGCTGTCCGATACTGTAGCCGGATAAAGAATATTCAACAAATGCTTTATTGCTTCCTGTGCGGCTTTTTTACCAAGCTTTTTCTGAGAAATGTAAAAAATATCTGTTATAGCCGAAGCGGAGATATATCCAGTAAATCGCTTTTGCTCAGCAAATTTTAGTATTACTCTGGTGTTGGCAATAAATTCGGCGTTATTAAGCAATAAGTCCAAGACAATATTGGTATCGATCAGGACAGTCATGTTATTTTATATGTTTAGCCAATCTTTCCGAACGGATTTCATCAAGACTAATATCGCCTATGCTGGAAAGGATGCCTAAAAGGGCGTCTGTATGTGGTGTGGCTTGTTCGTTTGGGTTTTTTGGCAAATGTTTATCCTGGTTTTCAACAACCGGAGTAAATTTTAATTCAACTTTCGCCGGCCCTGCCGGGATTTCCTTTGGAGCGAGAACCTCGAAAAGAATCTTATGGTTGATTGGAATTTCTACCGTTTGTTCTATAGTCATAAAGCAAATATAACAAGATAAAAAGAGATTTTCAACAGCAAGCAAAACAATGAACAGGCAACAGGGTAAACACTATTGCCCTGACACCAATTAATCCTTTCTTGCATAATAATACCTAATATGCTACGCTTTTTTAATTATGAGTAATATCGGAGACTCAATTGCCCTTCTAGGAGATGAGGCGGTAGCCCTTGGGGCTATTCATGCCGGGCTTTCCGCGGCCTATGGGTATCCGGGGACTCCTTCAACAGAGATACTAGAGTATTTAATCGAAAAATCAAACGATTTATCGTCCGAAAGTAACCTAACTGCCAAATGGTGTTCCAACGAGAAAACCGCCCTGGAGGCGGCTTTGGGCGTTTCCTTTGCCGGAAAGCGGGCAATTGTGACCATGAAGCACGTCGGCCTGAATGTTGCCGCCGATCCTTTTATGAACAGCGCCCTTTTGGGAATAAACGGCGGGCTGGTTGTCGCCGTGGCCGACGATCCTGGGATGCACAGCTCCCAGGGGGAACAGGATTCGCGGTATTATTCGGCCTTTGCCATGACACCCTGCCTTGAGCCAAGAAACCAGCAGGAAGCCTACGATTTGTGCCGCGAGGCATTTGAAGTTTCCGAGCGCTACCATGTGCCTGTAATGTTGCGCCTTACAACCCGGCTTTCCCACGCCAGAGCCGCCGTAAAACCCGCTTCTGAAAACAAGCAGAACGCGCTCTCAAAAATGAAGGACAGGTCATACTGGACGCTTCTTCCGGCCTACGCCCGGCGTAATTACAATGAGCTTATCGAAAAGCAGGGACAGCTCGTCTCCTGGTCGTGCGCCCATAAGGTAAACAAACTTGAAATGGGAGACGCAAGCTTCGCCGTAATAACATCGGGTTTGGGGGGCAACTACTACGAAGAAAACCTTGAAGACCTGGTTTCTTCCCGGGGCGGAAAAGTCCCTTCCCGTCTGCACATCGGGGCCTACCCCCTTCCTGTCGAATCAATCAGAAAGCTCTGTGAAAAAGCGGAAAAAGTTTTATTGATAGAAGAAGGCCAGCCGTTTATCGAAGAGCGAATTAAGGGCATACTTCCCCAGAATATAAAAGTTTCAGGCAAACTGGACGGAACGCTTAACCGCGCGGGAGAACTCGATCCCGACAACGTGAGAAAAGGCCTCGGTCTCGCGCCTCGTCCCAGCGTGCTTGATTCAGGCGTTAAGATACCTGAACTGCCGGGCCGCCCGCCCCAGCTTTGTCAGGGTTGCCCGCACGGCGACAGTTACACCGCCATTAACAAGGCATTGGCGGAACTGGGCAGCGGCCAGGGCTGCCCCGATTCGGCTATAACTTCCGACATCGGCTGTTACACTCTCGGCGCTTCCCCGCCCTACTCCGCCATTGAAACCTGTGTCTGTATGGGGGCCTCTGTCTCCATGGCGCGCGGCGCGGCGGACGCCGGTTTGAAGTACTCAGTCGGCGTTATCGGGGATTCCACCTTTCTTCACTCGGGAATTACCTGCCTTGTGGACGCGATTCAATCCGATACGTGTATGACGCTTGTTATCCTAGACAACTCAATTGTCGCCATGACAGGCTGTCAGGAAACCATAGTTCCATCCGCAAAACTAAAAGACCTTATTCTGGGCCTTGGCGTAAAACCGGAACATCTTATTGAACTTGAGGCCAAGGGCCAGTTTCTTGATGAAAATGTCGCAAAACTAAAAAAAGAATTTGAGTACAGGGGACTTTCGGTCGTGATCTTCCGCAGGGAATGTCTTGAGGCTTTCAGGAGACGGAACAAGAAGTAGTGCCATGAAGTGTGATGTTATTTTAGCCGGAGTCGGCGGCCAGGGAGTGTTGTCAATCGCGGCGATTATCGCGCAGGCGGCGGTTGACGAGGGCCTAGCGGTGCGGCAGTCGGAAGTTCACGGTATGGCGCAAAGGGGCGGCGCGGTTTTGGCCCACCTGCGAATCGCGGATAAAACCATCGCCTCCGACCTGGTTCCTCGCGGCGGCGCGGACATCATTATTTCAATGGAACCCCTGGAGAGCCTGCGCTACGCCGCGTGGCTTTCGCCCAAAGGCGCTCTTGTAAGCGCCGCGGAATCTTTTGTAAACATTCCCAATTACCCTGATCTACAGGGGATCATCAATACCATAAAGACTTTCCCGCTAAGCAGAGTGGTAGAAACGGCGGCGCTTGCCAAACAGGCGGGTCTGGCAAAAGCGGTAAATATGGTCATGGTGGGAGCGGCCACGGCTTTTCTTCCTATCAAAACTGAAACCGTGGAAAAAACAATTGAAAAAATGTTTGCCCATAAAGACGCGGCGGCTGTGGAAGCAAACAAAAAAGCCTATAATCTAGGGAGAAGCGCCGCAAAATGAAAGGTAACAATTACCATGGGGGAAAACAATGACAGTCGATGAAGCCGTTAAAATAGTGGACGGACAATTTTTCTGCGGAAAGGAAAAGGCCGATTTGGAAATTTTATCAGCCTGCGGAGCGGATCTAATGAGTGACGTTATGGCATTCGTCAAGGAACGGGTTCTGCTCATGACCGGCCTTGTGAATCCCCAGGTAATAAGAACCGCGGAATTGCTTGACATAAGGGCAATCATCTTTGTCCGGGGAAAGGTTCCGGGCAGAGACGTGATAGAAATGGCCGAAGAGGCTGATATCATCCTTGGAGGGACAAAGCTCCCGATGTTCCTCACGTGCGGAAAGCTGTACGAAGCGGGGCTGAGAGCGGGCGGAACCAGGGAAATCAGCTAAGCGCTCCCGGGCGCAAGGTAAAACAATGGGAAAAATAAAAAGCGCTCTGGAAATCGCGCTTGAAAAAACTGAATCGGTAAAAAGCGACAAAGGCAGTATTGGGCAGTTTGAAGCCAAGCAAAAAGGCAAAAAGCTGGCCAACCAATTTCTTGAAGGCGCGATCAAATCCCTGGAAGAAGAAATAAAAAAGAGCCCCCCTGCTGAAAAAGAAAGCCTTAAGCATGGCATATTCGACGTTCTGATTTCTCAAATTACCTTGCCCCTGGTAAAAGACGACATAAAGCGAATCGAGGCCGCCGGCCAGGGGCTCTGTGCCGTAATCGAGGGCAAACGCTTCGCGGAAATTTCCAAACAGTTCGTCCAGATTATGAATCAGTTTCTCGAAGAAACAACCCATTTCGAAGACGCCATCAAAAAGCAATACGCGCCCAAACTGCGCCAAAAGGAAGAAGAGATTTCCCGCAGAATGGGGCGGAGCATAAAACTGGATCCGTTCCAGGACCCGGAATTCGCGAACTTTTTCAACCAGAACATGCAAGCCCTCAAGGCAAATTACCAGACCGCGGCGGATCAGGTAAGGGAAGAAGCGCAAAAGCTTTTTGAAAAGAAATGAAACTTGAATGCGAAGCATTGACCCGTAGCCCGCGCTAGCGGGCAGTCAATATCTTCCTTAAAAGAGCCAACGGCAAAGCCGTTGACCCGTAGCCAGCGCTAGCGGGCAGTTAATACCTTCCTTAAAAGAGCCAACGGCAAAGCCGTTGATCCGTAGCCCGCGCTAGCGGGCAGTCAATACCTTCCTTAAAAGAGCCAATGCGAAGCATTGACAAATTTCTAATAATTTGATAATTTTTTTAGTACATTCCCCTGTAGCTCAGCTGGCAGAGCAAGTGGCTGTTAACCACTGGGTCCGTGGTTCGAACCCGCGCGGGGGAGCATAGGCGGAAAGATCATCTTGCGTGATCTTTCCGCTTTTTTTATGAAAGTCGTCAACCAGCCTGCTGTCACCGTTTCAGCAGGGGAAGAACGTAGTTTTCGACTTCATAACGGACTTTTTCCACATCTATCGTTTTGTATTCGCCATTTTCGTAGAGTACGCGGCCCTGTACCATTGTCATGCACACATCGCTGCCCCTGGCCGCATAGGCCACGGCGGCGCATGGGTCGTTCAGCGGGAAAAGGTGAGGCGCGTCCAGGTTAAGCATGATGAGGTCGGCGTCATAACCGGGAACGAGTTTGCCGGTTTCGTTTTCGCGGCCCTGCCCCATAGCCCCGTTTACCGTTGCCATCTTAATCGCCTCGTAAGCGGGCAGTACCGACGGATCGCCTGATAAATACTTTTGTAGCAACGCGGCGGTTTTGATTTCCTCGAACATATCGTGGTTGTTGTTGGAGCAGACGCCGTCCGTACCCAAAGCCACGTTAAGGCCGTGAGCGCGCATCTTCATAACCGGAGCGGCGCCGGCGGCCAACTTTAGGTTGCTGATGGGACAGTGGGCTACTGTCGCGCCGCTTGAGGCCAGAATAGCCATGTCGTTTTCGGTCAGCCAGCAACCGTGAGCGGCGGTGGTTTTCCGGGTAAACACGCCGCATTCATTGAACATTTCCGTTGGCGTCTTTCCGTACCTTTTTATACACCCCTCATGTTCTTCTTTTGTTTCGCTTAAATGCAGGTGAAAACGCAAATCGTTTTCTTCCGCGAAGGCAACGCTTTTCCGCCAGGCTTCAGGGCCGGACGTGTACTCCCCGTGTATGCCGGCGTCCACTGTGAGACGACCGTTCCCTTTGCCTTTATAATTCGCCAGGACTTCCCGAACCTGTATGGTGCCGCGATCCTTTTCAAAATCGAACTTGCTCATATCAAGGCAAAGGAGCGCGTTGGTTATATTGGCCTTAAAGCCCGATTCCAGCACAGCCTCGGCAACCTGGGAAAGATGAAGGTACATATCCGTACTGCTTACAATGCCGAACCTGATACACTCAGCTATACCCAGCCGGATGCCTGCCGCTACACAGCGCTCGTCCAGTTTGGCCTCCGCGGGGAAGATATGATCAAACAGCCATGTTTGCAGATTGTAATCGTCAGCGAAGCCCCGCAGCAGCGCCATCGGCAAATGGCTGTGGGAATTGACAAGCCCAGGCATTAAGAGCCGCCTTGAGCCATTAACAACGCAAGGGGCTTTGGTCTCAGGCGGCTTCTCGCCCACATAAGAGATTTTTTTCCCTTCTATCCCAACATAACCGTGAGACAACACAGGCCGAGCGTCATCCATTGTAATCACTACAATATTCTCAAACAACACATCCATTTTATGCCCTCCTTAAAAAAGCCAGGAGCAGCCGCGCAAATCGATCTTGCGCTGACTGCGCCTCCTTAAAAACTTCTTCTTCTGTTAAAGGTTTGTCCAACACGCCCGCGGCCATGTTCGTAACCAGCGATATGCCAAGTATCCTCATCCCGGCATGAGCCGCGCAGATACATTCAGGTACGGTGGACATCCCCACCACATCAGCTCCCAGCAATCTAAAGGCCCGTATTTCCGCCTGGGTTTCGTACTGCGGGCCTGAGGCGTAAAAGTAAACGCCCTCTCTCAAGTTAATGCCTTGTTCCCCGGCAATCTCTTTTATAAGCTTTAAGTAATCCCTGTCGAATACGTGAGTCATGTCCTTAAAGCGAGGACCGAACTCCGAAATATTTTTTCCCATAAGCGGATTGGGGAAGCTGAATCTGATAAAATCGTTCAGGGCGACCAAGTCTCCTACTTTGTATTCTAAATTTATACCGCCTGTTGCGTTAGTCACGATTAATGTATGCGCCCCCAGCAGTTTCGCCACCCTGACCGGATACGCGGTTTCTTCGGCTGTATAACCCTCGTACATATGCGTCCGCCCCTGCATAACCATTACCGGCTTATCCTCCAATACGCCGCATACAAAGCGTCCGGCATGGCTTGGCGCGGTTGATGTTCTGAAATGAGGAATATCGCTGTATGAAATATAAATTGGATCCTGCACATGCTCCGCCAAAACACCTAAACCGGAACCCAGGATCAGCAAATAAGCCGGGGAAAATCCATGCAGTCTGCCTTTGACATAATCCGCGCTTTGCGTGTAATCCTCAAATTGAAACATATTCCATTATAGTAAATTGAATAGGGAATAATGAATAGATAATGAGGATATTGACCCGCAGCCCGCGATAGCGGGCAGTAAATCCATTCCTTGAAAGAGCCAATGGCGAAGCCTAAGGCTTTGCCTTTAGCGAAGCCATTGACCTGACAAATTAAAATTAGGTAGGATAAATCCATAATACGGCTGTTCGGAAACATGGCAGTCAAAATTTTGGAGGTTATTATGAGAAAACTAAAACTGATCCTGTCAATTTTTTCTGTCTTCATACTGCTGGCCGCGGTATCATGCACGCCAAAGAAAACGGAGGCGGCGAAATCCTCCGGTCTGAAGATCACCATTGTAACGACATCCGGCGTTGACGACGGTTCTTTCGGGCAGGATTGTTACAACGGCATCCTAGCGTTCCTGAAAACGCATCCTGAGGCAAGCTGTACTCCGGTGAATGACGACATGAGCAGGGCATTGCAGGCCGTCGCCGATGTAATCGCCGATTACGACGTTCTTGTGCTTCCTGGTTATCAGTACGGCCCAGCCGGCGCGTTGGCCATAGACAACCCCAACAAGAAATTGATTATCGTCGATACCTTCCCATCCGACGCGCAGGGTAATACCGTTGAACTGAAAAATGTATACGGAATGACTTTCCAGGAAGAGGAAAGCGGTTTCTTCGCGGGGCTTGCCGCGGCGCTTGAGACAAAAACAAATAAAGTCGCCTTTGTCGGCGGAATGCCGTTCCCCTCGGTTGTGAACTATCACTACGGTTTTAATTCCGGCGTTAATTACGCGAACGCCCATTTCGGGACTAAAGCGGTTATTATCGATCTGCCTTCCTATTCCGGCACCGACGTAACGGGAACCGTAGTCGGCGGGAATTACGTCGGCGATTTTGCCGATGAGGCGACCGGCAAGGTAATAGGCAACGCGCTGATCAATCAGGGTGTTGATATTATATTTGTCGCGGCGGGCGCGTCAGGCAATGGCGCTTTCACCGCGGCAAAAGAAGCCAACGGCGTCTTTGTTATCGGCTGCGACGTTGACCAATACAACGACGGCGCGACAGGCGGACGCAATGTCGTCCTGACTTCGGCGCTCAAGATAATGAATATCAACATCACTAGACAGCTTACAGCCATAGCTGACGGGACTTTTGCCGGAAAGAACGCCGTGCTGAACGCCCAAACCGATTCAACGGGTTATGTAAGCGCGCCCGGACGCCATCAGATGTCAGCCTCTACTGTTGATAAACTGAGCGCGGCCTACGCGTTGCTCAAGAAGGGCGAGATTGTTCCGGCGGCGAATTTCAACGGGTACCTTCCCAATAAATTCCCCGGACTATAAGGTAATACAAAGGCGGCTTTTCGGGAAAAAGCGGTGAATTAGTCATGGAAGACTACATTGTCGAAATGAGAAATATCACCAAGCATTTTCCCGGAATAGTCGCCAATGACGATATAAGCATTTCAGTCAGAAAAGGCGAAATATTCGCGCTGTTAGGCGAAAACGGTGCCGGTAAATCAACCTTAATGAGCATACTCTTCGGGCTGTACGAACCAGATGGCGGCGAGATATTTGTCCGTGGCAAAAAGGTTCTGCTACACTCGTCAAACGAAGCGTCCGCGCTGAATATCGGAATGGTTCACCAGCACTTCAAACTGGTGAGCAATTACACAATAGCGGAAAATATTGTGCTCGGCCTGGAACCGATGAAGCGTGCTCTTGGCGTTTTCCCCTATGTGGATATTAAAACGGCAAGCGAGCGCATAAGGGAACTTTCCAAAACCTACGGCCTTGAAGTTGATCCCGGCAAACGCGTCAATGAAGTAAACGTATCCACACAGCAGCGCGTTGAAATTCTAAAAATGCTGTACCGCGAGGCGGAGATACTTATATTTGACGAACCAACCGCCGTGCTTACCCCGCAGGAAATAGAATTTTTATTGCGCATAATGGAAGAACTGCGTAGCGGCGGAAAGACGATCATTTTAATAACCCACAAACTTGAAGAAGTAAAAAAAATAGCCGGACGCTGCGCGGTTTTACGGCGGGGAAAGCTCATCGATGTTCTTGATGTCGCGCAAACAT
>Ga0268262_10001785_pt1 | contig 25894 bp, 26 predicted proteins | sample TergutNc150P3_FD_190354 | JGI IMG/M metagenome (GOLD analysis project Ga0268262, IMG submission 190354) | Nasutitermes corniger P3 segment gut microbial community from laboratory colony in Florida, USA - Nc150 P3 (SPAdes) (version 2) | ecosystem: Host-associated > Arthropoda: Insects >... | reverse complement strand
GGCCTGTTCGACGGGCCGCCGCATCTTTCTTTACGGTGGCCGGGATAAAGCTATTCTCTGTGTCAAGGTTCCCCGGATTGCTCCGGTTTCCTTCCGGCACGTAACAACCTGCCACCGGCCCCCTGGCCCCGTCGGGCCAGAATACCACTTTTCCCCGACAATCTAAATCATAGATTCTCCGTGGTTAAAATTTCTTTCTTTTCGTTCCTGTCCGTGAGGTTCGTGGTAAATTCTTAACTAGCTCACCGTAATTTTGGCCTGAACCGGAGAGGGCGCTCCCTTTTCTACCGAAACCGGCACAGGGGCGGCGTCCGCGGCAATTACCGTGTAGGAGCCGGGCAAAAGCACGGAATCCCCTTCGGCATTCACCGTTTCAAAAGCCGATGCCGGAAGAACAAATTCCGCCGTAACAGCCTTGCCCGCCGGGACAAAAACACGGCGGAAAGCCCGCAGAGAAAACAGGGGATCGTCCGCTCCCCGCTTGTCTTTTGCAACATATATCTGCACCACTTCTTCCGCGTCCCGCTTGCCGGTATTGCTCAGCTTTACAAACGCCTTTACCGACGCATCCGCCGAGGCGGCAGCCGGGATTGACGGGGCGGAAAGGGTAAGCGAATCGAAACGGAAACTGGTATAGGAAAGGCCGAAACCAAAGGGGTACAGGGGCTTTTCCGTCATGTAGCGGTAAGTCCGGCCCTTCATGGAATATTCCTCGTAAGGCGGGAGCTGTTCCGTTGACGCGGGGAAGGTGATGGGGAGTTTTCCCGACGGGACAACGTCGCCAAAGATGATGTCCGCCACGGCTTTGCCGCCCAGCTCGCCGGGATACCAGGCGAAAATCACAGCGTCGGCAATGTCTTCCGGTATGGCGATTGGGCTGCCGCCGGTCAGTACCAGAATTACCGGCTTGCCCGCTTTACGGACTTTTTGCAAAAAGTTGATCTGCCAGGGCGGAAGCTCAATGTAAGTCCGGTCGCCGTTGGAGTCCGAAGCAATGGCGTCGCCTTCCTCCCCTTCAATAGCCCCGTCCAGGCCCATGACGGCGATAATGATGTCCGCGATGTTTGCCTGGCCGAATTCGGCGTTTGACATATTGTTCGCGCCGTACATCAGACAACCCTGGCGGTATTCCAGATTGATCCCGTACTTGTCCTTAACCTTTTCTCCCAGTCCCTCAAGCACGGTAACAAAACGCGAACTCACCCCGTAATAATTGCCGAACAGGGTATGGGCATTGGCCGCGCCCGGGCCGACAACGGTGATCTTTTTGGCGCTTGAATCCAGGGGCAGAAGATTTTTGTCGTTTTTTAGGAGAACAATGGATTTCTCCGCCGCTTTAAGGGCAAGCTGCCGGTGTTTCTCGCAGTTGATCACCTTGCGGTCGAGCTTGTCGTATTTACCCTTTCCGGCGGGATCAAACATCCCCAGCTTGAAGCGGGTACGCAAAACACGGCTTAGGGCGGTGTTGATCGCATCATCGGTTACCAGGCCTTTTTTTAGGGAGACGGTAAGCATCGGGTAGGTACAGCCGCAGTTAAGGTCGCATCCTGAGTTCAGGGCAAGGGCCGCGGATTCTTCGGGGGTTTCCGTCACCTTGTGGTGTTCGTGGAAGTCGCGTATGGCCCAGCAGTCCGAAACCACATGGCCCTTGAAACCCCACTTGCCGCGAAGTATGTCCCTTAAAAGGTAATTACTGCCGCAGCAGGGCTCGCCCAGGGTGCGGTTATACGCGCCCATTACCGATTCAACGCCCCCCTCGACTAGCGCCTTAAAAGCGGGCAGGTAGGTCTCAAAAAGGTCTTTTTTGGAAATAACCGCGTCAAAAGTGTGGCGGAATTTCTCCGGGCCGGAATGGACGGCGTAATGCTTGGCGCAGGCCGCAAGTTTGAGGCTTTCCGGGTCGCCGCCCTGCAAGCCCCGTACAAAAGCAAGGCCGATACGGCTGGTAAGGTACGGGTCTTCGCCGTAGGTTTCCTGGCCCCGGCCCCAACGCGGGTCGCGGAAGATATTGATATTCGGCGTCCAGAAGGTCAGGCCCCAGTACTGCCCCCGGTTTCCCATTTTTATAGCCTCGTTGTACTTGGCGCGGGCTTCGTCGGAAATAGCGTCCGCGACTTCTTCGATAAAACCCTCGTCGAAAGTCGCTGCCAGCGCGATAGCCTGGGGAAACACCGTGGCGATACCCGCCCTCGCTACCCCGTGCAGGCACTCGTTCCACCAGTTATACTCAGGTATACCCAGGCGTTGAACCGCCGCGCTAGTATAGCTTAACTGGGACACCTTCTCTTCCAGTGTCATTTGGGAAATTAGCTCGTTAATTCTGGCTTCACGATCCATTTATTGCTCCTTTTGTATAATAATATTAGGATACTGGGCTTTGGGTCAATATTTCCCTGAGTCGGCGTAAATTCCGGCTGCCATCCAAAAAATTACCAAAAAATAAATAAAAAATAAAATTGAATTTACTTTTTATTCAATATGTGATATAATATCCTAAACAAAAACCCTGTATGGGTCGAAAAATCAATTTTGGAGGAAAATTGTTATGAAGAAAATTCTTCTTGTTTTGGGAGTAGCCCTTATCCTGTTAAGCGGCTGTTCAAAGAAGGAGGCTGCCGCGAGTGGTAGCGCCAATTCCGGCACGCTCGTTGTTTGGTCATTCACCGATGAGATTGACAAGATGGTCAACGAACCTACATGGGGTTTCAAGGCGACTCATCCCGGGATTAATGTTACGTATTCCCAAACCCCCTCGGATCAGTTCCAGGCCAAAATAGACCCTGTTTTGGCTACAGGTCAGGGAGCTCCGGATATTATTGCTTTGGAATCCGCCTTTGTCCGCAAATACGTTGAATCCGGTCTTCTTCTGGATGTCACCGATATTTACGAATCCAAAAAGAGCGTTCTTCTTGCCTATCCGGCGGAAGTTGGCACCTATCAGGGTAAAGTATACGGATTGTCATGGCAGGCGGCGCCCGGCGCTTTGTTCTATCGCCGCAGTCTTGCAAAGAAATACCTTGGAACCGATGATCCCAAAGTAGTGCAGACTTATTTTAGTGATTTCAACAAATTCCTTGAGACCGCACAGCTTCTTAAAACAAAATCCAACGGTACTTGCGTTGTAGTTTCCGCCCTGGGCGATTTGAACAACTCTTTCCTGTCCGCCAGGACACAATCCTGGATCGTAAATAATAAAATTGTTGTCGATCCGGCAATGGAGCAGTACTTGGATATTTGCAAGGTCCTGCATGATAACCGCTATGAAGGCCGCGTAGGCCAGTGGTCAGAAGGCTGGTTTGCCGGCATGAGGGGCGAGCTTAAGGACGAAAACGGAAGGGATGTGGAAGTATTCTCCTATTTCCTCCCCACTTGGGGTCTCCATTATGTACTCAAGACCAATGCCCCCAATACATCGGGCGATTGGGCAATGTGTGCGGGTCCCTCTTCCTACCGCTGGGGCGGCACATGGGTTGGCGCGTATAAGGGAACAAAGAACGTAGCCGCGGCCAAAGAGTTTATCCGCTATGTAGCCACTGATGAAACTTTCCTTGAGGCATGGGCAAAAGATACCGGAGACCTGGTAAACAACCTTAACGTAGTCAACAAGATTAAGGACAGCTACAGCGAGCCTTACCTCGGCGGACAGAATCACTATGCCGAATTTGCCGAGATGGCCAAAAACGTCAACGCCAGACTGCTTCAGGGAAGCGATGAAGCCATTGAAAGTCTGTTCGGCGAAGCGATGTCCTCTTACGTAAACGGAGAGAAAACCAAAGCCCAGGCTCTGGCGGATTTCAGGGCGCAGGCATCGGCTCAGTTTGGACTGTCACAATAAATTGAGGTAGACCTCAAAAAGTATTTTAAGGAGCCTATAAATATTTCGACAGGCTCCCAGGCGCGGGTAGTTGTGTCCGTCCGGCAAAGTACCGGACGGACATAGTCCGCGCCTTTTTTTTCATTACAGGAGGACCGATGCAAAAAAAATTAATTGGTCATGAGGCGAGGACAAATCGCTGGGGGTATTTTTTCATTGCGCCCTTTGTCCTGGTGTTCTGTATATTTAACCTGTGGCCTACATTGTACACTTTCATCCTGAGTTTCACCAATCTGCGTGGTTTACGGAGCGATTTCGATTTTGTCGGAATTAGCAATTTTACTAAGCTGGTTAAGGACCCGTATTTCTGGGGCGCCCTGGGGAATACCTTTATTATCTGGACCGTTAATTTTATTCCCCAGTTGGGGCTTGCCCTTCTGCTTTCCATCTGGCTTTCCGATATACGGCTCAAACTGAAAGGAAAGGGCCTGTTCCGGGCGCTTGTTTATATGCCAAATTTATTGACCGCCGTGTCGATAGCCCTGCTCTTCCGCAGTATTTTTGGTTTTGGCGGCCATGTTACCGCCCCAGCGAATCAATTTTTGCGTATGTTTGGCATCCAAGCAACCGTTATTCTTGACGGCCAGCCGGTAAAAGAAGCCATTAACTTTTTTCGCAGCGTACCGTTTTCCCGGGGTCTGGTATCTTTTATCCAGTGGTGGATGTGGTATGGCCATACGATAATCATACTGATGGCGGGGATTACTACTATCTCCCCCTCATTGTATGAATCCGCGGTGATTGACGGGGCCAACAGCCGCCAAACCACCTGGTACGTAACCTTGCCCTTGCTCCGCCCCATAATGCTTTACCTTCTGGTTACTTCGGCAATTGGGGGCATGCAGATGTTTGACATTCCCTTCCTGCTTACCGATATGCAAGGCTCCCCTGATTTCAAAATTCGGACTACTACGATGTATCAGTACAACATAGCCCTGGGGAGAGGCGCTAACGATTACGCGTATGGGGCCACCATTTCCATCGGCATATTTATTGTTACCATAGTCCTGGCCCTTATAATATTTTTCTTCCTGCAAGACCGCAGTGAACTGAAAAAGCGGAAAGGAGGCGTTGCATGAGGTCAGCCAAATCAGAACTTTTTGTCAGACGTTTTTTTGTGCATCTTATTATGATTATCCTGGTACTGCTCGCGATAGTGCCGATATACTTGATGCTGATTAACGCTACCCGCTCTACAGAGCAAATCAACACGGGAATTACCCTGCTTCCGGGCGGTAATACCATGAATAACTGGCGCTCCCTAACCGGCCGCGGCTTTCAGATTTGGCAGGGCTTCGGAAACAGCGCTTTTATTTCCATAAGCGCTACGGTGTTAAGCGTTTACTTTTCTGCGATGACTGCCTACGGCTTGCATGTCTACCGGTTTAAGGGAAGAACGGTGCTATGGACGGTTATCCTTATTGTAATAATGCTGCCAACTACGCTTTCCATTATAGGGTTTTTTCAGTTCATATCCATGATTAAACTCCGTGACAATTATATTCCCCTGATTATTCCCGGTATCGCCGCCGCAGGTACGGTGTTGTTTCTCCGGCAGTACATGATGTCTGCACTTTCCGCTGAACTTATTGACGCGGCGCGGATTGACGGCGCGGGCGAATACACGATTTTCAATATTATTGTCCTGCCTATCATGGTTCCCGCGCTTGCAGCCCAGTCGATTTTTACCTTTGTAGGTTCATGGAATAACTTTATTACGCCGTTTATACTGATTTCCAGCGATAAAAAATATACCTTGCCCATGCTGGTTCAAAGCCTGCGTGGCAATATTTACCGCGCCGAAGTTGGCGCAATTTATCTGGGAATTGCCGTTTCGCTCATACCGATTCTGGTATTCTATGCCTTCATGTCAAGGTTCATTATTTCGGGCCTTACCATGGGCGGAGTAAAAGAATAAAGGGTAAAACCCTTTTTTGGCTCTCCTTGCTCGGTCATGCGAAAGCAAGCTTTCGCGCGACTGCGGACTTTCAGTCCGACGGACTGAAAGTCCGACGCTTCGTCGGCCAATAGGCCTTCTTAATGCAGGTGGCAGGCATTTATGTCTGCCACAGCTTTCCTCTATTTCGGAAGTTGACAAAAATAATTTATCGTATATAATTTAAACATAGATATTTGGGGGAGGGATATTTGGAGGCATTTCATGGCTTGTCAAAAAAAATATTTCTACCGTTTGCTGTTATTGTGTGTCGCACTGACGCTTTTTTCAGGATGTATACTTCCTCCTCCTCCTCCTAACGATACGAAAGAGCCCAGGCCTATTCCTGTTACGAAAAACATTATTAACAGAGTTAAGAAGGATAATGATAATTATAGAAAACCGCTAGAATTTCAATACTATATATCTAAAAAAGTTACTCTTACATTAGCTGAATCGAAAGATAAGTATACAATTGAATCGGGAGAACTTATAATAACAAAGCGGACAAGACGCGATAAAATCACTATCTTGGAAAATTTACCCGGATTAATGTATAAAGCTGTAACAACGACAGACGAAAACGGATATTTACTGGAAGTTCATTTTGAAGAAAAATATCCGAATTGTTTTATTAAATTTCGTCAATCGCTTCCCGGAGATGATGAAAGCTATAATCTTTATTATGATGATGCTAAAAACAAAACCATAAAGTATGGAGATGATTATTATATCGTAGATTTTGATGGTATAGACTTTCCATATTTGTTGATAAAAGTACAATCAAGGGATATATCAGACTCAGATGACAGAATGGCAAGCGGGATAACACTTCCTTGATAGCAGCGAACTGTTTTATATTTTTTTGGTGGTAATGGAGATATTTTATGGCGTGTCAAAAGGGATATGTTTATTGCTTGTTGCTAACGTGTATTGTACTGGCATCATTTTCAGGATGTAGAACAGCTATCACGAGAAAAGACTTTGACAATCTTGCCAATTATCCCCTGATAATAGACGGAAAAGTACAAGAACCTAAAAAACCGGAGACTCTTCAGTATTATATATCAAAAAAAGTTAAGCTTGAATTATATGAAACACCGCAGGAATATACGGTTGATAAGAACGGAAAACTCATAGTAAAAGTGAAGGCAATACGTAAAAATGTTACTATCCCGGCGGGGAAAAAGGGAAAGCTGCTGGATCATGACGGGTATATTATTCTGGAAGTTGGGTTTGAAAAAAACCATACGAATTGTACTATCAAATTTAAATTGCGTGAAGGATATAATGATTATTATTACCTTTATTATGATAATGAGAAAAACCACACCATTAACTATGGGGATGCTGTTTATAAAGTAATTTTAGAAGGTAATGACCTTCCCTACTTGGAGATAAAAAAGAAGCTTGAACCATATTCTGTCAACGATAAAAGAAATGCAATCGGGTGGAATGTTGACGAAGAATAAAGTACCGTGGAGATATTATTTTTCCTGAAAGTGAACGATGGCGGACAACAACTTCGAGGCTGGCCCTGGGTACCCAAACCCCTTGTAATTAGGGCTTTCCCGTGTTAATAAAAATAAGGGGTTAACTTGTGCTTGATCACTGCATTAAGACAGGTAATTTATAAGGAGTTTTTTTTGAAAAAGGTGTCATTGCTCTTGTTGGTTCTTATGGTGACGGCTGGCTTTGTCTTTTCGGCTGACCTTATGGATTACCCGTCATCGCTTAAAGGCGGAAGCTTTTTAACTGATGTCGGCATTGGCTGGGCTTTCGCATCCGGCACAGGCACTTCAATAAGCGCTTCAGTAAAAATCCCGCCCATTGTTTTAAGCGCGGAATATTGCCTTCCGTCCATTCCCGTTTCAGTAGGCGGCATTGTAGGGTTTTATCAGTATGAATGGAAATATTCAGGAATAAATACTCCCTGGACAGAAACCTGGACTTACGTAACCTTCGGCGGAAGGGTCAACTGGCACTGGAATATTGGCGTAAGCTGGTTCGACCTCTATACCGGCGTTTTTATCGGGTATACCTATTTCTCATGGTCGAGCGGTTCAAATCCCTATGCCGGTCCTGTTGATCAGACATACAGAGGGGTTGATTTTGGCGGTCATGTTGGCTTCCATTTTTATCTTGCAGATAATATAGGGATTGTGACTGAATGGGGCTATCCATTTGTCACCAAGACCGGGCTGGCCTTAAAGTTTTAGCTTATAAATCTTAATAACCACAGAGAACACAGAGTTTCACAGCTACAGAACCGAAGGTAGCCTGAAGCCAAATTATTAATACTCCGTGACCTCCGTGTTACTCCGTGGTAAGAGTTCTTGGGCGCTGTAATCAGTGCTTTTTTACCGCCTGTACTTAAGCGAATCAAGATTGCTGGTCCCGCGAGTAAAACTGAACCAAAGCTCTTTGTCGCCTTTTTCTCTTATAGTCTTGTAGAACGATGGCAGGTCTTTTACCTGCGTATCGTTGACGGCGGTTATTCTGTCGCCGCGCTGAAGGCCGATAATGGCCGCCGGGGATTCGGCTACAACCTGTGACACATACAGGCCCTGGGCATTCCTGTCCAGGTTCAGGCTGGAACGCATTTCATCGGTAAGAGCAGCCACCATAAGGCCGGGCCACAGCTTGTTGCTTTCCGCGGCGACCTCATCGCTCCTGGCTTCTATAGTAACAGTAAAATCCCTTGAAACGCCGTCCCGAATTACCGTGAAAACCCCGCGTTCGCCTGGCTTTATATTGCCAACCATCTGCGTAAGTTGGGTGGTTCCCCTCACTTCGCTTTTATTTACATGGGTAATAAAATCGCCGGGGCGGATTCCGCCTTTGTCCGCTGGGGAGCCCAGGAACACCTGGGCTGCAAAAGCGCCTCTCTGCCCTGTAAGGCCCATAGCCTGTAAAAGATCGCGATCCTCAACGAGCGACACGCCAAGCCAGCCGTCTTTTACACTGCCTGAAGCGATGATTTCATCCAAAACCCGCTTTGCGTTGTTTATGGGAATGGAAAAGCCCAGGCCCACCGAGCCGCCGCCCTGATTGCTGGCGATCCAGGTGTTAATGCCTATCACTTCGCCCCGGATGTTTACCAGGGGGCCTCCGGAATTTCCCTGGTTTATTGAAGCGTCGGTCTGAATAAAGTCGTTAATATTGCCACCAGGGCCGCCAGTTCTTCCGAGTGCGCTGACGAAACCCATGGTTACAGAAAAGGCAAACTGTTCGCCCAGGGGATTTCCCATGGCGATAGCCCAGTCCCCTACTTTTACAACGTCAGAGTCGCCCAAATCGGCCAGAGGGAAGCTGTCATTTGTTTTGAAAGACACAACCGCCAGATCGCGCCGACTGTCCTGGCCCACAATTGATCCGGTATACTCCTTGCCGTTTCTGGTTGCAACGACAATTTCGCTGGATCCTTCTACTACATGGTTATTGGTAAGCACGTAATAAAGGTCCCTTTCGTGCCTGACGATGAAACCTGAACCCATCGCACTGGAACGGTATTCCCTTTCCTGCCCCTGCTCGCCGTCGCTCCTGGGGCCAAAGAAAAAGTCCCAGGGAATGCCGTTAAAACTCTGAGTGCTTCTGCGCTGCACAGAAACGGTTTTTATCTCTACAACTGAAGGCAGCACATTGTCCGATACCGCGTTAAGAACCGTCTGAAAACTCTCGGCTACCGAAAGCGCGTCCTGAGGAATTGCCACCCGCGGCGACGCCTCTTGCGCCCTGGCAACGTTCCTGCTGCCCGGTATGGCACATGAAAATGAAAGAAGCGCCAGGGAAAACCCAAAGATAATCCCCAGTAGCACCAGATTAAAAATGAAAAAACTTTTGGACGACAATTTCTGCATTAACTTCATAAGCACCTTCTCCTGAAAAAATATACTAAGAAACTTCAGTTCCACCTATTATACATAATCCAAAAAACCAGGAATAGTTACATATTACCCTGCTATATATGCACTTCTTCCCCGCAGACAGGCTCGGTGAGAAGCTCCGTATGATCGGGAAAAAGGGCGATTGTGTGTTCCCAGTGCGCCGAAAGCCTTTTGTCGGAGGTTACCACCGTCCAGCCGTCATTGAGGACTACAACATCGCCGGTTCCAGCGTTGATCATCGGCTCAATCGCCAGGACCATGCCTGCGGAAAGCCTGGGGTTGGCCCCCTTGGGAATATTGCTTACTTGCGGATCCTCATGAAGCGCAAGCCCAACCCCGTGCCCGCAGAACTGGCTAACAACGCCAAAACCGGAGGCGCGGGCGTGATCGTAAACGGCTTTGGAAATCTGTAAAAGCCTGTTCCCCGACCTGGCAAAGCGGATTCCCTCGTAAAGGCACTCGCGGGTAACTGCGCTGAGTTTATGGGCATCGGGACTTACCTTGCCCGCTTCAAGGGTAATTGCCTGATCGCTTACAAAACCGTCAAGGGTAATTCCGCAGTCCAAAGAAACCAGATCGCCCGAAACAATTTTCCGTTTGGAAGGAATGCCGTGGATAACTTCGTTGTTTATTGAAATGCAAATCGATGCCGGAAAAGGATTTTTCTTTGAACCTACCCCCAGAAAAGTCGGCTTGCCCCCGGCCCTTTTAATCCAGTTGTGCACCCACTTGTCAATCTCGATGGTTTCCATCCCGGGCTTTACCAGCGGGATTAGTTCCCTGTACATGGCAGAAAGCATCCGGCAGGATTTGCGGATGCCTTCAATCTGCTTTTCGTTCTTTAGCCGTATCACAACACTGTCCTACACGTGAAGCCTTTGTTTTAGCCTTACAGCATTTGGCAGACCAGGATTCCTTTTGAGGGCTTCTTTCAGGGCTTTCCCGGCGCTGTCAAATTCGCCCAGACGGAAAAGGGTTTCCGCGATGGAACGAAAAATGCCGGCTTCATAGCGGGGAGAAAAGCCCAAATTGACGAGCGCCTCCATACATTCAAGGTAGGTTTCATCGTCCACTGCCGGCCTAAGCTGGAGCCTTACAAGCTCTTTAAGGAATTTTTCCACCTCTTCCATAAAGTGCTTAAAATAAGGCAGCCGCCTTTCCTCCCTTACCACCCTTACCAAAAGCATAAAAGCCTCGTATTGGCGGTTGCGGGCGGCCAGCTCTTCCGCCAGAATAAAACTGCAATCCATCCAGTCTTCCCGATCCATGTACTTTTCCATCGGAAAATCCAGACCTCCCTGGGCTTGCCATATCGAAAGGGCCTCGTCTTCTTCCATGTGCAGAAGCTCAAAAAAGACAAGCTTTGAGCGGCTTTCAGGATCGTTCCTTTCACGGAGAAAGCTTCGATAATCGAAGCGGTCTTTTACGGCAAACCTGGCGTAAGCCCTGTCGTATTCAAAGCGGCGGTTCCGGTCGCTTAGGGTTTTGTAAGCGGCAAGGAGCTTCCTCATCTCCTCGCCGCCGGATTTGCCGGAAATGTCCGGGTGAAGCTTTTTGGCCCGCTCCCGGAAAGCTTTTTTTATTTCCTGTGTTGACGCGCTCTCCGCTACTTCAAGGAGTTCATAGTAGTTGTACATATTTTTTGCTGCCGATCAGGCTCCGATGCGCTTTCCCATGGCGTTAGCGTGATCGGAAGAGAGGAGAACTTCGCTCCAGTTGACCACCATTCCTTCCTTTTCCATGGCTTTCATTAAATTGCAAAGCGCCTTGTTGACAAAAAAAGGGCCCGTTTTCTTCAAAAAAGCCGCGCCTTTCTTCCCCGAAAGGCTCGCGGTAGCGAGGAGCTTCGGAAGCGCCTCCGGCATTTTCCCTCCCCAGAAGGAAGCGGTTTCGGCGCATACGGCGATATAATCGTAACCGGGAAGCTTATAGCCGTCCCCGGTATCCAGGACATCCACGCGGTGCCCCATTGATTCCATGCCGTTGGCAAGGGCTTTTACATAATCCTGTGTCTCATTCCTGTGAGGGTTCACGCTAATTACCGCTATTCTCATCGGTTATACCTTTTCCTTTACGCGTGTTTGTACATTAAATCTATCCCCGGCTCTTTTGCCAACAAGACAGAACATTTGGCGTTTATCATTATTTCACGGTGGGAATGGGAAAATATATCCCTGGAACTGCGCTCTTTTTCCCATCCCCCCAGGATGATCAGATCCGCTTTTTTATCGCCTGCTGCCGCCAGGATTTCCGTATATACCGCGCCACGGCGAATTTCGCGTTCGATCTTAACGCCCTTCGCGTGGGCAAGCTCTTCCACAAATGAAAGGTAACGCTCCCCGTTGGCTTCCAGGCTCTGCTGGTATTCCTGGCTTTCTTCCTGAATAAAGATCTTGCTTAACGTGAGCTGCCTTATGGTAGCCGTATCTACCACATAGACCGCCGTAAGCCGGCAGTGGTAAACCTTTGCCATTACTATGGCATATTTCGCCGCCAGAACCGACGCGTCTGAACCGCTGATGGCCACGACAACATTTGAAAATAGCGGTTTTATCATTTCTTTCCCCCGTGCTTTGCACGTAAAGCGCTAATGCGCAAAGCGCTACTGCGCTCCTGCTCCTTTTCTCTTCAAAAGTTTATTTGTAAAAAAAGCGTCACGGTCTCTCTCTTCAAGTGCCGATTCTATGTAGACCCTTGTTTCCCTGGCGGTGGGAATGACCATCTTTTCCAGGGCGTTGACCCTCCGCTGGGTCTTGCGGACTTCCCGCGCCAGACGCCAGGCGATGGTTCTTACCGCCGCCAGTTCCGTCAGAATTTTTAACAACCCGAAGAATTCTATCACGGTTTCATCACATTCCGCAAATGAATTCGCTGGAGAATATTTAAGTTCCACGTTCGGAAGCCTTATTTCCAGGCCCAAAAGGCTCATCCCCGCGACGGACACCTTTTTTTCGGTAAGCTCATATTTATAGCGAATGTTCCGTGATAGGGCATCCGCCCTCTCGCGCCCTACCGTAACAAGCATTCGCTTAAGGCAGGGATAAGCGGTCTCGGTTTTTTGATCCAGTTCCCTTTCCAGTATCTTAACCTGCTCCACCTTCCGCATCAGCTCCATCACAAGGATCTCCCGCTTTTGCTCCAAAAGGTCGTAGCCCTCAAGGGCGGTATTGAGCCGTTCCTTGACCCGTATGAGGTTGCTTTTTGTGGGAGCTACCTGTTCCCTTGCCATTTTCCTCCGCCTTCGCGTTAAATTCTCATTGCCTTTGTCGGCTCAAGGTACTTGCCTATGAATTCCGGCTTTACCCTCAACAGATCGTCCCTGGGAATTTCGTTCAGAACCTTCCAGCCCAGATCGAGGGTACGGTCAATGTCGCGGTTTTCAAATTCGTCCTGGGTCAGAAAAATGCTCTCAAACCTTTCCCCGAATTTGATGTACTGTTTGTCGGCGGCGGAAAGCTCCTCCTCGCCGATTATCGAAGCCAGGTTGCGTATCTGCCTGACACGGGAATAGGCCGCGAAGAGCTGGCTTGAAACGTCCTTGTGATCCTCCCTGGTCATGCCCTCGCCTATTCCGTCTTTCATAAGCCGGGAAAGGCTGGGCAGCCCCGCAACGGGGGGATAAATTCCCCGCTGGAACAGTTCCCGATCGAGGACAATCTGCCCTTCGGTGATGTAGCCTGAAAGATCCGGAATGGGGTGGCTTATGTCGTCGTTGGGCATGGTAAGAATCGGAATCTGGGTGATTGAGCCGCTTGAGCCGTTTATCTTGCCCGCCCTCTCGTACAAAGAAGCCAAATCCGAGTAAAGGTAACCCGGGTAGCCTTTTCGGCTGGGCACTTCCCCCCTAATCGAGGAAACTTCCCGCAGGGCCTCGCAGTAATTGGTCATGTCGGTCATAACCACAAGGACGTGCATATTTTTCTCGTAGGCCAGGTACTCGGCGGCGGTAAGGGCGCAGCGGGGAGCGACAAGGCGCTCCAATGTAGGAGCGTCCGCCAAAGAAAGAAAGACCACGACGTTGGCCAAGACGCCGGAACGCTCAAAGTCATCCAGGAAGAAGCGGGCGACATCGTATTTGACCCCCATGGCGCAAAAAATGATGACGAAACGCTCAGCTTCACTGGAGGAGGAGCCATGCAGGATTTTTGCCTGACGCACGATCTGGGCGGCCAGCCTGTTATGGGGAAGGCCGTTGCCTGAGAAGATGGGAAGTTTCTGGCCCCTTATAAGGGTGTTCATGCCGTCAATGGCGGATACGCCGGTCTGAATAAAATCCCGTGGGTAAGTGCGGGCATAGGGGTTGATGGGAAGCCCGTTCACGTCCAGGCAGGTTGAGGAAAAAATATCCCCGTAGCCGTCGACAGGCTCTCCAAGGCCGTTGAAAATCCTGCCCAACAGCCCCGGCCCGACCCGAAGTTTCATCGGCTCCCCCAAAAACTCCAGGCGGCTGTGATCGGCGGAAAGGCCGGTGGTGCTTCCAAAAACCTGAACCGCCGTCCAGTCCTCGCTCAAGTCCACTACCCGGCCAAGCCTGCGGCCCTTATCCTTGTCGAAAATCGCCACCACCTCGTTAAAGCCGACGTTCCTGCTTCTTGCGGTAACAACCACCGGCCCCTCGATACGGCTTAAGCCCTTGTATTCAATACCCCTCATGGGCAAACTCCGTTTGCTCGAACCTCGTTCATAATACTTCCCTGCTGCGGTAGCCCCGCTCAAGCACGTCCAAATCGGCCCTCATTTCCTGCTCAAATTCCGTAAAGCCGCCCGGCTCGTCGTTCTTTACGTTGCTCTTGAGCCTGGAAAGGCCCTCTCGAATGGAAAGGGACGTAATTTTCAACAGAGGAGCGCCAAGTTTTATGCAGGTATTGGCCCTGTCATAGAATTCCATAATCAGTTCCAAAAGCCGTATCTGTTTCATCGGAACGCAGTACATGTCGACTTCGTCAAAACTGTTCTGCTGCAAAAACCCGTTCTTGATTATTTCCGCGGCAAGCAGGATAAGCCGCTGATTATCCGGCAGGGCGTCAGGCCCAATGATGCGGACTATCTCAGCCAGGCGCTGTTCCCTTTTAAGAAGATCAATCGCGCTGCGGCGCACCGCCGCCCACTGGGGATTTACCTTTTCCCACCAGGGCTCAACCTCGGCGGCGTACTCGCTGTAGCTGTCGATCCATGAAATAGCGGGGTAATGCCTGGCGTTGGCAAGCTCGCGATCAAGCGCCCAGAAACAGCGAATAAACCTTTTTGTATGCTGGGTAACCGGCTCCGAAAAATCGCCGCCCGGCGGGGAAACCGCGCCTATAAGGGAAACCGATCCTTCCGCGCCTGAAAGGGTTTTCACCCTACCGGCGCGCTCGTAAAACTCCGCAAGCCGCGTCGGCAGGTAGGCGGGAAAGCCTTCCTCGGCGGGCATTTCTTCCATGCGCCCGGAAAGCTCCCTCAGGGCTTCGGCCCAGCGGCTTGTGGAATCCGCCATGATGGCGACGTGGTAGCCCATGTCGCGGTAAAACTCCGCTATGGTAACGCCCGTGTAAATTGAAACTTCCCGCGCCGCAACCGGCATATTGGAGGTGTTCGCGATAAGCACAGTCCGCTCCATAAGCGATCTCCCGCTGCGGGGATCTACAAGATGGGGAAATTCCGTAAGCACGTCGGTCATCTCGTTTCCCCGCTCTCCGCAGCCTATGTAGATGATCACGTCCGCGTCGCACCACTTCGCGATGGCGTGCTGGGTCATTGTCTTGCCGGTGCCGAAGCCTCCGGGTATGGCGGCGGTTCCGCCCTTGGAAATCGGGAAAAAAACGTCGATTACCCTTTGGCCCGTGATTAGGGGCATATCGGTGGTGAGCCGCTCCGCGCTTGGCCTGGGAATTCGCACGGGCCACCACTGGGCAAGCGTAATTTCCCTGCCCTCGTCTGTCCTGGCTACAACGGAAGACACCGTAAGTTCCGCCTGGGGGCTAAGCTCCGTTATCTTGTCAATATGTGCCGAACGCGTATTCGGCGTAGGCACCATGATCTTGCAGATAACGCTTTCAGTTTCCTTTACCGTGCCGAGCACAAGGCCGGGATAGGCTGAGACCTTTTCGCCTGTCGCCACTTTCGCGGCCAAAGCGGGATTGGGAACAAAGGGCCACTTTTTTTCCGGGTCCAAGGGCTCGCCGCGGCTGCCCGATTCCATGAACGCCCCGTTTTGCTCAAAGAGCTTTTCCAGCGGGCGCTGAATGCCGTCGTAAATTGTCCCGATTAGGCCGGGCCCCAAAAGCACGGACAAAGGCCGTCCGGTGGATACCGCTTCCGATCCTATCATCAGCCCGGTTTCGTCCTCATAAACCTGAACAACAGCTTCGTGCTGCTCAAGCCTGACGATTTCCCCGACGAGCTTTTTTTCGCCTACTTCCACCAAGTCGAAAAGGCCCGCCCCGCTTAAACCCGCGATGCGGATGACGGGCCCCGAGATGCGCTTTATGTGCCCGCTAATCATATGACTGCTAGTCATTTAGGACTCCCTCGCCCAGAAGGGCAGCAGCCAATTCCCCCCGCTTGTCTCTCAGCAAAGCTTTTGCGGCGCTTTTCACCGAAGCAACCATTCTTAACGCTCTTGATTCAATAAATATCAAGGGGAATTCGCGGACAACCGAATCCGCCTTGAATTCCCAGTCTCCCTTATAAGGCATTTTTTCAATAACAGCCTGGGCTTCATCAAGGCTAAGGCCCGAATAACGGATTATTGAGCGGTGATGGACAAGATCGTCCGCGCAGGCTGTTAAGCGCACACGAAGTTCCCGTTCCAAAACAGAAAGAAGCTTTTCCCGACTTAAAGTCCGCAAAAAATCATCCAATGCCCTAATCAGAAAACTTTCGGTGGTTCTGGATCTAAGCCGACGCTTGTCCAGAGGAAGGCGGGCCTGAATTTCGTCGTTGGCTTTTTTTGCCCGGGCGGCAAAAGTCTTCCGAATCGATTCTGTCGAACGCTTTATTTTTCTGTCCCAGTCGCGGTTTTGCGCCGTAAGGGTATCATCGGCGGTCTTTAAAATCTTCTGGGCTTTCCTCCGGGCATCTTCCAGAATTTCATTGCCCAGAACCTCGGTGGTTCGTAACTCTTCCATCAGATTCTGACTCCGATAGCTTCCCTGATGGATTCCACCAGGGTTTTGCGGCCCTCATGCCTCCCCAAAAGCCCCGGAATTTCCACAATCAAAGGGTAGCGATCTTTAAGCTGCCACTGGACAAGGGAATCCCCAAGCCAGTCCGCCACTTCCTCCGTAATTATAAGCACGCGGCAAAGCTCCATGCCCGGCAGGAAGGTCCCCGAGGTTTCGTCATAGCTTTCGGTAATTCTGCGGAAGGCGTCAAGGGCTTCGCCTGAGTTTTGCGCCGAGATTCCGCTGATGCCTACAAAACGGAAGGCCGTAACCAGTTCCGCCTCTCCGATAAAAAAATAGTCCATGTTAACTGGAGCCTAGTTAATCACCAGAATAAGAAGGGCCACAAGGAAGCCCCAAAGGCAAATTCCTTCGGCCAGGCCAACGTAAGGTATGGCCTTTCCTGAAAGCTCCGGGTTCTCGCTCATTGCGCCCATTGCCGCCGATCCAATACGGCCAACCGCCAAACCGCCCGCGATGCAGGATATTCCGACAGCGGCGGCGGCGGCAATGTACTTCCACATCGATGCCGATGCGGTTTCTGTGGAAGGATTTTGGGCTTCTTCCTGCGCGCATACAAAAGCCGCGGCAATAAGAACCATAACCAGAACAAAAACAAAACGCTTCATCATTCACTCCTTGTACTTGAAACTTCGGGCCTGCGGCCCTCGTTGTCGGTTCCTTTACGGAACCTAAAGGGGCTAAATTCAACCCCCACCTCGGTAAAAAACTTGCTGAAAAATTCGTAATACTGAAGGCGCACAACCTGTATAGCCACGATGAGGCCTTCTAAAATTATAATAACCAAATTTCCGAAAACCAGGATCAAAGCGCTGACGGCGGTTCCCGCAGGGATACTGACAACCTCTTCAGAAAACCTGAACACAATGTAGGCGAGTACCGCGTGGGACAGGGCAAAGGCCCCCACCCTGAGAAAGCTGACAGTATTGGAAACATAGGTAGAAACGGTTTCTATAATTTCCACAAACCCTTCCATAATGAATACCATTACGCCCTCCGCGAAAACCGGCCTTTTTCCGGAGAGGAGCCGCCAGATCGCGGAACCGAAGAAAATTCCAACGAGCGGAACAATCAATCCCGCCGCATCGTACCAGCGAAAGCTGAATGTGTAAAGAGCGGGCTTAATTAGCGAGGCGGCAAAACGCAGGGCGATAAAAATCGCGTACCAGAAAAGCAAAAGCCCCGCCAGGCCTGTTTTGGCAAACAGGGCTTTTTCGTATTTTCGTAAAAAAAACTGATTGGCCACGTTTACGATCATTCCGGCAGAATTCAGCAGGGCCCCCACGCCAACGGTGAAGCCGAAAAAGTAAAAAAGCCTGACCACGCTTCCGCCTTTCTCAGGAAGGGGCATGATGACAAGGATCCTGTCCATTGGGCGGCCTGTAATAAAAGCCGTAACCGCCCTTATAGGGCCCGTAAGAATTTCTTCGTTGGTGAAAACTTCTCCCGTCAACGCGCCCATTACCATCGAAGAAATTCCGACGGCAATAAGGGGGACTGAAAACTTCCTGAACCTTGAAAGCAGGCGGGAGCCGTGCTTGCCGGAAAGAATGCCGAGGAGCAGAAGCACCAAACCCTGGCCAAGATCGCCGAACATGATACCGAAAAGCACGGTAAAGAAAATCGCCACAAGAGGGGTAGGATCAATCGTGCCGTAAAGAGGGGAGCCGTAAGAAAAGACCACGTTTTCAAAGCCCTTTACAAAAGCGCCGTGGTCAAGTGAAACGGGAACCTTTTCCCTGCCCTCTTTTACCCCTTCCAGCTCTTCGGGGTTATAAGAGCGCACGGCAATCCTGCCCTCCGTAAGCTTTTCAAGCTCGGTAACCAGCGTATGAACCATATCGGCGGGTACCCAGCCGGAAAGAAGATACACGTTCTTGGTCGCCCTAAGGCAGGTTTTTAGCTTCTCGGTAATGCCTGCCATCAAATAAGAAGCGGTAAGCGATTGAAGGCTCAGGGCGTATTCGTCGCGGAGTTTGTTTTTGCTCTCGCTTATTTCTTCCAGTGCCTTTGCCGTACCCTTAAGCCTCTCCTCAAGGCCCAAAAGAAGCTCCGGCGGTATGCCGTTGTACCCTTCCGGAATTTCGATGGGAATAAAATCCATTTTTTTAAGTTCCGAATCCAGGGCAAAGCGGCCCTTTCTCGACGCCGCCGCCAGCATCCTGTCGCCTGAGCCCAGGGGAATAACTACCGCCCTTCCTTCGAGGCTTTCTTTGAGTTCTTCCTGCCTCCTCATGTCAAGGCGGCCAACCCTGAGGGTAAGGTAAGAAAGCTGATCCAAATCCGAAAAGGGGGCGTTAAGGTTCGCAAAGGCCTTCGCTTCGTTCAAGGCTTCTTCCACTTTGCGCATTTCATCCCGCTGATCGTTCTCCTGTTTGATTAGGGAAGAAACCGCGGCAGAAATGGTGTCGGTCAGCATATTTTCCGCTTCCGCCGGCAAATGGCTTGAATCCCAGGGCTCGGACGGCAACTGTACGCCCAGCCAGACGGCGGACGCGGAAAGCTTTTCAAGTTTTTCCTGTATTTGCCTGGGAACCGCCTTTTCTTCAAGGCCTGAGCCGTCATTGTCGGAAGTAAGATGCATCAAAGAATGGCGGCCAAGAAATTCAATGACCGCGTCAATGTCCCGGTTTAAAACTGTGAGTTCTATCTCTTTCATTTTCCGGGGTCTTAGCGAGCCCATTATTCGACCCCCAGCATCGAGAGAGTGTCCCTCACGGACATCCCAATTCCAAGCCCTTCGACGCTGCTTGTAAGAATGTCCTCTTCAAACTGCTTCAGCTTGATAAAGCAGAAAATCGTATCCAGCGAGGAAGGATTTGTCCTGAAATTATGCCTCGCCAAATTGTACAAATACCGCGAAGCGGCGTTCTGAAAAAACCTGGCATCGGCCTGCCAATGCCTGCCCTCTACCTGGGGGTTGAGAAAGTCCTTCCAGCGCCACGAAGACCAGTCCGAATAATCGTCCAGCTGATAGTCCAAGCTGACTACCGCTTCATGCACCAGAGAAGAGGATAGATCCCTGGGCTTTCGCTCCCAGGCAGGCTCATGCCGCCAGACCCTCAGGTATCGGGCTGAAGGCCCGTGCTTCTCTTCCGGGATGTCCACAAGGTACTGCTTGATTGCCTTGGCGGGCAATTGATAAAAAACGCGAAGCCTGAGGGCCCATGAGGCATTTTTAAGCGAGATTTCGTCGGAAAGGATTTTTTCGGCGGCCTGCCTGTCGATCTCAGGCAGGAGAAAAAGGGCTTTCCAAAGGGCGGTATAGTAGTGCTGATCAAGGAGGCTCTGGAAAGCGAAGTTTTGCTTTTCAGAAAAACTTGATTTATCAGCATTTGCCTTGCCCAGTTTTTCCAATAGAAAGTTAAAAGCCGTCCCTTCTATCATTTTTGGAATATCAGGCCAGGCTTCAAAGTTCACGGTTTGAAAAAGCCCAAGGTCAACATGGGCAGGGGCTTTGCTTTCCTTATCTTTGGCCGCGTTGATTGCGCCTAGCAGATCCGCGTATTCATAACTGCGTATCAGCAGTTTAAAAAACTCGGGGGGATGAGAAAAACATTTTACAATGGAGATAATCGAATTTACCTCGCGGTTGATTATCCTTTTTTCCAGATCGCGAAGCAGTTCTTTTTCCGGCAGGTTTTTGGCCCCGGCGGAGAACACCAGCCGATCCAGCTCTGAAAGCCTGTCGGCTCTTTCCAGATCGCGCACCCTTTTCCCGACAAATGACTTGGCAATAATTCCACTGGCCTTGGCGTAAGCGTAAGAGCGTTCTCCGAAGTCAGTCATTACTGCTCTCCCCTGAAACAAGCAGCTTTTCCGCCAATGAGAAAAAAGCCTTGGTGTCAGGAGGCTGAGCTTTAAGGCTGTTGTGGTATTCTTCCAATTGCCTGCGGTAATCTTCCCTGGCTAAAGCGATGTCCCTGGAAAAAGCCTCTTCAAGGGCTTCCACTTCTCTGGCGTATTGTTCGTCATAGCGGGTGCGGTTCTGCTTTTCCGCTTCGGAAACCCTTCTGTCCGCCTCGGCCTGGGCGTCATCTACCAGAGCTGCCGCTTTGCTTTCAATCTCCAATAAGTGCTGTAATATCTCATTATTTTCCATTTCATTCCGACGCTAAGTAAATGTCCTCGTATTTTTTAATGATCCTTCCGACACTCAGCGGATCGTTTTGCGCCAAAAGTTCCGTATAAAACTGGGGATTGTCCAGCAGTTCCGAAAGACGCTTTAAAAGGCGCAGGGACGCTTCTGAATCCGTACCGGGGGCAAGAACCATAAAAAGGAGGTAAACCGGCTGATCGTCAAGGGCATCGTACTCAATGCCGCTTTTTGAAATTCCGAGAACCCCGTAAATATTTTCAAGGCTTTTGACTTTTCCGTGGGGAACCGCGATGCCCTTTTGTATTCCGGTTGACATTTTGGATTCACGTTCCCAAAGGGCTTCAAGAATTTCTTTCCGGTCGCCGGTTTTTACTGTCTGGCAGAATAAATCCGCCATTTCCTCAAACACTTCGTCTTTATCTTCCGCTTCAAGCCCGATTTTTATCAACTCAGGCGGAAAAATATCATACAGGAACATGGCTTAAACCTCCGGCCTGCAATGAATCGGGAGATTTAATCGGCCTCTCCTTCTATAGCATCCGGATTGATTGCGGGGGGAGTTTCATCCTCCAGGAACCATTCAACGCCGCCTTCGCCGGACAAAGCCCGCCCGGCCTCCTCTACGCCCCTGCCGACAGGGTTGCGGTGTATTAGCGCGAGACCTATACTTATCACCAAAAACAGAGCGCCAAGAACAGAGGTTGTCCTTGTCAGCACATTGCCGGAACGCGAACCAAAAGCGGAACCTGAGCCGCCGGCAAAGATGCCGCCTAAACCGTCGCCTTCTTCGTCCTGAATCAAAACCAAAAGAATAAGCAGAATTGCTACAATAACAAAGATAACCAGCAGTGCTACACTAAGAATACCCATAATCTACCTCGATCTACTTAAATCAACTTCAATTATGGGTATTCTATCAACTAGAAAAAAGTTATTCAACCCTTAGCCAAACTTTGCAATGGGCGCAAAAGTATCAGCTTTAAGGGAAGCGCCGCCTACAAGGGCGCCGTCAATGTCTTCCATTGCCATAAGCTGGGCGGCGTTATCTGGCTTAACCGAGCCTCCGTACTGGATGACAACCTGCCTGGCGGCCATCGCGCCGTAAAGACCCTCGACAATACCCCTTACAAACTTATGAACCTTTTGCGCGTCATCGGGCGTGGCTGTCTTGCCTGTGCCAATGGCCCACACCGGCTCGTAAGCGATGGTAATCCTGGACAGCTCATCCGCCGTAACGCCCGCAAGCCCTTTCTCTGTCTGGCCCTTGCATACCGCTTCGACTTTGCCCTTTTCGCGCTCTTCAAGGGTCTCGCCGACGCAGAGGATCACTTCAAAGCCGTGCTTTAAGGCGAGCTTTACTTTCTTGTTGATAAGCGCGTCGTCCTCTTTGTAGGTATGCCGCCTCTCGCTGTGGCCAAGAATAATGACGCCGACACCCAGGTCCTTCAACTGCAAGACCGAAACCTCGCCGGTATGCGCGCCCTGCTCCTCGGCGGCGCAGTTTTGAGCGCCAAGGAGGATGTTGCTTCCCGATAAAATTTCGCCCACCGTTTCCAGCGACGTAAAGGAAGGAGCGGCCATATACTTGTGCTTCCCGCCTTTAAGGGACTTTACCAGAGCCTTGGCCAAATTCGCGGACTCGGCTCTTGTCATGTGCATCTTCCAGTTGCCGGCGATAAAATAGTCGCGGCAGCGGGTAACTTCAATGCCGGGGAGCTTCTTTCCCTCAAGGAGTTCCAGCGAAGCGCCGCCGCCGGTGCTTACATGGCTCATTTTTGAAGCCAGCTTGAACTTGTTCACCGCGGCGACCGAATCCCCGCCGCCCACGACGGTAATAACCCCTTTTTCAGTGGCGGCGGCAACGAGCTTGGCAACTTCCTCGGTTCCCTTGGCGAAGGCGTCGAATTCAAAAACGCCGACAGGGCCGTTCCACACAATTGTCTTTGCGGTAGAAATAACCTTTTGGTACAGGGCAAGCGTTTTGGGCCCCACGTCCATAGCGATAAGCTTGTCGGGGACATTTACACTGGCAACCGCCACCGGCTTGGCGGCGGCGTCAAACTTTTCGGCTCCCACATGATCCACAGGCAGGACGATCTCTACTCCCTTGTTTTTGGCGGTTTCAAGTATCTTTTTTGCCGTATCGATCTGGTCGTCCTCTACAAGGGACTTGCCGATTTTTTTGCCCTGCGCCTTTAGGAAGGTATAGGCCATTCCGCCGCCAATCACCAGGGCGGAAGCGTTTTTCAAAAGGCTTTCAAGAACAGCGATTTTTGAGGAAACCTTCGCCCCGCCAATAATTGCCACCATGGGCTTTACAGGGTTGGTTACAATCGGCTCCAGGTAATTCACTTCCTTTTCCATAAGGAAGCCGGCCACGGAAACCGGAACAAACTTGGCGATGGAAGCGGTAGACGCGTGATCCCTGTGGGCGGTGCCGAAGGCGTCGTTTACAAAAATGTCGCCGTACTCCGCCAGGGCCTTCGCGAGCTTGTCCCGCTCTTTCGAATCGCCTGATGTTTCCTCTTTGTGGAACCGCGTGTTTTCCAGCATGATCACCGTGCCGGGCTTTTGACCGTCAATAAACGCCTTTTTGTTGTAACAGCCGTCTTCGCCCGCAAAAACCACAGTCGCGTTCTTGCCAAGCTTTTTCTGCAAGTACGCCGCTATCGGCTCCATCCGGTGCTTGCCCTTGATGTACTTGTCCATGTCAAAGCTCTTGCCGTCTTTTTCGGCCTTTGCTTTGGCCTTCTCGGCATCCTTGGCGGGATCGCCCAAGTGGCTCATTAGCGTGAGGGTCTTTGCCCCGTGGGCAATAATGTACTTGATGGTTGGAATGGCGGCCACAATCCGGGTATCGTCCTGGACCACGCCGTCTTTCATGGGTACATTGAAATCTACCCGCATTATAACCCGCTTCCCGTTAAGGTCTACGGTTTTGACAGTTTTAATCATTATTTGGCGCCCGCTTTAATCATGTACAGAAGCAGAGCTGCCAAACGGTTGGAATAGCCCCATTCATTGTCGTACCATGAAACGACCTTAAAGAAGCGTTTTTCGCCGGGCAGGTTGTTCTGCTTGGTGGCCAAACTGTCGTATATGGAAGCGCGCGGATCGTGGACAAAATCCGTTGAAACAACTTCCTCGTCGCTATAGCCGAGAATACCTTTCAGGTAGCCTTTTGAGGCTTTGAGCATGAGGCCGTCGATTTCTTCGATGGAGGTATCCCTTGCGGCGGTAAAGGTCAGGTCTACGACGGATACGGTGGGGGTGGGAATTCTGAAAGACATGCCGGTCAGCTTGCCCTTGGTTTCGGGAAGGACTTCGCCCACGGCCTTGGCAGCGCCGGTGGTCGAGGGGATTATGTTGATTGCAGCAGCCCTGCCGCCCCGCCAATCCTTCTGCGAAACCCCGTCAACGGTTTTCTGCGTCGCGGTATAGGAATGGATGGTGGTCATAAGCCCCTTGTCAATTCCGATTTTCTCTTTTAATAGCACGTAAACTACCGGCGCAAGGCAGTTGGTAGTGCAGCTCGCGTTTGAAACAACCTTGTCTTCGGCAGGATTGTACTTGTCCTGATTAACCCCCATCACAAAAGTGGGAATCTTGTGTTCCTTGGCCTTGGCGGGCGCGGAAATTATAACCTTCTTGGCGCCGGCGTCTATGTGCCCGAATGCTTTGTCGTCCGTATATAGCCCTGTACACTCAATTACATATTCGATCCCTAACTTCTTCCACGGCAAATCCTTTAGCTCTTTACCCTTGGCATTAAGACACTGGATTTTATTGCCGTCAACAATCAGAACGTCATCATCCGTCACTGAATCGCTGCTTTTCGCCGTTTCAATCTTGGCCTTCATCTTGCCCTGGATAGAATCGTACTTGAGCTGGTAGGCAAAGTACTTCGCGTCTGTCATGATGTCGGTTACCGCCACCACCTCAATTTCCTTGCCGAGCAGTTTTTGATCGACAATTGCCTGAAACACAAGGCGGCCAATGCGGCCAAACCCGCTAATTGCAATCTTAGTCATAGAAACCTCCGTTTTGATAAAATATGATAAGGCCATTATAGCCTGTATTTTTATGAGAGTAAAGGGATTGGTCAGAAAAAATCACGCAGCCTCGCCCTGAAGGGCGAGGTTGTTGGTTCTGTCGCCAACTCCGTTGGCGCGGACACAGAGCGTGGGCCGTCCCCTACCAGCCATAATAGCGCGGATAATATTGCGGGGGCGTGTACACCGGTATCGGTACGAGCAACACCACTATCGGCGGTACATACATTTGCTGTGTTTGCTGTGTTTGCTGTGTTTGCTGTGGCGGCGGCACATTGTTATTGGATCCAGGGAGGATGTACCATGCTCCGCCCGCCATGAAACTGGAAGGAGAGCAACTATTGTTGACTATGGTGCCACACACGGTAACGAATGCGTTGGCGCAAAGCCCGTTTGCGCCGAAATAGGGCTGGAGATTGGGCACATAATACACCTGGTTGGCGGCGCAGACTATGGCAAGTGTGCCGTTGATTACCTGCAATGTTCCCGATATGGTTTGCGACGTTTGCAGGGTTTGGGTAGTTTGTGCGGAACCGTTATTGCCCCATTGTTGGGCAAAGGCTGATCCGGCTATCAGTAAGCCCAGTAAAAAAACGACTAAAAACTTTTTCATGGTTTAACTCCTCCTGTCTTTTAAGCAGCTTTACGATAATCAGTTAAATTATACAATACTTCGAGTAAACTGCCAATAGAATCAACAACCTCGCCCTGAAGGGCGAGGTATGTTGGTTCTGATAAGAATGGATTTTATGCGTATCCGTCAAAACAAGTACTTCTATCGCTGGATAAAAAACTGAAATAAACTTCCGAAAACACCTGATTTCGGAGGAAAGAAATGAAGTTTAGCGAAGAAGAAAAAGCCATGTGGCTGGAAGACTGG
>Ga0268262_10001784_pt1 | contig 25897 bp, 29 predicted proteins | sample TergutNc150P3_FD_190354 | JGI IMG/M metagenome (GOLD analysis project Ga0268262, IMG submission 190354) | Nasutitermes corniger P3 segment gut microbial community from laboratory colony in Florida, USA - Nc150 P3 (SPAdes) (version 2) | ecosystem: Host-associated > Arthropoda: Insects >... | reverse complement strand
GTCATCTTCGTGTTTTTCGTCAAGTTGACCTGCGGTCAACAGTTGGCTTCCGGTAAGCTGTTCAACGCTGTCTATGAGAAGGTCCCAGCCCCTTAAATTAAAATACCCAATGCAAAAATCAGCCCTTTTTGCCCCATTTAGCGTCTTTTTAAGGGCTGTAGCAAGGTTATCACCCCTTATATTGTCGAAAATATGCGGCAAAACGTACCTCTAAAGCATGATATAAATTATCAGGGCTTATAGCAAGGCCTACGACGGTGCGGGCATCACAGATTTTTTTCAAAAAACCGAAAAATTCTCGTCCTTCCACGCAAGCAAAACGCAAATTCTCGCCCTATATACAGTAAGAGGTAAATCGTGAGTGTAATGGCTTATGCGCCCTATGGCGCGGGCGGGGTTATTATCCGGGTTGAAGCGGATATACGGCGGGGGATTCCCGGTATCGACATTAGCGGGCTTGCCGAAGGGGCGGTTCGTGAAGCAAAGGAAAGGGTAAGGGCGGCTTTCAGAAATTCCGGGTTCAAGTTCCCGCTGGACAGGATTCTAATCAACCTGGCTCCGGCGGGCTTGCGGAAAGACGGGGCCGCGCTGGATTTGCCGATTGCGCTGGCGGTAATGGCGGCAGCGGGACTTGTGCCGGAGCCGCCAAACATCCTTGTTATGGGGGAACTGGAGCTTTCGGGAAATATACGTCCGGTGCGGGGCGTTCTGGCGGCAATCGCCGGAGGTCTTGATGAGGGCATCACCGAATTCATCGTACCGGCTGAAAACAAAGGGGAAGCTGCAATATTATACGGCGCGGGCAGAAACCCTGTTATGCGATTCAAGGCGGTGTCTTCCCTGCGTGAAGCGGTTAACGCGCTTTTTTTCCGTGAAGAAACCGGCGAACTCTCCTTTCCCGAAGAATCGCCTAACGTCAATGATTGCATTTCCCAAGAATCAACAGAGACAACAAACGCCGAAACAGCGGACTTTGCCGATGTGCGGGGCCAGGCTGTATACAAACGGGCTTTGGAAATAAGTGCAGCCGGGGGTCACAACATGCTTGTTTTCGGGCCGCCGGGCGCGGGCAAGACCATGCTGGCAAGACGGCTGCCTTCCATTATGGCTCCGCTGACCCCTGATGAAGCGGTTGAAGTCACGCGGCTTTACAGTCTGGCGGGGCCTTATAAGACGGGGACTGGTCTTATCGACAAATTGATCACCCAGCCGCCGTTCCGTTCCCCGCACCATTCGGCAAGCGCCGAGGGGATTCTTGGCGGAGGAAGAACCCCGCGCCCGGGCGAGATAAGCCTTGCCCATTTCGGCGTGTTGTTCCTCGACGAAGCCCCGGAATTCAGAATTAATGTGCTTCAGGCTTTGCGCGAGCCGCTTGAAGACCGGGTGATAAGCATTTCCCGCGCGGAAGGCCCTATGCGCCTCCCCGCTGAATTTCAAATGATATTGGCGGCCAATGCCTGTCCCTGCGGAAGACTGGGGATAAGGCATAATGATAATGGAATGGATGGATGCCATGAAATGCAGACCTGTTTATGTTCGCCGGAAGAAATTTCCCGGTACTGGCGCAAATTCGGCGGAGCCCTCCTTGACCGTATTGAGATTCGCGTCGCTGTTATTCCCCCAAGCGTAAATGAAATCGGCATATCAAACAGCGGCAGCGTCGCCTGCGGCGGCGGAGTTGGCGGGGAAGAACACAGCGCGGATATTGCCATGCGGGTAAAGACCGCTGTTGAAATCCAGCAGTCGCGGTACAAAGGCATGGGGATACGCCGTAACGCGCTGATTCCCGCGGGTAAAATCGAAACTTTTTGCGTCATGGATCAGCAGGCCCGCGACGCGTTTCACAAGGCCCTTGCCTACTTGGGTCTTTCAGGCCGCGCCTACCACGGCATCTTGCGGGTAGCGCGGACAATAGCCGACCTGGACGGCAAGGAAACAATCGGCACGGTACATATTCTGGAAGCGGTACAGCACCGGCGTTATGGGGAAGACCCTTACGAAATTGTTACTATGGGGAATTAGGGGACAAAAAAAATCCCAGCAGCCGAAATTGCACGCAATTCCAACCGCTGGGTTTTTAGGAGGCTTTTTTCTTTACTGCAGAAGTTGCAGTACCGTCTGTCCTTTTTGATTTGCCTGGGCCAGCATGGCAGTACCGGACTGGGTGAGAATCATGTTCTTGGTGTAATTGACTGTCTCAAAAGCCATGTCGGCGTCCCTGATCCGGGATTCAGCCGCTTGCAGGTTTTCGGCGCCGATGTTAATACCGCGAATTGCGTGTTCAAGACGGTTCTGGTAGGCTCCGAGATCGGCCCTTTGTTTGTTTATCCTTTTGAGCGCTACATCAAGGGTTCCAATGGAACGATTGGCATCGTCAGGGTCGGCTAGTGAAATAAACGTATCATCGCCGACGTTTCGGATTCCAAGACCCTTCGCGGTCATAGTGCCGATATACACCTGTGTCCGATGATCCATGTTGGCGCCGATATGGAACCACATAGAAGCGGTAACCAAATTTTCGCCCACAGGCCGGCCAAAGCGTCCGGTTAACATATTCATCCCGTTAAACTGGGCATGCGACGCAATCCTGTCTACTTCGGCGACCAGGGCCGAAACTTCGATCTGGATATAAAGACGATCTTCCTCGGTATAGATACCGTTGGCAGCCTGCACCGCCAACTCACGGAGACGCTGGATAATATCCTGGGATTCCTGGAGATAACCTTCCGATACCTGAATAAATGAAATGCCATTCTGGGCGTTAAATGCCGCCATATTCAGACCGCGGATTTGCGCGCGCAATTTCTCAGAAACAGCGAGTCCCGAAGCATCATCACCGGCGCGATTAATACGAAGGCCGCTCGACAGCTTTTCCATATTTTTATCCAGTGAAACCTGGGTAACTTTGAGGGTCCTGTCGGCAAACATCGCGCTTAAGTTGTGATTGATTATCATATTCACTCCTTTGGCTTTTTTGGCGCACAACTGTCATTGACAGCTTGCGGCGCTACGGCTTCCATGCCGTCTTTATGGAAGCTCACCCTCCAGCCGCCCCTCCCGGAAGGCTGAGGATACCCGGACGAATCATGGAGGCCCAACGGGCGCATGGATCATTCCGGTTCTTATTTTAGTATCGGACAATGAAAAAAAGGCTTTAGGGAAATTTTGACTCTTTCCTTTGTTACTTGTTATTTGTTATTTATTATTTGTATTTGCACACGAAAACTTTTCCGCTGGATCGGCGAAGGGCCGAATTTCAGGACTATTTTCCGGTGTTCGACAGTGGGATAGCCCTTATGCCTGTCATAGCCGTATTGGGGGTAAAGTTGGCTGTAATAATCCATGATTTGGTCCCTGGCGGTTTTAGCGAGAATTGAAGCGGCCATTACCTCGTGGACTGCGGCGTCCGCTTTTACCTGCGTCCTGCAGGGGATGGGCAATTTGGGCGCGTGTATGCCGTCTACTACCGCTTCAAGGCCCCTCGAGTCAACAGCGGGTGGGAGCGGCAAACCGAAGGGAATTTCTTTTTCCAGCTTGTCCGGCCATTGTCCCGCCCCGCCTTGGGGGAGGGATGTTATAAGATATTCAAAGGCCCGCCACATCGCCAAAAGACTTGCCTGCAGGATATTTATCGAATCAATCTCAATGTGGGTCGCCCAGCCTACACCCCACGCAATAGCTTTTTCAATAATTACGCCTCGAACTTCTTCGCGCCGTTTAGCCTTGAGCTTTTTGGAATCGTTAAGCAGGTTTACGGGAAAATCCTCGGGCAGCACAACAGCCGCGGCGCACACCGGACCGGCAAGCGGCCCCCTTCCGGCTTCATCAATCCCGCATAGCATATTATTTATTGGGTATTACCTTCATCGCCTCGCGCAAATCCGGAGCATGTTTGCAGTAATGTTCGTCGATTTCTTCCTGTGTCAGACCCACAAGCTCGTGGCTCATGTAATGTATCCAGTCGCCCTGGTCATTGACGGATTTTTCGTGTTTGCGGCACCAGTAATCGGGATGAATGGGAAGCTGCTCCGGCTTGTCAACAAAAAGCTTGTAGTCATGGACGGCAATTTTCAGGTCCCTCCGCGGAATCCCCTTGTCCAGAATAACCTGCGCAAGACAGTTGATCGTCTTGCCGCTGTCAAAAATATCATCAATGAGCAGCACCTTGTCCCCGACGCGCAGATAGTCAGGCGAATATGTCCAGCCTACAATGTGCACTTTTTCCGCCTGGTCGGCGACATCGGTATAGGAATGGGCTACCACTGCGGCATAATACACCGGATGCTTGCCCTTATGCACAATCTTGAAATACTCGCTTATAACATTACCTAAATAGACACCACCCCTGAGCGATACATAAATCACGTCAGGTATAAACCCGTCAGTGTATATCTGATGGGCCAGTTTGAGCGCGTTGTTCCGCACTGTGTCAAATTGGAGGAATTCCTTGATAACCATGCAAAAAATATACCATAAAAGCGGGGTATTGGGAAGGGGGCTTGTATTCCCTGCCAAAAATAGTCTATTATTGACAAACGGAGCGAGAAATAGCTATGGACAACTTGAAACAACAAATTAAAGAGCTGATAATCAGCGCCCTGGAGCTTGAGGACGTAAAACCGGAAAATATTGTCGATTCGGAACCCCTGTTCGGGACGGGTTTGGGCCTTGATTCCATAGACGCTCTGGAATTGGGGGTGGCGTTGAAGAAGAAATTCGGCGTAAAATTTTCCGCAGAAAACGCGGATAATAAAAAACACTTCGCCTCGGTGGATGCCCTGGCGGCGTATATTGAGACTGCGGGAGGGGCGGCATGACCAGAGAAGAGTTATTACTGAAGATACAGGACATACTGTCCGAAGAATTCGAAATAGAAAAAGATGCCGTTGTCCCTGAGGCAAAATTATATCAGGACCTGGAATTGGACTCCATTGACGCGGTGGACCTTCTGGTAAAAATGAAGGGTTTTATACAGGGTAAAATCGATCCTGAATCGTTCAAAAAAGCCGTTACCGTTCAGGATGTGGTTGATATACTTTATCCGTTGATTCAAAAGACCTAATGGCAGCCAGGTTCCGCGGTATTCCCAAAGTCCTCTTTTTTATCGCTGCGGCGCTTTATCCCGTATTGATATTTTACTTTCTGGTAATCCGTAAAACACCTTTGCGGATGTTTTCCCTTCTTGTTATGGCTTTTGCCCTCCTTATTTTTATCACGGGAACATCAAGAAAAAAAGAAACGGGGGGCATTTCCTTCTTTTGGAATTCTGCGGTACTTTTGGGGTTGGGCGGTTTATGCTTTTTTGTGAACTCCGCCATCATTCTTAAACTCTACCCCCTGCTGATGAATATTCTGTTTTTTTGCGCTTTTGGCAGCACCATTTTTTTCCCCCCTACCATGATTTTCCGTTTTGCGACAATGCAGGACAGATCCATTAAAGGCTCCCTGAATGAAAAAAGGATCTCCGCCTACTGCCGTAAAGTAACTTATGTCTGGTGCGGGTTTTTTATTATTAACGGAAGCATTGCCGCATGGACTATTTTTTCCGGTTCCGATACGCTGTGGTCTGTTTATAACGGCGGAATTTCCTATATACTGATGGGGATCCTCTTTGCGGGGGAATTCATGGTACGAAAAATGGTACAGAAAAAGATGCCCCAAAGCATTTCGCTTTCAGCGTTTAAAAATAATTCCCGACCCCGTTCGACGATCCTGTGCTACGAGGGCGCGTGGAGCGATTCTGTTTACAAAACATGGGGGGATTTCCTTGACGGGACAGCCGAACTGCGCCGCGTAATAAATATGCAGAACGCGCAAAGCTCGCAAAGCGCACTTTGCGGCGAAAAATGGCTGCTCCACTGCGAGGACTGCTGGGAATTTCTTCTGGCCTTTACCGCCTTGCTCCAGTGTAAAAAAGAGATATTACTCAGCGCCAATGTAAGCCCCTCTTATATTGAAGAAATCCGCAGCTATGGCGGCGCACCTAACGGTGCGATGCCGTTCTTAACCGACCGGATTTTTCCGGAAGGGGAAACCCCCGAAAACACTTTCCACATTCCTTCGTTACTCAAAAATCTGCAAAATACGGAAGGGCTAAAGGAAGAAGGGCCGACGATTAACGCGGACGAAACATCGATCATCATGTATACGTCGGGAAGTACCGGGAAACCCAAAGCGGTACAACAGCGGCTGACGGAATTTGAAGCCGACAACCGATTTATAATTTCCAAATGGGGCGATGAATTCCTTAAGCGCAAATTATGTTCCACCGTAAGTCAGCATCACATTTACGGAATTTTATTTTCTATACTTTTACCCTTTACTTTGGGTGTGCCTTTGCGGAGAAGGCGGATAGAATTTCCCGAAGAAATGGAAAAGTTATCCGATACGGAGTACATGATCATTACCGTGCCCGCTTTCCTCAAGAGGGCGGTTGAAATGGAAAGTTCATCCTGTCTAAGACTTAAATCACCCTGGATATTTACTTCCGGCGGCGCTGTCAAGTTTGAAACCGCGAAAAAAACCAATGAAGTTTTTGGTTTCTGGCCATTGGAAGTTTACGGCAGTACGGAAACTTCCGGCATCGCGTGGAGGCAGTCAGTTAACGGTCAGGAATGGACGGTTTTTGACAACGCGAAGATAAGCCAAAATCAGGACGGCTGCCTGATTATCCGCTCGCCTTACATCAAAGACCCGGCGGGTTTTGAAACAGCCGACATGGTGGAAATATTGAAAGACGGACGTTTTCTGCTCAAGGGACGGATTGACTCGGTTGTAAAGATTGAGGAAAAACGGATTTCTTTTACGGAAATAGAAAACCGTATTTTACAGTCCGGTCTTGCATCCGATGCATGCGTGATCTCTCTGGAAGACAATCGTCAATACCTTGCTGCCGCGATTGTTTTTAACGGCAAGGGGAAGGAACGCTTTAAGGGACTTGAAAAAATCGAAATAAATAAATTCTGGAGAACATACCTCCTTCAATATTTTGAAAATACAGTTATCCCGAAAAAATGGCGTTATCCGGAAACTCTGCCGCTTGACGCGCAAGGGAAGAAAAAGAAAGAAGACATTGAGCTTCTTTTTTCCGGCGGGAAAGAAACGGCGGAAAACGATACTCTTACGGACGGCGGTCCTGCAAGCGCGGGTTTCCGTGCGATGGGCAAGGAGAAAATTATTGAAAAAACCGAAAATTCCGTAAGCATTGAATTTTCCATACCCGGTACAAGCCCGTATTTTGACGGTCACTTCCCCGGCTTCCCCATTTGTCCCGCAGTAGCCCAGACGGAATTGGTTATTCGTTTCGCGGCGCAACATTTGAGAACCTCCGTCAACCCCTCGGAAATAAAACGGATAAAATTTATCAATTTTATCCGGCCAGGTATGCCTCTCCTCCTCAAGCTGACAAAAAAAGAAAAAACAATTTCCTTTAACATTAGTTCTCCGGAGAATGATATTGCCTATTCAACGGGGACAGTTATTCCGGAGGATAAATGAAGCAGGGTTTTCTTATCCCCGTATACAGGCATGGCAAAACCGCTTGTCCTCTGGCTGAACGGCTTGCGGTTGCCGGTCTGCCGGTAATCATGGTAGACGATGGCAACGACGCGGAAACCAAAGTTCTTCTTGCGGAATGTGCCGCTAAAACGCCGGGGATTACGCTGGTAAACCTAAAAAGGAATACGGGCAAGGGAGGCGCCGCCATAAAAGGTTTTGAAAAAGCGGCGGAAATGGGAATAACGCATATACTTCAGATAGATGCCGACGGTCAGCATGATGAAGGAAAGATCGCTTTCTTTTTGGAAGAATCCGCCAAACATCCCGATATGCTCATCTGCGGATACCCGGAATTTGACGAAACCGCACCAAAAAGCAGGGTAACAGGCCGGAAGATTTCAAATTTTTGGGCATCCATTGTCACGCTCTCAACGGAATTAAAGGACGTACTCTGCGGCTTCAGGGTATACCCGGTTGACGCGTCATTACGCATAACACAGTCTCTTTTTTTTGACAAACGCATGGGTTTTGACCCTGAAATCATGGTACGCCTTTACTGGAATAAGGTGTATCCGGTATTTCATCCGTTAAAAGTAAGTTACCCTGCCGACGGGGTTTCAAATTTCCGTATGGTCAGGGATAATATCCGTATAAGCCTGATGTTCAGCCGGCTGTTTGTAGGTATGATCCTGCGTTCGCCGTTGTTGATTGTCAGAAAAATTAAACGCGGAAAAAAATGATGGAAGAGACTCCCCTGCATTGGTCCCAGCATAAAGAAAAAGCCGCCGGATATTGGCAAATTAAGCTGCTGTTGATTTTATTCAGGCTGTTTCCGGTTTTTATCCTGCGCGTCATTGCGTTTCCGGTCGGTTTTTTTTATTTTCTTTTTTCAAAAAGAGCCAGAATCGAATCAGGGCGTTTCTTGCAAAAAGCCGCCCCTTTTGTTGAAGAGTCCAAAACCGCAAAAAGATGCCGTTCCCCTTTTGGCCCCCTGCGGCATATTGTTTCTTTCTCCCTTACTCTGGTGGAAAAAATACAGTCATGGGGCGGCAAGTTTAAGTTTAAGAACATTCATTTTCAGGATGACGATGTGGAGGAACTTATCCGTGAACTGGAAAACGGGAAGGGAGTTTTTTTAATTACTTCTCATCTGGGGAATATCGATCTTTTAAGAGGGCTTGCAAGATTAAACCGGACGGGAGTATCGCGCAAAACACCGATGATTGCCGTTATTGACACGAAAATCAGCGATAATTTTTCCCGTATGCTTAAAGAATTGAATCCCCAATCAAGCTTTGACATTCTCAATGCCGCAGAAATAGGGCCCCATACCGCAATCATGCTGGAGGATCAGCTTGCCTCCGGTACAATGATGACGATTGCCGGAGACAGAACAGCCGCTAACTCAGGCGGGAAGGGGAAAAAACTTATGATTCCCTTTCTTGGAGAGGACGCCCCTTTTTCGTCGGGGATTTTTTATCTTGCGGTCTTGATGAAAGCGCCTGTATATTTTGTTTTTGCCCTGCGCCGGGGGGATTTATCCATGAAACCGGAATACGACATGCATGTGCATAAAAGTACGCTTTCTTTTGAATGTTCCAGAAAAGAAAGGCTTGCTCAAAGCTCCCTTCTTGCCAATTCCTTCGCATCATTGCTGGAAAACTACTGTAAAAAGAACCCTTTTCAATGGTATAATTTCTATGATTTCTGGGCGAAAGAGGTGTAATAATGAAATCCAAAGAAGACAATGGGCCCTATAATATCCACGCGGAAGCGGAAATTACCGTTGAATTCTACGATCTCGACCCTTTAAGGATTGTATGGCATGGAAATTATTTAAATTATTTTGAGGCTGGCCGCCGGGCGCTTTTGGAAAAGATAAGCTACAGCTATGAAGAAATGGAAAAATCAGGCTATGCCTTTCCGGTAATTGAGGTTTACGCGAAATACTTAAACTCGCTCCGTTTAAATGATCGGGCGCTTGTAAAAGCCATTCTTATGGAATACGAAAACCGCCTTTTAATACGGTACGAAATCCGCAATGCCAGGACAGGCGTTCTTACCACAAAAGGCTCCAGTACTCAAATGGCATTCGATATTAAAAGCAATGATTCCTGTTTTGTGTGTCCCCCAATTTTAATTAGCAAAGTTGAAGCCTTTATCGGAGAGAATAAACAGTGAAAATAATTGCTGGTTTTTTGGGGCTGTTTTTATTTACAGGCGGCTTATGGGCGCAAACCTCACAGGAAGAAATTTTCCGCCATCCTCTGGAATCGCAAACTATGGACGCTTTCAAAACAACCTGTTCGCGTCTTGCGGAACATCCTGTGGTACGCGGAAACTTTGAACAGGAAAAAATTTTAAACCGCCTTAACCGTTCCTTAAAATCATCGGGTAATTTTATTATTGCCGCAGGTCTTGGCATGGTATGGGATACGGTCAAGCCTTTTCCCTCTACCCTTACCCTGGGGAAAGATTATATCATTCAATCCAGATCCGGCGGACAAAAAACCGTTTTAAGCGCCCAGGGAAACGAAACATTTCTCCGCATGGCGGAAGTCATCAGCGCGGTATTTTCAGGCAACAGCCAGGGATTAATTGATAATTTTAGGGTTTATTTCTCCGGTAATATCTCAGCATGGGAATTGGGGCTTATCCCTCGGGATACCGCTATCGGCGTCTTTGCGGAAAAGATCATTATGAAAGGCTCCGCGACCATCAGGTCAATACTGATATACGAGCAGAACGGCGACTCTGTACAGTATATAATGACAAACCATAATTATCCCGCGGAACTGAATGTCAATGAAAAAACTCTTTTCGCCCTTCCGTAACATACCCGTCAAAGGGTATTGGTTGTGGATTTTATACCACATTACCATTCCCCTACTGCTTCTTTTTTCTGTTTTTTTTATCGGAAAAGTCCGCGTAAATACCATGCTGTTTGACATGCTCCCGCGTTCCAGCCAGTCAAGATCGGTAATGGAAGCGGATATGATCCTTGGGGAAAAAAGCGGACGGGAACTTGTTATCCTTTCCGCCGCGCCGGATTTTGAGAACGCAAAAAAAGGCGCGCAAATGTTATACGCGGAATTTGAACAGTCGCCTGATTTGGAAGATATTTCTCTTTATTTTGCTTCTGAAGGTATGGCGGAATTCAGCCGCTATCTGTACGATTACCGTTTTGTTATTGCCGGAAAGGAAACATTGGCCTTGCTGGAAAACGGCGGAGCGGAAGAAATAGCGCAGGACGCGCTTGCGTCCGCTTTCGGCGCTTTTAATTTTATTCCTCTGACCCATATAGAAAGCGATCCTTTCTTTCTTGCGGAAAGACGGATGCAGGAGTTTTTATCATCTTCCCTGCTTACAGGCGGCAGTCTTAGCGTCAAAGAAGATGTCCTTGCCGCGCAAAAAGACGGCGCGTCGCTTGGCGACGCGACATGGTATGTATTGCTCCGGTTAACCCTTGCCCCGCAGGCGGCTTCCCTGCGGGAGGGACAGAACGCTGTTGGAAAAATCTATACCATCGCGCCTGAAATAAAGAAATCCGTACCGGGGCTGGAATTTTATTTTTCCGGAATTCCATTCCACAGTTACGAAAGCGCTTCCGGCGCACAAAGGGAAATCTCGTTAATCAGTACCATTACGATTATTATAATTTTGATTATGTTCCTGTATGTCTTCCGGTCGCTTCTGCCCGTATTTTCTTCCGTTTTGGCGGTGGGAATCTCTTTGGGCATTGCCGCCGCCGCCGCGCTTCTTGTTTTCAGAGAAATTCACATTATCACATTTGTCTTTGGAACCACCCTTATCGGAACCTGTGTGGATTATTCAGCCCATTTTTTTGTTCACTGGAAGGGAAACACGGCTTTAAAAAATGGCGCGGAGATTCGCTCCCATATTTCAAAAAGCGTTATCATGAGCTTTATTTCTACGGAAATTTGTTTTTGTGTTTTTCTGTTCGCCCCCTTTCCCATTCTGAAACAATTCGCCGTTTTTTCCATGGCGGGGCTGCTCAGTTCTTTTCTTACTTGCTTCTGCGTCTACCCCCGTCTGAAAATACCGGAAGAAAATAAAAGACGGTTTCAACTTTTTGGAAGCAAGGTTTTTCTCCGTCTCAAAAATATATCCCTGCCGCGACTCATACGGCCCGCCCTTGCCGTCATTTTGTCCCTTAGCGCCGTGACGCTTCTTATCATTAACTTCTCATCCATAAAAATAGAGAACAACCTTTCTTCCCTGTACACCATGTCAGCTTCCCTGCTGGAATCGGAAAAGAGAGCGGCGCAGGTTCTGGATTACGGCTCAACGGGCTGGTACTTTATTATTACAGGGTCAAACCCCGAAGAAACACTGGAAAACGAGGAACGCCTTACCGCGCGTTTGGAAGAAGAAATAACCAGGGGAAACCTGGGATCTTTTCTGGGGACTTCGGTTTTTGTCCCTTCAATAAAAAAGCAGAAAGAAACATATAACGCTATGAATGCCCTGCTCCCCCTTGCTCCGGCCCAGTTTGAATACCTCGGTTTCCCTCCGGAGTACGCGCATGACTTTGAAAACGAATTCGCCTCTGCGGCGCGGTATTGCCTTCCCGAAGACGCGCCTTCTCTGGCCGGCATTTCAAAACTGTGGATAGGCGGGCATGGGGAAAACTGCTACTCCTGCGTCCTGCCGCTCAAACCAACAGACGAGGCAGTCTTCAGGGCTATCGCCGAAGAATTCGACACAGTGTATTTTGTCAACAAAGCAAAAGACATAGGCCGCGATCTGGATACCCTTACCAGGACTATGCTGTTGTTCTTCCTAGCCGCCTACCTTGTCATATCCGTTGTAGTTTGCCTGACATATCCCCGGCGGGACAGCGTCAAAATTTGCGCTATTCCCCTCTTTCTGGTACTGGCCGCCCTGGCCGCGCTGGCGGTCAATAAAATTCCCTTGGGCTTTTTCTCCGTAGCGGCTCTTGTTCTGGTCTTTGGATTAGGGCTGGATTATATCTTTTATATGATCGGGAAAAAACACAGCGAGGAAATAAGGCTTACATCCCTGGCGGTAGTTTTATCATTCCTGACTACCCTGCTTTCTTTTGGCGCTTTGGTTTTAAGTAGTTTTACGCCAACTCATATTTTTGGACTGACCGTTTCAGCCGGACTGGGCGCGGCTTTTATTTTCGCTATGCTTTTACAGGCAAGGGAATCCCGAGAAAACCAGCGTATTTCAGGTTGATCTATTTCTGTTCCTTCAAGAGCGGTTGCCAGTATATAATGTTCACCGGCATTGCCCGTTAGTTCGTACAGGCTGAATGAAAGCGGGGAAAAAACAGCCGTACCAAATGTATATGTACCTTCGCCGGAAATAAAAGACGGTATCCCGCCCATCTCAAATACCGAAAGCCCTTTAAGTTTTAATAAACATTCCTTGAGCGTCCATATCTGATAAAACCGCGTTATATCAAAACCGCCCCCGGATTCAATATATTCCCTTTCGGGAACGGTAAAAAATTCTTCCGCTATTTTCCCTGCCCCCGTGCGGGGCCGTACCAGTTCAACATCACAGCCGGTACGCAGTTGTCTGCCCCTAACCAGCGAAACTACGGTCAAAGCCCCGGAATGGGAGATGCTGAAATCAGTATTGCTGCCTTTAACCTCACGGTTAGGGAAAAAAGGCCGTCCCCCCTCTTCTCTGGCTATATCTTCATTCGCAAGTGGCCTGCCTTCACATAGGGATAATATACGTCTTGCTTCGGCGCTTAAAATTTTTTGCCGTTCAGTTCTATGCGGATTATCCTGTTTGTTTGACAAAATAGATAAATTTATATAATATGACATAATATTAAGGTCCGGGTTAATATTTTGAACAAGAAAATAACGGTCATAATTCTATTCCTCTGCTGTTGTTCCTGCGCCTCAAAAGTTCCGATCAAGGAAGATCGACCCTTTATATACATAACCAACAAATCAAAATATTTTTTACTGCCTTCCGGGGATATTGAGAATTCCCTGGACATGGCGCAAAGCATTTCCGCTTCATGGCAGGGCACGGATTATTTTTTCAATGCCTGGGTGAAAGCGGATGAATCAGGAATGGAAATGACCCTTTTGAATGAACTCGGAGTAAGCATGGGGGAACTCTCCTACCGGAACGGGCCGGTATCTTTCTCGTCCCAAATATTTCCAGAATCCCTGAGACCCGAATATATTGTAGCCGATTTTCAATTCTGTTTCTACAATGATCTCGCGCTCGGCCATGCTTTGAAAGCATGCGGACTTGTATATAAAAACACGGGGAATAGCCGTTATATTCTTCAGGGAAAAACTGTTATTTTAGAAATTGAAAAAGAACAAAATACCGTCAGACTGGTTAATCATCTGCGGGGATACACCTATACCCTGGAAGGTGATTTCGAGTGAAAAAAAATATCTGGCTGGCGGCTCCGGGGCTTATATGCTGCGCCGGGCGGAATAGAAGTGAATTGTATGACTCCTGCCTGAACGGTTACCAGGGCGGAATAGTAATGGCTGACGTGTCCGGTTCCGGCGGCAAATTCCCCGTTGGCCTCATTCCCGGAGAACTGCCCGAAGTTATTGCTCCGCCGGATTTAGGGCCGGCGGCTTACGCCGGGGGAACCAGAATCATCCGTATTATTGACGCGGCTCTGGAACAAATACGTCCCGATATAGAAAAAGCTATTGCCAAATACGGCGCTGAAAAAATCGGCGTCTGCCTCGGTTCCTGCGATAACGGTTCAGAAGGTTCTCTTTTAGCTCATCAGGCGCTGCTTGCGCAGGGCGCTTTTCCGGAAGATTACCATCTCCGTTTCCAGAGCGCGTCATTTCCCGCAGAATTTATCGCCCGCAAATTCGGCCTTTCCGGCCAAGTGTTCACCATCGCCACCGCCTGCGCCTCCGGGGCAAGCGCCATCATCCGCGGGGCCGAATTGATACGGGCCGGCATGTGCAAAGCGGTCATTGCCGGGGGCGCGGACATTGTTTCACCGACGGTCTTCGCGGGGTTCCACGCGCTGGAAGCAATTTCCGACAGCCTTACCAACCCGTTCAGCAAAAACCGTAAAGGGATCAACCTCGGTGAAGGGGCGGCGTTTTTCCTGCTTGATTCTGAAAAGAATTCCGAAGTTGAACTTCTGGGCGCGGGGGAAAGCGCCGACGCGCACCACATGACCGCCCCCGGAGCAGACGGAGCGGGACCGGCAAAGGCGATGAGGGCCGCGCTTGTTGACGCAGAATTAAAAACGGAACAAATCGGCTATATCAACCTTCACGGCACCGGCACCGAGCTTAACGACAAAGCCGAAGCCCTCGCCATAAAGGCGGTATTTAACGAAGCGCCTCCGATAAGTTCAACCAAACCCGTCACCGGCCACACCCTGGGCGCTGCGGGGGCATTGGAAGCGGCAATCTGCTGGATGGCATTGACCGAACAAAGAGGCCTCCCGGTACATTGCTGGGACGGAATAAAAGATGAGGAAATCCCCGTTTTCCCTTCCAAAGAGGATGGTCAAAAAAAACCTTCTATATGCATGAGTAACAGTTTTGCTTTTGGCGGATGTAATGTAAGCTTAATTTTGGGGAGGAGGTAATTGTTGATCGAACGGGAAGAACTGCAAACCCTGATTCCGCACAAGGGAAAAATGATGCTCCTCGACAGGGTAATTGAGTATGATATTGAACATAATATCCGGGCGGAATATACTATCACCAGGGATTGTCTTTTCTATGATTCAGTTTTGGACGGCGTGCCCACATGGGTTGGTTTTGAATTTATGGCTCAGGCAATTTCAGCTCTTACAGGAATCAGGAAACGGGCAAAGGGAGAAAAACCAAATTTCGGGTTTATATTAAGCATCCCGTCCATGCGGATGGAAATTCCGTTATTTAAAAACGGCAGTTTGGTAGAGGTTCGTGCGGAAGAAACTGATTGTACCGATATGATTTTTACCTTTGAAGGAGAGGCCTTTTTGGAAGGCAGAAAGGTTATGGAAGGAAAATTGATGGTTATGGAAGCGAGCGACGAACGGTTCAAAAGTCTGACCGGTGGAGTGGAATTAAATTGAATACAGATAAAAAAGTTCTGGTAACCGGCGCAAGCAGGGGCATAGGCAGGGCCATCGCTCTGGCTGTATCCGATGCGGGGTATCGCATAACGGCTCATTATAACAAAGGAAAAGAAGCCGCCGAATCTTTGCAAAAAGAGATTCGACAAAAAGGCGGAAACATTGAGTTGATTCAATTTGATGTGAGCGACCGGGAAGAATGTCGGGAAAAACTGGAAAAATGGACGGAAGAAAACGGAGCCTTTTGGGGAGTTATCTGTAATGCGGGAATTTCCGCCGATGATTCCTTTCCGGGCATGAGCGGTGAATACTGGGACTCTGTTCTTCGCACCGATCTTGACAGCTTTTATAATGTGCTTCATCCGCTTATGATGCCGATCTGCCGAAAAAAGCAGGGCCGTATAATTACCATTTCTTCGGTATCGGGAATCATAGGAAACAGGGGACAGGTAAATTACAGCGCCGCCAAGGCCGGCATTATCGGCGCGACAAAAGCCCTGGCAACGGAACTTGCAAGCCGTTCAATAACGGTAAACTGCATAGCGCCGGGTATTATAGAAACTGAAATGATCCGTAATGTGCCGCTGGACATGGTGCTTCCATCCATACCTATGGGGCGCATCGGAAAACCGGAAGAAGTGGCGGCTTTGGCGGTTTTTCTTCTTTCGGAATCAGCCTCGTATATAACGCGGCAGGTAATTTCAGTTAACGGGGGAATGGTGTGAAAAAACGTGTAGTAATTACCGGCGGTTCGATAGTCAGCGCGTTGGGCTGCGAATGGCCGGATATATTGGCGAAACTCAAAGCGGGAAAGAACTGCGTCCGCAGAATGGATGAGTGGGACAGATATACCCGCATGAATACCAGGCTTGCCGTTCCGGTTGATTTTACCATGCCTGATTATCCCCGTAAAAAAACCCGCGGTCTTGGCAGAGTCGCCCAGCTTGCTTTGGTTTCCGCCGACAGGGCCCTGGTGCATGCCGGTATAAACGAAAACGATCCGGAACTGAAAAACGGCCGTTGCGGCATTGCCTATGGTTCATCTATGGGAAGCATTGATTCCCTTATGGATTTCTACAGTATGCTGGTTAAGGATGATACAACCGCCATGAGCGCGACCACATACATCAAGGCAATGCCCCAGACCTGCGCCGCGAATATCGGCGTATTTTTCGGCCTGACCGGAAGAATTATTACAACTAACACAGCCTGCACATCAAGCAGTCAGGCGATTGGTTTTGCATACGAAACCATAAAGCAGGGTATTCAGGACATTATGCTGGCAGGCGGCGCCGAAGAATTAAGCGCGGCGGATGCCGCGGTCTTTGATACTCTTTTTGCCGCAAGTTCCAAAAACGACAGTCCCGAAAAAACTCCTGCCGCATATGATAAAAACCGCGACGGTCTTGTTATAGGCGAAGGGTCGGGAACGCTGATCCTTGAAGAATATGAACATGCAATAAAACGGGGAGCAAAGATAATTGCCGAAATCGTTGGATTCGGAACCAATACCGACGGCACTCACATTACCCAGCCGAACCGGAGCACTATGGGCATAGCCATGAAACTTGCGCTGGAAGACGCGCAGCTTGACCCCGCATCCATCGCTTATGTGAATACCCACGGAACCGCCACCGATACGGGCGATGTCGCCGAAAGCTGGGCTACTGCTGATATTTTCCAAAGGCCTGTTCCGGCAAGCACGTTAAAAAGTTACATAGGCCACACTTTGGGAGCGTGCGGCGTTATTGAAGCGTGGATTGCCATTAACATGATGAAGGAAAAATGGTTCTGCCCCAACATTAACCTTGAAGAACTTGATCCCCGCTGCGGTCCGCTGGATTATATCACAGGGAACGGACGGGTGATGGAGGGGGAATATATTATGTCCAACAATTTCGCCTTTGGCGGAGTTAATACCTCGCTTATCTTCAGGAAAGCATGAAATAATGGAAGTAATCGGAAAAGATCGACTAACTATTAAAACCCTTGCCGCCGTAGCGAAAAAACAAATAACGGTACGTCTTTGCCCCAGCGCCGATTTTGAGGCAAAAATCGGGAAGGGTGCGGCCCTTCTTGATTCGATGCTGGCACAACACGGCGGAATCTACGGCGTTACTACCGGTTACGGCGATTCCTGTACCGAAACCGTCAATCCGGAACAATACCGGGATCTGCCTGTTAATTTAACCCGGTTCCACGGCTGCGGCATGGGAGATTATTTTGACGATGAAACGGTCAGGGCATTGATGATCGTAAGACTCAATACCCTGGCTATGGGCTATTCCGGCGTCAGCATGGAACTGCTGCGTTATATTGAATTTTTTATTGAACATGACATTCTGCCCCGTATCCCGCAGGAAGGCTCTGTAGGCGCGTCAGGCGATCTTACTCCACTTTCATACCTCGCGGGCGCGCTCATCGGGGAGCGACAGGTCCGCTATCAAGGCAAAGTTCGATCTTCCGCCGAAGTGCTTGCCGAACTGGGAAAGGCTCCCTATCGATTCCGTCCCAAAGAAGCCATCGCCATAATGAACGGAACTGCGGTAATGAACGCGGTCGCCGCTCTCGCTTTTTCCGACGCGCAATACCTTACCGATCTTGCATGTCGTATAACCGCGATGAATTCCATCGCCCTTAAAGGCAATGCTTATCATTTTAACAAACGGCTTTTCGAGTTAAAGCCCCATTTGGGACAGGCCCTTGCCGCAGACAAAATACGCACAAGCCTGCCCGAGGAAAATCAGGGCGCGCTTGCCGGTCCGGCAAGGATTCAGGATATGTATTCGATTCGCTGCGCTCCCCATGTGATCGGTTTATTTTACGATATGCATGATACCTTGCGTAATTTTATTGAGACCGAAATGAACAGCGCAAACGATAATCCTCTCATTGATCCCGAGACCCAATCGGTATACCACGGAGGGCATTTCTACGGCGGCCACATCTGCTTTGCGATGGATTCACTTAAAAACATCATCGCCAATATAGCGGATCTTTTGGACAGGCAGCTTGCTTTATTGGTGGATACCAAATACAACCGAGGGCTTCCCCCCAACCTTACCGGAACACGCGGAGCCATTGCCGTCAATCACGGATTCAAGGCCGTGCAGATTGCGGTTTCCGCGTGGACTGCCGAGGCTTTAAAAAACACAATGCCCGTGAGCGTATTTTCCCGTTCCACCGAATGTCACAATCAGGACAAGGTAAGCATGGGGACTATCGCCGCCCGCGACTGTGTGCGGATCAACAAACTGACATCTCAGGTAACAGCCGCCATGCTGTTAGCCGCTTTTCAGGCTATCGATCTGCGATTGAAAAAAGGAGAACTTAAACCCGGTGACCTGGGACAGACGAAAAAAACGTATGACGAAATTGCCGCTTTTTTCAAACCCCTTGAAGATGACCGCCAACTGGAAGACGATCTTCGAAAGACGTTAAAATTAATAGAGGAACGGCATTTTTGCCTGTGTCCATGAAACTAAAACTCATTTATCCAAAGTGGAATAAACTGCCGGGACAGACTACTTTTAATCTGCCTCCCCACGGACCTGTGGTATTCGCCGCCGCTCTGCCTGATTTTGTTGACGTAACTTTTACCGATGAAAACGTCCAGGATCTTGACTTTGACGAAGACTGCGATCTTGTCGCAATCTCCATGATGCTCAGTACGCAGGTTAAGCGGGGTTGGGCTATCGCCGATGAATACCGCCGCCGTGGCAAACAGGTTATTTTCGGCGGTATTGCCGTTATGCTTCACGCCGAGGAAACCGTTAAACACGCGGACTCGGTTTTTTTGGGCGAAGCCGAAACCCGCATGGAACAGGTTATTGCCGACTGGAAAGAAGGCCGCCTGCAACAGGTGTACAACTTTATGCCCCGCCAGCCGCCGGTTGAATCAATAGGCACGGCAAGGCGGGATTTGTACCAACGTGAATTATACAACCACAAAGGCGTTCAGATGGTAGACCTTTTCCACGCGTCCCGAGGCTGCCGTTTTAGCTGTTACCCCTGCGCGGTTTCCTATCTTGGCGGACGATCTTTCCGCCCCCGCCCGTTGGACAAGGTAATTGAAGAACTTGCCTGCATTGAAAACAACCGGCTCTTTGTTGTGGACAATTCATTGGCGCAGGACAAACAATGGGAAATGGATCTGTTCCGTGAAATGATACCGCTGAAAAAGAAATGGATCAGCCACACCATCGAAGACGACGCGGAAGTGCTGGACCTGGCCGCCCGCGCCGGGGCATGGTATGTGTATCAGGCCATTTATGACACGTCGGATTATATAAAAGAACGTGTTAAACGCTACCACGATCACGGCATCGGCGTAGAGGGTACGATTCTGCTGGGACTGGATAATCAAACAGAAGACGATTGCAGACGGCTTATCGACTTCCTGCTGGAAATTAATCTTGATCTTGCGGAATTTACCGTCATGACCCCCTTCCCTCATACCAAAGCATGGGATGACATGAACCGGCAGGGACGCATTTTTGACCGCGACTGGGATCATTTTAACGCGGGTCAGGTGGTCTTTACCCCTAAAAACATGAGTGCCGAACGTTTACAGGAACTGTACGACGACGCATGGAAAACATTTTATCAGGATGAGTCTCAGGAAGAAAAAATGTTTCACCTGCTTTCAACCGTTGTCAGCCGTGAAATGGACGATGGAACTTACCGCCCCCGCAACCGGCGGCTTATTCATAAATCATTTGGGAAAGACGTTGTAAGAAGCGCCGGAACAGGCAATTAGAAGAAATGCGCGTACCGGAAAAATACTACGATGAGATTTTCGATTTTAAGGGACAATGGGATATGCCTTCCCGCTGCGGCCTTAAAATCATTAAGAAGGAAAAGCCCGTTGTAATTGTTACGGAACTTTACCAGGACAATCCGGGAACCTCGATTACCGCCGCAGGGAAGAGCCTTGCGGAGCAGATTTGCCGGGGCAAGGGACTGAACCTCAGCGAGATCATGTACCTTGAGTGCAGCCCAAATACCGGCTCAAAACTTTCATTTTACGATGAGGAGTTTTTTGAGGTTAATTTCTCAGGCGGTCAAGAGCCTGTTTACCGTCAACTTGCCGCCAGTGAAATTAAAGCTCTTTTGTAAAACCGGTTACTGAGCTTGCCGAAGCGGCCTGCTCTGTTCAAATTTCCAGATCGGGGAAACCAAATCAACCAAATCCTGCACCGTACCGGCCTCCCTGAACAGGGTAGGATCAATTTTTTCGCCTATATAATCACTTAGGGTGAGTATCAGATCAACCATATCCAGCGAATCCAACTGGAGATCATCATTCAGACGTTTCTCAGGGCTGATAGAATCGGCGGAAACCCTAAGTTCGGAGATCAATAATTCTTTTAGTTTTTCATAAATTGCGTCTTTATTCACAAGAAAGTCCATCTCAACAATAAAATATTACCAAAATGGCGGTTTTTTGTCAATAAGGGTAATAATCGGAACTGTTCAAAATATACCCCTTGTCCAAAAGGGCGGTTATTATCCTTTCTACGGTATCGGGAATCCATGAACGGTTAGATACACCATTAGGTTTTTTCTCAAGCTGCGCTTCCGCCTGAACATAGGAATTCCTTGCGTCATGGAGCAAAATAATCCCCCCGCCCTGTCTTTCAACTTTTCTTATAATATTCCTTACAACCTTTCCCTGTTTTGTTCCGTCAATAGCGGCGTCATATACCCTGACATTGCTTAGAACCAATGTATAGCCTTCATCGTGAATGATTTTTTCCTGTGCGGTGGTATAAAAACCGCCCTGGGGCCGGTACAACTTGGGAGACATGTCGTGTCCCAAAGCGGATGAAATCGCCGCTCCCCCCCGGACAAGGTTATCACGGAATTCATCCGGTTTCATCCTGCTTGCCCATTTGTCGGAATACCCGTGATTGACAATATAATGTCCTTCATCATATATACGTTTGACCAGATCAGGATAGCGTTCCACATTCTCACCCAACAGACAAAATATAGCTTTAATCTGATATTTCTTTAGCACATCCAGCAGACGGGCGGTTGTGTCATCTTTACCGTTAGGTCCGTCATCAAAACTGAAGTAAACCATGGAATGGGGAATGTTGAGTTCCGCCCTGCTATGATTTATACTCCGGCATGAGCAGAGGAGAAGCAGAAGCAGAAGCGGCGCGTATTTAGTTTTCATCATCTTTTTCCACGGCGCTTATAGCCGATGTACCTTTTGCGGGGAAAAGAAAAGCCCCAATTTCTCTGGTTATCGCCCGTACCGCTTTTGGCACGGGGAGATCCCGGTATTTTTCGGGATCAATTTCAGCGCCCATACTAATATCGTAGATATAGCGCTCGCGGGGATTAAAGCCGATCCATGGATCTTTCTTGCCCAAACCATATTTATCCGTGCCTCCTATATGCACGGGGAGAATATTACAACCTGAATACAAAGCGATGCGGGCGGCTCCTTTCCTGAGAATCGCTTTCCCATAACGGGGGGTCCTGGTTCCTTCGGGAAAAATGATTAAGCAGCTTCCCTGCTTTAATGATTCGGCGCAAGCCTGTAAAATATCATCAAGAACAAGAGAGTTGAGTATATAGAGCTGACGTACAACTCCTTTTACAATAAAGTTGCGATTTAGTTCCATATTTACAATACAGTCGGCGTTTGGAATAAGTGAAATAAGCATAACCACGTCAAGAAGAGACGGATGATTGGCAACAATAATCTTTGAAGAAAGAAGACGGTAATTTTCACGGTTATCGGTTTCCAGATTTACAATTTTAAGGAAATGCATAAGGGATACAAAAAACCTGAAGAAACCTGAAACAAAACGCCGCCCGTATTTTTTTAACCGTTCTCTTGGATGAAACACAAGACACATAACAGGAAGAACAATTATCCCCAGAATCAGCGTACTTAGTCCAAAGACGAAAAACGAAAACCATTTTGCAGATACCCGGTAAGCATAGAGTAGTTTGTTTGATATCGGAGGCAGTTCAGGGGGAAACATACATTTTCCTAAGTAAGAGCCTGAGAAAATCAAGCGGGCAACCCTCTGCTTCATTGAGTGATGAGAGAGGAACAGAGGGAGATTGAGGTTCCCGTGTTAAAAGAAGGGCAAATGCCACGGCGCAAGGAGTTTCGGGAAAATAGCGTCTGTATTCCGGCGGCGGCTCTTCGTCCGCATAAATAAAAATAAGTTCTTCCTGATTACCGGATAAAAACGACGCTGATGCCGCGGAAAGAGCCGAGGAAAAAGAATTGTTTCCCGGATAAAGCGCCGAGTATCCCCCCTTGAGTCCCAGCGCGATGGAAGCCAGCGCCGCAGGCGCGTTAAAAACCGAAAGCGAAAAAGCCGCCGGCATCAGGGACTTCTCTTCTATCAGCATCTTGTTAATCTGATACTGCCGTGAAAGCTCGCCCCTGAATGAGACAAAAAATATTTTTGTATCTTCTCTCACGGGCAGTAAATCATGAACAACCTGTACTGTCATTTTTGAAATTTGACTCAAGCGGCGGCGGAACATGGAGTCGGTAAAGTCGATTGCCGGAACTTGCGTTCCTTGCCCTTTCGCGTCGGAAGATATATCGCGTTTACCCCGCGCCCACTCGTCCCATTCACCGGGTTTCTCTATTCCGGGAGCCCACGCGCAAAGGCGGGAAACGTAAGGGCTCACGGTTTTCTCCTGCAGCAAAGAAGCGAATAATCATTTGAACCAAGATTATGCCGCGCTTCGACAACATCAAAGCCGGCCTTTTCAACGGCCTGCGTTAGTTCCCCGCAGCGGTACATTTTACTGTTTCCGTTCGCCATGCAGGTAAAATAAAGGGAGGTCGCCTGAAGCGAGAAAGAGGCGGCTTCAAAACGCTGTTTGTCCCAAAAGGGTTCAATAATATAAACAATCGTGGAAGGCCCCGCCGCGGAACGCACTTTTTCCATAATCATGGTAACTTCGTCAAGAGAAAAACAATCCAGAAATTGGCTCATCCAAATCGCGTCCGCTCCCGAAGGGATAGCCGTTTCTTTATTCAGAACATTACAAGCCAGGGTTTTGATTCTGTCTGAAAAACCGGCTTGCGCGATTTTCCGCTCCGCCGCCTGAGTCTGTCCGGGAAGGTCTACAATGGTTACCTCTACATGAGGATCATGGCGGCAGCAGCAAATTGCCCACTTGGCGGTATTTCCGCCTATGTCGATAATTTTTTTCGGGTTATTGGAAAATACAACAGGAAGGGCTTCTTCAAAAACTATATCCGAATAAAAATGATCAAAAGCAAACCAGCTCTCCTTTACTTTTTCCGGCAAAGTTGAAAGAACCTCATAAATGGTTTTCCCCTCACGGCCAAAAACCTCAAGTCCCAGAGGCTTTCCTTCCTCTATTGAGCGCTTAAGTTCAAATGCTCCTTTATAACAAACATCATTGGCAAAGTTAAAATTCACTTTGGTCATTTCATCTTCCAGCAGGAACCAGCCTGTCTTTCCAAGAACAAAACGGGGTTCATCGCCCTTATTGGGCGCAGTTTCAGGAAGTATTTTAACCAGGTTCATGCCCAAAGCAATTTCCAGAAGCACTTTTGCGCCATAAAGGGAAATTCCGGCCTTTTGCGCCGCTTTTTCAAGGCTAATCCCCTCTTCACCGGAATCGGAAACAGCCTTAAGAAGCCCCAATTCCAAAAGAGCCCTTACCGCCTGAAAAGTAAGGGGAGCAAAGGCGATTTTCTGTGCTTCAAATTTTGCGTCAACGGCTCTAATGGCGTCTTTTGTGTAGTTTTCCGTTGTATATCCGCGCATGATTTTTATTATTATGGTAACAGGCGTCACTGTCAAGTTATCTTTTTTGAATTGCGGCTTATACCCTGCTTGCCGGTTCTATGGCGAATATGACCGCCCTAACGGTTCTTTTTAGCGGATATTCACCCAGTAACCCCTAAATATTGTCATGTAACCAAAAATGATAAAAAATGTTCATTCTTTGTGTTAAAATAATTGTATATTTGTTTTAAAGAGTTTGAGGAATTTATGAACAATGAAGTAATTGAAAAGAACCGTGAAGCATGGAACGAGGCTTTGGGTTATCATCAAAACAAAGAAATTGTTTGGGCTGAATATTACGGCGGTAAAATTAAAAGAGGGGCCCTTTTGGGTTTTGTCAGACAAAATGGGGAATTAGAGTTTAATTACGAACATATAAACATAAACAATGAAATAAAAACAGGGAAGTGTAATTCAACGCCCAAAATCTTAGAAGACGGGCGCATAGAATTATCAGAAAAATGGGAATGGACTAACGGCGAAAAAAGCAAAGGCGAATCAAAGATAATTGAAATAAGAGAGGTAAGATATGTATAAACATCATCAGGAATCAATCGAAAACATGATAGCCCACTATAGTCAAAATCCTGAAGTTATCGCGCTATTTCTGGTGGGTTCAGTTGCTACCGGCACAGAACGCTCCGATTCAGACCTTGACGGCGTTGCCGTAGTATCACAGGAATATTTTGAAGCAAAGAAAAAAACCTGCGATGAGCATGAATCAGTTTGGGGCAAATGTACTTATGAAGGCGGCTATTTTGATATTCATTTCATGACACAGGAATATTTGGAAGAATTGGCCGAAAACGGTTCTGAACCCATGCGAAATATGTTTACCAATGTACGTGTGCTTTATTGCAATAAGCCCGGCTTGCCGGAACTTGTTGCAAAAATCCCCATATTTCAAAAAAAAGAAGCGGAATTAAAACAACTTCGTTTTTATTGTACTTTCAAGCAATTTTATCTATATTATTGGAAAATGTGTAAGCCCGAAGGTTTTATGAAGGATCATATAGCAAATGGCATGGTATACAACTTATACCGTCTAATTCTGATTGAAAATGAAATTCTGTTTCCTTCCTGCCGGAAATTAGAAGCATTTATAATAAGTGCCAAAAATAAACCTGACGGCATAGTTGAGAAATGCAGAAAATTTATGGATAGTTTAAAAGATGAAGACGCTCTAGCCTTAATTGAAAGTTATGAAAGCTGGACATCTTATAATTACCCAGACCCAAAAAACTTCCAATTTATAGCCAATAACTATTTTAATCCGTGGGAGTATTGATGAAAATAAAAGCCATCTGTTTTGACTTAGGTGATACTCTGGTTTGTTCTGAAAACCAATTAAGCTGGGCAAATAATTATAAAAACGCATTAGAAAAAGGTTTTGATTCAATAAATATAGAACCAACAGAAGATGAATAGTATCCGTCAAATTAAGCGCTTCTGGCGCGTAGCCAGGGATCGGTATAAACTTCCGAAAATAATAATTTTTGGAGGCAGTTATGAAGTACAGCGAAGA
>Ga0268262_10001783_pt1 | contig 25899 bp, 18 predicted proteins | sample TergutNc150P3_FD_190354 | JGI IMG/M metagenome (GOLD analysis project Ga0268262, IMG submission 190354) | Nasutitermes corniger P3 segment gut microbial community from laboratory colony in Florida, USA - Nc150 P3 (SPAdes) (version 2) | ecosystem: Host-associated > Arthropoda: Insects >... | reverse complement strand
CCCGTAATATTTGAATTGGAAGACCCGAGAGGCCGTCCCGTTATAAACCGCACTTACACTTCTTCCATAGACGGATTTTATTCCCTTGCCGCCGCTACTGCGTCAGACGCTCCCACGGGAGACTGGACCGCAAGAGTGCGCGTGGGCGGCAAGACATTTAACAAAAACGTAAAAATAGAAACCATTATGCCGAACAGGTTAAAGATCGATCTTGATTTCGGCGCGAATGAATTTATCAAAAGCGGCTCTCATAAAATTCCTCTGGAAGCCCAATGGCTTTACGGAGCGCCGGCTTCCGGCTTAAAAGCCGATATTTCCGTCACATACTCGGACAAGGAAACAACCTTTAAAAGTTATTCAGATTATTCTTTCCGCGATCCTTCCAGAAGGGTTTCATCGGAGCGCCAGGAAATCTGGAGCGGTAGTCTTGACGGCGCGGGAAAAGCCGTCGTAACAATGAACTTTAATCCCGGCTACTCCGTTCCCGGCAAGGTAACAACGCGTTTTTTAACGAGGGTTTTCGAGCCGTCGGGCGCGTCTTCATCGGAACAGATCAGCAAAGAGTATTCGCCTTTTAACCGCTATGTCGGAATAAAACTCCCGAAGGGGGACGCGACAAGGGGCATGCTTCTTACCGATACGGATCACAAGGCGGAGATTGTTCTTCTTGACGAGGACGGAAAACCGTTTCAGGGAAATGTCGAGCTTGATTGCGCGATTTATAAAATAAGCTGGCGCTGGTGGTGGGAAAAAGGGGAAGAAGAGTCCGCGGAATTCGCGTCGTCTCTTTCCAGAAGCGCGATTTCACAGCAAACCGTTACCGCCGCAAACGGCAAGGCGGCTTTTACTTTCAATATAAAATATCCCGATTGGGGACGTTATATCGTAATAGCCAGAGACAGTAAAGGCGGACACGCGGCGGCCCAAATCGTTTACATTGACTGGCCCGGCTGGGCGGGACGCGCTCAGGACGGCGGTCAGGGATCGCAGTCTATGCTCACTTTAACCGCCGGAAAGCAATCCTATAACACAGGAGAAAAAGTTCAGATAACATTCCCGTCAAACAAAGACGCGGCCGCCCTTATCGTAACGGAGAAAGGCGGAAACATATTAAAGAGCGAATGGGTTGGCTGTCAGGAAGGGACGACCAAGTATGAATTTATTACGGAACCGTCTATGGTTCCGAATATTTATGTGCACGTAACTCTTGTTCAGCCTCACCTGCAAACTCAGAACGATCTTCCGATACGGCTTTACGGCATTACTCCCGTAATGGTAGAAGACACAAGGGTTGTGATCAACCCACAGATAAAAACGCAGGACAACTGGCAGGCCGAATCAAAAGTTTCTTTTACTGTCAGCGAGATGAACGGCAGACCTATGGCGTATACAGTCGCTGTTGTGGACGAGGGACTTCTCGGCCTTACCCGGTTTAATTTGCCAAATCCGAAAAACACATTTTACGCGAGAGACGCCTCTTTTATAAAATCGTGGGATCTTTTTCAGGAAGTTATAGGCGCTTATTCGGGCAAACTGGAAACACTTCTTGCCATCGGCGGCAGCGACGATGATGTAGAAATAGACCCGGAAAAAGAAACACAGCGTTTCAAACCCGTGGTGCGCTTCTTCGGGCCGTTTGAAATCGCAAAGAACAGTCAAAAGACCGAAACTTTTGATCTGCCGCCGTATATAGGCGCGCTGCGGATAATGGTTCTTGCCGCTTCTTCAACAAGCGAACCTCAAACCGGCAGGGCGTTACGCGGTTACGGAACAGCCCAAACGACGGTAAAGGTGACATCCGATCTTATGGCTTTCGCTTCCCTGCCGCGCGTGCTCTCCCCCGGCGATAATTTTGAAGTGCCTGTTTATGTTAATGTCATGAAAGACGGGAAAAGGAACGTTAAAGTAAATCTCTCCGCGCCGGGCGCTGCGATTCAAGGCGCTTCATCGCAGGATGTGTCTTTTGATAAGAGCGGAGAAAAATTAATACGCTTTAAGGTAAAAGCTCCCGACAAGCCGGGAAGCATAAAGTTTACGGTCACCGCTGAATCGGCCGGATTAAAAACAGCCCAGCAAGTTACAGATATCGAAGTTCGTTCCACGGCTATTCCCGTAACAAAGTCTCTGCAAACTTTGCTTTCCGCGGGCGAGACATGGAAAGGAAATCTTGCGTATCCGGGCGTGGACGGAACGAACACCCTTGTCGCGAGTTTCTCAAGGCTTCCGCCCCTCAACCTTGAATCGCGGATGGAGTATTTAATAAATTATCCTCACGGCTGCGCCGAGCAGACGACAAGCGGCTCTTTCCCCCAGCTTTATCTTGACAAGGTTCTTTCGCTGGACGACAAACAAAAAGCCGATATCAGGACAAACGTAAACGGCGGAATAGAGCGCGTTTTGGGAATGCAGTTAATGTCGGGAGGTTTCGCGTACTGGCCCGGCGAATCGGTTGTGAATGACTGGTGTTCTTCTTATGTAGGGCACTTCCTTTTGGAAGCCCGCCGCCTGGGTTATGAAGTGCGGACAACCGCTATTAAAAGCTGGGTTAGCTATCAGAAGAACGCCGCGGCGCAGTGGCAGGCAAGCGACAATAAATTCACCGAGCAGGCGTACCGTCTTTACACATTGGCTCTTGCCGGAGAAACCGATCTTGGTTCGATGAACCGCCTGCGAAGCCACAAACTGCCGGTTCAGGCAAGCTGGCGTCTTGCCGCGGCGTATTGGCTCGCCGGACAGCGCGACACGGCCCGAAACATGATTAAAGGTTTGTCTCTGCCCGAAGGAAACTACCGCGAACTTTCCGCGACGTTCGGTTCCAGTCTCAGGGACAAGGCGATGATACTTGAAACTCTCATTTTGATAAATCCTCCGGAAGAGATGGGAAGAACCAAACAGCTCTTTGAAGAAATAACAAACACGCTTTCTCAGGACAAATGGCTTTCCACTCAGGAGACGGCATACGCCCTTATCGCTTTAGTTCCGTACATGACAGGTAACGCCGGAAACGGCGCATTGTCGCTGGATTATACCGCAGCCGGAAAAACCGGAAACGTTTCTTTCAGCTCTCCCGCGGCGGAACGCCAGCTTGGAAGCGTAACGGGAACAAGCTCCGCTTTGTCGGTGACTAACCGCTCGTCTTCTCCCGTTTATGTAAGGTTCACGGCTAAAGGGCTTCCCGCCGAAGGAAAAGAGCCCGCGCTTTCCGAAGGTCTTTCGCTTAACGTTGAATACCGCGACGCCAACAGCAGAACAATCGCCCCTGAAAATTTAAAGCTTGGCGACGACATGGTAATCTCCGTCAGCGTACGCAATACATTTTCCCAGCCTGTGGAAGAAGCCGCCCTCATTGTCCCTCTTCCCGCGTCATGGGAAATCGTCAACACCCGTGTCGGCGGAGAATCGTCATCGTCGAATTTCCGTTATCAGGACATAAGGGACGACAGGGTGATGACTTACTTTAACCTTAACAGGGGAGAAGAAAGAACGATAACTTTCAGGGTAAACAAAGCCTATGAAGGTTCTTTCTTCAGGCCGGCGATACATGTATACGCTATGTATGACGAGACGATAAGGGCGTTAATTCCCGGCACACGGTAACGCAAGCGACAGTCTGTGAGAATACTTGAGTATGTAACCAAGAAACGCCTGATTATCGGAGGGACGGTTCTTGTTCTCCTGCTTGCGTTTATTTTTTCTTTGCCAAGGCCTCTTTTTAACGTTCCCTACTCGCCTGTTCTTTATGACCGCGATGGAAATTTGCTGGGCGCGCAAGTCGCCGCGGACGATCAATGGCGTTTCCCTGGCACAGATAAGGTGAACGAAAAATTCGCGCTCGCGCTAATCGAGACAGAAGACCGCAGATTCCGTTGGCACTTAGGCGTTGATCCTCTGGCGATAGCGCGAGCGGCGTATCAGAACATTCGCGGGAAAAGAATTATTTCAGGCGGCTCTACGATTACCATGCAGACCATACGCCTCGCGAGGGGAGCGCGAAAAAGGTCGTTCTTTGAAAAGTTTATAGAAGCGTATCTGGCGATCAGGCTTGAAGCCGGAAATTCCAAAAATAAAATTCTTGCCCTCTATGCCGCTAACGCTCCCTTTGGAGCGAATGTGGTGGGACTGGAAGCCGCCGCGTGGCGCTGGTTCGGCAGAAGCTCTAACGATCTTTCATGGGCGGAAGCGGCTGTTCTCGCTGCGCTCCCAAACAGTCCCGCGCTTATTCATCCGGGGCGCAACCGCGAAACCTTAAAAGCAAAAAGAGATTTACTCTTAAACAAACTTTTCAAGAAAGGCTGCTTTGACGAAGAAACTCTCGCCCTCAGCGTCGCGGAACCGCTTCCCGAAGAGCCGCTTCCCCTGCCCCGCCTCGCCCCTCATCTGCTAGACAGGTATATTTTAGACGCCGAAAAAAAATCCTCGCCGAAAAAATCGTCTGCTTTTGTCACCACGATAGACCGTAACATACAAATGCGGGTAACGGATGTCTTAAACAGAGCGTCCGACCGTTTCGCGCTGAACGGAATATTTAACGGCGCCTGTATTGTGCTTAACACTCGGACAGGCGAGCTTGCCGCCTATGTGGGCAACACAAACACGATCCATGCCCCCGATGTCGACATTCCCTCTTCCCCTCGCAGTTCAGGAAGCTTGTTAAAACCTTTTCTTTATGCCGCCATGCTCGATTCGGGTGACATACTTACGTCGTCTCTGGTAAGCGACATCCCGACGCGGATAGGAAGTTTCAGCCCCGAGAACATGAGCAGAAATTATTTGGGCGTAGTTCCCGCCGACGAGGCATTGGCGCGTTCCCTCAATGTTCCCGCGGCCCGCAACCTGCGAATTTTCGGCGTTGAAAGATTCCTTCAGTTGCTTCGCTCTTTGGGTCTTACAACCCTTTTTCGCCCCGCCAACGAGTACGGTCTTCCGTTAATTCTGGGCGGCGCGGAAGTTACTCTCTTTGAAATAACAAAACTTTACGCCGCCCTGGGACGGACAGCCGATGCTTCCTCCAAAAGCTCAAAAATAATTTCTACCGGCGCGGCATGGCTCGCTTTGGAAGCCTTGGTTAACGGGGCGCGTCCCGGAGAGGAATCGATTTGGCGCGAATACGCCGGAGCAAGGCACATCGCGTGGAAGACGGGAACAAGTTACGGTTTCCGCGACGCGTGGGCTATCGGCGTAACTCCCGAATGGACGGTAGGCGTCTGGATAGGAAACGCGACAGGCGAAGGAAGGCCGGAACTGCGAAGCGCCGTTACCTCCGCCCCCGTACTCTTTGAAATTTTTTCCGTTCTTGGCTCTCTTAGCGGAAACAGAAACACATGGTTTGGCAAACCCGCGAAGGAATTACGGCAAGCGGAAGTCTGCGCGTCCTCGGGTTTTCCGACTTCCGTTAATTGCGCTAACATAAAAATTGTTGACATACCCAAAGACGCGCCCGCCGCCAAGCCGTGCCGGTTTTGCCAGACAATAATTCTTGACGCCACCCTTACCCACCGCATTGTACTTGCCCCCGGCGTTTCCACGGCGGCGGTGGAACAAAAGTGGTTTGTCCTTCCACCCGCGGAAGAATGGTATTACCGCCGCTGGAATCTCGATTACAAACCCCTGCCCCCATTTTTAAATTCCAAAGACTTGTCAAACCGGGGCGAGGGAGTGCTTGCCCTTTTTAATCCCGAACCCGACAGCAAAGTATATGTTCCGCGCGAATTGGACAACAGCGAGGGCAAAATAGTTTTCTCCGCCGCCCACCGCAATGAATCGGAGATAATTTATTGGCATCTTGACGATTTGTTCTTGGGTTATACGCAAACTTTTCACGAAATGGAGGCAAGGCCGCAACCGGGGTTGCATGCTTTAACACTTGTGGATTCGAGCGGGAATATGATTGTTAGGCGGTTTACGGTGTTGGAGGGGAAGTAGAGGACTTTATAAAATATAAAACTTTTTTATTTTCTTACCACGAAACACACGAAATCGTACCTTCGGTACGCACACGAAAAGGATACAGTAATAAAATCATTAATGAAATAGAAGAACAAATTGATCTTCTTTCTGAAAATGAAGATAATATCAAAAAGTAAAGAAGGATTAAAAACTTTGAAACAAACAATGTCAGACTCAAATAAAGAAAGCGCTCAGGAAAGGCAAAAAACCGTTGCTTCAGAAAAACTTGCAAAAAACATAGCAGCCAATGAAGCAGTAGTAAAAAAAGAATTTACTAATGAAACATGGGTTATATCTGATAATTTGAAACTAAAACATGTAACCATACCTAAAGATGCAACCGGAATTATTGTTGCAAGGTCAAGATTGCCGATAAACAAACAAGAAGAATTGGATTTTCTTAAGGAAATAATCTCTGCAACAAAATTAATAGGATTAGGCTCTAGTGTCACACTAATTCCAAGGATAAAAAGGCCTGATGGCAAGGGATTTCTTCCGGGACCGGATGCAATAGTTAATGGTTTATTTTTTGAATTCAAAACAGTAACCGGAAAAATAAATAAGATTGGAAGAAGATTTGCGGAATCAAGGATTCAAGGCAATAATGTCTATATTCGGATTGAGAATCCACGCCATACAAAAGCAGGTGTATTGAAAGAATTGGTTGGTTTAATAAACGATAAAAACTACAGCGGCGGTTACAAAGGAAAAGTTATTTTCACAATAGGGACTGGTCAAGAAGAGAAAACTTACTTTTATAGGATTAAAAATTTGAAGAAATAAAATCCGGGGGAATCTTGCGATCCCCCCGTGTCCTCCCGATGCTACAAGGCCGCCTCGGGATGTGGCACTATATATAAAATTACATATTAAAAAAAGAAAGTCAAGCATTTTTACCGGATAAATGTAACCTTTTAATATAGAGAGGAAAAACATAAAATTAACGAAAATTTATTGTCTGGCACTGCGTGACCCAAAAAGAAAACCGCCCTTTCGGACGGCTTTCTTTATTAATTGTTTACACTCCCTCTTACTTCACAGCACCCGGCGCTCCCGGCCATGTTCTGGTTTCGCCGTTAAAGTCCGTGGTTGGGAAACCTGCAATGGCTGTCGAAGGCATAACGCTGCGCAAACCGGCTACAGGTACAAAGGTGGCTGTATTAAACGGAGCGCTTGAAATTCCCAAAGCAGAGAATGTTTTATCGCTTGTTACGCTCGTCCAGCCACTCTGATCGTTTCCGGTTCCCAGCGTAACATTAACCACATTGTAGCCGCCGGATGTTATTGTCCCAACATAATTTCCGAATATAACAGGATAAGTATCTGCGGTATTTATGTAAAACAAATTTCCTGTCATTGTAAGAGTTGCTCCTATACCAATATAAATCGCTCCCCCGCCATAAGTCCCGCCTGAGTTATTGTAGAATGTACAACCTTTTACTGTCACAGATGAACTGGAATTATAAATACCACCGCCGGCGCTGGTTGCCTGATTATCACTGAAAATACATGACTCTACAGTGAGGGTTCCGCTATTAGAAATAGCCCCGCCGTAAGACCCTCTTCCGCCTTTGAAATGAACGCGGCTTATGTTCACTTCCGTACTATCGCCGGTTTGTAACAATGAATTAGTACTTGTGAAACTTGCGCTCTTTGTAAAAACCGCACCATTCCCCTCAATGGTTACGTTTTTACTTATATCAAGACGGCTTGTCAATTCAATGGTACTTACTCCGCTTAAACTAATAATATCTCCATCCTGAGCGTTGCTTATGGCATAACGTAACGTACCGGATGTATTGGTATCGGCATTACTTGTTACCGTAATTGTACGCGTAAACACCGCCGCTACCTTTGCTTGACTGGTTACGGTTAATGGGCTGCCGGTTTGTTTAACTCCGTTTACCATCCAATACGCGAATGAATAACCGGATTGCGCAGTCGCGGTCAGTGTCGTCGTACCTGAACAAAGACCGTCTTCGTTTGGCGCAGGCGATATATTGACAGTTCCCGCTTGAGTATTATTTATTGACAATTCAAGATAGTACCCGCTTCCGCTAACGCTCGCCTGTACCGCGCCGGAGGCGGCTCCGTTGGCTATAGTGTTACCGTAGAAGTCTTTTGTTGGATATTCTGAGGGTAATGTAGTAATAACATTTTTCGCTCCGCTATCTGAAAGCAATTTAAAAGTTTTGCCTGATACGGGCGGAATGCTAATGGTTTTATCGCCTGTCGCGCTAGTCCAGCCGCTTTGAGTGTCCTTGGTATTTCCCAACTCGACATCAACTACATTGTAGCCGCCGGAAGTTATTGTACCGTATTTGGCTACTGCCGGATAAGTAGAAGAGGTATTCCCATAGAACAGGTTTCCTGTCAAAGCAAGAGTTGCTCCACTGCCATTATAAATCGCCGCTCCGCCAAAAGTCCCGGCTGAGTTATTATAGAATGTACAACCTTTTACCGTCACAGATGAACTTGAATTATAAATACCACCGCCGGCACTGGTTGCTTGATTACCGCTGAAGATACATGACTCTAAAGTTAAGGTTCCGTAATTGATAATAGCCCCACCGGAAGATGCCTTGCCATCTTTGAAATGAACACAGCTGATGCTCACCGTCTTACCACTGTTGATTGATAACAATGAATTGGTACTTGTAAAACTTGCGCCCTTTGTAATAACCGCGCCATTCCCATCAATGGTTACGTTTTTGCTAACAGACAACTGGCTTGCCAATCCGATGGATGTTACTCCGCTCATTATAATTAAATCTCCGTCTTGTGCGTTGGTTATAGCATTACGCAATGATCCAGTTCCGCTATCTGCGGAACTGTATATTACCTTTGCTCCAATAATAATAGTGTACTGCGCGTTTAAAACACTGCTGTTAGTCATACCTTCTTTAACGGCAATGGCTTTAATTGTTTTTGATTCGCTTATGTCAATAGGACTTGAGTACAAGGTACTGCTTGTCGTTGGAGTACTGCCGTCTATAGTGTAATAGATGCTTGCCCCTTCCGTTGTTGTGGCAAGAGTTACGCTTTGCGCCTCGCCGTAGATTCTCGCAGGCGGATCTGCCGTTGGCGCCGCAACAGAGTCTGGCGGTATTTCAATAGTATACACGGCAGTCAGTACACCGCTGTTATTCATCCCTTCTTTAACTGCAATGGCTTTTAATGTTGTTGTTTCGCTTATGGAAACGGGATCTGAGTATAAGGTACTGCCTGCAGTTGGGGTACTGCCGTCTACAGTGTAATAAACGCTTGCGCCTGCCGTCGTAGTGGCAATAGTCACGCTTTGTGCCGAGTCATAAGTCCCTTCAGGCGGTGTCGCGACAGGCGTTGCAGCGGTATCAAGAACGCTTCCGCCGTCCGATGAACAGCCCAAAACCGTCAAAATTAAAACGCACATTACCAATACGCCGATAACAACGCCATGGTTAAAATTCCGCTGTTTCAATGTTTTCATAATAATTTCTCCTTTTTCCCGTGTTAATCACAGGATTGTCAAATTTAAATCACCGTTTTTTATAAACATTATTTAACTGCTTTATTTATCTTTTAATATAAAAATATATGGGGTATTTAATAAAAATTTGTATAATTACATAATTTTTCTTGACAAAAAAAGATAAATCGCGGTATTATATTAATATATAGTGAACCTTTTATTGTTTAAAATAAACGGTCATTTCTTTTATACAAAGGTCAATCTACAAAGTCTGAAAATAACAATGCTCCCACGAGCTACCAAGCCCCCCATGAACTTGAATATATATGCCTAAAAACCAAAAGACCGAAAAAAATCCTCTATCAGGTAAAAGCCGAGCATACGCAAAGCCCTGCCGGTGAGGTGCGCTGCTCGGACTAAAGCCCTCGCGCTTTATTCACCAGAATACATTAATTGTGCACCACGCTGTGTTAATTTCTTCATCTACACCGCTTTACGCAGTGCATAAATGTGCGTGGCGTGGATCGCCTACCAAGCCATGCCAAAGCATGCGTAGAATAATGTCACGGCCGCTAAGCACCGGCAGGGCTTTGCGTATGTCGGCTTTTATGAATAGTGAATATATTTTTACGTTTTTATTTTCTTTAATCATACATCTCTCTATCTACACAATAATTATTATCATCCTCCAAACACATAAATCCCAAATTTACTATATTAATCAGACCAACACTATCAAAGGAGAAATCGAAATGAAAAAATTCCTAAACGAATTTAAAGATTTTGCCCTTAAAGGCAATGTATTGAATCTGGCGGTAGGCGTAATTATCGGCGCCGCTTTTCAGGGCGTGGTTAGTTCCCTGACGGAAAATATTCTGTCGCCTATTATCGGTTTATTCACAAGACAAAATTTCGATTCCTTAAAACTTGACGTGGTGGGCATAACTCTCAAATACGGCGCGTTCATTACCAGTATTATTAATTTCCTTATTATGGCCTTTGTGGTATTCCTGATTGTCCGCATAATGAACAAACTCCTGACCATAGGACAGGAAAAACCAAAAGCTCCCGCGCCAGTGAAAAAGCAGTGTCCCTATTGCTTCAGCGAAATAGACATAAAAGCAACACGCTGTCCGGCTTGTACATCCCAACTGGGAACCCCGGCTGCTCCGGCTAAATAATAGTGGCAATTAACTAAAATTTGCCCCACAAGCTGCCAATCCCTCCATACGCAAAAAAAGGGTGTATTTTGCGATAAAACCCCCCTCCCATCAGGCGGTCTCCATTCCAATCAAAATTCCTAATTTTTAAATATAAGAACAAGCAAGTTTAAGCAAATGGTGACCAAAAGGAGGAAACTATGAAGATTAAATTCAAACTGAGCATTGTGGTAATTGCAATCATGGCTGCCGTGGTAGCGGGGATTACCTCGTTATTGTTGTGGCAGGCTTCCAAAAACACCTTGCAGTTAAGCCTGAGAAGTCAGGAACATTTGGCCAATAGCCGGGCGGAATTCTGGAAAGGACGGGAAGAAGGATTTCTCCGGGCGTTGACTACGCTGGCAAATGTAATGGGAGACTTTGAAACCGTCAAACCTGAAGAACGCAGGGACAAGTATGACGAATTGCTGAAATCGGCTCTGGGTGAGGAACCTTTGATGATTACCCTGTATACAGTCTGGAAACCGAACGCCATTGACGGTATGGATAAAAAGTACATAAACAGGACAGGTTCAAGCCCGACAGGACAGTACGCGATGGCATGGAGCAAGGAAACAGGCGTCACCACAAAGCGGGTTACCTCCGATATTGACGATGTTATGGAACATATTACAGGCCCTGACGCGTTCAAAGACCGCATTTATGAGCCGGCATTACGGGTCATAAAAGGAGGGCAAAAATGGACAATAAGACTGCTTGTTCCTATTACCAATAACAGAAAAAATGACGCGGAAGTAGTAGGCGCTCTGGGGTGCGTTTTGTCAATTGATGAGGTGCAAAAGGCAGTGGAAGAAACAATAAAAACAAACAATGAAATTGACATGATCATACTTTATTCAAATCAAGGATCAATTCTTGCGCATTATAAACCGGAGCGGATTGGCTTTAATATGTTAGGCGTTGACGTGGAATTGGGCGAAGCGAGAAAAGATATATTTGATGCAATGAATAACGGAAAAACTTATTTTGGGAAAGTTTACGATCCTACTCTTGATGACACTATAAGGTATGTGGTAAAACCGGTAAAAATAGGCAACTCGGACTTTTACTGGACTGTGCTGATAGGCGTTTCCGAATCGTATGTATTAAAAGAAATTAAGGCTATAACCACTTTTACCGTTATTCTTGCCGTAATAGCCATTATAGCGACAGCGCTTGTTTTCTTTATCGTTCTGGGATATATCACAAAACCAATCATCACGGTAACGAATACGTTAAAGGATATTTCACAGGGCGAAGGTGACTTAACGCGGACTATTCCCATAAAAGGAAACGACGAGATTTCAGACATGTCGCGGTATTTTAACCTGACGCTGGAAAAGATAAAAAAACTGATCGTTTCCATAAAAAATCAGTCTTCAGTATTATCCGATACGGGAAATGAGCTGGCAAGCAATATGACGGAAACAGCTTCGGCAATGAACGAGATTACAGCCAACATTCAAAGCATCAAAGGCCGTATGATCAATCAAAGTTCGTCGGTAACGGAAACCGGCGCAAGCATGGAGCAGATCACGGCCAATATAGACAGGCTGAACGGATATGTGGAAAAACAGTCCGACAATGTAGCCCAGTCGTCAAGCGCCATTGAGGAAATGCTTGCCAATATAAAATCAGTAACGCAGACGCTTGTAAGAAACGGGGAAAGCGTGAACGAATTAACTTCGGCTTCAGAACTTGGCAGGGCAAGCCTTCAGAAAGCGGCGGATGATATTCAGGAAATCGCGCGTGAATCGGAAGGACTGCTTAAAATCAACAAGGTAATGAAAGATATCGCGAGCCAGACTAACCTGCTTTCCATGAACGCCGCGATTCAGGCGGCCCACGCCGGCAACGCGGGGAAAGGTTTTGGGGTTGTCGCGGAAGAAATACGCAAACTGGCGGAAAGCTCCGACGAACAGTCAAAAATTATCAGCTCGACGCTCAAAAAGATAAAAAGCTCGATTGACAAGTTAAGCGAGTCTACCCAAAATACGCTCGCCAGATTCGAGGTTATTGATACCGACGTCAGAACCGTATCAGACCAGGAAGAAGTCATCCGCAACGCCATGGAAGAACAGAACGAAGGCAGCAAAAATATACTGGAAGCCGTAAGCCGCTTAAATGATATTACAGGCCATGTTAAAGAAGAATCATCGAGAATGATTATGAACAGCCGCGAGGTAATTAACGAAAGCAGGAACCTTGACAATGTAACCCATGAGATTACGGGCGGGGTTAACGAAATGGCAACCGGAGCGCAGCAGGTCAACACGGCGGTAAACAAGATAAACGATATCAGCGCAAAAAACAGGGAAAATATCGATCTTTTGGTAAAGGAAGTGTCTATGTTTAAGGTAGCCTGATAGTGCCTATCTGATAGTGCCTATCTGATAGTGCCTATCTGATAGTTCCTATCTTATTTCTACCATTTTCCCCCCGGTGTTTAAGACTTTAAGCGCCGGGGGTTTTTGTTTTAAATTACGATTACTACAAAATATTAAAAAGTTCGTCCTTTTTGCCGATATTCTGAGTAGGAGTAAATTATGAGTATAGGGGCAATTTCCAATACTTCCATCCCCAGCATAGGATACGCGATAACCGCGTCCATGGGCGGAAGAACGTCCCTTCCCGTCTCCAAGAGCATGTTAATTTACGCTCATTTCAAGCATGTTTCGGGCGTTCCCGCCCCGGAAGGCACCCAAGGCGTCAACATCTCCAAACTGAAAATCCTGGACACCCTAATCGAACAATTATCAAGGATGAAAAACCAGCCTGTCGCGCGGATGACCATGGACGAAAGCGACGAAAAACGCATAAACGCCCTAATTGACCAATACCAACAACAAATAAAAACCGCCCAAGCCGCGCCAGTTTACACCCCCGCCGCTCCGGTTACAGGCGCGCTGTTCAATATTGCGGCATAAATTTATTAAGAATTTTACCACTAAACACACGAACCATCGTACCTTCGGTACGCCGAAAATTTTTACTCAAAACTTGTCGTAGTTTATGATTTTCGCTTATACTCATCCACCAAAAAACAACGCTTAACTTAAAAAAAATTGTTTTAGATACTGATAAATTTATTCAGCGAGCGAAAGCGCGAAGCCTACCCGGCGACACTGGTGTGGATCGCCGATCAAGCCACGCCTAAGCGTGCGGAGAAAATGTCACAGCCATAGGAGCCGGGTGGGCTTTGCGCTTTCGCTCGTGGGATATAATTAATAAGAAGGTAAAGTATTAATTAGGCTTTACAGGTGTCCTGGGTCAAGAATAATAACATCTACCCGGCGGTTATTTTTTCTGCCTTCTTCGGTGTTGTTTGATGAGACGGGCATGGTGTCGGCGAAGCCGGCTATTTGGAAACGCTTTTCGTCCAGGCCTATGGCGACTAGGTATTTGAGGACGGATCTTGAGCGTTCGGAGGACAATTGCCAGTTGTCTTCCCAGGGGCCGTTTGGGTCTGTGTCTACGCTGTCGGTGTGGCCCTCTATCCTGAACTTCCTGTCCCTCAGGTCGCTTGAGGACATGAAAGTGCCAAGACGCAGGAGTATGTCCCTTGTGGATTCTATGTTGATGCGGGCGCTTGCGGGGTTAAAGAACGCGTCGCCGGCAAGTGTGATTACAAGTCCGCGCTCGTCGTGGGTTATCTTTACTTTGTTGGAACGGATTTCGGGAGAAAAAATTGAAATGGCTTTTCTAAGCTGGGTTCCCATAAGTCTGCCGCGTTCCATTGAGGGAAGGCTCATTACCGTGTTGCCAAGGTCGGCGTTGCGGCCCGCGGAGAGCGTTAGGCCGCCGGCCATAGCTCCTATGCCGCCTGTACGCATGGATTCAGAAACGGAATCCATCTGGGCCTGAGTCACGTCGTCAGGGTTGAACAGAATAACAAAGAAGCAAAGACAAAGAGTGATCATGTCAGAATAGGTATTTAACCAGGTACTTGGGATTGCCTCTTCTTTTTTTTCTTTCTTCGCCATCTTTGTTAATCCTTATTGTTAATCCTTAATTAATTCCTTTTCAAGAGACTGGCGCATAACAGGATTAAGATATGAAAGCAGTTTAAGCGCGAGAATACGGGTATTGTCGCCCTGTTGTATAGAAAGAACGCCTTCAATGATCATTTCTTTCATGTTGGCTTCATCATTGTCAAATACGCCCAGTTTATTCGCCCAGGGAATGAAGAATACGTTTGAAAACAATGAACCGTAGAATGTCGTAATAAGAGCGAGGGCCATGTTAGGGCCGATAGACGCCTTATCATCAAGGTTGCGTAACATACCTACAAGTCCCATAACCGTACCTAACATTCCCAAACCGGGAACGAGGGTCGCCCACATGTTAATAAGTTTGATTTTGAACGAATGCCGCATCTGCATCTGGCCTAATTCCAGTTCCAGAAGATCGCGGATAACCGTCGCGTCCGTGCCGTCTACGACAAGACGCAGGCCCTTCTTCATAAATTCATCTTCAAGGTCTTCAAGTTCGTCTTCAAGAGCCAAAAGACCTTCGCGTCTTGCTTTCTCGGAGAAAGAAACCATCTTCTGAATAATTCCCGCCAGGTTAAACACAGGTTGTTTGAAGGTAAGGCCTATGGCGGCAAAAACCCCCAAGCTGTCTGATAACGAATAGGCGATCATAAGGGCAAAATATGAACCGATAAGAACTAGCGCTAATGATGGGATGTCTACGAAGGCCATGATACTGTTGCCGGACAAAATGATAGACGCGAGGATCATGGCAATAGCGCCAAATACGCCAACGAGAGTTCCCATATTCAAGCTTTTATTCATAACTTCACTCCTGAACTATATACGGACTTAACCGGCGGCGGTATGCATCGATTTTTTCCAAAACAACATCAACCTCTTCCCTTATAATGTGGTTTTTCCCGGAAAGCATTACCAAGGCCGTATCGGGGCGTATTTCTATACTTTCAATCTGATGAGGATTCAAGTAATACTCCGTTCCATCCAGTTTGGTAACTTTTATCATACCATAAAACCTGACCACTTGACCATCTTTACCACCTAAAAGTATTCAGGTGATCAATCAGGTCAAGTGGTCAGGCACTCCTATTTTTTATTTTACCGCTTTAGCGATAAAAGCTCCTGCAATAATTGGTCCGCCGTTTGTATGGTCCTTGAGTTGGCCTGGAAACCTCTTTGCGTGACAATCATGTCCACAAACTGATCCGCCATGTCAACATTGGACATTTCCAAAGTACCGGCTATAATCTTTCCCTTTCCGGCAATTCCCGAAGGGCCTATATTTGCTATCCCCGAGTTGTTGGATTTGCGGAAAGTGTTGTCGCCCGCTTTTTCAAGGCCGCCCTGGTTGGGGAAGGTAGCCATGGCAACCTGTCCCAAAACGCGCGTGCTGCCGTTTGAAAAAACGCCGGTAATTATGCCCGAAGAGTCTATCTTAAAGTCATCAAGATAGCCCATTGTGCGGCCGTCCTGCTCTACCGCTTTGGTGGAGCTTGATTCCGCGTACTGGGTAATCGAACGGGTAAATCCGCCGACTTCGCCCAGATTAAGCACAAATTCCTGCCTTGTGGGAGTGCCGTCCGCGTTGGGGGTAGCATTCTGCACGTCGTAGGCGACATTCATCTGCACATGCCCGGAAGCGCCCGACACATTGCCCGCGCCGTCTTCGGCGGAAAGCAAAGTTCCGTTATTAGAGAAATTTACGACAAAGGTCGTAGGTCCGCCCGCCGCGGGCGCTTCCGCTCCGAAACCTATTGTCGCGTTTGTGGGGTTTGGGTTCTGAGGATCGACATTTACTCTCGCGTTCCAACTGTTCGGAGTTCCCGGTACGCGGGTAAATTGAACCTGTAAATCATGCACGTCGCCGAAAGTGTCATAGACTTTAATGGTAGTTGTCCATGTTGATTTGAGCACCTGATCCCCGGAAGGATTTTCCGGAAGTTCGGCAATACGCTTGTCAAGGTTACAGGCAAAATCGACCATAGTGGTCGCTTTGGCGGGATCTTTGCCGCCGACGGGAATTACAAGCTGTTCAACCGGGCTTGAAACGTCAAGCACGGTGTAACCGTTTACTTCCCTCGCCATCCAGCCCTGCACTTTCATGCCGTTCGCCGGATTTACCATAATGCCGTCGGCGTCAAGCGAGAAAGCGCCCGCCCTTGTATACAGTTCTTTGCCCATGTCATCAAGGACAAAGAAACCGTTTCCCATAATTGCAAGGTCTGTGCCGTTGCCCGTGGTCTGCAAAGAACCCTGTATATGCAGGGTGTCGATGGCGGCAATTGACATTCCAAGACCGACTTCTTTGGGGTTTACGCCGCCCAAGTCTTCGGTCGGACGCGCCGCTCCCTGCAATTGCTGGTAGATAATGTCCTGAAAGCCGACGCGGTTGCGTTTAAAACCTGTCGTGTTAATATTGGATATGTTATTACCAATAACATCCATTCTTGTTTGGTGATTCTGAAGTCCGGAAACGCCGGAAAACAATGATCGCATCATAAGTTTACTCTCCTATTCCTTTTCATCTGCAAATACTTTGACTACTTTATCCCAATTATAAAAAGTCCCATTTACCAGAACCTGCGGAGTTTCCCCTCTTGTAACCGCCTGAACCGCGCCCTGAATAACGCGCTCTCCTTCCACAACCTCAACGTTTTTTCCAAGCGAAGTGGACGCTTCATTTGAGCCTATCATCGCGGTAAGCCTCGCAAAATCCTTAGCCATAGCCGTCATCTGCTCCAAAGACGAAAATTGCGCCATCTGCGCAATAAATTCCTTGTCCTGCATTGGAGCCGTCGGGTCCTGGTAAGAAAGCTGGGTAATCAAGATTTTAAGAAAATCGTCTCTGCCCAAATTTTGCTGCGGCTGCCGCACCGGGTTTGTCTTAAGGTTAAAATCGCGCACAAGTTTTTCAAGTTCGTTTTTTTCAGCCGAACTTAAAACCGGTTTGGTTATTTCCATAACATTCTCCTGTTTTTACGCAAGCATATTAACTGTTCCATGCCTTTGTCCAAAAAAGACATTGACGATGGGCAATGAATCCCCTGCGTAAGATTCATCGTAACGGGAAGCCGCAATCCCCTGTAAAGAAGAAGGCGCTTTCTGTTCCTGCCAGTCCGTATTCCGCTGATCGGCGGTTAACGACAGATCAAGCTGGGCGTTCGCAAAACCCGAATCCCTGAAAGCCTGTTCCAGAGAAGTAATTTCCTTCCTGAAAGCGTTCAGGGCCTCCTCGCTTTCCACGACAATATGCCCCGTTATCTTGTTTTCGGACATTTTCAGGTGTATCTTTACATTTCCAAGACTGTCCGGCTTAAGGGCAAGTTTAATAACGCCCTCTCCTCCGTCATGAAGCGCCATGGAAGCATGGCGCACAATGTCGCCGTTAAAGTTCTGGTGCAGTTCCCTTGCCAGCATGTTCTCAATGGCGGCGCCGCCCGCTTTTGCCTCCCACGCCGTCTGCGCGGTGCTTTGAGCGCTGCCCGGCAGCCTCAGTTCAAGAGTTAATTCCCTTACAGGAATATTCTGCGCGTGTTCGCCAACTTGGGCGCCGGCCTTAATCTGCGTCACGTTGTTTTGATTGTCCATGCCGGAACGCATATCGCGCACTTCAAAAGAAAGTTTGTCGCGTCTGCTCTTGCTTTGCGCGTCTGAAAGTTTTACGCGGCCGTCTTTTTCCGTCTCTTTCTGCAAAGGCGCTGCTTCTTTGCCGGCGCTGTTCATAAGAGAGACTTCATTTTTTTCGGATTGAAATAAATCGCCGTCTTTTTTAACTTCTTTGCCGTTCGCGCCGGCCAACGCCGTTTCCTGAACGGGGACTGCCGCGGCGGCTAAAGCTTCTTCGGAGAAATCCGCCGTCAGTTCGGAGATTTCCGCGTCGAAAAAGTTCTTCGGCAATTCGGCGTCTTCGCCTGGAATTGCCTTCGCGTAAGCCTGCATATCTTCCATGTCTGCAAGAATATCAGGATAATTTTCAAAGATTTCAATTTCAGAAATTCCCGTTTCAGACAGCATGATTTCGGGGATTTCTTCCTGCGCGGCAATCACGGCTTCCGGCTTGTTAAGAAAATTAATTCCTTCGCCGGCGAAAGCCGCCGCGTCAATTTGAAGGTCTGAAAAATCTTTAATAGAATCTTCAGACGAAACTTCGTACGGTTTTTCGTACGAATCTTCCGATGCAGATTCGGATGTTTCTTTTACCGATCTTTGTTCTTCTTCGCCGGTTTCACGCAGTTTGCCCGCAAAAATTTCCGCAAAAGAGTCCTGGTCATTTTCGTATTCACGGATTTCATTCGTTTCGCGGATTTGCGTCTGCGGAAGTTCGCTAAAAGCAACTTTAGAATCAATAGTCGGCGGTTGTGTGTAGGCGGATAAGGTTATCACCACCCGGCCTCCTGTAAGTAGTACCGAAAGGCGATAACCTTGCGCGGGTTAAACCCGCGATGGTTACAGTTGGGGGGGCCTGCTTGCCATTTTCCTTTGCAGTTCGGCCGCCCGAACCGGGTCCATCAGCGAGAACCAGAATGATACGATTGATGTCGTGCCTTCGGCCTTCGCTATTTCCTCGGTCTTTCGGAGAACGTCTATCGCATTTTGATCCTCGTATTTGGCAATTATATTCACCGCGTTTTGCGGCGGCATACCTGTCAGATAACGGGCAAGCTGCTCGACATTCCTATCCTTATTTTCGGCATCTTGCGTCTTCGCTCTGAGGGAATTTTCCTGCTCGTCAAGCGCTTTTTGAAGCTCGTCAAGTTCCTGTCTTTTTTGTTCAATTTCCCCGTTCTGGTTCTCCAAATCCCGCTTTTGCGTTTCCATTTCCTGTCTTAAGTATTCAAGAGCTTCCAGCCTTACCGCGAGCCTTTCGTTGTTCAGATCGATTATTTCATCGGATTTTGTTTTCGGCTGAAGTCTGCCCGGTCCGGGTATTTTGAGTATTTTGGTTAAAAAAGGAACGCGCGCGTAAATGGGGGCAAGAACGCCTTTAGCGTCTATAACATTTAAAAAATCGAACCAAATGAGCCCGCCCACAGACAAAATGGCTATGAGTATGATTAGAACTATTGTTCTGCCTATCATTATTATTCTCCCAAATCATAATAGTATACAATAATTTTCGGCAAATTTAAAGTGAAGCTTTAGTTCTTCCCGGGTACCACGATCATGTCGTTTCGGCGCAGGGAGCGTAAAAGCTCGTTTGTGCTGAAATAGCGGTTGCGCCCCATCATGCTGATCTCGTCCGCGTATCTGAAGCTGTTTGAACTCCAGTCGCTTGGTATGGGATCGTGGATTACAAGGTACTCGCCGTTCATGGAATAGCCCTTAACAACCACATAATGGCCGACGGAATCGTTATAGTACTTTCCAAAGAGATCGAATTTCGGGTCGCGGCGGGCGGTTTTAACCCCGTCAGTGAAGAAAAGAATAATGGCGATAGAGCCGGAATCTATTACATTCTTGACATCCTGCACTGACCTTAAGGACTGCATTTCGGCGGTAACGCCCTGGCTCTTAATAACGCCTAAAAGGTCTTCAAAACTTGTGCTGCCGTTTCCCTGCCAGCCTATAGTCTCGCGCACCGAGGATACGGGGAAATATTTTCCGGTTCCCCAGCTTATTCCCATGGACGCCGAAGCCGGCCCGCAGTTGGAAGGAGTGCCGGAATTATACTGGGTTCTGTACCAGTTAAAGTTGCTAATCGCCAGATCAACATGCATGGTAGGTATAGGGCTTACAAAAACCGAATAGTACTCTTCCCTGCCGTTGCTTTCGCGGACAGTAACGCCGAAATAACCGGTTTTCTTAAAACGCGCCTTGCTTAAAAACTGGTCCGACTCGCTTAAATCCATAACCTCGTCAATATTGGGATAACGGGAAACTTTTACAATGGACCCGTTTACCACAAAATATTCATCGGGGGAAGAAAGGGTGACAAACCTTGTTGTGCTGTGCTCGGCCATGGAAGCCGGATACGGAATATCAATATAAAGCGGGTTTGATTTGTATATATTGCCGGAATTATCCTGAGCCGTCAGGCGGACGGGATATGTCCTTGGCTGGAAATATTCATTGCTGGGGCTTTCGCGGAAACTGCGTTTTCCGTCGCCCAAATCCCATTCATAAGACCTTAAATCGGAAGGGGGATTCACTATGGAAAAATGGACCGTTATTCCGGAACCTGTCCCGTTATTCAGGCTTTCATAGGCAATTTCTATGGTTTTAACCGCTCTTGTTGATTTTGTCGTTTTTGCGGCTGTCGTCGCGGTCTGCCGTTTTTTTGTTTTAAATTTTTGGTATTCCTGCTTGTTATTTTCGATGTTTTCAAGAGAAGGAATAATTACTACGGTTCCCACCCGGATGCGGTTTGCGTTGGTTATTTTGTTGTACCAGGCTAAAAAATCATAAGGAATGTCGTATGTATAGGCGATTTCGGATAATGTTTCTCCCGGCCTTACCGGATATTCAAAGTCATTGGAACGGTCCTGAGGCGGGGAACCCGCGCCTGTTTCAACTTCAGTACCGTCAAACGAAGTTTTGGACGCCCAATCGTCTTCGGAAGAAAGCACGACGGAAGAAATTGAATTATCAGGTTTGTTGGTTTTGGAAACATCATTTATAACTTTAAATAAGTTCTCGGGAGGCAATTCCTGGGCGACGACGGAAAACAAGACTAAAAAGATAGCTCCCGTAACAACTAAAGTAATACAGGAAGCAAACGCGACTTTTCTGAACAGCGGATTAAACCGCATTATATCCCATAATCTGGATAAAAGAGATTTTAAACTTTTCAGAATTTCGCTTCCGATATCGGAAAGCCATCTAATTATAAACATATCCCCCCTTGAACCTGTATAAGGCACACCCCTACGCCTGTTAATTTTTTGCTGTGAATAAAATCCTCCCGGTTTCATATATAATAAAACTTTCGGCAGCTTTTGTCTATATATTTACGCGTTTTTTATCATAAAATTTCTATAAATTTCTACGATTTTTACTCAGTTTTTTCAAAAACCGGCGTACTGTAAGAAGCCCCGCCTTCATCCCTGAAGGGGATAAATTTTACGCTTTGGCCGTTATAAACATCCCTGCGGCTAAGGGTAATGGAACCGTCCGCTTCCTCGTTTTTCACTATTTCCATTATGTACTGACGGTTCGGCGGGCCAAGCGGCAAAACCATGATTCCGCCGGGGTTTAACTGTCTGAGGAGGGGGGGCGGGATGTGGTCTATCGAACATGTTACGATGATTTTGTCAAAGGGGGCAAATTCTTCCCAGCCGTAATATCCGTCGCCCAATTTCCGGTTAATTACCGAAAAAGAGGGGAAATTCCGCTCCAAATCGCGGTAAAGCGCGTCCGTTTCCAAAAACAGGGGCCTGATTATTTCTATTGAGTAGACATCTTTGGTCAAATAAGAAAGAATCGCGGACTGGTAGCCCGAACCTGTCCCTATTTCCAGAACTTTGTCCAAGGGTTTTACGTTAAGGGTCGTAGTCATCATTGAAACAACATCCGGGTCTGTAATAGTCGCTCCGTACCCAATCGGAAGCCATGTGTCGGCGTATTCAAGACCTTTGTTTACGGCTCTGACAAAATGTTCCCTTGGTGTCAACAAAAACGCCCTAACGTCCTCGGGCCGTTTAAGTTCCGACGTGTTTACAAGATTCTGCGCCCAAACCCAGCGCTGTTCGAGAAAAACGGGATCGTCGCCGCGGTTTCTGCTCATCCATGAAAGCCACGCTTCCTTGGTTTCGATAGGCATGGACTGGGCGAGACGGGGACCGTCATATTTTTGTATGCCGGGAAGGGTAATATAACTGAAGTTTTCTTCGGCGCTTGTCCTGCCCGCTATACGCAAGGCGTCTTCCACCATGGAAACCGCCGCGACTTCCTCATAACTGGCTACCCTTTCGGAATTTGACAATACAACCAACGGAATGGAAAGCCCGAACGACGTGCCTATTATGACGCCTGAAAAAACGGAAAACACCAAAGAGGCGGGAATGGATTTTTTTAAAAAATTGATAAAAATATCCTTCATGTTATTACCATAAACTGTAAAGATTATGAGGATTAATGTCAATTATATAATGTATTGAAAAAAATCCCATTATTTGCTATATTTTGTACCTTATGAAGAGAAATCAATTAGCGGCTTTGTTTTTTATTTCCACGGCCGGAATAGCCTTTGAACTCTATGTAATGAGGATTTTTTCGGTCGGAAGCTGGTCAAACTTCGGCTCGCTGGTTATTTCCACCGCCCTTTTGGGAATAGGGCTTGCGGGGATTATCCTGACATTTGTTGAAAAACAGGTCAGGCAGCGCCCGGAAATGTACATGTCTATTCTGGCGATTCTGCTTCCGCTGTTTATGTCGGGAGCGGTCATTCTGGCGCAAAGGATTCCTTTTAACCCGATATTTCTCGCGTCGGACTCGCGCCAGCTCTGGTTTATCGGGGCGTATTATATTATTTACGGGCTTCCGTTTTTTATTATCGCGGCGTTTGTCGGCATCGCGTTTATTACGTTAAGCGACAAAATCCAGCGCGTGTATTTCTGGAACATGATAGGCTCCGGCGTCGGCGGGCTGTTTATTGTTTTGTTTATGTTTTTTCTTCCCCCTCAGTACCTTTTACTGCCGGTTCTGGCCCTTACAATTATCGCCGCCCTTTTAAGCTCGTGCCGCAAGGAAGGAAAATTAACTTTTCCGGTTCCCTATGTTATCGGCCTTTGCATAACAACGCTTGGTTCGATTGTTCTCGCGTTTTTCTGCGGCAATATCAGGATATCCGATTATAAAGACATTAGTTACGTGCGAAGATACGCGGACTCCACCCTTGTCCACCATTCCAACGGGCCGGCCGGAGAATTCCATGTCTACGCGTCAAGGTATTTCCATTTCGCGCCCGGACTTTCAGATAACGCGGTTTTAACCATAGAGAACCTGCCAACCCAGCTTTACTGGGGATTATTTATAGACGGTTCGGGGCCAATCGGAATTATGGGGCACTTAAAAGAAGACGAGAAAGTTTACATGGATTATCTTCCTATGGCGGCCCCCTACTCCATGATTACGGAACCCGACGTTCTGCTTGTAAACTTAAGCGGCGGAATAAACGCGAATGTCGCCCTGTACAACGGAGCGCGCTCCGTCGACATTACGGAGCCGTCCCCCGAAATGATTCATCTTTTGCGCAAAGACGTTTCCGTTTCCCGTTTTACGGGCAATCTTCTGGATGATGAAAGAATAAACGTGATCAGGGGCGAAGGCAGATCGCATTGCGTTAACAACGAAGGCTCTTACGATTTAATCGAATTAAGCCTTGTCGATTCCGTCGGTCTTACGGATTCCGGCGGATACGCGGTACACGAAGATTTTAAATACACGGTGGAGGCTTTTAAGGAATATTTCAGCGGCCTTAAAGACGGAGGAATTCTTTCGGTGACCGTTTGGGACAGGCTGAACCCGCCCAGGAATGTGCCGCGCCTTCTTAACACCATAATACGCGCGATGAACGAAGCCGGTTTTGAACACCCGGAAAAGTGCCTTTATTCGTTCGGGTTATTGCGATCAACATCTACCATTCTTGTAAAAAAAGGGACGTTTTCCCAGCGCGATCTAAGCGACCTTAGCAAATTTATAAAAAAATGTTCTTTTGATCTTTTTTACGCTCCGGGGACGGACTTGCAGTTACGCGATTTTGACATACTCATGGCAAGCTACCGCAGCCAGTTTGTTGAGTCAGAAACGGATAAAGAAGAAAAGGAAACCATTACAAACGCGGACATGTACAGGACTATAATCCCGTTCTTCCTTGCCGGAGACGCAAAAAAAGTAGAAGACGCCTATATTTTTGACATCAGGCCCATTACGGATCCCCGTCCTTATTACACGGGATTCTTAAAGATGGACCAGCTGTCTATGTATCTGGACCAGTTACGCGACATTTCGGAAGAGTGGGGATACCTGCTTCTCTTCGCCATGCTGATTCAGGCGTGCATTTTCGGCCTTATTGTAATTTTAATCCCCGTTATCGGAAAAAGAAAAACCCTGTTTAACAGAAGAAGGGGGACCATAGGCGTAATACTTTATTTCGCCGGTCTCGGGCTTGGGTATATGCTCATAGAAATCTACCTTATACAGCGCCTTGCGGTATTTCTTTCCAACCCGACATATTCAACAAGCATAGTAATTACAGTAATGTTAATTTCTTCCGCCCTGGGAAACATTACAAGCGGGCTTTTAAGCCGTTTCAGGGCTGTTGTCGTTCCGGTTGCGTGCGTTTTAGTCGCCGGCGGGCTTTTGTTCTATATTTTCGGATTAAGCGGCTTTCTCGCGATTTTCCATTCCTCTTCAATGATGACGCGGTTTTTAGTCGCCGCGTTAATAATAGCCCCTCCGGCCTTCTTTATGGGCATTCCGTATCCGAACGGCTTGAGCAGTCTTCAGGAAACAAAACCGCACCTGCTCCCGTGGGCATGGGGCATGAACGGCGGCCTCTCCCTTGTCGGAAGCGCGATGGCGCGCCTTCTTTCCATAGCAAGCGGTTTCCCCGTACTCTTAAAATTCGGAATCGGGGTATACCTGATGGTGGGGATTCTCTTCCCAATCAATCAGGAATTGACCAGGGATTAAACGGATAAGCGAAAATGGCGCATGAAAATATAGCTCCGACAAAAAGCAACCTCATAAAAGTCAAGGAAAGGCTGAATATAGCCCGGGAAGGCTATGAACTTTTGGAACAAAAGCGGGAAATCCTTGTCGCGGAGCTAATGCGCAAGGTGGAACAGGTAAAAATACTGGAACGCGACCTCGACAAGAGCGTGGAAACGGCCTATCCCTGCCTGAAACGCATGCTTGTGGTCGTAGGAAGGGAAAGAGCGCAGAAATTGGCGCAAAATGTCTCCTATTCTTTTGAATTAACAGAAAAACAGGTAATCGCCGCCGGGATGAAACTGCCCGGGCTGGAAATCAACCTCCCCGCTATAGACATAAAATATTCCCCTGTAAATTCATTTGCAGAATGTGACGAAACCGTGTTAGAATTCTTTAAACTGCTCAGGGTATGTACGGAATTGGCGGCGATAAGGACTATCGCGTGGAGTTTGGCGAGGGAAGTCCGTAAGACGCAGCGGAGGGTTAACGCTCTGGAAAAGATGGTTATTCCCACCGCGAGCGATACCAAATCATATATTGAGTCGGTGCTGGAAGAAAGGGACAGGGACTCTTTCTTTACCAGTAAACTGCTTAAAAAGAAAGGAGTTTCGGCCCCGTCAACATGAAACCGCTCATATCAAACATTGTAACCGCGGTT
>Ga0268262_10001782_pt1 | contig 25901 bp, 22 predicted proteins | sample TergutNc150P3_FD_190354 | JGI IMG/M metagenome (GOLD analysis project Ga0268262, IMG submission 190354) | Nasutitermes corniger P3 segment gut microbial community from laboratory colony in Florida, USA - Nc150 P3 (SPAdes) (version 2) | ecosystem: Host-associated > Arthropoda: Insects >... | reverse complement strand
GTAAAAAACAAAAATTGGAAATTAAGGAACGTCCGGCGTCCGTGCTGGTTCCTTTTCTTGCTCTGCGTCAGGGACTGGCGGAAGGCGGATCCGGTTTCAGAAAAAACCTTTACGGTTGGACAGCGCCAGCAAAATTATGGGAAACTGAAATCCTTTATGCCAGGGATAAAGCGTATAGCACGGAAAAAATAAACAGCGAACTGCGTGACGGAAGACTTATCTGGTTCGGAAACGGAAAGGAAAAAATCACTTTCTGCCGAGTCGAGGATTTGGATTTGGTAAACGATTTATCCGCAAAACCGCTAAAAAATAAAGAAGATAAAAACAAGCAGCCTGATATTACTCAGCTTATTTCGTCGTCTTTTTTTGACCGTCCGCGCGATTTTTGGGAAATAAAGAGCGAGCTTTCTTTGGATACTAAATCCTGCGCGCAGGTTCTTTGGCAGGAAGTCTGGCGAGGCGTTATTACGGCAGATTCATTTGATCCTGTAAGAAGAGGAACAGAAAACGGTTTTATTCCGAAAAATATTGAGCTTGTACAAAATACCGAAACAGCGCTTCCGTTCGGAAGACAGCCTCGTATACCCGGCGCCCTCCGTAACCGCTGGCGTAACGGTGCGCCGGTACAGGGTAACTGGTTTTCGCTTGTACCGGAATCATGCGGCGAAATCAGTCCTCTTGAAGAAGACGCGCTTAACAGGGACCGCGTACGCCTTCTTCTTGACCGCTGGGGAGTGCTTTGCCGCCCTCTTCTTGAACATGAAGCGCCCGTTTTCTCATGGTCCAAATTGTTACCCGCAATGCGGCGCATGGAACTTGCGGGCGAGCTGATCGCCGGGCGTATTTTCGCCGGTATAAATTCACTGCAGTTTACCTCTCCTTCCGTTATTGCGGAACTTGAACGAGCGGAAACTTTTGACGGTTTTTACTGGATGAACGCCGCGGATCCCGCAAGCCCGGCAGGACTTGAAATTGAAGGACTTGGTTATTCGTTATGCGCAAGAAATTCAAGCAGTAGGCTTTATTTTAAAGGCGCGGCCTTAATTGCTTTATCCGCAAAGAACAACAGAGAAATACAAATCTTTATGGAAGCGGATGATTCAAACCTTGTAAAGTTAATTGAACTTTTCAAATTACCGCATACAAGAAAAGTTTTGCCTGAAAATAAAGTATTAATAGAAAAAATCAACGGGCAGAGCGCGGCGGAGAGCGTTTATGCGCCGTTTTTTAAAGAGTTAAATTTTGTTAATGACAGGGGAAAACTTATTTACTGGTAACCTGAACAAATACCGCCTCGCCTTTAGGAATGTTTACAGATTTTAGAATTAAACTGACAGTATCATTCGGCGTAACGTCATTTTGGAGCGGAACCTGCGTTTCAAGGGCAAGCAAAGGGATAATTACAATCCAACGATTTCCTTTTTTCTCAAGGGTAACAGCTTCCCAAACAGAATTTATTTTATTCGCAAGGTATACCATTATCCAGTGATTGACAGATGCCCGTTCAGCGTGAACAGCCGCTGACGCGGCCGCTTCGCTGTAACCAAGCCGTGTTAAAACTTCGTCAGCGTCAAGAAGCGCACCGCTTCGTAAAAAAGAGCGTATCTGAATATGGGCAAGAAGATCCGTATACCTTCGCAAAGGGCTTGTAACCTGCGTATAAATATCAAGACCAAGTCCCTGATGCCTGCCCGGCTTTACAGAAAGAATTCGCGGCCTCATACAGCGGCGCGTCTGCCAGGAACCGGCAAAACCGCCGGGAGTATCAGGCAGTATATCAGCTTCCTGACTTAAATACGGAAAAGCGACTGCGTTTCCTGCTGCCCAGTTTCCGGCGCCTTCGCCGGCCATTATCATACATTCCCTTACCATTACCGATGAACGGTGATGAACAACAGGCAGAATTTCAGGTATCCCGTTATTAACGGTTATGTGTACATCCGGAAGCTCAATATCAGCCGCGCCCTGCGCCGTTCGCCGCTTAAAATAACAGAGCGCCGTTTCATTTAAAGCGCGTAACGCATTAGCGTCAGGCGTGTCCGCTTCATCCATTTCTCTATCGGCTTCTTCATAAGTCATACGCCGCACTTTAACAATCGAAGGAAATATTTCCGTTTCCGTTATCCTTCCTTCGCCGTCAAGCGTCATTTTAAAGGTAAGAGCCAAAGATCTTTCGCTTAACCCAAGCGCAAACATGGGAAGGGCATCATCAGCTAACATTCTGACGGTAGTTTCAGGCAGGTAAAGAGTAACTCCCCTGTTACGGGCTTCCTTTTCGGCAGGACTGTCAGGAGTAACGGAGGAAGAAGGATCCGCGACATGCACGAAAATAACGTTCTCCTGTACGGATACGGCGTCATCAGGGTCATTGCTCCAGGGGCTGTCAATCGCAAACGCGGCAAGATGACAAAGATCGCGGCGTTCCTCTTCAGGCGCAGGCTCAGGACAAATGTCAGCCTTGTTAAGCGAAAGACCGAAGCGGCTTGGGTGCGGGTTTACCGCGGTAGTCCAGAAACCTGTTTTTAAAAGCAGTGAATGCGCTTCTTCGGGAGTTTCTCCAAGGTCAAGCTCCTTCATTGTACGGCTCTTCGCGGATTTTCCGCAGGCAAGCGCCTCAATATCCTGAATAAAACGCGCGTCGGCGGGAAGGATTAAATTCTCGCCGGGTTTTTTAAGACAAGTTTTTACTCTGTTTAAAAAATCCGTCCGTTCATTAGCCTCTCGCTGTTTTTCGCCGCGCTTTGCTTCTTCCGCTTCAATTTCTTCCTTGCCGCGCGGAATAATTTGCGTAACAGTACCTGAAAAAAAGAGAGCGTCCTGTAAAACAATGTAGGCAGCGTAAGCCGAAGACGGCGTATATTCGTTAAAAATAAAAACAGAAAAATCTTTAAGTGAAAGAGGAGCGCCTTCATCCGACAAAAGCTCCCATGCTTCCCTGATAACAGATGTTTCAGGCCGGAATAATTCTATCTGGGAAAAAGTTTTTACGGGACCGGGATGAATTAGTTCAATATCTTTGTCACGGACTTTTATCTGCGCCCCGTCCTGCAGGGAAATGGAAAATTTACTGTCAGCGATTTCTTTTACAATAGCGAGTTTATTTTTATAAACAACCAGCGCGTTCTCTGTAATCATTTAGTAATTAAGGATTTTCCAAAACTTCAGTTTTTGGAAAATCTACTTTAGATTTAAAGGAAAAACTGGCCTTTAGGACAGTTTTCCAGAGCCTTTTTCAAAACTAATCGAGTTTTGGAAAAGGCTCAATTATATACTAAATTGCTTCAACGTACACACATTCCTTTAATTCGTTAGCGTGATTGCGTATTTTTTTAAGCGCTCTCATTTCAATCTGGCGGACAGTTTCGGGAGAAATATCAAGTTTATCGCCTATTTCCCTTAATGTGTGATGTTCACAGCCGTTCAACTGATAACGATAGTTAAGGATACGTCTTTCCTTATCCTTTAATTTACCCAGAATACGCATAGTGTCGTCACGGGAGATTTTTTTCATAAGTGTCCGCTCGGGGTTATAGGTGTAATCTTCATGAACATCCATTGTACTGATAGTTTCATCATCGCTGAAAGTTTGTTCAAACGGAAGCGAATCAGCAGCCATGTTCACGATAAAATCGACATCCTGAACCGGTATACCAAGCTCTTTCGCAATATCGGTGTTTTGCGGTTGATGCATTAAAGTCTGGCAGAGGGAATGATATACATGTTGAATCTTGCGAAGCGCGTCTTCTTTTCTTTGCGGTAAACGTACAAATCTTCGTTTTTTGGAAATAAACCTGCTGATAAACTGCCTTATCCACCAACTCGCGTAAGTACAAAAACGGACATTTTTTTGATAGTCAAATTTACCCGCGGCATGGATCAAACCCATATTTCCTTCCTGGATAATATCCAAAACAGGAATATCCGGCAAATTGTACAATCCGGCGATTTTGGCTACAAGCCGTAAATTGGAATTTACCAGTTTATGTAACGCTTCTGTATTTCCTTCTTGAATTTGTTTCGATAACTCCAGTTCTTCTTCAAAAGTTAATAGAGGGTAACCCTTAATTTGTTTAAAATATGTATCAAGCATACTGTCATTTGATTTCAACGCTTTTTTCTGCATAATTACCTCCCAAATTTACATGGAAATGAAATACCAGCATTAATATAGCAAGTTCCGTGCCAAGCTCAATAATCCTTAATTATTTACCGTAACTCTATACTACATAAGGAATTAGCATAAACATTCCGTAAAAATACAGCAAAATTGACAGAAAAAGTGTATCTTTTTTCATACAGTTATTATTTTTTTAGTAATTAGGTTACATAGAAAATACCGCTTTTTTGTGATATAAGTTATTCATGGAATATAAAATCACCGCCAAAGAAAAGAACGGTGATGTTCATTATTTTATCAATTGGTCGCCGCTTCGACTTGCCGACAAATGGGAAATACGCGTAAAAGTCCCGTCTGTTGCCGGGGTTTTTGAAATATACTGGATGGATGAAAGCAAACATCTGCGTATGTTTTTCGTAGGACAGACAAGTTACGGCGGACTGAGAAGCGAGCTTCGCCGCCTAACAGACCCCGAATTGTGCACGAATAATGAAAAGGCCAGAAAAATACTGGAAGAAAAAGAAATCTGGTACCGTTACGCGCCTACAGATTCAGCAAAAGTAATGGCGGACGTAGTATGGTATTTTATGAAAACTTATTTTCCCGAAGATCCTCCTGCGGAACATTCAGGGCGTTATGAGAAAATATACATGAATGAATCCGCTCCGGATAAACTAATTTGGGTGCCGTAAAACCGCGATGACTGAATATATCGTTCCTTCCAATATTGACGACAGAATTATGTCCCGCGCGGCGCGAATGCTGGAAAACGGTGCGCTGGTCGCTCTTCCTACAGACACAAGCTGGAGCATTGTGTGTTCGATCAAATCTCCCGCGGCGATTAAAAAACTAAGGCAGCTTTCCGGCGAAAGGGACGAGCGGCATTTTACTCTTCTGTGTTCAAGCGTTTCCCAATTCGCGGAAGTATGCAGCCTTGACAGTACGCGGTTTCGTATAATAAACCGTCTGTCTCCGGGGCCATACGTTTTTATTTTAAGAACACTGCCGGGAATAAAAAAAACTCTTGAAATCCGCCGCCAGGAAGTCGGCGTGCGTATTCCTGATTATCCTGTTCCCCTTCGCCTTATAAAGACCCTCGGGCATCCGCTTTATTCAATAACCGCGAAAAGAAGCATGAACGGCGGAGATTGGGAAATATTTAACGAAGAGGAGACCGACAGTGAGCTGCCGCCAATTCCCGAAGATGAACTTTTTGAAAGCGGGTGGGAACTTGAAGATATTAACGGAGTAGATTTAATTTTAGACGGCGGAGAAGAACGCGAGAGGATTTTTTCTACTATTCTGGATATGTGTCCCGATGAAATAAAACTGCTGCGTAAAGGGGCAGGTCAATGGCCGGTATAAAGAAAAAATGGCTGAAGCTTGTTTTAAGAAGAAGAGCGCTGGTAAGCCTTACGATTATCGGGCAGATAGCTCTCACTATTTTTTTGATAGCGGGACCCGGAAGAAATATAAAATTTTTTGTTTGGGTTTTAAACATAATAAGCGTCATTGTTTGTATTTATGTAATTAACAAGCAGGAAAAACCGGGATATAAACTAACGTGGATTTTTATTATTTTGCTGTTCCCGATTTTCGGAGGGATTCTTTACATACTGATAAACTTTTGGTCAAACCCAAAGAAATTAAGAAGGGCTCTGGATAAAAATATTTCAGACAGCCGTGAAGCGTTCTACCTTCCCGGAAACCGGCTTGATGAATTAATTGAACTACATCCCGAATTTATAACTCATGTAAACTATTTGCAGGAATATGCCGGCTTTCCTGTTTACGGAAATACAAGGCAGGAATATCTTGCTTCAGGAGAAGCATATTTTTATAAAATACTTGAAGAATTAAAAAAAGCCAAAAAGTACATTTTCCTTGAATTTTTTATCCTGAAAGAAGGGTTGATGTTTAATTCAGTCTTAAAGATACTGGAAAGAAAAGCCGCGGAAGGCCTTGAAATCAGAATAATGTATGATGATCTTGGCTGTTTTTTTACGCTTCCGCCCGACTTCAACAGTAATTTAAAAGAAAAAGGAATTAAAACATTTGTTTTTAATCCTTTCAGGCCGATTGTTTCATCGCTGCAGAATAACCGTGACCACAGAAAAATCATTTCGATAGACGGAAGAATAGCGTTCACGGGAGGCTTAAATCTCGCGGATGAATATATTAATGTTGTTGAGCGTTTCGGGCACTGGAAAGACGCCGCAATAATGATCGAGGGAGACGGAGCGTGGGCTCTTACCCTGATTTTCCTGCAGATGTGGAACCTTGGCGCGAAAATAAAAGATAATTACGCGTCATTTTATCCGTGGAAAGACAATGTAATCGAGCATACAACCAAGGGCGTTGCGGACGGGTTTGAAGCATGGGGGTTTGTACAACCTTACGCGGACAGCCCGATTAACAGTGAAAATGTAGGCGAACACGTATATATCCAGATTATTAATCAGGCGAAGAAGTATGTTTATATAAATACTCCATATTTAATTGTAGACGACAACCTCCTTTCCGCTCTTACGCTGGCGGCAAAAAGCGGCGTTGACGTGCGTATCATTACGCCCCACCGCTGGGATAAATGGATTGTTGAAATAACGTCCCGTTCATATTACAGAAGACTGATACAGGCAGGGATAAAAGTCTACGAATACTCATCCGGGTTTAACCACGGAAAAACATTTGTTTCCGATGACAAAATAGCGACAGTAGGAACTACCAACCTTGATTTCCGCAGTCTTTACCTTCATTTTGAGTGCGGTGTGTTAATCTACTCAAGCCAAACAATAGCGGCAATCAAGGAGGATTTTCTTTCTACATTACCTGTCTGCCAGGAAATGACCTTAAAAGACTGTGCAAGAAACGCTATCCAGCGCGTTACTCAGGATGTACTGCGTGTCTTCGCGCCATTAATGTAATAAGTCCATATATTTAATTTTTATAAGTTTATTGTTATATTATTAATATGAGCAGCTTGTTCGATTACATTTCATGGAGAGGCGATCTTGATTTTTTACAATCTCCTCTTAATCCTGTTGATTATGTAATTTTCTCACAAATAGCATACCTCCCTTTTGACGGCATAGTTCCGGGCCCCGAAGAAAAAGAAGGAATCAGCCTTCACCTTGCCATGGAAAAACTGAAAAAAAAAGTAGAAAGCAGCGGGGCTGTTGTAAAAACCGTTCTGGGTTTCGATGAAGATCCGGCATTCATAAACGCGATTACAACTTCAGACCGTTTCAGAAACTGCCAGCTTTTCGGGTTTGTAAACTATGTTGACACCAAAAAAGAATTTCAATTTTCCGCGGTTTGCATATATGTAAATGACGGCTCTTTTTCCGTTATATACCGCGGAACAGACGCTTCTTTTGTGGGTTGGAAAGAAGATTTTAACATGGCTTTTCTGGAAACAATTCCGTCACAGCTTGAAGCGGTAAATTATCTTGAGAAAATGGCCGCGTCTGTAAACGGCAACCTGCGCATAGGCGGACATTCAAAAGGAGGGAATCTCGCGGTTTATGCCGCGTCGTTTTGCGACAAAAAAACTCAAAAGCGCATAACAGATATATACAGTTATGACGCGCCGGGATTCTACAAAAAAGTTGTCGTAAGTGACGGTTTTTACGCGGTTAAGAATCGTATACATTCTTTTATACCGCAGGCGTCTGTTGTGGGTATGCTCCTTGAACACGGAGTCAATTACAAAGTGGTAAAAAGTTCCCAAAGCGGTTTAATGCAGCATTCACTATATTCATGGGAAGTTACACATAACGATATGATCTATGTCGGTGATATTACCCAGGGCAGCCGTTTCCTGAAAAAAACAATCCGGGAATGGATAGACAGCCTTGACTATGAACACCGCGAGCGGTTTATAGAAGCGATTTATACAATACTTAATATGTCGGAAATAAAATCAATTCATGAAATTGAAGGTTCATGGCTGTTATCTACGGGCAGGATTATAAGGTCACTTGGATTTATTGACGAAAACACAAAAAGAATAATCCAGAAAACAATTATTGAGTTGTTCCGCTCCGCCAGCCGGAACCTGGACACCCTGCTTAAAAAAGAAAAACAATGAACATAAAATCCTCCCCCGCGATACAGCCTGCGCCCGGCAGTCTTGACGTACCTCCGGTAACTTTCACTCCTCCCGACTGGAACAACAGAAAACTTTTCAGTCTTCTTTGGCCTTTGATTGTAGAACAGCTTCTCATTGTTATGATGGGCATTGTTGACATGGTCATGGTCAGTTCTGTCGGAGAACACGCGGTCTCGGGCGTATCGCTTGTTGATTCAATAAATTTTTTGATTATAACCGCTTTTAACGCCATGGCGACAGGAGGGTCGGTAGTCGCGAGTCAGTATATCGGGCGCAAGGACGGAAAAAACGCCTGCTGTTCGGCAAGACAGCTTGTTTACATAAGCCTTTTAATTTCCCTTATCATGATGATCCTGACAATGATTTTTTGCCGTCAGGTGTTAAAGCTGGTTTACGGAAACATAGCAGATGACGTTATGCGATCCGCGCAGGTTTATTTTTTGATAACGGCTCTTTCATATCCTTTTCTGGCTTTATATACATCCGCGTCTTCCCTGTTCAGAAGTATGGGCAATTCCAAAGTCAGCATGAATACCGCCGTTCTTGTAAACATCATAAATATCGGTGGGAACGCCCTGTTTATTTACGGCATGGGGCTTGGCGTCGCCGGAGCGGCGCTTTCAACATTAATCGGGCGCATGATCGCCGCGGCTGTACTGATCTATTTATTGATGCAGGACTGGCTCAACATTATCAATCTGAAGGGAATAACAAAGATCAAATTTGAACCCGACATGATAAAGCGTATTTTTAATATCGGCATTCCGAGCGGTCTTGAAACTTCCATGTTTCAAATCGGAAAAATTTTAATCACAAGGATATTCACGGCATTCGGAACTGCCGCAATCGCGGCTAACGCGGTAGGAGCGACAATTAATTCCATAGCGTTCATGCCCGGCAGCGGTTTCGGTATGGGGCTTATGATAATCGCCGGACAATGTATAGGCGCGAGTGATTATGAAGGAGTAAGACAGCAGACAAAAAAAATACTAAAGCTGTCTTATATGACATATTTTATAATAAACATACACATCTTAATTTTTATGAATCAAATTATCGGATTATTTAATCTTTCGGCGGAAGCGCACCAAATGTGCGTAGTATTTTTGCGGATTCACTGTGTTACATCAACATTGTTCTGGTGCCCGTCCTTTGTGCTCCCTAACGTTCTGAAAGCGGCGGGTGACGCGCGCTATATCATGGTTGTCGCCGCCAGTACCATGTGGATTGTAAGAGTATGTTCCGCCTACTTAATGGCCTTCCCATTGGGGCTTGGTCCCAAAGCCGTTTATATCGCTATGGGCGCCGATTTCCTTTTCAGGGGGATTTTCTTTACAACACGCTATTTAAACGGACGCTGGAAGGAAAAGAGGGTAATTTGACAATATAAATTTAAGAAGAATAACCACAGAATACACGGAGTTTTGGTATGAAAATCATCTTTTTCTCCGTCAAACTCTGTGTAACTCCGTGGTAAAAACCTACCGGCAGGCAGGGATAATTCAACATCTCAAGGCCGTCTGACAAAAGCCAAACTTGTAAAAAAAATACAAAAAAATGAATTTTTTTGTTGACAAATCACCGAATGGTGGTAGAATTTTTTTAATGAAGAGTTTTCTGTCTGCCAACAGCAAATTTTTTCCTGCTTCCCGTTATAGGCCTGATTCATTTATAACCCCCCCCTCCCCCTTGTGTTAACGCGCTCCGACATTTAAAAATACCGCGATTTCAGTATTTTTCGCTTGTAAACACCTTAAAATGTCTAATTAATCCTTTTCTCATGCCCTCTTTCCGGAGAGGAATCTCATTTTTGGCACAGTCGCGCGTTGCGCGATTAAATAAAAAAACGAATTGCCACGGACAATATTCCGTAAAAATTTTTAATTTGAGGAGAGAGATATGTTAAAGAAAATTCTGATCATTTTAGTGGCAGTATTCGTAGTATTCGCAATGCTTGGTTGTGATAACAGCGGTGGCGGTGGCAGCAAAAGTAGTAACAGTAACACCCCCAACAAACCAGGGAAACCAGTGGATCCAGATAACCCAGGTGAAGAAGATGAGGTGGTCCTAGAAGTCGTGATGGAAATAGCAAAACATTGGGAAACCAAGAAAATCACAGGTTATAGCGCAAATGCTGATTTGTCTGGAGTGTTTGAAAATTTCAAAAATGAAATTCCATTAAAAAAAGGCGACAAAGTTACAATTACCTATGCAGGTACATGCGATGCAACTTATGATATTGAAGTATCATTTATTGATATTGGTGAACACGCTAAAGATCCTTGGTGGACCCCATTATGTGACCACAAAGACCTTAGTGTTAAAAAAGATACAGCTTTTGAAGGAAAATGGGATTTTACTATAACGGAAAATCCGAATTCAACAGATGAATTTACAGATACAAATGCCTTTCATTTAGAGATTGGAGATGATAAGGCTGAGGATGGCACTACTGTTACTTTAAAGTTTACCCAATTTGATGTCGTAATCAAATAGTTCCTTTTAAAGAAACTACTACAGCCGGAACTTCCACACGGGGTTCCGGTTTTTTATGCGCCGTTTGTTGTTAAACAAGCGTATTATTTTAAAAAACAAGCAACGTTATGGAAAAAATCCTAAATATCTTCAACTACTCATTAACCATTAACGTTACATAACTGAACAAATTCAGAAATGTATGCTCAAAAAAAGCGGTGAGGGGTGTCTGTGGTAAAAATACCGCCCCCGCGCGGTGTTTTTACCACAGACAGGCCCCCCATTGTTTGTTTCAAGCATACATTTCTGTCTATAAACCTTTTATAGTTTCAACATCAAGCCCCGTAATATCATGAATAATCTCAACAGACAAACCCTTCGCCAGCGCTTTTTTCGCCACTTCAAGTTTATCTTCAGCTTTACCCTCGATTAAGCCTTCGGCCTTACCCTCGGCATAACCGTCTATCTTTATCTGCTCATGTAACATCCGCTCGTCTACTTTTTGGAGGTTCCTGTGAAACCGGATGTCCTTCCATTGCTCCCATAAAGACATCTTCTTAGCACAAAAAACGGGTTTTTCAAGTTCAGGGTATTTTAACGCCAGCATTTCAAATTCCTCCTTCTCCGTACACTTAAAAAATTTTAGCCAAGGCCATACACTTCTGTCAAGCTTTCGGCTTTTCAGACAGCTTTGGTAACTCAAGTATAATTACCCCCAGCAATTCTGTAAAGGAATTGTTTCCTTCGTTCCTTAACTCATATACGTAACCTTGGGTTTACAACTCAGTTAATTTATCACATAACGCAATAGCTGTATATTGACACTATCGGCAAGGTATCTCATAATGTATAATGCGGATTATTCCATAATGGAGAAATCAAATGAAAAAAATCGGGGTGGCGTTGTCAATTGCGTTTCTTGCAGTTTTAGTCTCCTTTATCGCGGTTTATATGGTAAAAAACAGCAAAACGGATGATAAAATAAAATCATCAAACGGCGCGTCGGCGCCGCAATATCCCTTTCCTCATTATACAAAGTACGCGGTTACCCCGATGATGCCGGACAATAAAGCTCAAAAAATACTGGAAGATAATATTATCATCCTTTTCAGGAACATTCTTCTTAATGATTTAATTATTGACTCAAACGCGCCTCAAACAAAAGACGAGTTTCGCATGGTAATCCGTCATTCCCAGGAACAGGATGTAAATACCGGATCAGTTAAAGTATCACATATCAATGTATCAGAATCTCAAGGGTACGGTATGATGATAATAGCCTACATGGCGGGATGTGAGGAAAGGTTAAAATTTACCGAAAATAATTGGATATTGGGAAGCGTAAGCTTGAAAGACTACTATGACGCTATGCTTCGAACTGTTATGGCGTTTCCAAGCCATATCGCTCCACGTCTTTTCGCCTGGGAAATTTTCGGGTTTCAGGAGGGTGAGGGAAGCAGAACCGGGTACAAAACAGTTAACGGTATAAAAACAGCTCCTTTTAATTCTGACAGTAATACAGGTACTTGCGCTACAGACGGCGATATGGATATTATCTATTCACTTATAATTGCCGACAGACAATGGGGAAGCGGCGGTAAATACAATTATAAAAAGATAGCTGTAGATATGCTTGATGATTTATGGAATTATTGTGTAAATGACGAATACCATACACTGCTCCTGGGCGATTGGGCGAAAAACTCATCTTATGATATTTACGCCAACGCCTCCCGTCCTTCTGATTTTATTATCAGCCACTTAAAGGCTTACAAAGAAGTTGATCCCAATCATAACTGGCAGGCGGTTATTGACGCTACATACAATATAATAAAAGAAATCAGAGACGGGCAAAACGCCACTGGTAACGATAACGGCTTAATGCCTGATTTTGTAACAAGAGGAGCAGCCGGCTGGGAAATCCCGAATGAAAACTTTTTGGAAGACTACGACGGCGATTACGCCTACAACGCGTGCCGCGTCCCCTGGCGTCTGGGTACCGACTATCTTTTGTACGGTAACACGGCAATCGGCAATTCATCCCTGTACGATCTTATCATCAAACCACTTGACGATTTCGCGGTAAAGTATACAGGCGTTAATCCCCGGAAATTAGGGCCTTTGTTCATGGACGGTAAACCTTTCAGCTGGAGAGATCCTGATTTATTCGCTCCTCCGTTTCTCGTAACGGCTGCGGCGGCGGGAACAAGTCAGGAATGGGTTAACGCTCTTTGGAACTTCAGCGGCCTCGCGAAATACAACAAGGATACATACGGCGATTATATCAAACTGCTTGTAATGCTGACCGCGTCAGGCAGTTACTGGCGGCCTTAAAAACACGGAGGGTATGAATGAGAGAGTTGAAAGCTGCCATTATCGGAGCCGGAAGCACCTATACTCCTGAGCTTATCGAAGGTTTTATAGACAGACAGAAAAATCTGAATTTCCAATCATTTTATTTAATGGACATCAACAAGGAGAAACTTGATATTGTCGGCGCTCTGGCGCAAAGAATGTTAACATCAAAAGGCTTTAAGGGCAAGGTTGTTCTGACGCTGGACTTGGACGAAGCGTTAACCGGAGCGGACTATATCTTCGCGCAAATACGGGTTGGCGGCCTTGCGGCCCGTATCCGTGACGAGAAGATTCCTTTAAAGTACGGGCTTCTGGGACAGGAAACAACGGGAGCAGGCGGCTTTATGAAAGCTATCAGAACCCTGCCTGTTATGCTTGATATGGCAAAACGAATAGAAAAACTCGCTCCTGATGCCTGGCTTGTAAACTTTTCCAATCCGTCGGGAATAGTAGCGGAAGCGTTATTGAATCACTCAAATATTAAAATGATTGGATTGTGTAATTGTTTCATCAATATGCACGCCGGTATTGCCAAAACAATCGGCACAAAGGATTTTGATTACGAATATGTCGGGCTGAACCATTTAAGCTGGATCACATCGGTAATTGTAAACGGCGAAAATATACTGGAACATTTGGGAAAAACCTCAGGCGCAACAATGAAAAACGTGCCTTCTGTTGAATATGATAATGAACTGGTATCCGCCATAAAAGCGCTGCCGTCTTCCTATTTAAGCTACTACTACCTGCGTGACGAACAGTTTAAACATTGCGTTGACGCGAAAAAAACAAGGGGCGAGGTTTGCGTAGAACTGGAACAGTCGCTTCTGAAACAGTACAGCAATCCGGCTTTACAGGATAAACCAAAAGAACTTGAGGAACGCGGCGGCTCTCTTTATTCAACAGCCGCCGTATCAGTCGTAGACGCCATCGAAAACGATAAAAATGAATACCATGTTATAAACGTAAAAAATAACGGAGCTCTTTCGTTTTTGGAAGACAGTGATATAATAGAAGCAAAATGTACGGTAAACCGTAAAGGCGCGTTTCCTGCGGCTGTCAAAAAACCTGATAATCCGTATATCATAGGCTTAATTCAGGCGGTAAAGGCTTATGAAAAACTGACTGTTAAGGCGGTAGTAAACGGCAGCAGAGCAGACGCGCTGGCAGCGCTCATGGTTCACCCGTTGATCGGAGATTACCGCAAGGCAAAAGGCGTTATAGACGAAATGTTTGAAGCCAACGCCGATTATGTGCCGAAAGCGCTGTTAGAAAAATAATTTAAGGATGAGGAATGTATGCCGGAATATGTAATAGGTATTGATATTGGCGGCTCGAAGAGCCACCTGGCGCTTTTTGATATTGACGGGAATTATATCGACCTTGGTAATTGGAGCGGCCTTAATCACGAAGCGCTTGAAGGTTCATTCAAACAGTTTGAGGAAGAGTTTAAACAATTTGTAGCGCAAACTTTGTCAAGAAATAAAGTAACAATGAAACAAATCGCTTTTTCCGCCATCGGTGCCGCGGGAGTGGACACAAAGCAACAGCATGTTATTATTTCGGATATAGTTAAAAGAGTCGGAATTGAAAAGTTCACGCTGGCAAACGACGCTTTTTTGGGGATACCCGCCGGAAGCAGGACAGGTACAGGAATCTGCGCTATTAACGGCACAGGCTGTACGCTGGCAGGCCTTAACGTAAAAGGCGAAATGCTCCAGATTGGCGGCTGCGGCTCAATGACGGCGGATATGGGCGGCGGCAGATACATCGGCGTACGGATGATTTCCGCGGTGTACTGTGAGCTTTTCCGCAAGGGCGAACCTACGGTTATGACCTCTCTTTTATTTGAAAAACTCGGTATTACAAGCAAATATGACTTTGTCGAGAAACTCTACGAAAAAATCGACGATGATACTTTTGCCATTCATAAATCCAGCCGTATAATGTTTGAAGCTGTCAGTCAAAACGATAAAGTAGCGTCAAATATTTTCCGTGAGATTGCCGCTAATTACGCTAACGGCATTTCGTGCATGATCGAAGAACTGCGTTTTCCGCCTGAGGAAGAGCTGAACATAGTGCTTGCGGGTTCCGTGTTTGTAAAGGGAGAACATCCGTTCCTGAATGACTCGCTAAAGGAAAAAGTTTTAAATGACAATCCCGGCAGACCGATAATATTTAACATTCTTAATATACCAAATGCCGCCGGAGCCGTACTTTGGGCGCTTAATTCACTCGGCAGGAACAATTATTATGACAAGGTTTGTACTCAGCTTCGCTTAAATTAAAAATAATGTATAATACTTTATGCGTATTATCTCATGGAATGTAAACGGCATCCGCGCCGCTGAAAAACACGGGTTTGTTGACTGGCTTGTAAAAGAAAACCCCGATGTATTGTGCCTGAATGAAACCAAGGCGGAACCGGGACAGCTCTCACAGCGTCTTTTAAACCCGCCTGTAAAAGGAAAGCCCTACACCGCCTTCTGGGCATGCGCGAAGAAAAAAGGTTATTCAGGTGTCGCGATTTACACCAAGGAAAAACCACAGGACGTGCGTTTCCTAGGTAATGATGAATTTGACAGCGAAGGCCGCGTCCTTGTCGCCGAGTTAAAGGATTTTTCTTTGATAGCGGCATACTTTCCGAACTCGCAGGATGAGCGAAAACGGCTTGACTACAAACTCGCGTTTAACGACGCTATGCTTAAACTTTGTAAGTCCATCGTAAAAAAGGGAAGACATTTTCTTCTTTGCGGTGATTATAATGTCTGCCACAAACCAATTGACATTGCCCGTCCGAAGGAAAACGAAAACAGCGCAGGATACCTTCCCGAAGAACGCGAATGGATGGATAAATTTATCGCTGCGGGGAATGTAGATACCTTCCGCCATTTTCATCCGGGAGAGACGGGCCATTATACATGGTGGTCGTTTTTCGGTGGAGCGCGTGAAAGAAACGTAGGGTGGAGGCTGGATTATCATTGTGTGGACAAAGACTTCATGCCCGTTGTAAAATCATCAATCATCAGAAGCGAAGTTAAAGGCTCTGATCATTGCCCTGTGGAGATCGAAATAGAATTATGAGAATAAAATACAACGCGCCTACAGTCCTTACCTTCACATTAATTTGCGCTATTGTGTTACTGCTTTCGCGGACATTGTCTCCGTCCCTTATAAATAATTGGTTTATGGTTCCCGGAAGGGGAAATTTTCACGCCGGCAGTTTCAGAAACTGGGTTACGCTTTTTACGCACGTTATAGGACACGCCAATTGGTCTCATCTGATAAATAATTTTACATTGATACTTGTGATAGGCCCCATGCTTGAAGAAAATTACGGCTCAAAAGACCTTTTATTAATGATGATCATTACCGCTCTTGCGACAGGCATATTAAATGTACTTTTTTTTAAGACAGCGCTGCTCGGCGCTTCGGGCGTTGTTTTTATGATGATTTTACTTTCTTCTTTTACAAATTTTTCCAGAGGCGAAATTCCCCTTACATTTATTTTAGTTTTAATTCTTTACATGGGAGTACAAATTGTCAATTCATTTGATTCTGACAATATTTCCCAATTTGCCCATATTATAGGAGGATTATGCGGAAGCTTTTTCGGTTTTCTGCGTCCAAGTACAAGAGGTAAATTATGATCAAGGAATTTCTCCGGTTTGACATAGAACGGAACAACGCGCTTAAACTCGCGCATAAAATTTACAGTGAAGGATTTATCCCCGATGTCATTTATGTTTCATTGCGCGGCGGAGCCTATCTAGGCAATGTGATCAGCGAATACTTCAAAATTGTAAGAAGGGATCAACACCCTGTATATTACGCCGCAGTTGTCGCAAGATCTTACATCGATGTAGGAAAAGCCGAAAAAATCAAGGTTGACGGCTGGACATATTCGCCTGATTACCTGCGTGTAGGAGACAAGATACTCCTGATAGACGACATTTTTGACTCAGGCAAAACTATTAATCATCTTGCTCATATAATCACCGACAAGGGAATCCCGCGCAAGGATTTAAAAATAGCGGTTCATGATTACAAATACTTTATTGATAAAAACGAACAGCTTCCGTTTCAGCCCGATTACTGGTGCAGAAAGCATGAAATGTCAGTTAATGATGAAAATTCATGGATACATTATTTAAGCCATGAGCTTGTAGGGCTTACAAAAGCGGAACTTGAAGAATATTACTATAAACACGATCCGCAGCTGCGTGAATTCATGGACATAATCACAGAAAACTAAAACGGTAGTTAATTCATGGCTTATAACATACCCTTGATATGCGGAATTGACGAAGCGGGACGGGGTCCGCTGGCGGGGCCTGTCTGCGCCGCCGCAGTTATTTTAATCGATACTTTTCCCTGTGGGCTTTTAAACGATTCCAAAAAATTGTCCGCTTTAAAACGCAAAGAACTGCGGCGGTTGATATGCGAAAACGCACTTGCGTGGGGAATCGGTTGGGCATCTCATGAGGAAATCGACAGTATCAATATACTGCAGGCATCTTTACTTGCCATGAAGCGCGCGTTTAACGAAATGAGCAAATGCGAAAAATTTATTAATGACGGTATCCTGCCTGAAAATATTTCCGTCATTGTAGACGGAATATACGTCCCTGATATTCCCGTTTCATGCAAGGCGATAATAAAAGCGGACGCAAAAGTACACGAAGTAATGGCGGCATCAATTCTCGCGAAAACAGCGCGCGACAGCTTAATGGACGAAATGGCGCTTCTTTATCCGCAGTACGGCTATGAAAAACACAAAGGTTATCCGACAAAAACGCACCGTGAATTAATTAAAAAATACGGTCCTTCGCCGATACAAAGAATGAGTTTTAAAGTAAGGTAACTGAAGCTTTTCTAAACTTCAGTTTTTGAAAATGGCTCAACTACCATTTCTTTTTAACTATTATTCTCTTGTTCCCGCCAGGCTTGTCGTTCTGTCCAAAATCAGGTTTACGATCAAATTCACGCTGCGGCCTTTGTCTTCTGGCGTATTTATCTCCTGAAGAAGAATAGTCCGGTCGGTCTTTTTTCCGTCGGTTATCTCCGTCTTCTCGTCTTTTTCCCTGCCGATTCTTTCCGCCGTATCTAGCGTCATTGTGCCGTGCGTTACCGGAATCTTCCGCACCGCGCCTTGGTGAACGCCGTATATCTTTTCCGGTGTCCTCCTCATCGCGCCTTGATTTTGAATGCCGTTTATCACGCACTGTCTTTTCAAGTACTTTAAGTGATTCATCAAAACCTTTCAGGAATTCCTGTAAATCATCGGCAAATAAAATTACAGACTGACGCTCAAAGCCGCCGTTATCGCGGTTTTTACTCTCTACAATGTTAAGGTAAAGATCCCCCATGCGATTCTCTTTTATGTTAAAAAAATATGTCCTATTAGGCAGGATTACCTTACTGGAAAAAATTTCGCCTCTCACACCCATTATTCATTCACTCCTTATAATTACTCTTTGTCAGCTTCTGTTATCATACGGCGCTGCCAGTCAAGCAAAAACCGCTCAAACTGCCTGCCGTTTTCACCGGAACCTTCTATATCCGCCATAATGCGAAAAACAGGTTCTGTAGCCGAACCCCTCATCCAGATATAGGCAATGTCCCTGCCCGTACTGTTCTTAAAACTTATTTTAAAACCGCCCTTGCCGGCCTCTCCGAATTTGACCGGATTTCGCCTTTCATTCATTCCGTTATACGCAATTGCTTCCCAGCAGCAAATATCGTAGCTCGTTTTTAAATCGTTTTTTCGCTCTTCCCACTCGCGCAAAAATATTTTCTGATACCGATCCTTAAGAAGAGCGTGATCCTTCGTATTAATGCGTAAAACGGCGGATTCCGAATACGCGCTCGTACTTATAAACCGAGGAAGGCTTGCGATAATATCCGCAAGCGTAAAATCATCATGGTATTTTTCTTCCTGCCCTGAACATTTGCACCAAATCTCAAAGAGACCTGATTTTCCTGTTATTGATCTTAATGAAAGCAATTTGACAATCGCAAGAACCGTGTGTACAGGATCACGTACTGCCGACGGGTGTGTGATATTTCCGCCCGCGGAACCTTCACCCAAAATCCGCACAATGTACCCTTGTTCACGCATACGGCGGGCAAGGCCTACAACATTGGCCTCTCCGACTTCAGCGTGGAAAACAGAAACTCCGAACGCTTCGGCTATCCTTTCTACGCGCATTGATGTCGGATCATTAACAGTTATTGCGGCTTTCGCGAGTGGCTTACCGGCATCGAAGGATAGCTCGCCTGTCCAAACAAGATGAGAAAGCTCCGCGACACAGGCAAGCGCAAAAACTTCCTGCGCTTCAAGAGAACGGGCCTTTTTTATTGAATCATCCCATATAACAAGATTCCCCCTGTCGCCGTCGCAGTCAGGAACATAGCCAAGCATGAATGACGCGTCACGCTCATGAGCTTTTTCAAGCAGCAAACGGCAAGGTTCAAGAGACTCTCCTTCCGGAACTATACGGTGGACAATCTGTCCCGGCTCGCTGTTGATACATTCAAACTTGAGTCCAAGAGATGTAAAAAATTCCTTGTCAACAGATATTGTCCTGGCGCTGCCGTTAAAATCGCAAACTATGCCAAGCGGCTGTTTTGCAATATTGTTTTTTATTACCGCGGCAATATCAAAAGCGCCGCCGGCAGTTTTGCCTCCCCAAGCGACATCTCCGCAAAAATCATAATAGGCGTCAAACGCTTCTTTTTTCGCCTGCGTAATGTTTGAGTAAACTTTTTCAATTATCTCAGTACCTGCGGCGGAAACAAGGGATTCAATTTTATCAAGAGAATCGTCTTTTTCCAAAAAAGAACGGAAGCTTACAATAAGTTTGGCAGTCTCTTCCGCCGCCAAAACGCCGCCGTCCGCAAGACCGAATTTTATACCGTTATGACCGATTGGGTTATGGCTTGCCGAAATAAAAATAAAACCTGCCGCCGCTCCCTGTGAACCGCGTTTTCTTGCCCAGGCCATAATCTCAGGCGCGGCAGTAACGCCGGCGTATTGCACGTCACAGCCTGATGCAATCAAGACCGGAATCATCGCGTTAATAATTGCCTTCCCTGTTGGGCGCGTATCGGTTCCCAGCAGAACCAGCGATTTCCGTGAATTCGCAGATAACGCGCGCATATACTCTGAAAAAACATACGCTGCTGCTGCTGCAATTATTCGATGAGCTTCATCTATTTTATCTGTTGAACCTTCTTCATTTCCGCATGATGAAAAAATTCCTCGCCAGCCTGAAGCTGATAAAATCATTTTTTCAAGAACATCATTTATTTCCTGTTTGTTAACCATGTAAAGCAAAGTATAAACATTTCTCTCTATTTTATCCAGCGTAATTTTTTACAAAAAGGGTGTATTTTGTCCGCTGTAATTTATTTAAGTTTTATGGAATAAGGAGGCTAAAAATGTCAAAATTGCCTAGTATTATCCAACGCCGCGATGTGGAACCGCTGTTATTTAAAGCCGGAAAAATTGCCAAACAATATGAAAAAGCGGCAGATTGCGCGGTTTCTGTTGTGAAATCCAACAGTGATAATGACTCAAACCAATATAATTTTATCTGCAAGCGTTGCAAAAACAACTGTATGTTTTTACATATGAAGGCAGTAAACGAAGCAAGACTGCTTGGAGGATCCTATATTTATTTATGCCCGCAGGGTTTAGTTTTTTGGACAAGTCCTTTTTATTCAGGCGAACGTCTCGCGGGAGCGCTTATTTCAGGCGGTATCAAGGGATCAACCAAAAACAGCGGCAGGATAAAATCTCTCGCGAAAATAATGGTTATTTGCGCGGATCAAATATCCAGACGTAATACACGCCTTGCCGATATTTCACATACCGTTAATTCCATAGAATCTGAAAATAATGAAAAACCGGAAAATGAAGCCTATTCAATAATTCTGGAAAGAATATTACTGGCAGACTTAAGACGCGGAGACAATAAGGAAGCCATGAAAATTCTTAATAAATTGATAGATATCCGTTACAGGGAAGTAAAATGTGATTTTTCTGTTTTCAAGTTAAAGGCCATAGAACTTGCTGTACTGTTATCCAGGGCTGCCTCAGATACCAATGATATTAATGACAACTCTATTCTTGAGATAAATTATTGTTATTTGAAAAAAATAGAAGAAAGCGCGAATATCAATGAAATAACTGATATTCTTTCAGACTTCACGGAAAAAATGTCAGAGAAGATTTTTTCCTTTCACGGAGTACGGCATTTTCCCGCAATCAGAAAAGCTGAGCGTTTTATCTGGGAAAATTATACAAGAAAACTCAGTCTGCGGGAAATCGCGGATGTTTCAGGGCTTTCCGCTCCGTATTTCAGTACCATTTTCAGAGAAGAAATGGGAGAAAATCTTTCCAATTACATTAACCGGTTAAGGGTAGATAAAGCCGCCGTAATGCTTGTAACTACAAACATACCAATAAGCGTAATTGCCAAAACCTGCGGTTTTGAGGACCAAAGCTGGTTCTTGAAAATATTTAAAAACAATACAGGTTTTACTCCCGGAAAATACCGTGATCAGGGTAGTATTTCCGGTATGTCTGCGTAAATTCGGAGGTTCCAATGAAAGAAAACAAAAACAAATTGAACAACCAGCAGGAAAATGATTTTATTGAAAAAACAAAAAAAGTCATGCTGGATTATTACCAGGCGACAGGCTGTAGTATATGCATTTATGACAATGCGTATAAAAGTTATGTTCCGGACGGTATTGAGCATTCCCCTGAAAAAACAATCTGTCCCTGCTGCGTCAGATACAAAGAGGGAGATGAACCCTGCCATGAAACGCACATTAGCGCAATAGAAGAGGCAAATAAAAAAGGAAATTTTCATATATATCAATGCGGCCTTGGTTTCCTTTTTTGGATCAGTGTCATATATACGGACGGGCGTTTTTCAGGCGCAATAAGGGGAGGAGTTTTTTCATATGAGGGGCAGAAAGTAGTTGACATTTTTTCAAATGCCAATAATACTTATGTTATGTGCAATAACGAAAAATCGAAAGAAGACTTGAAGGAACGTTTAAACGCGTCACCCGCCGCAGACGGGGAAAAAATCCAATCTATGGCTGAGATGATGCAGCTATGCGCCGAATCCCTCAGTTCAGGAAGCGAAGATTATCATGAGATAATTAAGAGAAGAGTAGAACAACAGGGAGCTATAGCAAAAATAATTGAAGAGCTGAAAAACCAATACGGTGAAAATTCGGAAAAACCGGGTTATCCGCTGGATAAGGAAAAAGATCTGATGTCTGCTTTACGCAAAGGCGACGCGGCAGAAGCAAAAAAAATCCTGAATGAGCTTTTGGCGATGGTAATTTTTTCCAATCCGGGACAATTTAAATACGTACAATTACGTATAACCGAACTTGTCGTAATGATCTCAAGAGTGGAAATAAACCCTGCCAAGAGCGGAACCCTTTCTATGGAAATTAACAGTCAAAACCTGAAACTTGTGCAGGAAGCCAAAACTATTGAAGAGTTGACTGATATTATACATACCATTGTAGGCCGTGTATCGGACACTATATCATATTTCCACGGAATTCCCCATGCCGCCGCTTTAAGAAAAGCGGAAAATTACATTCAGGAAAATTTCACAAAAAAAATCAGCCTGAAGGAAATTGCCGATATAGCGGGTTTTTCCCCTCCGTATTTCAGCAGTATTTTTAAGGAAGAAATGGGAGAGAATCCGTCAAAGTATCTCAACAGGCTGAGAGTGGAAAAAGCAAGCCGTCTTTTGCTGGAAACGGACATGTCCCTCAGCGAAATAGCCTCATGCTGCTGTTTTGAAGATCAAAGCTGGTTTTCAAAAATATTCAAAACTTACACAGGTATCAGCCCCGGAAAATACCGTAATCAAGGCGGCGGAATTGTCGCAAATATAAATGAAAACAACCTGTCTGAGGGATTTAAAAAATCAATCAAATGAAGACACCCTGTAACAAGGAGGTATAAAAAAAGCCGCAGTGAGAGCTGCGGCTTTTTTTTACTGACTGAAAGCTTATACGTCTGACTGAAGAATCGCCAACTCTGTTTCTTTGTCAAAATAACGCGCTTTTTCCATTCTCGGAACGAATGAGGCGCTGTCGCCGACTTTGAAAGTATGGCTGGGCTCGGTACGGGCAACGAGCGGCTGGGTTTCTGTTGTTAACCACAGATGAATATCCGCGCCTAACGGCTCAACAACTGTAACCTTAACGCTAAAGCTGTTATTGGCGCCCGCTTCAACATAATTCAAATCTTCCGGTCTGATACCAAAAAACACTTCCTTGCCGGCGTATTTCTTCAGGTATTCGTTGTGGGATGAATCCGCTTTTATCTTGAAGGAACCTTCATCCAACATAACGGAACCACCTTCATCAATAACTTTGACAGTGAGGAAGTTCATCGGAGGAGATCCGATAAAACCGGCTACGAATTTGTTGATTGGGTGGTTATAGAGGAACAACGGGGAACCAATCTGCTGTACTTTTCCGTCTTTCATAACGACAATTTTGTTTGCCATCGTCATAGCTTCTACCTGGTCGTGTGTAACGTAGATCATTGTGGCGTTCAGGCGAAGGTGTAAGTCAGAAAGTTCCGCTCTCATCTGTACGCGTAATTTCGCGTCCAAGTTGGAAAGAGGTTCGTCAAAAAGGAAGACCTTGGGGTTACGGACAATAGCGCGGCCTACAGCGACACGCTGCCTCTGACCGCCTGAAAGAGCTTTAGGTTTGCGATCAAGGAATTTTTCGATGTCAAGAATACGGGCCGCTTCATGGACACGTTTATCAATTTCTGCCTTGGGTACTTTTTTAATCCGTAAACCGAATGCCATGTTTTCATAAACTGACATGTGCGGATAAAGGGCGTAATTCTGGAATACCATCGCGATATTCCTGTCCTTGGGCGGAACATCGTTCATTTTTTCTTCATCAATGAGCAATTCGCCTTCTGTAATATCTTCAAGACCGGCAACCATACGGAGTGTAGTAGACTTACCGCAGCCTGAAGGGCCTACAAAAACAACAAATTCCTTGTCTTCAACTACGATGTTGGCATTATCTACCGCGCGAACACCGCCATCATATACCTTGGAAATACTCTTCAACTCAACTTTTGCCATACGCTGGCCTCCTCTTTGGGTTATTTTATTGCGGAATTCCTGATTTAGGCTTTCCAAAGACAGAATACACCAAAAACAGGTATTCGTCAACAAAACTTTTTTGGTTAAAGCTAAAGTCTCATAAAAGGAAAGCCGATACTATATTTACCGGGAGGGATTACCTCTCATAAATCAGACGATGCGCAATCGGCTTAAAAACCGGACGTCCAGGCGCATCGTCTTTTTTTTTATTTATCCTGCTTGTAACTGTTTAAGAACACCGCAAGACGACGCATTGCGTCTGTAAGGGTGTCCTTATCGGGAAGAAAGACGATGCGGAAATGATCCGGTTCTTTCCAGTTAAAGCCTGTCCCGTGAACAAGCAGCAAATGCTGGCTATGGAGTAGATCAAGCATAAATTTCTCGTCATTTGTAATATTGAAACGCTTTATATCTACTTTTGGGAAGCAGTAAAGAGCGCCTTTGGGATTAACCACCGAAAGACCGGGAATTTCATTAACCATTTTATAGGCGGTGTCCCTCTGTTCACGCAAACGGCCTCCGGGAAGGATCAGGTCTTTAATACTCTGATACCCGCCAAGAGCTGTTTGAATACCGTATTGGGAGGGCATATTGGGACACAGGCGCATATTAGCGAGCATATCAAGCCCTTCGACATAATCCGTAGCGCATTTTTTGTTTCCCGAAAGAACCATCCAACCAGCGCGGAAACCTGTAGCTCGCCACGCTTTGCTTAATCCGTCAAAACTGGCTGTAAGAATATCAGGCGCTATTGTGGAAAAGGGAATATGCACAGCGTTATCGTAGGTAATACGGCTGTAGATTTCATCAGCATATACGATTAGATCATTTTCTCTGGCAATTTGGGCGATACCTTCCAGAACGGAGCGGTCATAAACAGCGCCTGTCGGGTTATTGGGATTAATTACTACAATCGCCTTGGTTTTTGGAGTAACTTTAGAACGTATATCTTCCAAAACAGGATTCCAGTCTGAAGCTTCATCGCAAATATAGTGAACCGCTTTGCCGCCCGCAAGGGTAACAGCCGCAGTCCACAGGGGATAATCAGGTATTGGTATTAAAACTTCATCACCGGAATCAAGAAGAGCCTGCATAGCCATTGAAATAAGCTCACTTACCCCGTTACCGATAAAAATATCGTCGATTCCTACGTCCATTACTCCCTTGGACTGGAAATCCTGCATTACAGCCTTACGGGCGGCAAAAAGCCCGCGTGAATCCCCATAAGCTTGAGCGTTGGGTAAATTTACAATTATATCATGAACAATTTCGTCCGGTGTATTCAAACCGAAAGCGGCGGGACTGCCTATATTGAGTTTAATTACCTTAAAACCTTCTTCTTCAAGCCGTTTTGCTTCTTTCAGTACCGGCCCGCGAATGTCATAACATACACTTTCCAGTTTTGTCGATTTTTCTATGGTTTTCATTTATTATTCCTGACTGTTATAAAGCCATTTCCCGGTTTGATTTATATAATTCATAATGACGGAAATAAAAATATCCGTCCTCATGTTATTCGCTTCATTTTGCCATTTTTGCATATTGTTATAAACCTTTAACACTCTTTTACGACCATTTTCAGCGATTTTACGGCATTCCTCTATGTTACGGGAATTTTTCGTAACAAAATTTTGCAGAAAATAAGCGGAAAGACCGGTAATAAAAA
>Ga0268262_10001781_pt1 | contig 25901 bp, 25 predicted proteins | sample TergutNc150P3_FD_190354 | JGI IMG/M metagenome (GOLD analysis project Ga0268262, IMG submission 190354) | Nasutitermes corniger P3 segment gut microbial community from laboratory colony in Florida, USA - Nc150 P3 (SPAdes) (version 2) | ecosystem: Host-associated > Arthropoda: Insects >... | reverse complement strand
GGCAACTACGCTTTCAACCTGAACATGAGCTACGATGAGAGCTTCACTGGGAGCGCGGTAAGTTTTAATAAGACCTCCTTGTTCAGTGTTCGTTGTGTGAAGGACTAGTGCGTTGTGTTAGCCGTTGTCTGAACCAAAATTACCAGAATTTTCAGTATTCACAGAATGAACCTCATTTACTAGCTTTATTCTGGAAATTCCTTCATTCTGTGAATTCTGGTTCAGACAAAGTAAATGCGAATGTCATTTTCTACATTCTCTACCATTAGGGAATATTCTTTACCTACATTCCAGTCGCCCTAATGCAGAGCATCAAAATTAGGAGATAGCGTTATGGGCAAAAAAGAAACCGTAAATGTGCAGGGTAGGGAAATTGCCATTCAACAAAATGCAAATGGCGATTATATCTGCATAACAGATATAGCCAAATTCAAAACTGCCGAACCAAATGCCGTAATTGGCAACTGGATGAGAAACAGAAACACAATAGAATATCTAGGCGTTTGGGAATACCTATACAATCCAAATTTTAAACCCCTCGAATTCGAGGGGTTTAGAAAAGAAGCTGGATTAAATGCCTTTACCCTCTCGCCACAAAAATGGATTGAAAAAACCAATGCCATTGGCTTAATTTCAAAATCAGGTCGTAACGGAGGAACTTATGCACACAAAGACATTGCTTTCAAATTCGCAAGCTGGATTTCGATAGAATTTGAACTATACCTAATCAAAGAATTTCAACGCCTAAAAATAGAGGAACAAAAACAACTAGGCTGGTCGGCAAAGCGAGAACTCGCAAAAATAAACTACCACATTCACACCGATGCCATTAAACACAACCTTATCCCAGCAAAACTCACCCCCCAACAAACCTCCATTATCTATGCCAACGAAGCCGATGTCTTAAACGTAGCCCTCTTTGGAATGACCGCAAAGCAATGGCGAGATAAAAATAACGATTTGAAAGGAAATATAAGAGATTATGCTTCCATAAACGAGTTGATTTGCCTTTCAAATATGGAAAACATAAATGCTGTGCTAATAAATGACGGCATTCCGCAAAAAGAGCGGCTAATAAAATTAAATGGAATAGCTATTCAGCAAATGAGCATTCTAAACGAAACTGAGAATAAAAAACTTTTGAGATAAAATTTCGCCCAAAATGCGAACCTCGTGCGTTGTGGGTGGGTGTTGCCTAAGTGAAAGTTGCGGGGGCAGGACTTGAACCTACGACCTTCGGGTTATGAGCCCGACGAGCTACCAACTGCTCCACCCCGCGGCAAAGTTATGTAAAATATAGAATTTTTTTTTGTAATTGTCAAGGTTTTTGGGGAAATTTAACACAAATTCAGTGATAAAATTTGACAAAAACCATAAAAATTGCTATATTTATAGACCTATGAAAAATATAGAGAAGCATCGCAATATTGGAATTTCCGCTCATATAGATTCCGGAAAAACAACTTTAACAGAACGCATTTTGTTCTACACAAAACGCATCCACGCCATTCACGAAGTTCGCGGAAAAGACGGCGTTGGCGCAACAATGGATTCTATGGAATTGGAACGCGAACGCGGCATCACCATTCAAAGCGCAGCCACTTATGCAACTTGGAAAGACATAACCATAAACATAATAGACACTCCGGGTCACGTGGACTTCACAATTGAAGTGGAACGCTCACTCAGAGTGCTAGACGGCGCAATTCTGGTTCTCTGCGGCGTTGCCGGAGTTCAGTCTCAGTCCATAACGGTAGATAGGCAAATGCGCCGCTACAATGTTCCGCGCATAGCTTTTGTGAATAAATGCGACCGCGCAGGCGCAAACCCGCTCCGCGTTGCCGACCAGCTTCGCGAAAAACTGCACCACGTGCCTTGCGTTATGCAAATTCCAATAGGCTTGGAAGATAAATTGAAAGGCGTTATAGATTTAGTTAAAATGAAAGGCTTTCTCTTTGAGGGAGCAAATGGGCAAGACATCAAAGAGATAGAAATCCCCGAAGACTTAAAGGCACAAGCTGCTGAATACCGCACAAAAATGATAGAATCCATTGCCGATTTCAACGACCACATAATGGAACTCGCCCTTGAAGGCAAAGATGTTCCAGAAAATATGCTAGTGGAAACCATTCGCAAAGCTACAATAGATTTGAAAATCACCCCTGTATTCATGGGTTCTGCCTATAAAAACGTGGGTATTCAAAAACTTTTAGATGGCGTAACAGATTATTTGCCAAATCCAACAGAAGTTAAAAACATCGCCCTCAACATAGACAAAAACGAAGAACCAACCGAAATGGAAAGCAAAGACGAGAAGCCCCTTGTTTGCTACGCCTTCAAATTGACAGACGACCGCTACGGGCAGCTCACTTATGTTCGCATATACCAGGGTATGTTGAAAAAGGGTTTATCCATCACCAATATGAGCACTGGCAAAAAGGTCAATGTGGGGCGTTTGGTTCGTATGCACGCAGACCAAATGGAAGATATTACCGAAGCAGGAGCTGGCGATATCGTTGCATTGTTTGGCATAGATTGCACAACTGGCACAACCTTCACAGACGGCTCTCTCCACATGAACATGACCAGTATGCACGTTCCAAATCCTGTTATTGAACTTGTTATTGAGGCAAAAAACAGAGACGACTTGGCAAACCTTTCAAAAGCACTTAACCGTTTCACCAAAGAAGACCCAACATTCCAAGTTTATGTGGATAAAGAAAGCGGGCAAACCGTTATCAAAGGCATGGGAGAATTGCATTTGGATGTTTATGTTGAACGCATGAAACGCGAATACAAAGTAGAAGTCCAAACTGGAGCACCGCAAGTTGCCTACCGCGAAACCATCACCAAATCCGCTGGTTTTGACTACACTCACAAAAAGCAAACAGGTGGTTCGGGTCAGTATGCAAAAATTATGGGTGAAATGCGCCCAATGCCTGTGGAAGGCGATATGGAAAAGGTGTACAATTTTGTAAGCTCCGTTGTGGGCGGTCGCATTCCAAAAGAATTTATCCCAAGCTGCGACAAAGGTTTTCAAAGCTGCATGGAAGCGGGTTCTTTGATAGGCTTCCCTGTTGTTGGCATAGAGATGGAAGTTAAAGATGGTCAATACCATCCTGTTGATTCTTCTGATATGGCTTTCCAGATTTGCGCTAGAATGGCTTTCCGCGAGGCTTTCCAAAAAGCCGGCGCACAGGTGCTTGAACCGATTATGAAAGTTGAAGTTCAAACCCCAACCGAATTCCAAGGCAGCGTGGTTGGCAATCTTTCTCAACGCCGCGGCACAATTCAGGCAACCAGCGAACAGCAAAGCTACACCACAATAATCGCAGAAGTTCCCCTTTCCGAAATGTTTGGCTACGCAACCGATTTGCGCTCAATGACCCAAGGAAAAGCAGAATTCACAATGGAATTTTCCAAATACTCCCCTGTGCCACGCGGTATTCAGGAAGAGTTGATTAAGAAGTATGGGGATAAGGCAAAAGCGGCTGGAAGGTAGTATAAGTGTAATTATGACTTTTGGCAATAAAACAATTTTTGAGCAGCAGCGATAAGAGCAACCTGTACAGTGTCCGTTGTATGATGGACTAGCGCGTTGTGTCGTTGTCTGAACCAAAATTTACAGAATAAAGCCCGTAAATGAGGTTCATTCTGTGAATATTGAAAATTTAATTTGAATTATCCCTTGCAAACTCGGCAGCTTTTCTATTAAGCTCAGAAAGCGAAAGATTTTCATAGAGATTATCTCTACGCCATTTTGTATAATCAAATGGCTCTCGTAAAAAATGAGAAATGAATATCTCGGTCTCCACAGAACCGAGCTTGTCTAGCAGGCAATTAACGCCTTCATCTATAATGACGGATGTACTACGCATTTTCTCTCTCCCAAAAATTTAGAAATTCTATAGGCGAACATACTATTATTTCGTTGCCTTTATATCTTTTCAAGATTATGTCATCAGTTGTTATAAAATATTCACATTCAGACAAAATCGCACTTGCAATATGCAAAGCATCTTTATTCTTAATATTCTGCTTTGCCACACTTTTGGCAATTTCTTCCACTCTCTGCATTTCGGTATCACTCACGAGCTGAGTCGCATTTTTAAAAAAATCAGAAATAATTTTAAAATGTTTTTTATTTGGATTATCACTATTCTCAAAAATAGACATATAAGAATAAACCAATTCTACTTTTTTATCCACAACCAAAGTCTGAATATAAATTTTTGCCTGGGCTTCCAAAAACACCCTCATTTGAGTTTGGTCGTCAAATGGTCTATTATAGCAACAGTTGTCTAAATAAATTCTCATCTACGGATAATATAGAAAAAAGCCTATCTACCCAGTAATCGGGCAAATCCTGATAATCGGGGTTCTGACAAAAAAAAATTCTATATTCTCCCATAATGCAAACCCGCTCTCAATTCCCTGTTCTATCTCAAACTATAAACGGTCACCCGCTTGCTTTTTTGGATTCCGCCGCAACAACGCAAAAACCGCTTTGCGTTATTGAAGCTATGAACGACTTTTACAAAAACCATTACTCCTCCGTGAAAAGAGGGGCTTATGCTCTCTCTGCGCAAACAACGCAAAAGTTTGAAGAAACACGCTTGAAAGTTGCAAAGTTCATAGATGCTCCCAATGAAAATTCCATAGTTTTCACAAAGGGCACAACGGAGAGCATAAACTTGGTGGCTTGGAGCTATGGGCTTGCAAATTTTGAACAAGACGATGAAATTTTGCTATCTGTTTTGGAACACCACGCAAACATCGTTCCTTGGCAGTTGGTTGCCAAAGAAAAAGGCGTGAAAATAAAGGTTATCCCTTGCGATGATAATGGAGATTTGCAAATATCAGAATTGCAAAATTTGCTCTGCGAAAAAACAAAAATCGTAGCCATTGCGAACATAGCCAACAGCATAGGGACGGTAAATCCTTTGGCTGAAATTATACCCATAATCCGCAAACTTGCACCCAAAGCCAAAGTTCTTGTGGATGCGGCTCAAGGTGCTGGACATTCAAAAATTTCTGTTAAAGATCTTGACTGCGATTTTTTGGCATTTAGCGGACACAAAATTTATGGACCAACGGGAGTAGGCGTTCTCTATGGCAAATCTGAAATTTTAGAAAATATGCCGCCTTGGCAAGGTGGTGGCGAAATGATAGACCAGGTTTCTTTCAAAGGCACAACATTCGCTTTGCCGCCCGCTCGCTTTGAAGCAGGCACTCCTCCCATAGCCGAGGTTCTAGGTCTCTCCGCCGCAATAGATTGGATAACCGAAACAGGAATGGACAACATAATTGCCCACGAAAAGCAAATCACAGAATATGCCCTTGCCGAAATAAAAAAAATAGAAGAAATGCGAATTATAGGCAACCCAAAAAATCGCGGCTCAATAATTTCACTCACTAGCCACATTCACCCCCACGATATTGCCATGATACTAGACGAAGAAGGCATAGCCGTGCGTTCCGGTCATCACTGCGCCCAACCTGCAATGGAGCGTTTTGGCATAGTTGCTACCCTCAGAGCTAGCTTTGCCGCCTATACAGAGCCTTGGGAAATAGATTGCCTATGCTCAAGTTTAAAAAGGGCTGCGTTAATCTTTTCTTAACCTCGCTTTAACCATTCTTTAACAAAAAAACTTCTATATTATGTATATGAAAATAGGAATACTCACAAGCGGCGGAGATTGCGCCGGGCTAAATGCCGTTATATACGCATTTGAAAAAGCAATTACCGCAATGGATCCAAAAGTTGATATTTATGGAATTCTCGGAGGCTATACCGGGCTTATAAACCGCGAATACAAGCATTTGAAGCACGAAGATTTTTCAAATATATTCAACCTCGGCGGAACCATACTCGGCACTTCTCGCCAGCCCTATAAAAAATTGATTCAGGGCGAAGGAACTCATAAAGTTGCCGCAATGAAAGAAAATTACCACAAAATGAATTTAGATGCCTTAGTTATTTTGGGCGGGCAAGGCACTCATAAAACCGCCGCGCTTTTGTCCAGTGAAGGGCTTAACGTTATAGCTTTGCCAAAAACCATAGACAACGATCTTTGGGGAACAGATTTCACCTTTGGCTTTCATTCGGCGGTAAATGTGGCAACGGAATGTATAGACAGAGTTCAAACCACGGCAGCAAGCCACAGACGTACAATGATAGTTGAAATTATGGGCAATAAAGTTGGGTGGCTCACGCTTTATGCAGGCATTGGCGGCGGAGCAGATATTATACTCATTCCAGAAATACCTTATGATATTGACAAGGTTATTAAAACGGTTGAATCCGTAAAAAAGCACAAGGGTCATTGCATAATTGCCGCTGCTGAAGGAGCAATGGATAGTGAAGAAGCAACTCTTGCCAAAAAAGAACGCTATCAAAAACGTGAAGAGCGAGGCGAAGTAACGGCATCTAACAGAATAGCCAAAGCCATAGAGGAAAAATTAAATATTGAAGTTCGCGTTGTTGTTCCGGGGCATATCCAGCGTGGCGGTCCTCCCTCTGCTTACGACCGCGTACTCTGCTCGCAAGTTGGAGCTTATGCAGCTAAACTTGCCATAGAACGCAAATATGGCGTGACTGTGGCACTCAGCGGTGACAAAATAATTTCCAATAATCTAGCTGATATCGCAGGGAAAACAAAAGTAGTTCCGCCAAAGCATGAGCTGATTAAAGCGGCAAAAGATATAGGTATTTCTTTTGGAGAGTAAATGAACAAGTGCATTAAAAAGAATTTTATAAACCGAGAATATTCTTGGTTAAAATTTAATGAGCGTGTTTTGGAAGAGGCAAGTTCGCAAAATAACCCGCTGCTTGAAAAATGCAAATTCCTTTCTATTTTCACCAGCAACTTAGATGAATTTTTTATGGTGCGAGTTGGCTCATTGTTCAACAATATGCTGCTCGCTCCAAATGTAAAAGATAATAAAACCGATTTAACGCCTGCCGAGCAATTAGATGAAATTTACAAGCATAGCAAAAAATCTTACAAGCTAAGGGTGCAAGCAGCCGAAAATATTTTTGCCGAACTTAAAAAAGAAGGCATTAACATTGAAAATGTGCGGTTGAAAGACAGGACTATAAGCAAGCATTTTGCAACTTATTTCAAAAAAAATATGCTACCCCTGCTGAATCCCATGATTTTAGACAGCAAGCATCCTCTTATACGCCTTGACAATTTGGAAATGTATGTTATTCTCCATTTGGAACACAAAGGCAAAAACTTTTTCGGCATATTGCCTGTTCCAAACAAATGCGAAAGATTAATCTCTGAGCAAACTTCTTCTGGAATTAGAGTTTTGCTCGCCGAAGATATTGTGTATTATTTTGCAGATACCGTATTCTCCAAATACAAGGTTTTAAACAAAGCCTTGGTGAGATTAACGCGCAACGCCGATATAGATACAGAAATATTCAGCATGGATTTTGAATCGGAATATGATTTCTCTAAATTGCTGAAAGGCAAGGTGGATTCGCGCACAAATTTGCCATCGGTTAGGCTTGAACTGAGCAGCGACAACAAAGTTATTAGGGAATTTTTATGCAAGAATTTGGGCATTGCCTCTCACCACTGCTTTACAATAAAATATTTTTTTGATTACAAATTCCTTTTCTCCATAGATAAATATTTGCCAAAAGATAAAATCGCAAAGCTCAAATATCCGCCATTTAAAAGCCGAATGGTTCCATTGGTAAAATCAAAATCTGTAATAGATAGTGTTCGCGCAAGTGATTTATTTTTGTCTTATCCTTTTGACAGCATGGAACCTTTTTTGGATTTGCTAGACTCTGCCAGCACAGACCCACGTGTTATTGATATAAAAATCACAATTTACCGAATTGATAAACAATCCCGAATAATAGAAGCTCTGCGCCGCGCCAGCCGCAATGGAAAGGAGGTCACCGCCATAATAGAACTAGCCGCCCGTTTTGATGAAGAAAATAATTTGCATTTTGCAGGAGTATTGAAAGAGGCAGGCTGTACCATTATTTATGGAGTTGGCAACTACAAGGTTCATTCAAAAATAATGTTGCTCATTTTAAAAGAAGGTGAAAACATTTCTTATATAACCCACCTCGGCACCGGCAACTACAATGAAAGCACTTCCAAGCAATATACCGATTTGAACATAATAACGGCAGATGATGAAATAGGTTCCGATGCTGCGGATTTTTTCCGCAATTTATCTATGGGAGATGTGAATTTCAACTGCGCCAAACTCCTAATTGCACCCAAAACCCTTAAAGAAGGACTTTTGCAGAAAATAAAAGAGCAAACTGACCTCGCCAAAATTGGCAAGCCCGCCAGAATAGTGTGCAAAATGAACAGCCTAACCGATATAGATTTTATAAAGGCTTTTACACGTGCATCCATAGCAGGCGTAAAAGTGAGTTTAATAGTACGCGGAGTATGCTGCCTTTTGCCGGGGTTTTCGGGCAAAACAGAGAACATAGAAATCAAAAGCATAATAGGGCGTTTTTTGGAACACAGCCGCATTTACTGTTTTGGAAGCAAGGAGCCAGAAATTTACATTTCCAGCGCAGATTTAATGACTAGGAACACAGCCAAGCGCATAGAGATAGCAACGCCTGTAATAGACAAAAAAATTAAAACTAAAATAATCAAAATGCTAGAAATTATGCTAGCCGATAATGAAAAAGCAAGCTACTTAACTCCAAGCGGCAAGTATGAGAGAAAACAAGAACCAGGACCGTCTAGCCAGAAATATTTTTTGGAGAATGGAGTTTAATATATGACCATATCAGATTTCATAATCAGAATCGTAGCATCCGTAATATTTGGATTTCTAATTGGGTTCGAAAGGCAATTAACAGGTCATCCAGCAGGAATCCGCACCAACGCACTTGTAAGTTTAGGTTCTAGTATTTTTGTCATATTTTCCCTTATTATGGAAACAAACGACCAGACAAGAGTAGCGGGGCAAATCGTAACCGGAGTGGGTTTCTTATGTAGCGGCATTATTTTCAAAGATGGCGTGAGTGTCCGTGGTTTAAATACGGCAGCTACAATATGGTGCACGGCGGCTATTGGCGTTTTAACAAGTTCAGGATATATTTTGTACGCAACGCTTGCAACTGCATTGCTGATTACCGTTAATGTTATTTTCAGACCCATTTCAAACAAAATCAATCCTATATTCGATGAAACAGGTAAATGCTATCAGATTATGGCTGTTTGCGATGAAGATAAAAGAACGCTTATCCGTTCCATAATTATGAACCACATTTCTTCGTTGAGATTAATTCTTATAGATTTAGAGAGCAGGGATATTGAAGGTGGCAAATCCAAAGTCATAGCAAAAATGAACATCTACGGCAACCACCGAGACGAAATCGCAGAAACACTGATAAACAAAATCAGAAGCGAAGAACATGTTACCTCCGTTGGATGGGAGATACTTTAGTGTTTTTGCGAATATTTATCTTATTTTTTTTTGCTTCGCTTGCCTTTGCCCAGAGTAACACCGGTGTTTTGGCTATAGATACTTTAAAAAGATATGACTGGGATATTGAAACCAAGAATCATAATCTGGCTATGGTACATTTAACATCCTTTTTCTTCCCAGGCGGCGGGCAATTTTACACAGGGCATTATGTTAGAGGCGGATTTTTATTTACCTTTGAAACAGCTTTGCTTTACGAAACTTTTTACAATAAATTCAGGCAAAACAGAATTTTCAATAAGAACATAAGAGCATACAGAGATTCTATTTCTTATTATAAAGATCTAATTGATTTGTATGGTGATTATTTAGATATTTATGAATACGAATTGGAAGAATGGGAAGAAAGCGAAAGAATTTACACGAGAATTTTATCAAAAGAGCTATCTAAAAAAAGAGCTTCAAAAGATTTATGGACATCTGAATTTGCCTGGCTTGCAGGGCTTCACATTTACGGCATTTTTGATGCTTATGGAATTTGGAAAAACAATCAAGGGCACAGTACAGAAACTCATTCCGCCATCTCTGCCATTTTGCGAGCAGCTTTAGTTCCGGGCTGGGGGCAAATTTACAATCACGAATACGGCAAGGCGGGCTTGCTATATATGGGTTTGCTGGGCAGCGCAATTAGCTATTACTCACGTCAGGAAATGGTGAAATTTCATTTAAAGAACTTGCGGCAAGCAAGAGAAGCAGAAGATGATGTGGCAATAAGCATTGCAGAAGAAGATATTTTGTTTTTTAGAAAAAAAAGGAATCAGTATATTTGGGCAATGACATTATTTTATCTCTATTCCCTTGCAGATGCCGCAGTTGATGCAATGCTTCACAATTTCGACAGCCCAGCTTATTTTGTTATGCAACCAACATTAAATAAGGGAATAAATATTGAGGCAGGTTTTCATTTTTGACGTTCCTCCCTTTTCCAAGCTCCACCGCTCTCTTTGAAAAAAGATTTGTAAAAACCGAGAAACAAGGCAAAATTCATACTTAAAAAATAATTGCACACCCGCACACCTAATAATGCAGCGATGGCGAATAACAATTCAAGGCTTAAAAATACTCTGTAAAATATATGTACTTCAAGCAATAAAATACTGCTTGCAAAAAACGCTAAGAGTAAAAATGGACTTAACCACCTCAGCAATTTATGCGATAAAAACATATATGCTCTTATTGGATGCAAAGGGTTTAGCAGAGGAAAAAATGTGAATAGAAAATTGAAATTAGCTCTGCCAATCCGAACCTTACGATTGAATTCTCCATATTTTGACACAGATGTATTTTCATAAGCAAGAGCACTTTCGCAAAATATGCAGGAATAGTTTTTTATCAAAATTTTTGCTGTTATGTAAAAATCGTCCATTATAGTTTTATGCGTTGGAAGCACCGGATATAATTCTGCACGAATAGCATACAAAGCCCCATTGCTTCCCATCACCGCTCCAAAACGGCTCTCCAGCATTTTCAATTTGGATTCCCCCCTCCAATAGAGGCTTTCGGTTTTGCTCAAAGCAGAACCGCTTTCATCTTTGAGTGCAAGCTGCCCGCAAACACATCCTATGCTACTATCTGTAAACTCAGATATTAAATTTTTCAATGCGTTTTTTTCAATTATTGTATTTGCATCGCTAAAAAGAAAAAAATCACCTTTTGCTCTTTTGCACAAATCGTTGAGCATAGCGGCTTTTCCTTCGTTTTTCTCTTTCCTAAACAAATGCACTTCGCTAAATTTTTGCACAATCTCTGAGGTTTTATCCGTAGAGCCATCATCGCCTATCCAAATTTCCATTTTGTCTTTTGGATAGTCCAAAGCCAGAGTGTTCAAAATTTTTTGCTCAATAATTTCCTCTTCATTGTGGGCGGAGATTATTATTGAAACATTGTCAGAATTTAAATTTGCAGATTTTTTAGAATTTTTTAAAAATAGCGAAAGCAAGCGCAGAGTTATCGGGTAAAGTATATATACTTGCATTAAAAGAATAAGGCTTAGCCAAAAAATATATTTCATTTTTTCCTTATCACTTTTAAAAAGTTCAAAAATGTTTTTTTATCAAAAGTTCCAGTTGCGATATGCCTTAAACTTCCGTCTTTGTCTAAAAGAGCAAAAGTGGGAATGCCTGGAATTTCCCAGAGTTCTACACAGTCTAGGATTGGCAGGGTTTCGCCTTCGCAAAAAATTTGCTCTTGTTTTTCGGTGTTTAGGCGAACAAAGTGAAAATTGTTTTTGAGTTCTTTTATCACAGTGGGGTCTTTAAAAACTGTTTTTTCCATTTCAATGCAGGGAATGCACCAGTCGGCATAAAATTCAAGCAAAATAGGTTTGTCATTTCTTTTGTTGCCTTCTATTGCTTCTTTATAAGATATTTCTGGTCCTGCAAAGCTAAGGCAGGCGAAAATCGTTAAAATTGGCAGTAAAATTTTCATTTTGCAATGGTATCTTTTTTGACAATGGTATCTGGTTTGGCAATTGCATCTAAAATATTTATAACCGTATTTTGAAATACTAACCATTTCTCAGGTTCTTTTCTCAACTCTTCTGTTTTTATTTCAAAGCTATCCGCCGAGAGTCCATGTTTTTCTAAAATTTGAAAGCGAACAGCCCTGCCATTTTCTGTTTCTCCATATTCCAACATTGCTACGCGAAGTTCTGCATACACAAGTGCAAGAGCATCATATTTACTTACTCTGCTTTTTCTTTCGCAGGTGCATAAGGCTAGGAGCGCAAGTATTAATAGGAATTTAGGCATTCACCCCCACAAATACCCGCAAAGCGAGTTCTTCTTTGCTGCCATGAACGAGTTTTGCGCTTTGGCTATTTTTGCTTAAAATTGCATATTCAACTTTATCATTTCCAAAATTATCCGCTGTGTTCACAACCAGAATATCTATGCCGCCGCCTTCAAATTTTTTCTTGGCATTTTGCAAGGCATTTTCTGTTTCCAACGCAAAAGATATTATTTTTTGTTTTGATGTTTTGTTTTTAATTGTATTTTTCAAAATATTCGGTGTTTCTTCCAATTCAAGTTTTTGCAGAGCTTTGCTGTTTTTCACTTTTTGAGATGCTGTGTGTTTGGAGCGGTAATCTGCAACTGCGGCACAATGCACAATGGCGTTTGCTTTTTTTTGCATTTTAAGCACTGCTTTGTTCATATCCGCTGCGCTTTTTACTTCTATTTTTTCGCATTGCTTGGGAAGTTTTGCTTCCATTGGTCCGCAAACTGCTATAACCTGCCAGCCATTACGCAAAAATTCTTTTGCGATTGCCACGCCTGTTTTTCCACTTGATTTGTTTGAGATATAGCGAACAGGGTCTATTGATTCTTGGGTGCGTCCTATGGTTATCAGCAAGGTTTTGCTTTTCTTTGCCACGTAAAATTCAAGTTCATCTGCAATGTCTTCCGGTTCTGGGAATTTCCCTGCCCCTTCTTCGCCGCAAGCTAAATGCCCAACGACGGGTTCCACAATTTTAACTCCCCAAGAATGAAGGGTTTGCAAATTTCTCTGCACGGCTGGCGAATTGAACATAACGGAATTCATCGCAGGAACAACCCACTTTTCGCCTTGCATTGCCAAAAAGCAAAGGGATACAGGTTCTTCGCCCGTGCCGCAGGCAAAACGGGCTAAACTTGTTGCGGAGCAAGGTGCAATTATATAAATATCTGCCCAGCGAGGGTAATCTATATGCTGGAACGGTTTTGAGTCCGTAGCTGCTGTTTCTGTGTAAACTGGGAAATTTGAAAGTGCTGCAAAAGTTGTTTGCCCAACAAATTTGGTAGCTTCGACAGTCATTGCCACACGAACCTCCGCACCTCTTTTTTGCAAAATGCGAAGCAACTCGCAAGCCTTGTAAGCCGCTATGCCGCCCGTCACTCCGAGCAAAATTTTTTTGCCGTGCAAGTTCACTATGGGTAATGTAGAAAAAATTTTAGTGCTAATACGCTTTCACCCAGTTGGTTTCGTATTCTACGGTTTCGCCTACTTGCCTAAGCAGTCCTATACCTAGTTTCTTAGCTTCCTCTGCAACTTCTTTGCCGATAGACAAAGCACCTAGACCTAGATATATCTTGTAATTAGCGTAGTCGGGGAATAAAATCCTAAAATTTGGGACTTTTTGATTTACCATTGTTGTTGGGTAACCCTTTCTAGCTGTGTATTTGATTTCTACTAAGGCGACTGCATTATCGTTTATCATAACGATGTCAAACTGATCTTCGAGTCTTTCGCCGTTTGGCAGTTTTTTGAGTAGCTTGAAGTCTTTGCTTATGTCGTCAAAATGCACTCCTGCGAATTCCATTTTCTTTTTCAAGGAAGTGAAAAAATACTCTTCCGCAAATTCGCCGTTGCTATCGCTAATGCCTATTACATTTGATTTTATGTCATCGAATTTGCGGTTACTTTCCGCAAGCTTTTCGTCTAAAAGGCGATGACCCTCCGCTATTTTACGGTCGGTTTCGGCAAACTTTTCGTCTAAAAGTCGGTGACCCTCCGCAATTTGACGAGCGTTTTCCTGCATTTTTCGGTCGGTCTCGGCGAACATTGCCCAGACGTCTGCTGCTGTTAGGTCTTTTTTCTCCATATAAGCACCTTTTTGTTCGGTTCGGTTTAGGGCTACGGGATTTAATGAAAAGAATATTCCCTAAACATTGGGATAATATAGAAAAATAAGGGAATTATATCCAATGTTACCATTCCCTACCACAGTTTTAATATAACAAACAGACGATGAGCATTGAAGTATGGAAAATCCATGAACTTTGCTCAAAAATCCCGTTTCATGCTTAATTTGTGAATTTTCCACACGCTATAGCCGTTATTGCAGCTAGGCGATTTTCTATATTGCCTTTATGCCTGCCAAGCGCAAATACAAAGATTCTGTTTTCACTTCCTTGTTCAAAGACAAGAAGCGGCTTCTGGAATTGTACAACGCGATAGATGGAACTTCCTACAAAGACCCCAATATAATAAATATCAACACATTGGAAGGCGTTCTGTTCGCAAACAGGCAGAACGACATATCTTTCACTATAGGCGGCAAATTGGTTGTGCTCATCGAGCATCAATCTAGCATAAACGAGAATATGCCTTTGCGTTTTCTGATATATGTTTCTAAGGTGTATGAAAAGATAATAGACCCCAAAGGCATTTACAAGCAGATTTTGATAAAAATCCCAAGACCCGAATTCATAGTCCTATACAACGGCACGGACAAATACCCGAAAGAAAAGATATTGAAGCTTTCAGACGCATTCGAGCAAATCGGCATAAAGAAAGTACCAGAGTTGGAATTGTCAGTCCGTGTGCTGAATATAAACAAGGGTTATAACCCAAAGCTGGAGCAGAGGAGCAAAAACTTGGCGGGTTATTCGACCTTTGTAGCAAAGGTTAGAGAATTTCAATCCATTGGCAATCCTTTGAAAGAAGCAATAGAAAAAGCGGTTGTTTACTGCATAGACAAAGGGATATTGCGTGATTATTTGAGACAAAATTCATCGGAGGTAGTGAATATGATGACTACAGAGTTCAAATTGAAAGATGCCATCGCTGTCGCTAAAGCGGAAGGCAAAGAGGAAGGCATGAAGAAATTGCTTGCCCTTTGGGAAAAGGGTATTCCTTTGGCGGAGGCGAAGCGAAAGCTTGGGATTTCTAGAAATTATGCCTTACGTTGAACTTGCTGTTTGGTAATTGACTTTCTGGTCATAAGCTTGTTATAGGCATGCTCTATAAAGGCTAACAACGTTATTCCCAATAGCAGTTTCATTCTGATGGAGTATAACGAACGCTTTATCTCTATTTGTTATTATAAATAAAGAAACACTTAACTTTGAGGAGAGATTTATGAAAACGATTGCCGATATAGTACCTGCTGAAATGGCAAAAGCCATGGAAGAGCTAAGGCACGAGGATGATCGTTCCCGTGAAATTCCCTTCAAGTTTCGAATGGATTTGCAAAGGCTCATAGAGAAGCATGAAATAGGCAGTCTGACGAAAACGCCGGATTATATAACCACGATATTTCTTATGGAAAGTCTTGAAGGCATGCGGCGTGCGTTCGCAGGTTATCTATCACATATGAATGCGAAAATCAAGCACTCGAAAGATGAACTGCTAAGTGTGGTTCTTTCAAAGAAAAGGAAAAAGAAAACCAAAGCGCGTTATCCGATTTGCGTTAATAACATAAAATAATGTTGAATGAGCAGAATCTCTTTTACTTGTTTTCTACGGCGAGGTAAGTATAAACATGATGCAATTCACTTCCAATAGCGGAATATGAGACAATTTCTACATCATCCGATTCATTTACAATGACTAAATCTTTTGCTGTTTTGGAAAAGCCAACTTTTTCTAATATATTTTCCGCTTTGCAAGCATTTTGTACGTCTGGACATTGAAGCAATGATTTGAAATGCTTGCAAGTTATTCCCTTGCCGTTCTCATGCTCTTTCTTGCGTCTCTCTAAATTGTTTGTATGTCCGACATACCAACTTATTAGTGGTTCACGTTCACCAGATTCAATCACATGATCTACAAATTTCTTTACGATTTCATCTTTAGTCACAAACATCTCATAAATCTCCGTTTTTGTCATCTATTAATTCTTGATGGGGTACAAGGTTTAATAAAATGGTTCTGCTATAGAATCATACATAAGGCTTTATAAGAATATAGAAACTCAGCATACTGTCAAGCCGTTGTTTTCCCCACCAAAACCTTATAGGGCAAGCTACCATTCCAGCATCCATTCACCAAGCTATCCACCCTCTCCATGGTCAAGCGTCTGCAATTCCCCTCGTTCCATCTAAAATCGAATTCCTTGGTGTATCTTTCCAAATGCTTGACGCTGAACTTGTGGTATGTGCCGTAGAAGCCTCTTTTCAACAAAGCCCAAACGCTCTCTATCCCGTTGGTGTAAGCCATCTTGTCCACATACTGCTTGGCAGAATGATTCACAACCAAGTGAGTGTAGCGAGAATTCAACCCTATATACGAGCGGTTGTCATCGGTGTTCACCACGGAATCAACCTCCACATTCGCCCTTATTATCCCTTGAAGAGTATCCATCTTGGTATCGTCGACAACCATGGTGACTGTCTTGCCATCGCGTTCCTTCATCCCGAACACGATCATCTTGTTCACTGGGCCTCTTCCATTCCTTCGCTTCTTCCACGAGTGCTTGTTCTTCTCCTTGCCCCCGACATAGGTCTCATCGCATTCGATTATGCCTTTCAATGTATCGTAGCTTCCATCCCAGCCCATTGCTTTCCTAATGCGGTGGCACATGAACCAAGCGGCTTTCTGGGTTATATGTAGCTCTTTGGACAACTGCATCGATGACACGCCTTTCCTTGCGGTAACTATGAAGTAGAAGGCGAGCATCCATTTGCACAATGGTATTTTGGAGTTTGCGAATATGGTTCCGGTTCTGACGTTGAAAGGGTTGCGGTTGCCGCAAGAGCGGCACCTATACCACCCTTTCCTGCTCCATCCTTGAATGTTGCAGCTATGGCATCTCGGGCATCTCACTTTGTCACCCCATCTTTCCTTTTCAAGGTATTCTATCGCGGCTTCCTCATTCGGGAAGTGGGCTAGGAATTCAAATACGCCAATGGCGGTGTTGGGTTTGTATTTCTTCTTCATACTCAGCAATATAGAAGCATTTTTCAGTCATGATGCTGAAATCAGCATGAGTCATAGAAAATTCACTTTATATTGGTTTATCTCGTTGGCAAAGGCTAATCTTAAATTAAGTTTCCTATTTGTTATATTAAAACTGTGGTAGGGAATGGTAACATTGGATATAATTCCCAAAAATAACAACCACCCCCAAACGCACGGGGTTTGCATTTATATTGTCTGAACCAGAATTCACAGAATTTTTGGAATTTACAGAATAATACAATATGGCACTTACGCCCTAGATGCTTTTAGAGCCGACTTTGATACTATTAGAGCCGAAGCCGATTCTTTTTCATAGGGGTTTGATGCTTTTAGAGACGAAGCCGATTCTTTTTTATAGGGGTTTGATGCTTTTAGACTCAAAGCTGACTCTTTTTTATAGGAGTTTGATGCTTTTAGAGTCGAAGCTGATTCTTTTTTATAGGAGTTTGATGCTTTTAGAGACGAAGCCGATTCTTTTTTATGGGAATTCCTTGGTTTAGGTTGTTTCGCCTGCGTCAATGTGGTGGTGTTTTGAGCCGGGGAAACGTTTTTTTAGTTCCTCATATACGGCTTTGGCACCTGATATGCCTTGCGAGGCTGCTACTTTGACGGAGTTGTAGAAAATTAGGGCGGCTTGGTAGGCTTTCGGTTGTGGAGTGTCCATAAGCCGTGGGCATCGGTAAAGTCGGTGTCGAATTCTGCCATATTTAGGTAGTTTGGGACTAGGGTTGGGTTTTCGTGGGCGTATTCGTGGGATTTTTCTACGAAATTGAGCGTTTTTGGTCCCATTTTTGGGATTTCGTGCTTTTCGTCTGGGGTTAGGGCTATCAAGTATGGTTTTAGCAATTCTGCTACCTCCTCGATTTTTGTTTTTGCCTGTTCAAGGGTGGCTGCTGGGATGCTGCTTGAATGTTTGTTGGCTTTCATTGGTTTAACCTCCTGGTTAAAGTCCCTTTTTGTTTGCCTCGCCAAGTTCTTGGGACATAGGATTTGGCGTGGGTTGTGCCTTGTGGCACGGGGGGTTGTTTTTGTTACATCACGGTACACCTAACGTTCATTGCACCACTGATAGCAGTTAAGCACAATGAGCCAAATTCATTATCGCCTACTTTTATTTTCTCTAATTCAACTGTACGCATTACATACCATGAACCACTAGTAGTAATAGATTTTCCATTTAATGATAGAGTAACCGATACCTCACTTTGAGTACCTTGTGTTTCACATCTCATTACTATGGTTGACAATAAATTCGGTTCATTATAAGCTATAACATTTATTTTAACGCATTCATCTACTTTCAAAGTAACCACATTGCTGCTACAATTAAGACGTTCTTGCAAATCAACATTGCAGTTTATAATTTGTGGCTCGTTCCATTCACCATTTTTGCAAATATAACCACCTTTAATCTCGCCTTCTTTTGTGCAAGGTCCCAATTCAATTTCAGCTTTACTTATTACCCAAGCATTGTTTTTGCAAATAACTTTTGTCCCATTTGGACTTTCTTTAATCTCGCCTGCTTTTTTGGCATCGCAAGCCCCAAAATCATAATAAGATTCCCAATAATTATTCACATACTTTTCAAAATCAGGAACGGTAGAAGAAAACTTCCAACCCAATATATTGTTTTTTGTAAGGCTCAATACAGTATAAGACTCGCTACCGCCAGAACAGTTAGAGACTATTTTACCTCCTCGGCACAGATCCTCGGTTGGCATAATATAACAATTCTTTGGATCTTGTGGAGTTTTGGCGTAGTCGCAATATTCAATTTTTTTATTATTGAAAGCCCACTCTGCAATAGCATCTTTCTCCTTCTTGTTATCCCAAACCCCAGTCTCCCTGAACCCAAGGCTGAAATCAGCCAACCTTTCCGTAAACTGCCCTTCCGTAAGGTCTCCCTGCAATAAAACAGAAATAGCAAGCAAGGCAGCATCGCCGTCTGTTGTGCCAAATATGGACATATCCTCGCTATCCTTGAATTGTCCGCTTATGCCAAATACTGCTAAAATCTCCTTCTGTGCCTGCTTCTTTGCATCTTTAAGGCTCTTGCCAGCTTCAACCAATTTTTGAACCCTATAATATTCCAAATGGGTTAAAATATTCACATTAACGTTGCTCTTTTCCCTGATGTCCACTATCGCATAGAGATTTATGGGAGATTTTGATATTTCGCCTGTAACCTCGTTTCTGTAAAATCCGTTTGCTTTAAGCGTAGCATAAGGAGAAACAAGCTCAATATTTTTTATCTCAAAGCTACCTTTGTCGTCTGTTATCATTTCCTCAAAAGAACGCCCTGTCTGTACGAGTTTATCGTTAAGTTCGGAAAGAGTAATGGCAGAGCCTTTTGTAAATGGACCTTTCTGTGAAAATCCGCTTATCTTGTCTTTTTTCACCGAGCCGACAACTTCGCTGCCCTTGCTGCTTGAACTGTTGCTCTTGCTACTTGAACTACTATCCAAGCTGGAAGAAGACGAATTATTCTCTGCTTCACTGGAAGACGATGATTTACTTGTTTCCTTGCTGGAAGAACTTGTTTCCGCGTTTGCTTCCGTGCCCGAACTGATGTTTGACTGGTCGCCGTTGCCACCACTGCCACCGCTGTCGCCAGAGCAGTTAAATGTGAATGTTATGGCAAGCATTAAAGCTACCGTGAGTGCGAGTTTTGAGATGCTGTTTCTCATAATGTTACCTCCATTTTTTTCTGTAAATCCTTTAATCCTGCAAACAACGAACACTTAGCAAATTGCTCTTATCGTCGCAGCAGCCATCGACCTCATCGCCGCTGCTCCTAATTTTCCGGCGGTGAGCGTTGGTACCGTTTTCCCACGAACTACCCCACCAACTGCCGTAGTTACCGACATCGCGGAAAAAGCCACCAGAACTGCCGTAGCCGCCTGGCAGAGCCGAAAAGCTGTAATCATCCGTGCCTATGCACCGCTCCCCACAATAATTATTATTCCACCCGACAAAAGCTTTGAGTTTATTTCCTGCAACGTTTTCGCCACCTGCGAAATTTATAAGTTCCTCCCATTCATAATAGTTTGGCAAATGCCAACCAGTAGGACAAATGCCCTTATGCTTTATATCCAAGCTATCGTTCAAGTTTTCACCTTCGTATTTTGTATCTATATCCATTGCCGTTACCCAATTATATAATCTTCCGTATTGTTCGCAGTTGGCAGGTTTATTGTCGTAGCATTTGCTACCTGTGGCATTGTAATTCATATTCTCTGCCATCCAAGTCTGCTTTCCTATTTTTACAGAAAGATATAGTTGATTGTCACGGGCATCTGTAAAACAAGATTTAGATTTATTTTCGCACGCTACCTCCTTTTCGGTTGCTGTTACCCAAGCATTGTCTTTGCAAATATATTTTGTCCCATTTGAACCACCTATAATCTCGCCTGCTTTTTTGGCATCGCAAGCACCAAAATAAGTACTCCAATAATTATTCACATATTTCTCAAAATCAGGAACAGAAGAAGAAAATTTCCAGCCCAATATATTGCTTCTTATAAGGCTTAATACAGTATGGAACTCACTACCGCCAGAACAGCTAGGGACTATTTTACCAGTTCGACACATATCTCCGGTTGGCATAGGATAGCAATTCTTTGGATCTTGCGGAGTTTGGGCGTAGTCGCAATATTCAATTCTTTTATTATTGAAAGCCCAGTCTGCAATAGCATCTTTTTCCTTCTTGTTATCCCATTTCCCAGTCTCCCTAAACCCAAGACTGAAATCAGCCAGCCTTTCCGTGAATTGACCCTCCGTGAGGTTACCCTGCAACAACACAGAAATGGCAAGCAAGGCAGCATCGCCGTCACTTGTGCCGAATATGGACATATCCTCGCTATCCTTGAATTGTCCGCTTATGCCAAATACTGCTAAAATCTCCTTCTGTGCCTGTTTCTTTGCATCTTTAAGGCTCTTGCCACCCTCCACCAGTTTTTGAACCCTGTAATATTCCAAATGGGTTAGAATATTCACATTCACATTGCTCTTTTCCCTGATGTCCGTTATCGCAAAGAGATTTATGGGTGCTTTTGATATTTCGCCCGAAATCTCGTTTCTGTAATATCCGTTTGCTTTAAGCATAGCATAAGGAGAAGCAAGCTCAATATTTTTCATTTCAAAACTCCCCTTATCGTCTGTGATTATTTCCTCAAAAGAAAACCCTGTCTGTGCGAGTTTGTCGTTAAGCTCGGAAAGAGTTATTGCAGAGCCTTTTGTAAATGGACCTTTTTGTGAAAAGCCGCTTATCTTGTCTTTTTTCACCAAGCTACTTTCGCTACCCTTGCTACTTGAACTGCCGCCAGTACTGGAAAAGCTGGAAGAAGATGAATTGTCCTCTACTTCGCTGGAAGATGAGGATTTGTCCGTTCCCTTGCTGGAAGAGCTTGTTTCCACGTTTGCTTCCGTACTCGAACTGATGTTTGACTGCTCGCCATTGCCACCGCCACCACCGCTGTCGCCAGAGCAAGAAAAGGTGAACGTAATGGCAAGCATCAAAGCTGCCGTAAATGCGATTTTAGAGAATAGGGTTCTCATAGAGTTCCTCCGTTTTGTAATGTGAATGTGAAAATTCTGAACGTCTGAACCTTGATATCCAAGATTTTAGGATTAACAGGATAACATTTCGTAAATCCTGGTTCAGACAATATAATGCAGCACCACTGCTTGTAAATAAATTGCTTACATAAGTGATAGGGGGGGGGGGGGGGGGGGGCGAGATGTTAAAGGCGTATGTTATGCGGTGTTGTGGGGTATTGAGTGTGCGTGGTGTGCCTATGACGGTAGCGAGGGCAGACACATAGGTCTGCCAGTACAGAGCCTGTGGTGGAGGCTCTTTTAAGGTGGTATTTTTTAGGCTGTGGGTCATAGGTCTGGGATAATATAGAAAAAATTTCCGTGCCTGTCCAAAATCTTTGCCAAGAAAACAGGCATTGTTAGGAAATTTTTAATGTCCGTAGGACAGCCCGAAGGGCGAACCCTGCCCACGAAGTGAAGCTGGCAGGGTGAGTAAAAAAGCTGGCAGGGTGAGTAAAAATATGATATCAAGCAACTTTAAGCATCTTGGAGTTGATTAGATTTCTTTTTATTAAAGTTGCCAAGGCAATGTTTTGTTCTTCTATGCCGCCTTCTTGAGAATTTTTGTCAATTGTAAAATAAAAAGGCAGAATATATTGTCCTTTTTCGGCAATGACACGTATTGTTTGCATACATTTAATTCGACCTCCGCCTTTCATTGCTCTTCAAATCTCGGATTTTTTCAAGTGGGCAGCCAAGTTCGCCTTCAATTTCTAAATTTGCATTTGCATTCAATGCTTCTTTAACGGAACTAGCGGTAAACATCAAGCCGCCTCTGTAGTGATATATTCTAAAATAACGTTTTCTTCAAGTTTTTTTATTATAATTTTTTCTTCCAATTCCTTTACTCTATTTTCTAATTCTGCAATTTTTATCAAAAACTGCGTGTATTTATCCGTGGCAACACCTCTCTCTGCAAGCATAAATTGTACTGCATGATACTTATCCCATAAGACGGTAGATATTTCATCGTCTTTTGTCATCTCATACATATCAGACCAGCATCTTTCTTTTAGGTTTTCGTTGCTAAAATTCCCGCTAAGAAAAAACCAGATGTTTTCTGCCATATTCGTCTGCGCATCTTCAACAGTATTCCCACACCCCTCTATTCTGAAATGTATGCAGGTAGAGATAAAAGTACCGTTTTTTCCTTTGGTTACGATATAAGCCAGCAATGGTATCTCATAGTTAAACCCAACTGTTTTTGGAAATTTTATTCTCCCTATGCCAATAACTTTTCCCCTAGCGGTTTCTAATTCTGAATCTTTAATTTGCATTTCAGCCTCACTTTTTAATCTATTAAAAATATAGAAAAATAATTTCTACATTCTCCAAATGTCCGATATAATAATAAGAGCAACCGGAAAACAAGCTCCGCTGAGATTTGTGCTTGTTTCCATAAAAGATGCGATGAATGAAATTGGCTCTAAACACAATGCTAAAAACTACGCTTTGCAATTTATGGCGGAAATATCTGTGGCTTCGCTCTTGCTTTCCAGTGGGCTAAAATTCCCGGGCACTGTTAGTTTGCGTGTGGATATGGATGGCGACTTGCGCTTTGCGCAGGCAGATTCCACACCGCAGGGGCTTGTTCGGGCTATGATTCCTCAAAGCGATTTGCAGAGAATTGGCGCAGACGAACCGCTGATAACCCCGCAAAACCTAAGCGTTATTCAACTTAATGAAAAAGCGCAAAGGGTAAAGGAAAGCATAGTTGAAGCACCAAGCGTGCAAATGGGTGTTAATTTAACCGCATATTTGCACCAATCCGAGCAAACAAAAAGTGCAGCCGGAATTTTGGCGGAATTTTCCGAAAAAGATTCCAGTAAACTGAATTTCGCAGCAGGTTTTTTAGTGGAAGCATATCCAGATGCAAAAGAAAGAGATTTGGAAATTATGGATGCCGTTATTCGCAATTTACCGAATTTGAAAAAATTTTATGATGGCAACGAGTATAAAATAGAAGATTTGGCAGACGAATTGCGTGGTCCTTATGAAATAGAAATAGTCAAGGAAGTTGTTCCGCAAGCTTATTGCCCGTGCAGCCGTGAAAGGGTTATGACAAGCCTATCGGGTTTGCACGAATGCGAGATAAAAGACATAAAGCAAAAGAACGAGGTTTTAGATGTAGTTTGTGATTTTTGCCGCACTCACTACGCCGTGGCGCCAAACGAATTAGTCTTTCCACAGTAAATTCAAAACCGAAAGGCTTTGGATTCTTATTTCTGTTGTTATGTAGTCAAGGGTTTCGCTAAGTTTGCCGTGGAACAGCATAATGGGAATTGCGATTATCAAGCCTGTTTCTGTTGTTATTAGAGCTTCGGAAATTCCGCCTGCCAAAATTCTAGCATCATTTGTGCCAACTTGGGTTATAACCTGAAATAGCAATATCATTCCGGTAACAGTGCCCAAAAGACCGAGCAAGGGAGCCACTGTGCCAAGCGCAGCCAAAAAGCCCATGCGTTTTTCCAGTTTGGATTGTTCGGTGAGCATTATTCTCTGCAAGGATTTTTGTGCCTCGGATTTTGAATTTGAAGCATTTTCAACTATTGCCGCTAAAATTTTTCCGAGGCTGGTTTTTTGTTTTTTGCACAAGGTTTTAGCTTCCTCAATATGGTTGCTTTGTATTAGCTCCTGAAGTTTGCGAGTGAATGTTCTGGAAATATGCCCTCTGTGCCCCAGCACAAACAGGCGTTCCAAAGCTATGAGCAAAGCCGCTAGTGCAACCAACGCAAGAGGGTACATCACAAGCCCGCCCGCTTTGAACCAAGACAAAAACTTTTGCGAGTATGTTTGCTCCACAGAATTTGTGCTTGCACCCATAACAGCTTTTGTCTGCAAAACATCTATTGGAATCCAAGCGGAATCCGCTTTTTGCTGTGCGCTTAAAACGCTTTGCTTTATATCTGTGGAAAATTCTTTTGAAAGCGCGGAACGCCATTCAAAAACCTTGCCAGAAATAGTCCCGGTTCGCATAACAGCTTTAATATCATTGTTTTGCTCCAAACCAACATCTGCGAAAAATACGGTTCCAAGCCTCAAGCGATAAGTATCTTTTATGGCGAGTTCCTGAGATTCCGTCAGCTTAAGCCTACTCTGCTTGTCTTGAAAGTATGTTTTAATGTCTGATGGGTTATTTGCAAAATTCAGCAGACGTTCTTCCAATTTCGCAGGAAAGTCTTGCGGAATTTCCTCAATGTTTTTATCTATTGCCTGCTTAACCTGCAAATTGAAGTTATCCAAAGAGTTTTTCGTTGCCGTTGCTTTTTCCTTTTGCTCCAAAGCCAAATTGCGGAGCGCACCAAGTTCCGTTGCCGCCCGTGACATATTATCTGAAACTTTTGAGTATTGCCCTTCTAAAAGCCGTGTTTCGTTTTGATATTCCGTATTTTCCTGATTCTGTATATAGCGTTTTTGCCAGCGAGCCGCTTCTGCCTTTTCCAATTGATTTGCTTTTTCCATTCGAACTTTTTTAAGAGCTTCTATTTCCAGCTTTAGGGAATCAAGAGTACGCTGTTGCTGTGCGGCAACAATGTCTGCTGGAGTTTCTTTGGCGAAAAGAAGGGTGGTTGTTAGGAGTAGGAGTAGTATGGTTGGCATTCGTATGGAGAATATAGAAATTTCTACCTTACCATTTCAATCATCAAAATGCACTCAACACCCAACATAAAAACTAGCCGCAGGTTCGGGCAGAATTTCTTAGTTATTTTATCCAACCAAACTTTTAGATATTACCATAACAGACTCTTTACTTAAATCTCTATAACGAAAAGCATAGTAGATTGTCTGTATGGTTTCTGGGCTTATGCTAATAGATTTATTCTCTTTATCCGCAACCTTGCGAACAACATTCAACAGAAGTTTTATAGCAATTTTGGCATTTAACTCGTTATTTTGCACAAGTTGATGTTTGAAAGGACTCAATTTTATTATCCAAAAACAATAAAGAGAAAATTCATTTAATTCACCCATCTCCATTCCGTTGTGAAAAATATGGAAATACACCCTGCGTTTTTCCACCTTGTCTATAATTTGAGCTATGCACTTAGCATCAACCTGTAAATCGGGCAAATCAAGCATAGCAGGAATATTTCCAAGACAACTAGCAAGTTTTTCTATCCTCGCTTGAATTTCTTGTTCGCTCAATTCTGTGAATATCGGAA
>Ga0268262_10001780_pt1 | contig 25913 bp, 3 predicted proteins | sample TergutNc150P3_FD_190354 | JGI IMG/M metagenome (GOLD analysis project Ga0268262, IMG submission 190354) | Nasutitermes corniger P3 segment gut microbial community from laboratory colony in Florida, USA - Nc150 P3 (SPAdes) (version 2) | ecosystem: Host-associated > Arthropoda: Insects > Digestive... | reverse complement strand
GCGGTGGCTTTTGTTGTGCGCGGTAACCGGTCGCATTAGTTAAAAAACGCCCCTTGTTGGGGCGCAGTTATTCGGTTTCCGCCGCGCGCACGCACGGCTAAAGCCGTGCTACCATTATTGTTCGCGGTGGCCTTTATTGTGCGCGGTAACCGGTCGCATTAGTTAAAAAACGCCCCTTGTTGGGGCGCAGTTATTCGGTTACCGTGAAACTCCGTACTCCGTGGTAAAAATTCTTATTGGACGAGGATTTTCCAAAACTTCAGTTTTTGGAAAATCGACTTTATTGCCGAATTTATCCCCGGAATCCAATCCAATCAGGGCAAAATGGCCAATATTAAGACATTAGAGCCTTTTCCAAAACTCGGTTAGCTTTGGAAAAGGCTCATTATGCCGGAATTTACCCTCGGGCGGGGGTAATGACGCTGTCCGTCACAGAATTGCCGCCGTGCGGCGAAAAACCTTCCTCAGAACCCTCCCTCCGCTCTTTTTTTGAAAAATGTGTTGATTTTTGAATTCATCCCATTATATAATAATAATGGGATAGTTGTATAGTGAGATAGGTGTGTCCATTCCCTCACGGAGGTAGTTTATGTTGTCAAAATTTCTGAAAAACACGGCGATTTTCCTGGCGCTTATGGCGGTAGTTTTTGGCGTATTTTATTCATGCGACGGTCCGTTTGGCCTTGATAATCCCTTCTCCAACAATATGGGGGAAAAAGTTGACATAGAAAGGCCAACTATCTCTATTATATCCCCGGCGCCGGGCGCCTATATCAAGGGTGAATGTACCTTCACCGGGTTTGCGAAGGCTAATCGCATGATTACCGGCGTCTTCGTAAGCATACACAGTCTTGTTGATGATGCTCCGCCGATTCTGGAGTGGACTCGCCTGGAAGATGTAACGGGCGATGAGAAACTCAGAATGTGGAGCTACAAGCTGGACACGTTAAATTTCCCCGGAGTGAACGAAGGCCTCCTGAAAATACAATTTCAGGTGTTTGACACCAATCTTTCGATGTTAATGAACCATCAGGAAACCCCGGTTTTGGTATATATAGTCAAAAATCTGCCTTCCAGGGTAAAAATGTTCCTGCCGGACCAAATAGACCTGGATAATCCGGTTATAACGCCGTCACTGACAGCCGGTACATACCTGCGGGGAGAAGTATCCGACAACAAAGGTATAAAACCCGGTTATCCTCAAATAAAAATATGGCCGAGCGATATGCCCGAACCCTCAGGCGATGACCTTCAGTGGGGTTGGGTGTCCATGTTCCTGACCGGTATAGACTCACCTGACCAGGACGGCGGTATTTATGTGGACCGCTACGACAGACAGAGAGAGCAAAATGCCAATTTTGCCTTCAAATTGTCCAAATTCACCATAGATCCCGACACACGGCAGGCCAGGTATAGTATCGTTGGCGGGGATTACGAGCCTTTTGATCCCAAAAACTACAACTTCAGGATAAAAACCTCGGATACTTTCCTCGTTGAAGATCAAAATGACCCCAAATACCTGTACCCCCGTCTGCCTCAGGAGGGTGAAGAGGATATTATTGGCTGGAGTCCCGCGCTGGAAGAGACCGATACCGACCCGGGTAACAGCGGCCCCTATTACACCGTTCTGGTGAAACCTTCCGGCGAGCCTCCCCGGATTAGATTAAACAACGATGATATTAGCCCGACGATCCTGCAGGAAGTGCCGAATATTTACTTAAGAGAAGAAGATACGACCCACAGAAAAATATTAACCGGTCAGTCCGGCCGTCCGGCGTTCCGGCTGCGGGTACTGGCAACCCATTCTCTGGGGGTTGAGCGCGCCACATTGGAATGGACGCAGCCGGGTTCAGGCCGCGCCGGCGGTACATTGGATTGGGATAATGGTCCCACCGGCACGCACCTTAACCCTGCGCTGCCTGCCGACGGCACGATCTTTGAATTTACCGCGAAAGAAGGCCTGATAGATTTAAATGGCGAGATTTTTACCCCCGATGATTCAAAGAACTATGTGCTGACAGTAACGGCGATTGCCACAAGCGGTGAAACTTCCCAGCCGCAGCCCTATATTGTGTACCTGAACAAGGGCGGTCCCACCGTCAACATAGAGGAGATAAAGGGATGGTCCAGTGAACCTTCGGCAGCCGAAAATTTCTATACGGTCAACGGCAACATAAAGGTGGTGGTAAGCTATCCCAGCGGGAACATTATGACCGACTCGGACAGACACCCGGTGGTTAAATGGATTGTTGAAGAAGATTTCCCCGGTTACGACTCTGATTCTTCTACCATACAGAAAAAGATAGACAACTACCGTAATACTCCCAGCGCGGCAAACCTCGCGTTCTTTAACGGGATTGCCTATGACGCTGCCGCCAACAGTTCCGCTACCAAGGGCTGGGAAAAGGAAGACCGGGATGGCACCCGCAACTTCAGATTTAATACCAAAAACTTCGCGGACGGCAAATACCTGTGGTTGTACATTATTGCCCAGAACGATGCGTACAACCTGGGCTATACCAGGGTAAAACTGCTGGTTGACCAGAGTAAAGACATCCCCACGAATGAAGTACCGGGCCTGACATCGGCCATAACCAGTAAAGACGGCCTCTTTATTGAAATTAATGCGGATAAAACGCAGGCTAATTCGTCTGCGGTAACCGGAAGAAACGTACTTGATAAGGTTACCGGCATTGATCTGACCTTTAAGGATGATGACGGCATCAGCCTGGTGAAAGATAACATAAGAATCACCTTAACCGACCTGAACGCCCCTTCAACCGACCCGAACAGGACCAAATCCCTGACCCGCGCGCAGATAATGGAAGCGCTGAACGGCGTTAATGCCAACGACAGCCGCAAGGAATGGTCCGGCGTCCTCAGCCAGCGGATAATGGCCATTGTCATGTACGGAGCCAATGCCGGAAGTTCATATCTGAAAGACGGTATGTATAGGCTGGACATTGACTATAGAGACGATGTTGACGTGAAAGAAAGCATCGTACCCGGCGATGTCGCAGCCGCGGTTGTCCCCACGGTGAGTTTCTATTTCGCCGTGATTTCCGACCAGCCAAAGATTGAAATATCCAATCCGGAAAAGAACGGCTTTGTCACCTCCACCGCGGTAGAAATTACCGGAACAATAACCAGCCGCGTCCCCGTACAGCGGCTCTGGATCAGTTTTGACCCCGAAGTAGACAAGTCTCCTCCCGGCATTACCCTGTACAGAAACAGCGCTTATACCACGCCGGCTGTATGGAATACCGACGCTCCCGACGCGGGAGGGGTATACCAGTATTACTGGCACAAAACCAACGTTGTCTTTGTTAAAGACCCGGACTTCCCGCAGGAAGAACGGCGCTTTACCGTAGAAGCCGCGGACAACATGGGCAACTTCTTTAACGAAGAACCCTGGGTGGTCAAGGTGGACAAAGAGCCGCCGGAAGTCGCATTGGACGATTTTTACTTCAGCCGCGGAACACCGGACAAGGTAAACGGCAAATTTGATTTTATTATCAGCGCGCAGGACATAAACGGCATCGGGCCCAGCAAAGACAAACAGATAAGCGATGAGGTGTATATTAAGTGGTGGATACGCAATTCCGAGACTGTCCCCAACTGGAATGAGACCCTGAGTCCTCCCGCCGGCATAAACGGCCAATTCAAAACCAGTGATGATACCAGCGGCGGACGCTACCGGGTTATAGTCAACAGCGGCACGGTTAACAGTTCGTATTTGGATAACGGAAAGTATTATCTGTATGCCGCCGCCGAAGACTTTGCGGAAAACAAGTCCGTGCCTAAATTACTCCAAGTCTTCACGATTGACCGGGAAAGCGACTATCCGGTAGTGGATGCGGGGGAACAGTCTCCCAACAATGATATTAAGCAAAAGGCGGATCTGAAAATAACCGGCAAAGTAACCGATGATGACGGCTTTACCGGCTACACCGCAAATACCGTCCAGATACGTTTCAAGACAGCGGCGGACAGTACCACCTGGGAAAGCGCCTGGACAAATATTCCCGCCACGCTCGACCCCACGGGGGCGCTGACCTTTGAATATGTCATTCCCAACAGTATGAAAACCGGCGCCGGCTATTTTGCCGGTGACGGCCTTAAAGAGTACCAGATTCGGGTGACGGACATACAGGCCAACAAGAACCCCACCGCCAACACCGTGCTGAACAATGCGGTTATTGCGGCAGTGTCAAAGATATACCCCGCCGACAATACCGGCTACTCCTTTATACTGAAAGACAAAAAGCCGGAAATTTTCTTTGCGTCCTACGATGAAAACGATGAAAAAGATGAAAATGACCATTACACACACGAATACAGCGCAACCCGCCCGGTCTTTAGGGATAGAAATGCGCTGCTGGCGGCCCTTAACGGCGGTTATGTAAAGGACAGATACCTTAAGTCGGTAATGGTGTCCTATGACCGGGGTACCGAGGTAGAATTACTGGGCGCCGACGGTCAAGGAGCCTATACTGCCGGTAATTTAACGCCTCCCCTTACGGAAGGTACTGCCCAATTTGACTGGAATTTGAGCGCCGCGGGCATCGCCTGGCTGCCTGTTGAGGGTTCCATTACTGAAGGAATGCATACCATCATCATTACCGCGCGGGACCTCGCCGGCGGTACCACAAGCGCGGAATGGAAATTCTACAAAGACATCACGGGGCCGGTTATTACCGCCAATATAACGAAGGGAAATGCGGCGGATGTTGTACGAGACCTGCCCGTTGTTGCCGCTCCATCCGGCGACTTGTTCATTAAAGGCAGATTCGACGATGAATATTCTCCCATTAACCTTGACATCACCTCTGGCAACAACCCGATCTACTGGTTTGACGGTGATTCGAGCACGAAATATGATATGGGCATAAGCGGAGAAACCAACAATAATAAAACCGTCAACTGGGCTATTACCATACCACCTTCCTTGAAGGACGGCAAACACCGTTTCTCCTTAATCGTGTATGACGCGGTAGGCAATCCTTCCAACCTCACCGACTGGTACTTTGTGGTAGACCGCAAAGAGCCGGAAGTGACAAAAACCAACGATATGATCGTGAGCGGAAATCTGGGAACTGGTTTTGTCCCGGGCCCCATATCCGATGCGAATGAAAACAGCCGCGTATTCAGCGCCGCCACTGTAAACGCCACGAGTACGGCTGTTATCTTTACCCTGGAAGGCTATGCGTGGGACGATAGTAACCTGAACTCTGTAAGCGTTTCCCTGCGCCGCGGTTCCGTTACCAATGACGTGGCGGTTACGGCTGCTCCGGAGAACATGGCCCTGACCTTTAGGGTAGATCTGCCGACAGTATGGAGCGAGACCGCCAATGGTTATAGTCAACAATCCGCGGATGCGGATGGCCAGCATCGCCTGACCGTTACCAAAGATGCCACAACAGACCGGTGGAAATGGACTCTCAATGTACTTTCAAAAGACCTGAATACGCTTAAAACCGGCTATACCAATGGCGAATCCTGCTTTGTCAGCGTGAACGCGCGGGATGTGGCGCAGTTTAATTCCGAACTGCAGCATTGGCGCTTCTTCCTGGATGCCACAGCGCCTGTACCTGAATTCTCCAATATTGTGTTACCAAATTCCTCCGCAACACCGCCTGTCTTGCCGACGGTTTTTGAAGGCAATGAGGTAACCATGACCGGAACGGTCAGCGACGATAACCGCGTCAAAACGATACGGTATTACCTGCAAAAGTACGACTATGCAAACAATACGTGGCTGCGCTGCGCTGCCGACGCTAACGGCACATGGTCTGCGGGAACCCCCGAGTGGTCAACGTATACCTTCACTCAGACTTCTCTGGTGACCTGGACATTAGACGGCACAACGCTGGAACGAGGCAGATACGGCAGTGGCAATGCTAATCTTTTTGCCGGAGACAACGGACAAGGCCGGTACCAGCTCACTATTGAGGCTGCCGACTTTTCGCTCGCCGCCTCGGACGCGGGGAACGTCAATAGCCTTACCCGTGAATTCTATGTTGACCGCGCCGATCCGGCCATAAACTGGACCGGGACGAGCGCTAACCAGACTGCTTTCCGGAACAAAACAGGCGGCATTATTGAACTGACATTAACGGCAAGCGACGTTAACTACATTGCCGCGGCAATGACGGTTGAGATAAAAGGCCCCCCCTCCAACGCGGTTCTCTATACCATAAATTATACCTACCCCGCTACTGACGCGCAAATTTCAGCGAATCCCCCTCAGAACAACAACGGACTCTGGTCGCAAACCATAACCCTCAAGCCCGTTGTAAACGGCGGTTCTAACTGGGCTGAGGGCAGGTACACCCTGACGCTGACGATCAAAGACAGGGCGGGCAAATCGGCCAGTATTAACCATACCCGTGAATTTGAAGTACACAATATCGCTCCGTCCATAACAATAAACGACGCGACAGGAGCCTCTCCGGTGACGGTTACCGAAGCCATAGTCGGACGTACCCCGCTGCGGGGCGAATTTACCGCCAAGGGCAGTCCGGTCGCGTTTGTCGCCTACTATGTGTCCAAACGCGGCATTGCTGATGACCCCGAGCTGGCCAGACTGCCCAAGGACACCGACCTTGACTATACCAGTTCAACGGGCAAAACCACGCTTGCTAACAAGGGTTGGCGTTTTGCTGACGGTACCAACAACAATCTCACGAACGGAAGCATTAAGTTGATGACGATAGGTTCCGGCTTGACCAATGTTACTATGCTGTTACCCGATGCCAGCAGTTTAATCGACAGCTTTACCAACCCTAACGACAACTATGGATGGGCGAATTCATCGGCAGGAAGCAGCATTACCTTTAACGGTTCAAACATTTCAGGCAAAACGGTTAATCAACTGCGGATTTACTTCCTTGCCGTAGATGAGGCCGGCAACCGGAACATTGTCCGTTACGACTACTGGATATACCCCGAAGGAGATAGGCCCACGGTCACCGTCAGCAGGCCCGATGAAACAGAGAAGGAAGAACGGCGGCTCTTAAACGGCAGAATCCGTATCGGCGGCACCGCCAAAGATAACGTCCGCGTTAAAAACGTGTGGTTCCGCATACTGGATACAAGCAACCACCCCATTATTGACCGGGTGCAGATACCCGTATGGAATGATCTGGGGGAAGCCACTGACGCTTATCAAAACAATACTCAGGAGGGAAGCAAACAGATCACCAAAGCCCGCAGCGGCAGCGCCAGCAATGACGAGTACGGCTGGTTTATGGCAAGCGGCGGCGGCAAGGCGGAGGTTCCCTGGTATGCCTACATCAATACCAACGGAGAACTGGACCCCCTGCTTGAGGGCAGCAGAAAAATAACCGTCGAAGTATTGGCGGAAGACACCATGCAGGGAGAGGATGGCGGATGGGATGACTACAAGGACAAGCTGCACCTGTACAGTTCCCTCAAAGCGATTAAAGCCACGGTGGTTAAGGGCGCGCCGGAATTCAGCGATGTTCGGATTAAGAGAAGCGCCAGCGGTATAGATACAACTACGCTGGGCAGAATTACCACTTCGAGCACCTTCTTTGATGACAAGAATGTATGGGTTCCGCTGGAGAGTGCCAACATCAGGGGACGCGCTTCCTACAGCGTTACCGTAACCCATGAGGCGGGCATCAAGGAGATTATGTATACTCCGGCGGGACAAAATCCCATTAACCTCCTGCCTGAGTATGATGACAGTATCGCTGTCAATGACTTAAAGTATGATTCCTACAATACAACAACCTATGCCACTGATCTGACCGCTATGGATAACTCAACACCCAGCGGGATAGGCGTTGCGGTCAAGGCGGGGCCAAAGGCCACATTAACCGGCTCTGTCAGCCTGGCGGCAAATAAAACGTACCTGATATGGGTCTGGGATGACGCGTTGAAAACCCTGGGACTGGTTCCCGCGGATTCTCCGGATGCTTCGAGTACTCCTTCCGCCAAAAAGGTGATGCGCTTTACCACCATTTCCGGTAAGAGCGGCTCCTTTACCATCGGATCCGCCGAGTTGATAGAAGGAAGAGAGGTCACCGAAAACAGCCAGACAAAGATTAAATTTGACTGGGTGGTGGTGGTCGATGTCCACGCCGACCTTATTGAGAACGGCAGGTATAAAACAGGATATCCCTGGAACGGAGTAACCGTTAAATCGGGCCGCTCTCCCCTGGAACTGCGAGCGACGGAAAATTCCCAATCGGTAGCCCTGTTCACGAATTTCCCGGCTGAACTGCCCATTGACAACGACCCGCCGAGAGCCAACTATACCCACAACTCCTATGTCGTCGGTCCGGGAGCCACCGTCGGCGGTGACGCCGGCGATACAGGGCCGGTTAACGGTCTTGACAAGATAGTGCTGTGGTTCTCGCGGAATGATGGCACCGGTGAAACGCCAATTTCATGGCATGAAAAAGCAGGCGGCGGAGTAACTGCTCAATCATTCGAGGGCAACGGAACCATCCCCGACGGGATCACCAATTCGTGGCTGACGAGTGCCACAATGCCGAAGGATTATGCCGAAGGCACTGCTACGGGCAACTATAGTTCCATTGTCATAAAGTATAATGATCCCCTGGGGCAGAACGCCCGGTTCGGCCACAAACTGCCGATTGGCTTTGCCACGGTCGGCGGCGACTTGAGCCAGTCCTGGTATGTGACTTTAGACAGCACCAACATAAACTCGGGACGCATTACCGCCCACTACATCGTGTACGACAAGGCGGGCAATGTCACTTACTACACCAAGAGGCTGGTAGTGATGAACGGTGTTCCCCGCATATCGCGGATTACGCTGGCAACCGACATACGCGGCGATAAAAGCCTGACCGGTACCGGCGGGTCATTTACCGCAAATGGCTCCTATGGCCTGAACAGGAATGACAGCAAACCCAACACTCAAGATAATTCGCTGGCAGATCCTGACGAACAAGCCCCGATGGAGATTATCAGCGGTAAATTCACCAGCGGCACCGACATCCAGCGGGGTATCAGCGACTACATCGCCATTGATACGGACAGCGCAAGTATACGCAGCTATGGCGTAGTGTACGATGAACCCTTTAACGTGCGGAACAATCTATTGGCCGTAAAGGTTGAGGTACCCCAGAAAAAAGGCGATGGCGGTAAGGACAGAACCTTCCGCGTTGAATATGTATCCGGCGGGATGCGCCTGTCTGATCCCAACAACGCTACCACCACCAGCGCTACCAATAATGGCAATAATTTCTATAAAGCCATGAGAGCGGGCAGGATTTACATGATTGAAAATCCGGGCAACAGCAGCTTCCCCTGGGGCAGTTTGGGCGTACAGGGTAACCCCCAAAGGGGCGTCGCCTTTATGGCCATTGACAACGGTGATGAGGTGAAAATAGAAGTTTTGGATTACCGCCAGGGCGGCGTTGGCCCGTCGGTTTGGGAACTGAACAGTGATTACTATACCGGAAACACCCTTAACCGTGACAACGTGCCCGGTGCCCTGCGGTTAGACGATGTCGGCTATAACAATACGTCCAGTGATACTGATGGCAAGAGCGCCGAATTTGTGTACGCCGCAGGCGCGTTTAACCAGACACAATTTACCGCCAACGAAGCAATTTCGGACAGCAGCAAAATACATGACTTTACTCCCACGGTAGGTGCTGACGGGCGGCCCACAACGTATCCGTATGTCGCAAACCGTCCGCCCTGGGAAGTCCATTCGCTGTTTATTGTCAAGGTATTCGGCGGGCAGGAAAGCGAGTTATTCGGCGACTTTGCCCTGCTGTCAATCCGGGTCAACAATGACGACAGAACGAGGCCCTACGCCCAGCTTTACGACCTGAACCCCAAAACCGAGGGGCAGGACAATACGCAGACTCAGGCGCAGGCATTGGGCATAACGAGTATCGGCAGTAACCGCACCAAGGGCGGCCTGTACAATACCGGAACGGTACAGAAAATAGCAAAATCCGGCCACATTGAGCCGCGCAGGGGCACCAATTTAACCAGCGCCCAGATGGGCGGCGCGGCGAACGACAGGCAGGCTACCATCACCAAGCCCTTCCTTGCCGAAGGTGATAAGAACACAAAGCTCTTTGCGGTTGATACCGTATCGGGCGACGTTATACTGCGCGGGTATGTTGAGGACGACCAGCGTATAGTCCAGGTAGTTTTGAATTTCGGCGGCACGGGGGTGAGCGCTGACGGCACACCCACCGGCGGCACTGATGTTGTCATCCTGCAAAAAGGCCCCGGTTTTGACCTGGTGACCAACCAGGGCAACAGGGCCACCTGTACTCAAACCGTTGATCTGAACCGCCACCGCGTGGAATGGGCGTATCTGTGGAGTACCGAAACCATGCCCGGCGGTAACAATGTCGTGGCGTCTGGTGTGAATGTATACGCCTATGCGCGGAACGCAAATGCCGCGCTTGCGGTCAAAACGCGCAGCTCATCCGTCGATGAGAATGCCACGAACAACACCTACAACTACTTTAACGAAGATTATCCGGCCAATTTCAAACGCTACAACCGGATACCGGTGAATCTGCGGCCCTACATAACGGGCTTCAGGCGGAATCAGCAAACTTTTGCGCATAACACCCGTTCCCGCCAGGGCTGGTATATGTTCGCGCGGAATGAGACCGCGGTTGTCGCCGGCTTTAACCTGCTAAACGGCACCGGTACCACCGTTATTAATCTGCAGGGCATGGGTAATTACACTACCGGCAGTGTTGGTACGCTGAGCGATTTTGGCGTAACGGCGGGCACAGCGGCTGATGATAATAGGCATTACCGGCAGTTCCTGGTTAGTAACACCGCCGCCACAACGGGCAACGGCGTGATAACCCTTACGGTTAACGGTTTTCAGGCGGTCAATACCGGTAACGGCACCGCTGCCAACTCTGAAAGAGCGGTTACAATTACAGCCGCGACCCAGACCAATTCGGCGACTGCCCGCCCCACGTACATTCTGCCCTGGAACATAGAACGTTCCCCCGGCACAGACGGTTCCGATTTGTGGGATGACTTTACCCAGGCGCATATCTGGCAGTCCAATGACACTGCTCCCGGTTCTGATCAGGCGGCTGCTAACACAACGAGCGGACGTTTTGCTTCAGTGAACAGATATGTTATCTTAAGTCCCGCCATGTCGATAGACGCTGCCAATGGAATCCTCTGGGAAAGCCACAATGAAGGCGGCAGCGGGTATTTGCAGAATTCCGGTACTGCCCGGAGAACGGCCATTACCACCGCCGCTGCCACTTCAGGTAACGGTACCTCTAATAATGATGTGGTTATGCAGTTTGTTGACCCGATTTTCTTCTCCGACGTATACCGCAGTCCGGGCACTACCAGCAATGCGGCGGCTACCTGGACGGTGTCCAGCATGATCGGCAGGTCGGGAACCTACAACAATTGGCGTTCTCTGGGCGGCATATACATTAACGGGCCGGACGGAGGCACTATTTCATTTGCCGGCGGCGGTAACAGCAACAATACCTCCGCGGAAGGTAATACTTTTAGCCAGAACCTCTACCATGGTGAAAGCACCTGGTACAACGCCAGTAGTCAAAATACGGCAAGAACCACCGGTAATAATAGCGGTGGTGTAGCAACTCCGCCCAGTACCGACCAGTTTATGAACCCCCATATTGTTACGTCCTATAACACAGCCGGCACAGAGGAGCATATCCATGTCAGTTACTACGATGACAAAGACGGTTCCCTTAAATACCGGCATAATCTGAGGGGGAGCCCTGACGGATTAGATATAGGAGCATCCACAGACACTACCAGTACTGGTTCTACTACGGCAAATCAGCGGATTCCAAAATTGTGGACAAACCTGGACGGCGGTCTTGATTTGGAAGATGTGGATGAAACAGGACAACCAACGGATTGGACGCTTAATCAAGCGAATCGTGGTGGTGATATCGCTAATAATAATCGGTACCTTCGGGATCGTTATGTAACAACCAACGGCACCCAAGTAACTGCAGGTCAACAAATATACCGTTTTGGGACAAATGCCAATACTCCTGGCAACACAACAACTATTTACGCTCCGATATCAGGAACTATTACTAACTTGATAGCAAACACCAGCACTACCCAACAAACGGCAAACACTGACCGTTTATTTACTATTACTCCTGCTGCCGCTAATGTGTTTGCCGCTGGGCAGCGTGTTGTCAATTACACGACTCGCAATGGTTTAACTGAGGCGCAACGTATTAAAGCCGGTAAACATAACGCCATAGCGGTTACCAGTCAGGGCTATCCGGTTATTGCTTACTATGATCAGACCAACCAGCGGCTCAAGCTGGCGGTCAGCAGAAGCCTCGCTCCCATTCAGAACACCGACTGGGTTATACGGGACTATGTTATACCGAGCAATAATTTAAGCAGTTTTGGCACCGGCGAATTTGTCAGCATGAAGATAGACACCAGAGATGACGCGAATATTGTCCATATTGCCGCCATGAATACCGCCAAACGGCTGGTGTACGTCACCGGCCAATTGAATCCAAACTTCACTACGGGCAATACCCAGCAAACGAGCGGCGGCGTATTAACGAATGTAAAGGTGCAGGTAGTAGACAGTGTGGGCAATGTGGGCCGCTGGTGCAGTATCTCGCTGGACAGTAACGGCAAGCCCTGGATTAGCTACATGGACGAAAGCTATGTAGGCGCGCGGGACGGCGCGAAAGTGGCGTACCTTAATACAACAACCTTCTATAAGGGTGTTAATACGGGTACGGATTCGGCTCCCGCTGGTTATTTCCCGAAAGAATACATCGACCTCTATGGTGCCTCGCTTGAAGGCTGGGAGACCATGCATGTGCCGACCACCTACCGGGTGGAAAATCCGGTTGAAGGACCGGGTCGTGAACACGGACGGCTGAAGATTGAGTGTTACCCGACGCGAAACTATACCGGAACGCCCAATCCGGCGAACAGATTCTGGGGCGCCGCTGTCAGTTATCTTTCGCAAGACGCTGATAGCGCCAACGCAGCCATGGACCGCTACCGTGTAGCGTACTACGTGAAATAGGGGGCCGGAAAATGAAAGGAAACATAACCATGAATAACAAAGAAATGAATACAGGAAATTCACCACGGAGTTACACAGAGTTACACGGAGAAGTAAGGATGTCATATCAAGACTCCGTGGTACTCCGTGGTAAAAAATTCTTCTTCTCCTTCCTTATTCTTGCCTTGCTGGCAGGACTGCTGTCCTGCGAAAGCCCCTTTGAACAGCCCTTTAGGGCCGGCCTCGGTCCCGTGGTGGATACCCAGGCGCCCACTGTCAATCTGATAAACCCCGCCGTGAGTACCTATATTTTTGGCACGCAGACATTTACCGGCGTTGCCCAGGACGATTACAGCCTGGAGTCGGTGTGGCTGGCGGTCAGCAATTATCCCGATCTGGATATAACAGGCGATTTCATGGGCGGTACTACCAAAGACCCCCAAAAGGGTTATTTGGTATGGGTGGCTCCGTCTAAAGGCATACCGAGCGCTTCATGGGCATGTAAAATAGATACCATTGAATCCAAAATTCCCGATGGCGACTTAAAGATACGTCTTACCGTGGTAGAATCATCGGGTAAACACTTCCCCGTTACCACCGATGAGTATGTTTTTAAGGTTAAAAACAATCCGCCGGCAATAACCGTAGCGGCGCCTCCCATCCAGCGCGGCAACATAGACGACGGCGATGTCGGTTCGGTGCATTTGAATTACGACGCTGAATTAAACGTCCTGCCTCCCTCCGGCACAAAATACCAGCGTCAAATGGAAAAATTGTCTTCTTTGAAAGGTTCCGTTATTGATGATGAAGGCATCTACCTCGGCGATGAAAATCCGGCGCGAAACCTGTACCCGCCGCAGATACGCTTCTGGCGGGTAAGAGGCGAGAATGAGGCGTTTAATCCCGCTGATCCGGCCTGGCTGCCCGGCGCTCCGCCGTCTCTTGAGGAAGTTCCCTGGCGTTCATTTACCGAAGATGAATTGACCAAAGGACAGATAAACATACAAACCGCGCAGTACACCAACTGCCAGTTTAAGTATAATCTCCCGCCGGAAACCAACCGTTTCTACGGATTTGAGGTTCGGGCAAGAAATACCAATACCGTAAACCCCCTGGAGTTCCACTATCCACGCGACTTCTATCCCGAAACCACCAACTGGAATGACGCGGAAAATATACTCAACAGTTATGTAATGTTCTATCTCAGTGTGCCGCAGGAACCGCCGCTCGTGAATCTCTGGGGTCTGGAAGACCTTGCTCAATATTGGCAGAGCGGCGGCGCTTCCAGTCCGACTTTGACGGATGCCCAGGGCGAGCTGAACAATAACCGGGCTCATCCCTATATAAACGATCTGACGGCCATAAAGAACGGTCCCTTTATCCTGCGGATAAGGGCGTCGCATACGGAAAGCATCGCCGCCGCCGAAGTGTATTGGAGAAGAGACGGAACTACCGAACGCGGGCGCTTTATCTGGGATCCCGCCGAGAGCAGTCCTCCGGGCGTAAGCAACTGGGACAGCAGCAACAGTGTGAGAAGATCAGTTCAATACAATATGTGGGGTTACCGCGATTTCTATACAAAAGACCGCGTTACCCGCACGTTTATCTTTAACTATCGCCATAACGGCTTCCGTATACCCGGCACTTCCGATGTTCACGCGGCGGTGAGGGGCCGCAATCAGGTACAGTGGTACATCAACGAAGGCGTTAATGAAAATGCGGACTTGTTATGGAGCCAGAAAAATGACGGCTCATTTGCCATCGACACATCCAATCGATGGACTGATTACGATCCGGCCAACTCATCGAAGAATACGCTGGAAGACGGCATTTACCTGCTGGAGGTGTTTGCCCGCACGGAGTCCGGCAGCATATCAGAGCCGTTTACCTGCACCATACGACTGGATACCGTACAGCCTGATGTGAATGTCAACGATGTGTTAGTAACCGATGCAGGGGGCAAATACGAGAGAAAGATCGTCGTCTCTGACGGTAAGGATTACGGTGAATATACCGTCAACGGAGTAATCCAGCCCACACTGAGCCCCGAGACAGACATCCGTATAGCGACCGAGGGCAATTATTTCAATCTGGGCGCCGCTAACGGCTACGAACAGTTCTTTATACTGGTTCAGGACGGCGCTCAAAAGAACGCGTTGCAGCAAAAAATCACCAAATACTGGTGGCCCATTACCGCGTCAACAACGCCCACCGGCGCCGCCGCGTCAGACATTATCGGCGGCTTAACGGTTAAAAGGCACGACAGAATTTCAAGTAACGCGTTTAAGATAAAGACTTCGGATTTATACGACAGTTCGCCGGCGGAACCCGAAGCGCTGGCCGACGGCGCGTACTGGCTGTACGTTTTCCGCCGCGACAATGCCTTTAACGTGGGATGGACGGCGATAAAACTCAATGTGCGCAAGGCTGACGACATACCCGTACTGGTCTGGAGCAGCGACACGGTGCAAAAAGTTACCAACCCCAATCAGAGCGCGGACAATACCGACGCGGGTTTTGTCGGCACGGATGGCGCGGTGCGGAATAAATTGACGCTGGGCTCCCTCAAGCTGCATATAAAAGACGATGACAGCCTTGATCTGGGTATTGAAGGCGGCGCGAATTCAAACATAACGATTAATTTTACCGGATCAGAGGATGCGGGGGGAGTCATAAAACCCTTGACCGATAGAGACCCCGCTTTCAACATTACCTTATCCGACGCGCAGATGAAACAGGTATTCAGACCCCAGTCCGTAAGCGGCAGCGGACGGGAAAGGGCGGAAGAGCGGAAAGGCGAAATAAGCCAGAAAATGCTGGTTGACGCGCTGAAAGCCAATGTTAAATATAACTTGTCCGCCTACGAGGGAACCAGGCCTCCCGATGGAATGTATTATTTTACCATTACCGTTAAGGATGATCCTTCCCTCAAAATGAAAATGGCGAACAGCGATACTAATCCGGCTGTTAAGGATACAACAGAATCCTTCTGGATAGTGGTTGACTCCAAACTTCCCCAATATGAAATTTCCGCCGACAGCGCTCAACCTAATGAGTTTATATCGAATAAACCCATAAAAGGAACGGTATCGGACGAGAACGGCCCGGTTACCATAACGGCTCTGCGCACGAGTGAAGGCCCCGAAGCCGAGAGGAACAAAATCGACTTCGGACCGGCGCAGCTTAACCGTGATACCGCCGTAACCGATAAATGGATAGGCAGCTTTGAAGCGCCGGTTAACATGAACGGCGCTACCGGCAGATTCCAGTTTGAGATTGAATTTGCCGACCGTTTCGGCAATATCAATATTCTGCGCCAGTACCTGCAGGTTGACGGCACGCCGCCCGAGGCGGTTATAGGGACTAAACTGTCCACGTTTGAGCGTAATTACCCCGATGTTAAAGACGGCGGAACCGACATAGGTGAAACAAACAGAAAACGCCTCGCCAACGGCGTGTTGAATTTCAACATCTCCGCCAGAGACAACATTGCCGTAACGGAGGTAAAATGGTGGCTGGTCAGCGGCGAAAATCCCGTTCCCCCCGCCAAAATTAATTTCAGCGATGTTTTTTACAGCAACTCCGCAAGCGGCTGGCTGACTTCAAACTTCAGCGCAATGCAATACGTTGATACCGCCGGGATGAACGGCGCGTACACCCTCTTTGTCATGGCAAAAGACAGCGCGGGTAATGTTTCCGACGTTACCGCCAATGAAAATTCCCGGCAGACAGTCTATCTGCTGCAGGAACAGGACCGGCCCTATTTTTATCCTGATACGACGGGCGGCGGTAAACTCATTATCCCGGACAACGGGACGGTGGTGGGAAACGCTATGGTCACGGGCGAGATTACCGATGACGACGGCTTTTTTGATAATGCCAATCCCACCCCGAATGTTATCCCCGGTTCAGTCAGAATATGGATGAAAAATGGCGCTCCTTCAGGCGCTGTGAATCTTGAAGACGAGGCATCATTTGCCGGTAATGGTTTTACTACGGCGCCGGCAGTCTATGGTTCCGGCTCCTTTACCGGCGGTCTGATCCGCGCGCGTAAAGGCGTTATGAGCATGGCCGTTGACCTGACGAACCTTTTTGGGAGTCTGTTAAGCACTGACGGGCTCAAATACTACATTGTTGAGGCACGGGACAGTTACTACGACAAGTACAAATTTATCGACGCGTTTAACGGGGAAAAGCCGAGCGATTCGTCCGACCGCGTATGGCGGCGCAAGATGTTCTCGTTTATCTACGATACGCAGCCGCCGGCCATCAGCCTGTCATATCCTGACCCCGCCGACAAGCTGAAAACCTTTGGCCCCAATGCGAATGACAATTCAGCCTCATCGGTTAATTTCCATATAACGGGAAAAATATCGGACGCTAACCTGAAAAAAACCGATGACAACTATTATTACTTTGATTACCGTCTGGACTCAGACGACAAGAAAACATTTAAGCTGGAACCGTCCCCTGATATAACCGTTACACCCAACGGCGACGGGACGGTGGTAGATTTCACCATCAGCGCCGACCGGTTCTGTGCCGAACTTGATTTTATGACGGCGGTTGCTTCGGACATAAACCATACGCTTACCCTGTATGCCTATGACAAGAGCGGCAAGGATAATAGCTGCTCGTTTAACTTTGTCAAGGATACGAACGCGCCCACGCTGACCTTTACCAATCTTAATGACAAGATACGACTGCCGAAAGTTAACGCCCAGGACTGGTGGCGGGATGTTTCAGCTTTATCAGCGGCGGATCAGCAAGCCTGGTATAAGGTAAGACATGAGGCGCTGGACAGTTTAGGCGAACTGTCGGTGATAACGTATGAAAAAGGCAATACCCAACCGCAGTTAAAAGTTATCTTTGACGACGTTACATCTTTTATTAACACCGCTGCATTGAAGGTCTATATTGACGGTGAGACTGTGTCGCGCGCCTCAGGAACATATACCGCTACCCCCGGCGTTTCCAACACCGCCAGGAGCGTCTCCTGTACTATAAACCTTGTTCAGGTTGATACAACGGGCAGCCCTTTATCCGGCAGCCCCAGCCTTTTAGACGGAGTACACAGTATCCGCCTGGAAATAGAAGATGCAGTCGGCAATAAACTGGCGGCGTCTGATAGTGACGGCAGCATATACTGGGGTTTCAGGATTAATTCCGGCCTGCCGGAGATAACGGGTGATATGCCCGGAACGCCGGCCGGCAGCAGAAATGTATGGGGGAATATAACGGCCACTCCCTTCTTTAGTATTGCTAAAGTAACAGCGAAAGGGCCTAACCTGAAAGACGCGAAGTTGACGATCAAGGCTCCTTCGGCAAGCTGGGGTTCGGAAAATAATATGACAAGCCCATCCCCTGTCTGGAGTTTTGAACCGAGTACCAATAACGAAGTGCTTACCTGGAATACCTACGGTATAACCACGGCTATGTTGTCAAACGCCGCCGAAGGGGAGTATCAGTTGGAACTGCTGGCCAGAGGCCGCGACACCGATCAAAAGTCCGCTCCCTATGTATGGAATTTTACCGTTGACAAAAGTTCGCCGACTTTGATCATTCGCGATTTCCCCGACGGGGCAAAGATAGCGACAGGCACTGCCGTTAATCCCAACTACGCAAGCTGGGTGAGCGCTCCCACCAACCGGAAAGTCTTTAACAGTCCCAGTCAGGGGATTCAGGGGCTTATCTCCGACAAGTACAGTGATCTGAAGTCCGCGCAGATACTTATTCAGCGCTATGACTATTCTACCGGCAGCTGGGGCAATTACTATACCAGGGCAACTGAAACAACCGGTAATTGGACTGCTACAACGGAAGTCTGGAACGAATTACTGGTATCCACTGATAAACTCAGAGACAAGGTTGTTGACGTGAAATTGGGCAACATTCAGGGCATTGACAACGGTTTGTACCGGGTACGCTTACGCGCCCGAGATTCCGCGTATGTAAACGGAGACACTGCCTGGACCGGCACTGTTGACGGGAACCCGATCGCGGATTCCAGCTATTATTACTTCTTCTATGCTCCGGGTAATCCTGCAATCACCTTTAGTGACGACGCAGATCCGAAAACGCTCTATTCGGCGAAGGTTTCAAACGGAACCTTAAGATTTGCCGGAACCGCTACCAGACCCGCCACAACGGTGCAAAACGGCAACGGTTATCAAAAGCTGGAAGTAAAAATTGAAAGAAGCGGCTCACCCGATAGCACCATGAGGGTGGACGGTCTAACCTCGGCTCCCTGGAACGGTACGGCGGGTACTTGGAATTGGGCGGCAAACCTGACTTTCCTGACTACCTCCGTCGGCGACGGCACCTACAAATTGACCTTTACCGTAACGGATTGGGCGGGTAATACCGCTTCCAAGAGCCGCAGCATTACCGTGGACAATACGCCGCCCTCAGGCGTGTTTACCGCGCCGGAACTCATGCCCGCAGCGGAAACCGGTAAAGATGCCCGCTATGCTAACGGCAGCGAGACCTTCTACGGCGGCGAGAATTCCGTGATACAGGGAAACGCCGATGACACCAACGGTCTGGCGGGAATATGGTACCACCTGGGCTATGTTGCCTCGGCCGCTTCGGCGACTGACATGTTGACCCTTCCCACCAAGCAGGATGTGATACGGACAATTACCCAACTGGCATCGGCTACAGATGATTTGGGCGGTGATACTAATAATGGTTATTTTGACGCCGCGGCAAGCGCTACCGGCGCAACCAGCAGAGCGTGGTTTAAGTACGACCCCGCTGCCACTCAACAGCCGCTGTACTTTAAGCTCCTGAACACCGCCGACAACAGCAATCTCTTTAACTGGAAATTGGAGATTCCGTTTAATGCTGATGGCAACGGTCATAGCCTGTCTCTCGACTACGCCCGGCCAATAACCCTAAAGAACCGAAACTACAATGCCGCCAGCGGCCTGAGACTTGCCCAGAAACTCAATGAAGCAACAGGGAATAATCCGCTGTCGCCTGCTTATCGGAAGAGTGACGGCCTGTACTGTATGCCCGTCTGGGTGCGCGTTGCCGACAAAGCCGGCAATGTTACCTACTTTAACCAGAATATATGGCTGTATCCCAACGGCGACTATCCCACCAATGCCATTACCAGCCCGTCGGAAAGAACCGGCGCTGACCAAAGCAAACCAACTCACGCCGGCACTCAAGCCGCGTCAAGGGGCGGTACGGTACTCTTTGACGGCATCGCCAGCGATAACGTCAATGTAAGAAGCGTTATCTACCGCATACGGGCAGATAATAGGAAACAGGGCGATTCGGGATGGGCTGATACTGGTACTTCTCCTGTTGTTCCTGCTGTTGCTCCGCCGATTACTCAATTCATCACGCCCGCAGGCGCGCAGGAAATCGTTTCAGGCCAGCCTGAATATACTACCTTTAACGATACTGCCAAAAATCCCGACATCAACACTTCCCACTGGTTCCGGGCAACTCTGGAAGGGGCGGATTCTACGGCGAAGAGCAAGTCATGGAGTTTCTATCTCAATTCCGGCAATGAATTTACCAATAAAGACAGCGGCGGTCAGAGTCCCATAGACAAATGGGGATTCAAATCATCAGCAACATTAGCGGCAAACGACATGATCCGCGTGTATGTGGAAATACTGGTATTTGACGACAACTACCGCCTGATGAGTCTGGGCGAAAGTAACGCCACCACAAACGCAAAGCCCGATGTCGTGATCTTCTACCTCAGCGAAACTTCTCCCAGGATAGAAACCCTGCGGCTCAGTAATGTCGGTACTATTGCCAGGAACGCCACTGCGGTTCCCACCGCCGCCGACAGTTATAGTCCCTACAGCATCAGTACGCGCAGCGAAAACTTTGCCATTCAAATGGCGTTTAACAGCGGTTCCTCGCAAAAGACTATCAGCAAGGTTCAGGTCAGACTGCCCAGCGAGGCCGGATCGGGCGGTAATATCGATTTGGCGCAATGGAAAACTGCCTGGAGTAATAAAGCCGATGATGATGGCGCCGCGGGGAACAAAAAACTGCCGGGCATCACCTTTAACCCAGCATCTCCCTCTGTGACGACCGCGGACAAATTCACCATGTTCTATGGGTTTAACACTCTCTCTGATATAACGCGAGCCGGTTTTGCGCCGGTAATGCGGGGCAGTTGGGCGACAAGCGGAGGCAAATACATCATTGAAGTGCGTTTGTCTGACAATTCCGACCCGCCGCGTGTAACAGACCAGACCTTTGAAGTGGGCATAGACAACTTTGCGCCCGTCGCGGATGAAACCAATGTTATATCGAATACCAAGGTTGCGGGCACCAACCAAAACTTTATGGGCCGCGTCTATGATTATTACGGATTGAATGCCAACCCGTCGCCGGGCTATTTCTCGATCGACAGAGTCTACGCGTGGTTTACCAAAGCCGCAAACGGCACCAGCCAGTATGTTGATATGACGAATGCTAACATATCAGCCACGGTTCCCACAGTTTCAATACCGGCATGGCAAGGCCGTAAAGCGTCTGGTCTTAATGTTGATACGGTAACGGACATCACGCTGACCAATCCGGGAACAGGAAACGCTCCCGTTAGTAGTGCCTATCCCCAGCCGAGCCCAGGGGGTGTGAATATCACTATGAGTACCAACTTTGTAAAGGTTATCAGCGAGGCGCAGGCCGCGATACAGGCCAACAATATGAACTGGCAGCCCATTACCGCCGGACGTTCTGTCCTGTGGAGCTTTATCGCCGATACCACCAAACTGCCCGACGGCCCGATTTATCTGAACTACATCGTGGTGGACAGCGCGGGCAACGCCAGCCGGTACCAGCAAAGCATGGTGGTCATGAACAAATACCCGATAATCACCGATCTGACCCTGTACACGGACAATACCGGTGAGGGCGCGGTGTTTACCACCCATGAGGGTATTGAAGCGTCCAGCGATTACAAGGTTCCCGACTCTATGTCGGCCGGCTACCTGAATACCGGCTTTATCTCCAAGAACAAGTACATCGGCTTCAAAGTAAAAACCGCGGGCGGCAACGGGAATTTGCACTACCGCGTCCAGTACGTTAAACGGTACGAAGAACCGCTTACTCTTGAAAACCTGCAGCGCATGGCCGGGAAAAACTGGCCGGCAACAAACGCGCGCGCCACACCGCTTAACCTGTACACCATTGCCAGTAAGGGAACTATGGATGACAATGTGTGGGCCGGACTGATGGGTAGACCCAAAGTGACCGCGGTACCCGGTATGCATTTTGTATTCAGGGCGACCGCGGCGGATATCGCGGGGATGAACCAATACGGGACTGGTGCCAACGCGGCCAAGGTTTATCGCTATGAACGGCTAGAGTCTTTATTCAGAGAAAAAACCCCGGCCGGCGAGTCGCCCCCTCGGGATAATTTTGTCGTTGACGACGGAAACTACTCCTCCAGCGACCCCGGCTTCAGGTTTACAGGCAACACCGCGTTTGGTACGGATGCGGCGACGCAGATAACTGAATTGAACGGCAGCCACCCTGACGTGGGGGATACTACTACCGATAATCCCGCGGCAACAGCCTTCTTCCTGATTAAAGTCTATGATTCGGTTGCTCCCTCCCCCGCCACCGAAGACGAGCAACTCTACGAAGCGCTGGTAGTCGGCATGAATGTGTACCTCACCGACGGAATAGCCCCCAACGCGCGGCTTTACGATCTGAACCCTTACACCGAGATGGCTGTGACGGGGAACAATATTACCCCCGATAATCTGACCGCAACCATCAACAATGCCGCCGATCCCACCGCTATCGGCAGTAACATAATCCGCGGCGGCCTGTACAACATCAATACGGAACGGGAACCGGTAAAATCGGGCTACATTGATCCGCGTAACAGTTCCTGGGCTTTGAGTCCCAAAAACAGCAGTTGGGCAAACAATAAGCAGACAGGGGCAACAGTACCCGACAGCGACTACCCGCTGAAAGTATCCGGCGACAGCAATGCGCTGACGGGGGTAACTAACCCTGCGCGGGATAAGGTCAGCGGCAAAGTCATCCTGCGCGGTATCGCCTGGGACAATCAGTTGATTGATCAGATACAGATTAACATAGGCGGTAGCAATAATAAGACGATCCTTGAGTGGGACACAGCTACCCAAAAAATGAAGGCGGCAGGCACTAACAAGGCCTATGCCGTTGAAACACTCCACTGGAAGACCGGCCACACTGTTGAGTGGGCATATATCTGGGACACCGAAGCAGAGCCGGGCGGCAGAACCGGCGGCGGTCCCTCAGCCGATGTATCGGTACAGGTGACGGTCAGAGACAGACAGACTACTCCTCTGTCAAGCCTTTCTGTTAACGTGACCGCCGATACCGCCAACAATGCCCCATTCCACAATCTGATCAATGTTGACATAGTGCCCTACATCACCGGCTTCCAGCGGGAAACGCCCAAATTTACCACCAAACGCTCTTTACAGGGCTGGTACAGTTTCTATCAGGGCGAAGCCAATATTGCGGTGTTGGGGTATAACCTGGGTACAGCGCCCGCCAATGTTGCCGTTAGTATGTCCAGCGGTACCGGCGGCAGTACGACGACTAATATGACTAACGTGGCCTATAATACTGCTGCGACTTACCCTGCCAACACCCTCAACCGTTTCTCCTTTACCGTGCCGGCGGCGGCGGTCAGCGGCAGGTTAAATGTAACAGTCAACAGTATTGCCGCGTATAACCACAGCAGCAGCCATGCGGATAAGTCCTGGAACCGGGAATACAGCAGCTATACCCCCGGTTCCGATTTATGGATCAACAAGCCCTATGCCCATATTTGGCGGACTACCCAACAAGATGGAGCTCCCAGAACCTATATAGGTTCGACCGTCAGCGGTACCACCAACAGCAGTACGGGGCTTGATCATCCGGGTATGGCGCTGGAATATGTCACGGGCGGCGCTCCGGGCACGCTCCACGCTACCTGGGCGGTATACGCGAATGCCAATTCGTATTATGGAACAAATACCGGTACCAGTAATTACATTGGTGGCGCTGCAACTCCAAATGAACCCTATAGTACGCCGGATATCAGCATTCTCAATGGCGGCGCCGCCGGATCGGCAAATATAGGATTTAATTATCAGCAAGACGGACAGCCGGCACTCAGGGTTAAGTCAGATGTTACCAATACTGGCACGGGTTCTGAGATACAAGCTGCTACAAATCCTTCTCCTACCCAGCGTTGGCAAAATGTACGGATCAGTAAAGCCGCCGCAAACGGCACTGGGACCGACAATGTGGGCAGGATACATATGACTGCCTTTGATTCCTTCAACAAAGGCCTGTGGTATGGCACGCGAGCTACAGGTAATAACACTATGTTTATTGACGGAGGAAATGTGACTGCCGGCGTGGTTGCTGGTACTACTGGCATAACTGCGTCGACAAACGCGGGCCAGTACAGCGCGGTAGACTATGATACCACCGGTCCCATTATTGCCTACTATGATCAGCAGCATGACACGGTACGCATTGCGCTGGGGGCAAGCGCTGCTCCGACAGCCGCGAACAACTGGACCCGATATTACCTGCTGCGGGACACCAATAAACTGTATCGCGGTTCCGGCAAGTACATCAGCATCAAAGTAGACAGAGACAACGGTATACATCTTGCCTTCTATAACAGTGTTTACAATAAGATGGTGTATTTCTATGCTTCGGGCAGAGCCCAAATCGCCGCTGCCACTCCTCCCAACCCCGGTACCAGTGCCACTGACAATGTTAGGTTGTTCACCGTTGACGATGTACTCACCAGCGGCGGCATCTGGACAGACATTTCGGTACATGACACCGGCGGAGCAGGAACCAAATATCCCTGGATTGTCTACGGCGACAATTCCCGCACCGGCAACTATGACGGTGTTCGTGTTGCCTACTTGAGCGGCGGTACCGGTACCGGCGCTGCCAACAATATAACTTTCAGCGGAGAGCTGAAATGCCCGGTTACCGGCGCGGATATTAAAGGCTGGGAAGCCCTGACCATGCCGGCGAACTATCTGGTAGGCAACGACCGCCTCAACATCGAAGCATGGCCGCCAACCATCCGCGGCGGCGGAACGCTCGGCGCCTCTCCCGGCTGGAACGCCGCCATCGGCTATGCCAGCGACATGTTCCGCGTCGGCTATTTCTACTATCCCACCTGGAAGGGGTATGGAAGCAACACGCAAAATGCTCCATAGGCACACAAACAACGCGTAACAAAGCTGCTCGGGGCAACCCGGGCAGCTTTTTTTTTGTAAAAAAGTTTGTAAAAAGAGTAATGCACAATGCAGTTTCCCGCCATATATAAGATAGAGCATTAAGAAATATGCCATTAAACATCATTCTTCCGGGCTTCAGAACCGGCATGGACAAGAGAAGGACGGTATTATATAATGGAAAAGGTCGTAGAAAAGCTGGATTGTATAAACCACACGCTGGAAAAAATGTTGGCGGTAATGCAAAGGCCGGAAAATAAGTTTATCCGGGCATTGGAAATAGTTGGACTTAGTGCTGGTGCCTTGAGTATTTTAGGCGTCGCTGATATTGTCAGGCATTGGATTATAGGAGGGTAACATGGTCTTTCAGTTGGTTATGTGGATCATTGTTGGTATTCTTGGGTTTACGGTATTTTTCATTGCACGGCAGTTGAGAAAGAGCCTGTAAATCATACGTTTTATCTTGCCCATGTTGAAACGATAGAAATTTATCCATGATTTTTTCGAATAAACTTTAAACCACCCCGAAAGTCAAAAGTAAATTCTGCCCTTAATAGGGAAAAGGTAACAGTCACTTTTAAGTGACCTACATCCGTTCAATGGTTTCAATAGCAAGACCGGTAACGGTTTGTATCTGTTCCGCCAAAAAG
>Ga0268262_10001779_pt1 | contig 25915 bp, 24 predicted proteins | sample TergutNc150P3_FD_190354 | JGI IMG/M metagenome (GOLD analysis project Ga0268262, IMG submission 190354) | Nasutitermes corniger P3 segment gut microbial community from laboratory colony in Florida, USA - Nc150 P3 (SPAdes) (version 2) | ecosystem: Host-associated > Arthropoda: Insects >... | reverse complement strand
CCGGATTGGGTATCAGGCCGACAGTTTCCAGAGATGAGGCTACAAAGGCGCTTGAGCTTATCAGCGAAGATTATGAACCGATTCCTTCGGACTGGAAAATGCGTTATCAGATGAATCTGGATCTTCTCAAAAAGGGAAGTATCAGAGATATTGCGAGCATAGTCCGTTCTCTATACCATCGAAGCAAGGTAAAGGAACTGCCAATTCTTGAACGAAAACTGTACGATTCAGCCCTGAGATTGCTTGTGGATGAAGCGTCAATTTCCCTGCGGAAATCCAAAGAAGAAATTGAAGAGATAGTCTTTTCACGGCTGGAACCTGCGGAATAATGGAAGATTTACAGGCGGCGGCTGTTATCTGCGCCGCAGGCGCTTCTTTGCGTATGGGCGGGGTAAAAAAAGAATTCCAAAAACTTAATAATAACTCCGAATCTCTTACCGTACTGGGAGCGGCTTATTCCGCTTTTGCGAAAGTTCCCGCCATAGGTGTAATTGTTATTGCTATTAACGAAAACACAGAACCTGCCGCATGTGAGGCCTTGCCGCAAGGCTGTCTTGATGCGCAAAAACCAAAAGTTGTATTTGTTACAGGCGGGGCTTCCCGCCGAGCTTCTGTATTCAACGCTCTTTCTGTTTTAACGGAGTACAACCCCGCCTACGTATTAATTCATGACGGAGCAAGACCGTGGATCACTCCGTCATTAATCGAAAATGTTTTAACTGCTGTTCATAAACATAACGCCGCTATTCCCCTGATTCCCATGTTAGAGACACCTAAGGAAACCTATGATCCTTTACCGGAAGCCTTTACGTTTGAGCCTGTCTTTGTTAGACAGCATCCTAAACGTGCAAATATAGGAATCGCCCAGACTCCTCAGGGTTTTAAGTTTCCGGAAATCCTGTATGCCCATGAAAAAGCCGCCGTTCTTACGGACGAAGATTTTACCGACGACGCTGAAATTTGGGGCAGATTCTGCGGAACTGTCGTGGCAATTCCGGGAAGTATCGAAAACCGAAAAATTACTTTTGCGGAAGACATATACAGTAATTTAAAATCATAATTTCATATTGCTTAACATTTCACCCTATATTTCCCTGCCCGCAAATTGGCTGTTGTAAAGTTCCGCATAGAAGCCCTGTTGTTCAAGAAGCTCCCGGTGTTTTCCCTGTTCAACAATCTCACCGTCCTTTAAAACAAGAATAAGGTCCGCGTTGCGGATAGTTGAAAGCCTGTGGGCGATAATAAAACCGGTTCGATCTTTCATCAATACATCCATAGCCTTCTGGATGAGCCGTTCGGTGCGGGTGTCAACGCTGCTTGTCGCCTCGTCAAGAATGAGCATCCCGGGATTCGCAAGAATCACACGCGCAATGGTGAGAAGCTGTTTTTGTCCGGCGGAAATATTGTCGCTTTCCTCATTGAGAACCATGCCGTAGCCGCCGGGGAGTGTCCGTACAAAGTGATCTACCTGCGCGGCTTTGGCGGCTTCTTCAACTTCGGTATCAAGAGCCTGCGTACGGCTGTAGCGAATGTTATCCGCAATTGTTCCCGAAAAAAGCCATGTATCCTGCAGCACCATACCGAAAAGCGAACGCAAATCCTGCCGTTTAAAAGCGCGTATATCCTCTCCGCCGATGGAAATAGAACCGCCTGTTACATCGTAAAAACGCATTAGGAGTTTCACAATCGTCGTCTTGCCGGCGCCTGTGGGTCCCACTATCGCAATTTTCTGACCGGGCTCAATACAGGCGCTAAAATCTCCGATGACAGGCTTTGCGGGATCATAGCCGAAACGGACATGATCAAAAACTATCGGGCTCCGCGGAGAAGGCGGCGGCAAAGCGGCAACCGGATCGGGGATTTCTTCGGTTTCCGCGAGAAATTCAAAAACCCTCTCTGCCGCAGCGGCGGTCTGCTGGAGTATGTTTGAAATATTGGCGATGTTGGTCAGGGGGTGGTTGAATGAGCGAATGTATTGCAAAAAGGCCTGAATGCCTCCAATCGTTATCATTCCACGCAGGACAAAAAAACCTCCGGCGGCGCAAACCACGACGTAGGTAATATTTCCCACAAAAGCGGTAATCGGCATCATGAGACCGGAGAGGAAATTAGCTTTCCACGCGGATTTGTAAAGTTCCCGGTTCAGGGAATCAAATGTCTTTACCGAATCAGCCTCGCCGCAAAAGGCTTTGACTACTATATGGCTTGAAAACATTTCCTCAATGTGGCCGTTCACATTCCCCAGGCACTTCTGCTGGGCCTTAAAAAACTTTTGAGATTGTTTGACAATAAGACTGATAAAAATAATTGAAAGGGAAAGAAAACAAATTGCGATAAGGGTGAGAATCCAGTTTACCGAAAACATAATGCACAGGATTCCAACCACGGAACTGACAGACGTGATGATCTGGGTAAGACTCATGGTGAGGGTTTGGTTTACCGTGTCCACGTCGTTGGTAAGTCTGGAAAGCACTTCCCCGTGGGTAACGGTGTCAAAATAACTAAAGGGCAACAGGTGGAGCTTCTTATTGATCTCGTCCCTTAAAGTATATGTCACCTTAACGCTCACCCTTGTCATTAAAAAACCCTGTAGCCACGAACAAAGAGCGCTTACAAGATAGAGGCTTAAAAGCATAATAAGTATAGAGGCAATCCTGCCGAAGTTGACAGCGCCTATTCCGGATACCTGCTGGGAAATTCCCGTTACCAGTTCGTCCGTAACCTTTCCCATGATCCATGGACCGACAATCGTAAAAACTGTGGAAGCTAAAGCCAAAATCCAAACGATGACGATTATCAAACTGAATGGTTTAAGGTAGGAGGCAAGCTGCCTCATAGTGCCCTTAAAGTCCTTCGCTTTAGAGCCCATAGCGGCGAACATTCCTCCGGGCCCGCCTCTTCCCATTCCCGGACCGCGAATCCCTGTAACCTTGCTGGGCGAACTTTTGCTGTCGCTCATGATACGGCTTCCTGTGAAAATTGGGATTCGGCAATTTCCCGGTATTCGGCGCAGGTTTCCATCAGTTCGCTGTGCTTACCCATACCGGCAATTACGCCTTTTTCCAGCACGATGATCTTGTCGGCTTGCATAATGGTTCCCACCCTTTGGGCGACAATGATCTTTGTGACGGTTTTTCTCTTTTCCTCCAGCGCCTGCCGCAGCCGGGCATCGGTGGCAAAGTCCAGAGCGGAAAAACTGTCGTCAAAAATGAGAATCTCAGGGTCACGAACTAAAGCCCTTGCGATAGAAAGCCGCTGTTTCTGTCCGCCTGAAACATTTGCCCCTCCCTGCGCAATTACAGATTCAAAACCTTCCGGCCTTGCCTCAATAAAATCCATAATCTGCGCTATCTCCGCTCCATCGTGAATCTCAGAATCAGACGCGTCAGTTTTCCCGTAACGCAGGTTGAAGGACACAGTCCCTGAAAGAAGTATACTCTTTTGCGGTACATAACCGATTCCGCCCCGAAGTTCTTTTTGAGTTAGCTCCCTTACGTCCGTGCCGTTAACTGATATGCTTCCGCCAGTAACATCGTAAAAGCGCAGGATAAGGTTTACTATTGTTGACTTTCCCGAGCCTGTAGCACCGATAATTGCTGTGGTCTGTCCGCTCTCGGCGGTAAAACTTATATCCTTCAAGGCGTCTTCTGTCGCTCCTTCATAACGGAACGAAACGTTTTTAAACTCCACCTTTCCGCCGCTGCCTGAAACCGCGCTCTTTTTAGCGGCTAACGGAGTTTCAGGATCACGGATAGAAACTTCAGTTCCCAGCACTTTGGCAATCCTGTCGGCGGAAACCGCTGTTCGGGGAAGCATGACAAACATCATTGAAAAAAAGAGGAACGAGAAGATTATCTGCATGGTGTACTGAATAAAAGCCATCATATCGCCCACGCCCATAACCGACGCGGCTATCCTGTGAGCGCCCGTCCAGATAATCAGAATGATGGCGGAGTTCATTATAAATTGCATAAGCGGCATCTGAAGGATCATGATCTGATTTACAAAAAGAGAGGTCTTTGTAAGCTCCCTGTTAACGCCGTCAAATCTTTTCTTTTCGTGATCCTGCGCTCCGAAAGCCCGTATCACCATGAGGCCGTTCAATGTCTCCCTTGCGATTCTGTTCATGCGATCCACCAGATTTTGAATCAATTTGAATTTGGGCATAACAAGGGAAACGAGCGCTATCACCAGACAGATAAGGACGACCACCGCAAGGACTATGATCCAGCTCATGCCGGGGGCATGGCGCACCGCCATGATAATACCGCCGATTCCCATGACAGGAGCGTAACAGATCATGCGGATTCCCATTATGAAAATCCCCTGCACCTGATTGATGTCATTGGTACAGCGTGTGATGAGTGAAGCCGTGGAAAAGGTATCGAATTCACGGCTGGAGAAACTTTCCACTTTTTGAAAAACAGCGAAGCGGAGATCACGAGCGATCCCCGCGGCAATTCTCGTTGAAAGAAAGCTCACGCTCACCGCCGCCGCGCCGCCTGCCAGTGTAATTACCAGCATTTGCAGACCAAGGCTGAGAATGTTGTCCGCCTCGCCTTTCTCCGGCACATTTTGTGCCGCACCTTGTGCCGCGCCCTGCGCGAGGATACTGTTAACAAGCCGGGACATTAGATTGGGCAGGCTGAGATCGCAAAATACCTGTAAAAAAAGTATCAGCACTGCGAGAATAAAAAGGAGTGTAAAGGGTTTTAGATATTTAATTAATATACGCAATATGTCTCGCTTCCGGGCTAATGATATATTACAGAACTTCAGCCTGAATTTTTATTTTAGTTGGCATGAACAGTTGTCAATTCTTTACGAACCATATCAGCAATAATTTCTGAGGGTGTTTGTCGGGCAGCTATTGCTTTTGCATTTAGAATTTTAGCAGTATTTTCGTCAAGACCTACTACCTGAAAACCTTTGCGTGAAAAAAAACCTGTCCCATTTGGACCAAGCGTCGGTACAGTATCGGTTAAACGCTTATCAAGCGCCGCATATTCTTCTTCTGTCATATCACGCATTATTACTCAACTCCTATTTGTCCATTTGGGCTGCTATTTTATCACGTAAAGCCATCGCATGAAACACTTTGATCGTATCATCATCAATAATATTATAGAAGACCTCTATTGGATTAGCAGATGTATCAAATCCAATGATAGCATATATATCATCTTCTCCCCATAAAAGACCATCGTATATTTTCGTCTCAATTGCTCTTTCTATGTCGTCTTGGGTATATCCATGATCAAACGCCGATTTGACGAATAGTGTTTTGTCTGCCATTAATTTCCGTGCCGCTACAGCGGCTTGTGCTAACCATAATTAATAATGTTGGAAATGTCAAACGGTCATTCTCCTCTAATAATACTTTTTGAAATTACATTTCTATCAATATCCCCATCTCTATCTTACGGCGCGGGGGAAAGCCCTTGCGGTGATTCGTGTCGCAGCATTTATTTACGGTGGTAAGTTTTGTCGCTATTAAGGTCATCATTCAATATTAAGGGTTTCATTCTCTCTTACGCGCCAAATATCACCGCAATGACTTTCCCCCCGCGCCTGCAAGATATAGTTGATTAGTACGGGGAAGATTGAAAGCGAGTTCTTGTAATTTCCGCCATGTTTTGATAATATTATCTTTGTGAGCGAAAAATCCGCCATTGTAAAACAGCAAACTCCAACGCAAAAAATGCTGAAAGCATTTTTTGCGCGTGATCTAGCGGTCAGCGATCAGTATACACATCTTCTAAGTAACCATGTCAATTATCCAATAGTTTATTTTCTCTCAATTCTTATAACTCTTTTTTTATTCGCATGCTTTTATTCTCATTTTTTTGGCAATAAGCCGCTCCGTGGAAAAGAGCAGCTTTTGTATATCCGCCCTTGAGGGTGGTTAATCAACCATGATTAACCTTTCTTAAAGGCGGTTAGTTGTGGACAACAAGGAGTTCTTTATGAAGAACTTGAAAATCTTATCGGCAATTCTGGCAACAGTGCTCATTCTCACACTTACATTGGTCTCTTGCGGCGGCGGCGGTGGTGGCGGTAGCGGAAACTACGGCAAAGACGATGGCAAAGACAGCGGCACAACCGGAGGCGGTGGTGGCACAATGACATGGACAGCCGTACCGAACAGCCCTTTCGATAAAACCGACTGGATCAAGGGAATCGCATATGGAGCCGGCAAGTTTGTCGCCGTGGGCGACATAATAGCGTATTCATCTGACGGTATAACCTGGACAAAGGTAACGGGCTTCAAATTCGGCGATTACGGGGAATCTATTCAAGCAATTGTCTGGGGCAAAGACAAGTTTGTCGCCGTTGGCGGCCATGGCAATAGGGCTTATTCAGCGGACGGCGTAAACTGGACAAGAGTAAATGACAGTATTGTTAAATCAAACTACGGCTTCGAAGCACTCGCCTATGGCAACAACATGTTTATCACCGGAGGGTCTCTTGCCGGTCCCGGAACCGGCATTATGGCGTATTCGCCAGACGGTGTAAACTGGACAGAAGTTGATAGCGAAGAAGTCATCCTCGAAGCAATCTGCTATGGCAAGGACAAATTTGTCGCCGGATTGTATATCCCCGATTACGGAAGCGCATCGGCGTATACGTTTGATGGCCTAGACTGGGAACTCATAACAAACATCAACGCATTCGATGAATACTACGATATCAACGATATCGTTTATGGAGGAGGCAAGTTTGTCGCCGTGGGCGCTGTCTCCAGAGCGGCGTATTCGTCTGACGGCATAAACTGGACAGACGTAAAGGACACCAAATTCACCGAGAAAGGCAGCCCCCATACCATCCTCGCAGTCGCCTATGGCAACAACAGGTTTGTCGCCGGGGGTCATGGTGGCAAAATGGCGTATTCGTCTGACGGCGTAACATGGACAGCCGTAGGAAACACCACATTCAACACAACAGAATACGTCTACTCAATCGCCTTTGGTAACGGCACGTTTGTCGCCGCAAGCAAATACACAATGGCGTATTCAAAATAAGTAAACGCAAGCGTACCTGTTACCGGAATTTTATAGCGCCGTTGTTAAATCAGCGGCGCTGTATCCGGCGTTAAATGATCACATTAAGTGATTAAAAATTTTATTTTAAGGAGAAAATCATAGCAACAAAAAAAACAGCTAATAAAAAGACAACAAAGGCGAAACCAAAAAAGAACAGTTACGTGACATAAAAGGCTACGTAAAAGGCACAAAAGAAGGCATAGCCGTCGTCGAAAACATCAAACCCAAAATGGAAGGCGGCGTACACAAAGTCATAGACGAACAGTTTAAAGATACAGAGCGTTTCAAAGAAACCGCAGAAGGCGATTTTAACGAATAACCGCACACTTTTACCAATAATTCGCCAATATTTCTTAAAATTCACATAAAAAACCGAATCAATCTGTAAAAGTTACAGATCAATGTGTAAAAGTTACAGATTGATGTGTAAAGTTTACAGATCAATCTGTAAAAATTACAGATCGATTCGTAAAGTTTACAGAAGGATGTGTAAAAATTACAGATCAATTCGTAAAGTTTACAGATCAATCTGTAAAAATTACAGATCAATTCGTAAAGTTTACAGAACGATGTGTAAAAATTACAGATCAATTCGTAAAGTTTACAGATCAATCTGTAAAAATTACAGAATGATTCGTAAAGTTTACAGAACGATGTGTAAAAATTACAGATTGATTCGCTCGGAGGCCGAATCGTTTCTGCTTAAAATTAATGACGTTTTTTTACAGTTGAAAAAAAAACCAATATATAGTATATTAATACAATCGCTCGTTGAGCGGAAACGTTATTCGGAAACTTCAATTTCCGGATAACCGCGCTAAAACAACAGTTTTTTGAGGTTTTAACCCGAAAAATTACAAGCCTTGTGAGACAATCAAATAAATTGCCGAACAAGACAAGAGGACACAAACATGACTGATAAAAATCGCAGCCGGTTAATTGTACCTTCTTCCGCATTCATTTCCAAACTAAACTTCTTATCCTTATTATTGTTAATTACTCTTTTACTCCCGTCTTGCGGCGGCGGCGGCGGCGGTAAAAGTATAAACAGCGCCGAGGATTTAAAAACATATCTTGACAAACAACCTGACAGCAGTCCCGATAAGCCAATAAGTGTTAGTGTGAACGTTGATGAGACTACACTCCTTGAAATAGCGGAAATTATAAACTCAGCGGGAAAATATGTAAGCCTTAACATTTCAGGCAAAACCTTAACAACAATTCCGGATAAAGCTTTCGTTAATAAAGAAAAAGGAAAAGAAAACGAAATGCTTGTCGGGATAACATTATCAAAACACGTTACCGGCATCGGAGGCGGCGCTTTTAACGGCTGTACAGGTCTTACCGGCATAACCATACCGAACAGCGTAACCGATATTGGGTCGGGCGCTTTCGCGAATTGCGCCAACCTTACCGGTGTAACACTGGGACACGGCGTTACGAGCATTGAGAGTGAAACTTTTTCCGGTTGTACCGGTCTTACCGCCATAACCATACCGAACAACGTTACCGGTATCGGGGATAGCGCTTTTAAAGGTTGTACCGGCCTTACCAGCGTAACCATAGGAAACGGCGTTACAAGTATCGGGGATAATGCTTTTAAAGGTTGTACCGGCCTTACAAGTGTAACCATAGGAAACGGCGTTACCGAAATCGGGCGATTTGCTTTTCAGGATTGCACAAGCCTTGCCGCAATAAAATTACCGCACAATGTTACGAGCATTGGGGACGGCGCTTTCAGAGGTTGTACCAGCCTTGCCAGTATAAACATACCCGACAATGTTACGAGCATTGGGGACGGCGCTTTCAGAGGTTGTACCAGCCTTGCCGGTATAAACATACCCGACAGTGTTACCAGTATTGGGGATGGCGCTTTCAGAGACAATACCGGCCTTACAAGCATAACAATATCAAACGGCGTTACCAGCATTAAGTCCGGCGCTTTTGCCGATTGCACAAACCTTACAAGCATAACAATACCGGACAGCGTTACCAGTATTGGGAGCAGCGCTTTCAGCGGCTGCACCAGACTTACCAGCGTAACAATACCGAACGGCGTTACCAGCATTGGGAAGAACGCTTTTAGAAATTGCTCAAGTCTTAACAGCATATCAATACCAAACAGCGTTACCAGCATTGGGGGCGGCGCTTTTTACCGCTGCGTCAGCCTTACCAGCGTAAAAATACCGAACAATGTTAAAACTATTGTAGGGTACTCGTTTATTCAAGATACAGAGGGAACTTTTTATGAATGTACAAGTCTTTCCAATTTAACCCTGGGGAACAACCTTACCAGCATTGGGCAAAACGCTTTTTACTATTGCTCAAGCCTTACCAGCATAATCATACCCGAATTCGTTACCAGCATTGAGGATGACGCTTTTAGGGGCTGCAGAAACCTTACCAGCGTATACTTTCAAAGTACTATTGTTCCGGGCAAATTAGGCCAAGCGTTCGATGGCAACTTACGCAACCAGTATCTTCTCGGAGGCAAAGGGACATATAAAAGAGAAATGGGCAGTAGTTATAGATGGACGAAACGTTAAATCAACAAAATTAAAAGTGTTATTTTGTTGTTAGATATATCAGTATGTTAAAAGCTTCTTATTAAAATCTCAATCAATCTTTCCTCGTCAGAAAACGCTCCGAGGGAGCGGAGCTTTGAAAGACTTTGCAGAAAACCGTAACGGGCTTTGATAAGGTTGTTGCGGCTGTTGATGAGCATGTTCGAAGCTTCGTTAAGATCGGAAATGGAACTCTGCGAAAGACGGTAACGTTCCATGACATACTCAAAATGTCTTTCGGAATACGCAAGTGAAAGGCCGGTGTTTATAACCGAGGCGGCGTAGGTAAATACATTTAAAAGAGCGCTTTGCAGTTCGGTTTGCAGATTGACTTCAGTACTCACGTAATCCAAAGCCGCCGAATCACGGGCGATCTTGCTTTTTTCAACATTGTTCGCTATTACCCAATAATCAAGGGGAATGCTTAAATTGAGCGATAACTTTCCCCCCGCCATTTCCGCTCCGTTGTTAGGTGAATAATTAAGCCCCGTCGAAAACGAAGCGCTTAAACTCGGAGAATAACCTCTCTTGGTCATGGTAAGGTTGTTTTCCGCCTTTTGTCCGGCAAGTTCGGCTTTCGCAAGCGAAGGGTTTGCGGAAACTATTGATTTCCATAATTCTGCGTACAGTAAATCTGCTTCCTTATCGGAAATGTTTCCCAGACGTGAAATAAGTTCCTCGTATCCTGAAAAATCTATTTGCCGCAATTCGGGAAGATCGCTTAACCCGATAAGCGTCTTGAGTTTCATCACGTTTAAGGTAAGGTTTCGCCTTGCCTGATTGCGGGAATTTTCCCGTGTTTCTTTATCCGCCAATGCCTTGAGATAATCCCCCTGATTGATCATTCCGGTTGACTGCCGTACCTCCGCAATGGCAAGGCTTACAAGCGCCGTTTCCAGCGAAGACTCCTCCGCTTCCAGTACGGACATAGCCTCAAGGACTGCGTAATAAGCGTTATCCGCCGAATCAAGCACATTGAAATATTCGGCGAGAGCGTCTTTTCTTGCGCTTTCGGAAGCGATTTCATTTATCGCTTTTTGAATAAGCGTCTTGCCTCCTTCAAAAATTTTCTGAGACACACTGACACTTGTGCCTGAACTGAACGTATCAAAAGGATTTCCGACAGGCGCGGCATTCTGAGCGTTCCACAGACTCATCGAAGCCGTCGCTCCCAGAGACAATGAAGGCAGCGTTGAAAGAAACCTCGCCCGCTCGTCGAGTAACGTACCTGTAACCGCCAAATTATATTTAGCCAAACTCCGTGAATTCGCAAGCGCAAGCATCCGCACTTGTTCAAGGCTGACTGATTGAGCTAAAGCTGAGGACGCATAAAGTAAAATTAATCCGCATATTAGCAAATTTTTTTTCATACAATTAACTCCTTGTTAGGAAGGGAATGGGGGTCGTTGTTAGAAAGCTGAACGTAATAATTACACGCTTAGATTACGAACAATGATCCCTACTCCCTACTCCCCACTCCCCATTACTCATATCTCAAAGCGTCAATCGGATAGAGCTTCGCAGCTTTTAACGCCGGGTAGTATCCGAAAATCACTCCCACCAGCGCAGCGAAGACAGCCGAAATCGCCACAATCAGCGGGTTGATCGCCGTGGGGATTCCCATCGCAGTCAGTATGCGGCAGGCAAGAAAAGCCATGCCTATACCAAGCAAGCCTCCCATGAGGCTTAAGATCACCGATTCTGTCAGAAACTGAAAAAGTATGTCCCGCTTGCGTCCGCCTATCGCCATTCTTATACCAATCTCCCGTGTGCGCTCGGTAACTGAAACCAGCATAATGTTCATGATGCCTATGCCGCCTACCAGCAGCGACACGCCGGCAATAGCCGCAAGCAGCGTTGTCAATGTTTTTGACGTTGCGGACGCCATGTCGATCATGTCCGCCTGATTCATAATGTCAAAATCGGCGTTTGCTTCATTGGCAATTCTTCTGGATTCGCAGAGTATCGACTTTACCTCTTTCTGAGCGGCGTCCATGTACTCTTTGCTTATAACGCTTATCACAATCATGTTAATATTCTGGGTGTTGTTCAGTTTCGTCATTGCGGTATCCAGCGGAACCATGATAACATCGTCCTGATCATTGCCGCCTAGACCCGCTCCCTTGCTTTCCAAAAGCCCGATAACTGTTAAATAATTTGTTCCGATTCGTATTTTCTGCGACACGGCGCTTTCAGCGTCGCCGAACAGATTCTTTGCCGTAGTGCGTCCCAGAACCGCCGTCATACTGCGGTTTCTCAAATCTTCATCGTCAAAAAAAAGCCCGGCATTGACATTGTAGTTCCGCGCAACCATGAAATCAGGCTCAACGCCCATAACTGAAACCTGGGCGTTTCCGGCGCTGCCGATAACATTGGCGTTTGAGTTGACAACGCCGGAAATTGCAACGGCAAAATTCGATTCGTTTCTGAGACTTTGAATGTCCTTTTTGGTAAATGAGTTGAACCGCATCTGTATATTCTGCCCACTGCGGTTTATCTGCCGTCTCGGCATTATTTGCAGGAGATTTGTTCCCATAGAGGTAATCCTTGATTCAATCGCCCGCTGCGAACCTTCGCCTATTGCAACCATAATTATCACAGAACCGACGCCGATAATGACACCTAACGATGTCAAGAGGCTTCTCATTCGGTTGCGGAAAATTGATCGCAAACAGGTTTGTAATAATTGCGCGATATTCATGATGCCTCCGTCAAGGTTTGCTCTGTTGAAGCTCGCTTCGCCGAAGTCAGCTTCGTTGGAAAAACATAATCTTTTTTCTCTTTCGATCTCACTTGTTTTCCTATTTATATAAAAAGAACAATTTAAGGCCCTAAAACGGTGAAAACAAAGTGATTTCTTTCTGAATTTTAACTGAATTCTTTATGCTGAAACGGCAATCCACTTTTGTAACATGAGCCTTTTCCAAAAACTGAAGTTTTGGAAAATCCTCACATCTCAATAAATTCAGATAAAAACTTATTGACTTTGAAAAACCGGAAAAATATAATGAATATAACGGATATTAATATGAAAAAGCTGTTTTTTACCTTAACTATTATTTCTTTGTTAACGCTTTCCTGCGTAGATAAAAAGCCGGTACTTATACACAATCACTCCGCTACTCAAACCATAAATTTTTCTTTTTTTTCGGGAAGTTATACTAAAGACTACAGTGTTATTCCGTTGGGACAGCATGTTGTAAATATACCCGATAGTTACAATCATAAAATGATAAGTTATCAATCGTCTCCGGTTATAGGCTGCGTTGATCTTGTTCAGGAAGGAGATGTTTATTATTTTTATGAAATAACGCCTTTTCCCGCTTCTATATATAACACCTTGGGAAAAGTTGTTGTATTATCCGGCAATGGAGCTATCAGCATTGACCCTTTAACAATAAATCCCGGAGATGAAATAGAAACAGAAACTATAAAGAGCAGAACTCCCGAATTTAGCGCGCAAACAACAGACGGTCATTTGGTACAAGTTGATATTAATTTTGACGGAATTGTATATAAAATCAGCTTACGTTAAATTTTTGTTTACAGCGTAAACAACATGAAGGAATTTGCCATATACACCTTAAAATTATTTCGGAGTTTGTTCCGTCAGAAGAACATGATCTTTTTTCCATTGTTTAAGATCGTCTAAAGCGTTACGCCTGTCTGTTACCGTTTTGTCAGCGACAAGTTCGCCGTCACGCAGAGTTATGATTCGCCGTGTGTAAGCGGCAAGTTCCGGCTCGTGCGTTACCATAATGATTGTTTTCCCCTGCCGGTTTAGTTCCTGAAAAAGCCCCATGATTTCAAGCGTCATTCCGGTATCAAGATTGCCTGTCGGCTCATCGGCGAGAATAAACGAGGGATCGTTTACCATTGCGCGCGCAATGGCGACCCTTTGCTGCTGCCCTCCTGAAAGCTGGGAAGGAAAATGATCCATACGTCTTTCCAGTCCCACTTCATGTAACGCTATCATTGCCCGTTCCTTGCGTACTTGGGCATTCATTTTTTTTTCGTTTTTCTCACGGCGGCGGTAAAAAAGAGGAAGTTCCACATTTTCAAGCGCTGTTGTCCTTGCTAATAAATTAAAAGATTGAAACACAAAACCGATTTTACGATTTCTTATGTACGCAAAAGTATCTGAATTGGATTTAGAGGCTTCAATGCCGTCAAGGGTATAAGTTCCGGCGCTTGGTTTGTCAAGGCAGCCGAGAATATTCATCAGTGTTGATTTGCCTGAACCGGAAGGTCCCATAACAGAAATAAACTCGCCGGCTTCGGCGGAAAAATTTACTCCTCGCAAGGCTCGTACTACTACGGCGTCAGCGCTGTCTTTTAACGAGCCCTGCTTGCCTTCCATACGGTACTCCCGTTTAATTCCGCGCATTTCAATAACCGCCATTATACTTTCTCCTTAAGGATCACTTGTCTTCCTTCAAAATTATCCGCAGCGCGAATCTCGGTAAAGGAGCCCGATGAAATACCGATCCGTACCTGCATCACATCAAGTTTGCCATCATCGTTGATATACCATAAATTACGCATAACAACCGCTGAAGCGGCGCTCCTGCCCTGCCCCTGTCCTTGCCTTCCGCCCGGATTAAGTTGCCTGCCGCCCATCATGCCGGGACTACTGCCCATCATCAAATCTGTCAATCCTGTTCCTGTATTCGCAGTTTGGCTCACGGTTTGCGCCTTTATCTGTTCTCTGGCACTTAATGCGGCCTGCCGCTGTTCGTCGTTCATGTTTTCAAGACTGGCGTTAAATACCATATCCGCAATCACTTCGGCGCTTAGACTACTTGGCTGATAACGCAAGGCGGCATTGGGAACCATAAGCACGTCCTCGCTGTTCTCCACGATGAAGTCAACAGCGCAGGTCATTCCCGCAAGCAGGGAGCCCCGGACATTTTCTACCTTGACAATAACCGTGTAGGAAACCACGTTATTCGACACTACAGGAACCATGCGTATAGTTTCTACAACTCCGTTGAAAATCCGCCCCGGAAGGCTTTCCAGAGTAAAGCGCACGGCCTGACCCTTTTGTACGGCTGTTATGTCCATCTCTCCTACCATCGCTTCGATTTGCATCTCTCTGAGATTCTCCGCGAGGGTAAAAATGTGCGATGAATTATTGCTGGAACTGTCCACTACCGTGTCGCCGATATTGATCCTACGGTCAAGCACAATTCCGTTAATGGGAGACTTGATGTAGGCAAACTGGTTTATCTCGGTATCAATACTTTTTAAGTTTGCCTGAGCGACTGCAAGATCAGCCGCCTGATTATCCAGTGCAGTCTTGCCTGTTTTAAGCTCATACTCGGAAATTAGGTTCTTCTTCGCCAGAGCTTCCTGACTTTGGTAATTGAGAAGCTGTAATTCGTAGTTCGCTCTCGCCTTGACGACAGCCGCATACTGCTGTTCACGTTTCAGTTTAAGCATATCCGTATTCAGTTCCGCAAGAATGTCTCCCTTGCGAACCGTATCATTGTAATCAACATAAATTTTTTCTACTTTGCCGCTCATCTGGGGCAGCACTTTAACCGTCGAAACAGGATTGATTGTGCCCGAAGCTGAAATAGTGCGCTCCAGCGTACCTCGCTTTACATTGATAAACTCGTAAGAAGCTATCGCCGGTTTTTTACCCGAACAGGCGGCGGCCACAATGACTGTTAAAATAATTATTAACACTGTATTATGATTTTTTTTCATTCTCTTTTACCTCTGACTTGTAAGGAAACCGCTGTCGGGCTTTTTTCCGTAATCAGCGGTTTCACCTAATGAAACTAATGTCTCCTTGGACCGAAACCGGGACCCATACCTTTGCCGTTTCGTCCCGGCATCATGTTGAAAGGAGCCGGAGAACCTACTTCGTAATTTTTCCCGTTTAAGGTAAGTGTTACGGGGTAGAATAACCTGTCCTTCTGCCCTTCGACTGTCGGGACGGAGGCATAACCGTCAATTGAAACTTGAGCGCCTTCTTTAAGGCCGTCAATAAAGCCGACAAAACGTTCAAGCCCTCTGACGTAATAGGTAATATTTCCGCTGACAACGGCAATCCTTCCGGCGCTTAACCCAAGCGCTCCCTTTATAGTAGTGGTTGCGGGGGGAGTTGGCTGGGCAAAAACACTTCCGCATATAATAGCGGCTAACAAACACAAAAGCACTATTTTCTTCATAGTACCCTCCTCTGGATTCATTTTCTGAGCCAACGGCTCTTCTTATTGATATAATTAGAACAATTTTTTATATAAGAATGGTGAAAACGAAGTGATTTCTTTCTGAATTTTAACTGAATTTTAATGCACTAAAAGGCGTGAAAACACGGAAAGAACTTCGAGAGTTAATTATTGATTAATTCAAAAAATAAGAAATCTTTACAAAATTATCAATTATGATATAATAAAGAAACACAGATTTAACTATGTTTTAGTAAGGAGCGGGAACTATGGAAGACACGCTGAAATGCAAAAATTGCGATAAGCCATTAAAACCTCATTGGGCATTTTGTCCATACTGCCGGGAGCCGGTGCATGTGGAGCCGAAAAAATGCCCGAAATGCAATGAAGAACTGGAAGAGGGAATGGTAATATGTCCCGTCTGCGGGGAAGCTGTTGACGAAACGGCTTCCAGGAAACCGGCCGCAAAAAAAAAACAGGTAGCTAAAAAACCTGCGGCAACTCCTGTCGAAATAAGCGATGTCCCATTCCGTAATCTGTTTGACGCTTACAGTCAGGGGAAACTTCCGTTTGCCCAGGGGTATATTGTTTCTTCATTTTTCAGTGAAACATCTTACTATTCAATTTACGAAGTTGTATCCTATGCCGGCATAAAGGAAATATCTTTAACTGAAACAGGCCTGCAATTTATAACAGGCGGAAAGAAATTGTTTATTCTGGTTGAACCCGACACATATCAATTAAAGTTTCAGGAACCTGTTTCAAGAACGGAAGGCGAAAGAATCCCAAAACGTTTCAGTGAATTGGAAATTGTTACCGCAAAAAATCAAACAAAGATAATGATAGCGAAAGAACCCAACGAAAGTTTTGGTTCTTTTACAGTCCTTAAACCCACAGGAATTAACTTTGCGGTAGTGTTTTATCAAACGCCTGATATGTACAAATCGCTTGCCAGATTTTTTGTGGAAACTTTTAACAGACAGCGAAGAGTTCCCGAACATGACGCAAAAGTAGCGGCGCTTAAAATTACGGAAACTCTTATGAAATACATGAATTTTAAAGGCGAGTACGCGTAACCGGAACCTATCCCGGCAATCCAAGCTCAAACCAGAACGTACTGCCCTTGCCGGTTTCAGAGACAACGCCGTATTTGCCGCCGTGTATGTCGATAATTTTCTTCACGATTGAAAGCCCCAACCCTGAGCCGGTAACGGCTCGTTTGTGCGCTTTCCCGCTCTTGTAATACCTGTCCCAAATAAACGGCAGGTCAGCCTCGGCAATTCCTTCGCCGTAATCAATAACGCTTATTCGCACACGATTATCGGCAACCGTCTGCTCTATCAATACTTTCCTGCTGTCGCCTGAATAATTTACGGCGTTAATTAGCAGATTATAAAACGCCCTGTCAATTTTCGTTTTGTCAGCGTCTACGAATACATCGCCGTTATGGGAAAATTTAATTTCAAACCCTTCTTTCTTTAATAGTTTTTCCGTTATTTTCGCCGTTTCCGAAATACTTTGAGTTAGATTGTAGCGTACGGCGTTGAGCTTCTCCATTTCGTTTTCTAGTTTTGATATATCCAGTATATCGTTGACAAGAGTGGTCAGCCTCTGAGTCTCGTCCATTATCGTCTGCGTCTGCTCGGGCGTGATTTCTGCGGGAAAATCACGCATCATTTCAGCGTAGCTGTAAATCAAGGCAAGCGGCGTGCGTAAATCGTGCGACACGTTGGCAAGCAGTTCACGCCGCAGGCTTTCAACACGGCTTAGTTCGACAGCCGCCGTGTTCATTGTGTCGGATAAAGCGACAATTTCGTAGAACCCTTTGCCTGTGAAACGTGTATCGTAGTTTCCATTGGCAAGCGTCATTGCGCTTTGACTGATTTCCTCGATGGGTTTGGAAACCCTTTTCGCTATAATAAACGCCAAAAATACCGAAAGAAAAATAATAACGCAGGATATGCAGTACAACTGATAGCGCAGTGTCGTTACAGTCGCGTTTACAGGCGAAATAACAGCCCGGATAATGACGGCGAACTGTTCGCCCTGCTTGTTATTCGCCATTTTTACATATATCAGGGATTGAAGCGGCAGCCTGACTCTGACCATCATTCTGCTGTTTTCTGTTCTGTCAGTTTCATCGTTAATCCTCGGACGGTCTTCCGATGAAAAGTTCTGAAACCATGCGGAAGCTCTGGCGGACTCTGTATTAATTCTGGGACGGTTTTCAGCGGAAGGCGTCAGGTACTCGTAAATCTCGCCGCCGTTGTCCTGCGCTCTTGTTATTAACGCAACGTTTTCTTCGATTCTGCGTCTGTTATCAGGCGGTATTCTTTGCAGAAGACTCCTTCCGTTCAAGCCGGTAATACTGACTGTTATATTGTTGTTATCTGAAATACCCGTTATTATTTCGTTAATATTTTGGCTGTCAATGTTATTAATAATTTCAACTGCGTTACGTTTTATTTCCATAACTTTTATTTTTTTATAAAACGTGTCAAGAAAAACAATTTGAAACAGCCACAAAACAATAAGCAGCAGGGCGCAAAACCCAAGCAGAAAGGCGAATATCTTCCATTTTAAACGTAATTTATTTAAGTTCACGGTTTATCCCTCGAACCTGTAACCATGACCCCGCAGGGTTGTGATTAATCCTGAGTACGGCCCCATCGCCTTGCGCAGAAGCTTCATGTGCGTGTCCAGCGTTCTTACATCGTCAATGTTTTTATAACCCCATACGTCAGTCAGAATTTTCTCACGGGGTATGGCGGCGTTTTTGTTCCGTATCAGGAAAAAAAGCAAATCGTATAACTTCGGAGCCAGTTCAACCTGTTTACCGTCAATTAACATTTTATAAGCCGTCATGTCAGCCGAGAATCCGTCTTTTGTGAATATCTCATGAGCGCCGCTGTCGGGGGCGGTCGCTCCTTTCCGTCTGAGTATGGCGGCAATTCTGAGCATTATTTCTTTTGATGAAAAGGGTTTTACAACATAATCGTCTACCCCGTACTCGAAGCCTAAAACCTTGTCGTATTCTTCGCCTCTTGCGGAGAGCATGATGATGGGTACGTCGGATGTTTTTCGTATTTCTTTGACTGCCGCGAACCCATCCAATTCGGGCATCATTATGTCCATGATGATAATGTCGAACTTTTCTTTTTTGCAGGCTTCCACCGCTTCGATGCCGTTACCGGCCTCCGCCGCTTCATGCCCGTCAAACTGCGCATAACGTTTTATTACAGAGCGCAGTCCGGGTTCATCATCGCATATCAGTATCTTTGCCATTATTTCTATAAATAGAATTACATAATATACGGTTTTCTTCAATATTTTCAGCATACATTTCTGAATTTATTTAGTTATGTATCGTTATTTGTACAAGTCTTTCCTCATGCTGACTGTCTTGCGGTTTTTATTGTAGAGTTCGTTATTTTTTATGAAGCCATTTTTTTCATAAAAAACAATTATACCTTCGTCATGTTCCAAATCGGCATCTACAGTGAGAAACCGGCATGCGCAATAGTCTGTATTACATGTCCATGCAAGGCGTTCCGCACTGTCAATCATAAATGTTCCTATACCTTTATATTTTTCTAAGAAGTTTTTATCGACAGCTAATTTTGCTACTTTCATAGCGGGTATGGTACGGAAAGGATAATTAAGATGATGAAGTTCCTTCTCGCTAAACGATAATTTTATTGCGTCCATAATAAGGGAGATATACGCAGCTATTTTCCCGGTAGCTCGTTCAGTAAGAAGCCATGTAAGAGCGATATGGTCATCCATTGAACGCAGAGCATCATTGACAAGATAATCGTTATATTCAGTAATAGAACAGTTGAATCCGCTGCAGGATTTCATTGGGATAAGGCGTTCTATCTTAAACTCATCAGAACGACCACTTTTGTCAAATTTATGACGCATGACTACTACTTGAAGAATTTGTCAATATGAGCGGCTTGCTTCTCATGTCGCTTATATACTGAAGCAGGTATGGGTTTGCGGATTTGCTCAATGACTTCACGAGCGATTTTTTTGTCTTTTATTTCAGTCGGTTGGACAGGCTTTACTTTAGTTCCCATTACGTTACCTCTTTTTTCAATAGACTTGTTCAACAACCCGGTTGGTTGTTTCACAAGTCCTGCATTTCATAGCATGAAATATACAATAAACATCATCATACTCATTATACATGATTTCCGGTAAATTGCCAGATTTGTCAATGCCAATTCGAATATATCTATTTTCTGTATTGCTTTCTCCTTCAATGGGGCCGTCATAAAAAGGATTCGTATATTAACGTATACGAGTTAAGAAACGAAGAAAAAAATTCCTTTACAGAATTGCTTAGGATAATTATAATAGAATTATCGAAGCTGCCTGAAAAAATTGACAGAACAGTATGGCCGTGGTTAAAATTTTTTAAGTGTACAGAGAAGGAGGAATTTGAAATGTTGGCGTTAAAATTTCCTGAGCTTAAAAAACCTGTTTCTTACGCTAAGAAGATGTCGTTATGGGAGGAATGGAAGTACATCCGTTTTCACAGGAATCTCCAAAAAGTTGATGAGCGGATGTTACATGAACAGATAAAGATAGACGGTCACGCTGAAGGCTTTACTGAAGGTATGGCTAAAGGTAAAGCTGAAAATAAACTTGAAGTGGCGAAAAAAGCGTTGGCGAAGGGTTTATCTGTTGAGATTATTCACGACATTACGGGTCTGGATGTTGAAACTATAAAGGGTTTATAGAGAGTAATTTCGCCTTTTACAAAACTAAAACATAAACAGAAATGTATGCTTTAAACAAACAATGGGGGGCCTGTCTGTGGTAAAAACACCGCACGGGGGCGGTATTTTTACCACAGACACCCCTCACCACCTTTTTTGAGCATACATTTCTGAATTTGTTCAGTTGTGTAACGTTAATGGTTAATGAATAGTTAAAGATGTTTTGGATTTTTTCCATAACGTTGCTTGTTTTTTGACATAATGCGCTTGTTTAACAACATACGGCGCATAAAAAACCGGAACCTCGTGTGGAAGTTCCGGTTATAGTAGTTTTTTCTACAAAGCAACTATTTTCTGTCTAAGCTCCATTCATAAAGTGTTATAGTAGCTTTTGTATCTGCCTTAACCGAAGAAGGGTCTGGTGGTGTAAGTGTTAACACAAAAGAATTTGCAGAACCTTTTTCATTAGGCGCATCAGCTATCATTTTGAATACTATCTTTCCTTTAGCAACCTTATCTTTCTTTAGTATAATATCATCGTATTGAGATAATGCATACCACCATTTACCTTGTCCTGTAGTATCACCCGTCAGGTCACGGTCACCCGATTGATCTACATATAACAATTGAAGAGTACCAGCTACATCGCTCGTGATATTATAGGTAAGAGTCACTGTATTGCCAATTGTATATTTTGGTTTCACATCATCTTTATTATCATCAAGAAGATAATTACCGTAAGGTCTATCTTCTTCAGCAACATCCTCTATATATGGTTTATTTGCCAGTAGTTCAAGTTTGCCAATTGGCTCTGCTGGCGGTTTATCACCGCCGCCGCCGCCACCGCCGCCGCCGCCACTGCTGCCGCCGCCGCCGCCGCCGTTATCACAACCAAGCATCGCGAATACGACGAATACTGCCACTAAAATGATCAGAATTCTTTTTAACATATCTCTCTCCTCAAATTGAAAATATTTACGGAATATTGTCCGCGGCAATTCGTTATTTATTTAATCGCGCAACGCGCGACTGTGCCAAAGGTGAGATTCCTCTCCGGAAAGAGGGCATGAGAAAAGGATTAATTTGACATTTTGAGGTGTTTACAGGCGAGAAATACTGAAATCGCGGTAATTTTACATATCGGAGCGCTTTATTACAGGGGGGGGGGGGGGTTATTATAGAATCAGGCTTATACCGGGAAGAGGGAAAAAATTTGCTGTTGGCAGACAGAAAACTCTTCATTAGTGAAATTCTACCACCGTTCAATGAATTGTCAACAAAAAAATTCACTTTTAGCGCGTTCTTTTTAATTTCATTTAATGCTATATTTACCCCATGAACAAACTGAGAATACTCATTCCCAAAGGAAGAATTTTCGACAATGTAGCCCGTCTGTTTTCGGAGGCCGGTTTCCCCATTTCCCTCGCGGACAGAACATACCGCCCGTCCCTCGGAGCGGACTGGCTTGACGCAAAGATAATGAAGCCTCAAAACGTGGGGGAGCTTCTTGAACTCGGCAGCCACGACGCCGGTTTTACCGGCATAGACTGGATAAAGGAAAGCGGAGCCGATATTGAGGAAATACTCGATCTTGGTTTTGACAAGGTTCGCATTATCGCCGCCGTTCCGCAGGATTACGATGAAACAAAACTGCGCTCAAAAAAGCTTGTAGTAGCGACCGAATATGTAAACCTTGCGGAGACGTGGCTCAAATCCTCCGGCTATGAGTACCGTATCCTGCGCACTTACGGAGCGACTGAAGTTTTCCCTCCGGACGACGCCGATATGATTATCGACAACACTTCTTCAGGCCAGACACTGCGTGACAACGGGCTTAAAATTATCGGAACGATACTTGAATCTTCCACACGTTTTACAGCGTCTCGTTCCGCCCTTGCCGATCCAGAAAAACGCCGCCGTATTGAAGAGCTTGCCATGCTTTTCCGTGCCGTTCTTGACGGACACGAGCGAGTAATGCTTGAAATGAACATTCCCAAAGAACAGTTTGAATCGCTTGCGAATCTTCCGGCGATGCGCAGTCCTACAGTCGCCGCTCTTTACGGTGACGCAGGCTACGCCGTAAAAATCGCCGTCAAAAAACACGAAGTTCCCGATATTATTCCAAAGCTAAAAAACCTCGGCGCTTTGGACATTGTCGAATACGATTTACGGAAAGTGGTGTTGTGAGCTTTACGGAGGAAAGATGAACAGAACGGCTGAGATAGAAAGAAAGACCAAAGAAACCGAAATATTTGTCAAACTGAACATTGACGGAAAAGGGAACGTAAATCTTGTTTACCCAATCGGGTTTATGTCCCACATGCTGAATACATTCGCGCGTCACGGGCTTTTTGATATTGAAATACGGGCAAAAGGCGACCTTGAGGTTGATCAGCACCACCTTGTTGAAGATACGGGCATTACGCTGGGGCAGTGCTTCGCAAAAGCGTTAGGTGATAAAAGAGGCATAAGGCGGAACGGGAGCTGTCTTTTCCCGATGGACGAGTGTCTCGCCCGCGCCGCTGTTGATATTTCGGGCAGGCCGTTCCTGTTCTTTGACGGACAACTTACTCAGGCTCCGCTCATTTCCGAGAACGGGAAAGAACCTGCCTATCAGTTTCAAACTGATGTAATCGAAGATTTCTGGCAGGGTTTTGTAACAGCGGCGGGCTGCAATCTGCATTTAGAGATTCTCCGAGGCAGAAGCGATCATCATAAAATTGAAGCGCTTTTTAAATCTACAGCAAAAGCATTACGCGCAGCCTGCGAAATTGACGAGCGCTCACGGGATTCAATCCCTTCAACCAAGGGCTCGCTGCCGGGATTTGACGTGCCGGGAGTAATTGTGTGATTGGCGTAATTGACTACGGAGCGGGAAATCTCGGCTCTGTGATGAACGCCCTCAAGCGGCTCGGCGTTTGCGCGCGTTTTGCGGCGGGACCGGAAGAACTTTCGCTTTTGTCTTCTCCCTTTGAAAAGATAATTTTCCCCGGAGACGGGCATTTCGCTACCGCAATGGCGTCGATAAACAAATCAGGTTATACGCAAGCGATAAAGGAATGGATAAAATCGGACAAACCTTTTTTGGGTATTTGCATCGGTTTACAGTTGTTATTTGAAACTTCCGAGGAAGCCCCGAATGTGCAGGGACTTTCGGTAATTCCGGGAACGGTACGGCGTTTCCCCGGGCGTAAAGTTCCGCAGATTGGCTGGAATCAAACTGCCGCCGGAAAAGAATCAAAAATCTTCCGCAGTTTAAATGATAATAGTTTTTTCTATTATATACATTCATACTACGCCGATCCGGCGGACAAGGCGGTATGCGCGGCGCAAACCGAGTATTATGTCCGCTACTGCTGCGCTGTAGAGCGCGGCGCTTTGGCGGCAGTGCAGTTTCATCCCGAAAAATCAGGCTCTACGGGGCTTGCGCTTTTGAAAAATTGGACGGAGGGCGTATAAAATGCAGGCAAAGAGAATTATTCCCTGTCTTGATGTCGATGACGGCAGAGTTGTTAAAGGGGTAAAGTTTGAAGGTATACAGGACGCGGGCGATCCTGTGGAACTTGCCCGCCGTTACAATGATGACGGCGCAGATGAACTCACTTTTCTTGACATCGGCGCTTCATACAAAAGCCGCGCGACATTGCTTGACGTAGTAAACAAAGTAGCCGCCGAAGTTTTTATACCGCTTTGCGTAGGCGGCGGTATCCGTACCATTGACGATATGCGTGAAGCTATGAACGCCGGAGCGGATAAAGTTTCTGTCTGCACCGCCGCCCTGAAACGCCCCGAATTGTTACGTGAAATGGCTTATGCCTACGGCAGTCAATGCGTAGTGCTTTCTATAGACGCAAAGCGCGTAAACAGCGCCGATGGTCAACTGCGCTGGAACGCGTTTTCCCGCGGCGGCAGAACCGACACCGGAATTGACGCAATTGAATGGGCAATTCGGGCGGTTGAACTTGGAGCCGGAGAAATTCTCCTCAATTCCATTGACGCGGACGGCACGGGCGCAGGCTACGATCTTGAGCTTACACGCCGCATTCTAAACGCGGTTCCGGTTCCCGTAATCGCCTCAGGCGGCGCAGGCACTCTCGAACAGATTGCAAACGTTTTGCTCAATACTATTAATCCTGAAATGGGAATGGCTCTTCCCGAACAGGCGCCCGGCGCAGACGCCGCATTGCTAGCGTCGCTTTTGCACTTCGGAAAAACCACAATCAGGGAGATAAAGCAATTTGCGGAAGCAAAGGGCGTTTGCGTCAGGTGGTGAGGAATGCATCCCGAAGCAAAAGCAAGACTTATAATCGACAAAAAACTCGCCGATTCAGGCTGGACGCTTCAGGATTACAAAGGTGAATTTAATCCTGCGGCTTCTTTGGGCGTTGCGGTACGTGAATTCCCGACAAGTTCCGGTCCTGCGGACTATGTGTTGTTTATTGATAAAAAGCCCATTGGAGTAGTTGAAGCCAAAAAATCAGATGAAGGGCAAAATATCACATCTTCAGAAATTCAAAGTCTTCGCTATGCCAACAGCAGTCTTAAATGGCAAATACAAGGTCATCCTATTCGCTTTGTATATGAATCTACCGACATACTTACACGCTTTACCGATTACGCCGATGTAAATGAACGCTCAAGGGAAGTTTTTTCTTTTCACCGTCCCGAAACCTTGCTTGCCCTTTCCAAAGAAGAATCAACCCTGCGTAACCGTCTTAAAAATTTTCCTAATTTCGACGCAAAGGGTTTCCGTGATTGTCAAACAAAAGCGATCATTAATTTGGAAAAATCATTTGCCGCTAATAAACCTCGTGCGTTAATCCAAATGGCGACAGGAGCGGGCAAGACTTTTACCGCTATTACAAACACATATCGCTTGCTGAAACATGGGCGAGCAAAACGCGTTCTTTTTCTGGTGGATACCAAAAATTTGGGTTCACAGGCTGAACAGGAATTCTTAGGTTATATCCCAAATGATGATCATCGGCGCTTTCCCGAAATCTACAATGTCCGCCGCCTCTCCAGTTCTTCTATTCCTGATTGCCATGTCTGCATTAGCACCATACAGAGAATGTACTCAATACTGAAAGGCGAAGATATGGACGAAAGCCTTGAAGAAGTGTCGCCTAACGAGGAAACAGTATCCGGCAGTCCGCGAGAAGTGGTTTATAACGAAAAATATCCGCCTGAATTTTTTGATTTTATCATCATTGATGAGTGCCACCGCTCAATTTACAATGTATGGCAGCAGGTACTCGACTATTTTGACGCTTTCCTTATCGGTCTTACCGCTACTCCCGACAAGCGCACTTTCGGCTTCTTCAATGAAAATGTCGTAAGCGAATATTCCCACGAACAGGCGGTTATTGACAATGTAAACGTAGGTTATGACATTTATCTTA
>Ga0268262_10001778_pt1 | contig 25917 bp, 24 predicted proteins | sample TergutNc150P3_FD_190354 | JGI IMG/M metagenome (GOLD analysis project Ga0268262, IMG submission 190354) | Nasutitermes corniger P3 segment gut microbial community from laboratory colony in Florida, USA - Nc150 P3 (SPAdes) (version 2) | ecosystem: Host-associated > Arthropoda: Insects >... | reverse complement strand
ACTGTCTCATTAAAGACCATACTGCCGAACAAACTAGGAATGTCTTTCATTCTAATTACCTCCAAAATAATTAATTTCTTAAAAGATTAGTTTACAAAAAAAAGGCGTCCAACGATAAAAGACACTACGCCCCTTATCAATAAACGCCTTTGTTTATCTTGGTAAATCCTACGAAAAAATACTATTTTTGTCAAGCCGTTTTTGGGGAAAATTTCTCACAAAGGACACCAAGGAAGAAAAGGACACGAAGAGGGAAAAGGGGTTATCGTCCGTTATCTTGTCGTGAAATCCCACGCTAAGCTTTCGAACAAAACCCCCTGATCTTCCCTTTGTGCTCTTCTCTTCCTCCGTGTCCTTTGTGTGCTGTCTTTCGGAAAATATTATTTTGACTGCCTAATCTTTACGTGAACCTCTCTAAGCTGCTGTTCCGTAACTTCGCAGGGGGCGTTCATAAGCAGGTCTTGGGCGGCGCTGTTCATGGGGAAGGCGACCACTTCACGGATGTTTTCTTCCTCAGCCAAAAGCATGACAACGCGGTCTACGCCGGGAGCCATGCCTGCGTGGGGCGGCGCCCCGTAATGGAAAGCGTTATAGAGGGCGGGGAATTTTTTCTCTATATCGGCTTGGGTATACCCCGCAATTTCAAAGGCTTTTGTCATTACTTCGGGCAGATGGTTACGGACAGCGCCCGAGGAAAGTTCTATGCCGTTGCAGACAATATCGTACTGCCATGCGAGAATATCGAGGGGGTCTTTTTTTTCAAGAGCTTCAAGCCCGCCTTGCGGCATGGAAAACGGATTGTGGGTAAATTCAATTGCGCCTGTTTCCTCGTTTTTGCCGTACATGGGAAAATCCACAATAAAGCAAAATTCAAATTTTTCTCTATCGATAAGATTAAGCTGATTCCCCAGCTCGGTGCGAATTTGCCCCGCAAGAGAGTTTACCTTTGCCGGCGCATCGGCGATAAAAAACAGCGTGTCGTTTAATTTAAGATTTAAGTCTTTTCTTAGAATGTTCTGTTTTTCTTCGGAAAGAAATTTGACTATCGGTCCTTTTAAATTGTCCGCTTCCGTAACGGAAATATAGCCTAAGCCCTTCATACCGATTTCTTCGGCAAAGGCAAGCATTTTTTCAAAGAAAGATTTGGATTGAAGCGCTGCCTCGCCCGCGACAATTCCCCGAACGGGAATACCTTTGAAAGGTTTAAAATCCACATCCTCAAAAAATGAAGTAAGGTCTGTGATAACAAGCGGATTGCGAAGATCGGGCTTGTCCGTTCCGTATTTCAGCATTGCTTCGGCGTAGGGGATTCTTACAAAAGGCACGTCATTTATCTCTTTATGTGAAAAAGTTTTAAAAACGCCGTACATTACATTTTCCGCTACTTCAAAAACGTCCTCCTGTCCGACAAACGCCATTTCAAAATCAAGCTGATAAAATTCGCCCGGGGAACGGTCGGCGCGGGAATCTTCGTCGCGGAAGCAGGGGGCTATCTGAAAATAGCGGTCGAAGCCCGAAACCATTAAAAGCTGTTTGAAGATTTGCGGAGCTTGCGGAAGAGCGTAAAATTTACCCTGATGTTTTCTGCTTGGAACAAGGTAGTCCCTTGCGCCTTCCGGCGAGGACGATGTAAGTATCGGCGTTTGAAACTCCGTAAAACCCAACTCTTCCATTTTTGCCCGCAGGTAACTTATTACTTTTGAACGCAGTAAAATATTCTCTTTAACTGCCGGATTTCTTAAGTCAAGAAAACGGTAGCTCAGGCGGACATCTTCCCTTGTATTTTTGGATTCGCTTATCTCAAACGGCAAAGCTCTGACTGCCTTGCTCTGAATTATCAGTTTTTCGGCATGAACCTCGACCGTCCCTGTTGCTATCTTATGGTTGATAGTATCAACGTCCCTTTTTTTTACAGTCCCTGTTACGGTAAGAACAGTCTCCTTGCCCGACTTATATTCTTCGTGCAGAACCACCTGAGTAACGCCGTATTGATCCCGAAGGTCTAGGAAAGTAACGCCGCCGTGGTCGCGGATAGTGTCCACCCAGCCTGAAAGCGTGACAGTTATTCCTGTATGTCCATCCCCCAGTTCCCCGCAGGTATGCGTCCTATATTGGTTCATGTTGTTTAATATTATGCCAATTATTACGGGATTGTGGAAGAGGGAATTTTTCTCAAGAATTTCACACAAAGGACACGAAGGAAGAGAAGGACACTAAGTAAGAGGGAAGGATCGGGGATTTTTGTCCGATATTTTATCGTAAAAAAAAGTAAAAAATCTTTCAAATTTTTTCATTTTCGAGCAAGCAAAACAACGAGTTCGACGCATATATAGGCATGTAGTTTTTCAAAAACTGCCTTGAGGCAGTCAACTACAAATCTTATATTCGGAGGACTTTTCTAATGGAAAATGTCAACGAGAAGCACAAGGACACGGTTTTTACTTTCCTTTTCAGCAACCCCGACTTATTGAGGGAACTCTATTCGGCGATAGAAGGCATCACCCTTCCGCCTGATGTTCCCATCAATATCAACACCCTTTCAGACGTTCTTTTCAGAACGCAGAGAAACGACATTTCGTTTCTTATCAACAATCGGCTTATTGTCTTGATTGAACACCAGTCAACCATCAACAACAATATGCCGATCAGGTTTCTGATATACGCCTCAAAACTGTATCAAGAAATAATTAACCCTGACGACAAGTTCAAGAGAAAGCTTGAGAAAATCCCCAAACCTGAGTTTATCGTCTTGTACAACGGCGAGGACAACTATCCCGATTACAAGGAATTAAGACTTTCCGACGCCTTTATGAAAACCGACACAAAGATTGATGTACCCTTGGAGTTGGTAGTGCAGGTATATAACATAAACAAGGGTCGGAATAAGGAGATATTGAGCAAAAGCAGAACTCTTGACAGCTACAGCCGATTTATAGACAAAATAAGGGAGTACCAGAAAGAGTATCAGCGGAAGTACAATGAGAGGAAAGAAATACTTGATAAAGCGTTCAAATCTGCGATAAAATACTGTATAAAGAACGATATACTGAAAGACTTTTTAAGAAAACACAGTTCGGAGGTATTGAATATGCTGTATGCCGAGTATGACCCTGAAGTGGAGATGCGAGTTGTAAGGGAAGAGGCTCTTGAAGATGGTATAGAAATAGGTATTGAAAAAGGATACGAAAAAGCCATTGAACTTTTTGAACAGGGGTTATCAATCAAGGAAATTAAAGCTCGGCTTCAGAGAGAAAACACGGTTCGGAGGTATTGAATATGCTGATAACTGACCGGAATAAAATAGCTCTGGGTTAACCCCGTAAATATAAAAAAGGCTGTCCGTCGAGGACAGCCTTTAAAACTTACATTAAGTTTAAATTAGAGCTTCCAGCCTATACAAACTTTATAGGGGATTTTAGCTCGGTCAATTGTCGTATCAACTTTATAACTTGCAAAGAAATCAATATAATCTTTATCACCTTTGTTAGGGAGTATGATTCCGTAACCTATTTCGGCTCTGAGGAACATAGTGTCGGTAAAATTAAAGTCTGCGCCAAGGCCGAAAACTATTGCCAAGCGATTCATTAACTCATCTTTGGGGATAGTACCGGAATATTCGTTTCCGTTGTATGTGGCTGAAATATTAAGATTGTAATCAATACCGGCATACGGGAATAATGCAAATTTGTCCCCAATTGGAATTGGGAATTTTCCGACCACACCCAAGACTATATCTGTGGTAGAAACAGGGTAACGATACCAATACCCATATCTATAACTACCAATGGTAGTAGTTTTACCCCAATACATATATTCGTCACCCAAAAGCATATCAAGGTTTACTTCGACATATTTCGCATCAAAAAACAGGTTTACGCCATAGTGGGAAAAAGCTGCTGATTCTGTATGGGATCCGGCTTTATTAGAGCTAATATTAAAGGTTTGAGAATCACCTTTAATACCAACACCCCAAGCCATGCCTTCCGCGAATAATCCGCCTGCGACCATTGCTAACATGAGCAACACTAATACTAATTTCTTCATTTCCTTTCTCCTAAATTTTTATAAAAAATCTTATTTTTTATTTATTAAAACAACGTTTTAAGCGGCTCTTAACCTAAATAAAATAATAAAATTATTTATATTTTTGTATTATTTTGGGTACTTTATAGAGTTTTGTAACCTAGAATGGGTTCGAATTCGTACAAAAAATTAAAAATTTTAAAAAAATTAACATTTTTATAAATTTTGTCATTTTGTCTGTATTTTTACACAAAAGTGGGGGAATAGCCCAAAACGTAAATATTAGCATTTTTCGGAGGCGAAAAAGGGCGTTTTACTGCTTTTTGAGGAAAGAAACTACAATATAAATTTTTCAAAAAAAGATTTTTTTTATTGAAATTTATTATCGTTTACGGCATAATGGAATTATAAAATATATAAAGGAAATGAAAGTATGGATTGTTACCGAGAAAGAATTGCTGAGATTAGCAAGCAATTACAAGAAAAAACTCTGGGTGAGATCAAAGCTGACATGGAAATTAACAAATTTAACTATGTTGGTGTCGGGTTTGGTTATAATCTAAAAGACACTTATCCCGATACTATGGGAAATGCAAAAAAATCAACACTTACGCCTGAATTTGATGAATTGGTGTTAATGTCAAAGGAAATTTAAATGTCCTATGATATTCACTCCGCGCAAGACTTGTTTAATGCTATTTGTAAGATAAACGAGAAATTTTATAAACCATCAAGTGAAAATATTATTTATCTTGAGGAACTATGTAATGAAAATTTTATTGCCTATATAATCTCTTTGAGAGATGCATATTCTCACCTTGTAAAAGCATTTGACTATACCGATTTTTCTTCTCCTGATAACATTGAGAAGATTAACAAGCAATTGGAGCGATATTCAAGTCATCTGGAGCGTCTTCTTTTTGATACTTACCAGAAAATTATTAGTGCAAAATCTCATGAATTATGGGCTATTCTTCCTGACGAACAAAAAGGAGCTATAAAAACACAGCTTGCTATAAAAATAAAAGAGCTACGAATTGTAAGTGACATTACCACTAATGATGAAAAAGTAGAAGGATATACAAAAATTATTGATTTTATTGAAGAAGCCTACAAAAAAAGATATTAAAAAAAATCCCCTATTTCAGCGCCTCTTCCAGCATTTTTTTCGCCATGTCGGGATTTCCTTTCCCGCCGAGTTTTTTCATCACCTGACCCATTAAAAACCCGAACACTTTTTCCTTGCCGGCGCGGTAATCCGCTACCGAGTCTTGGTTTTCCGCTACAACGGCTTTTACGGCTGTTATGACGGCGTTGTCGTCGTTTATCATCATTAAGCCTTTTTCGGCGATGTATTTTTCGGGGTCGACATTTTTCGTGAATACGGCTTCAACGGTCTCTTTATATGCGCCTCGATTGATTTTTCCGCCTGTAACAAGGGTAATGAGAGCGGCAAGTTTATCGGCGTTTATAGACAAGTCTTCGGGCAGAATGTCGGCGTTGTTCATAAGACGCATAATTTCGCCCGTCAACAGGTGCGCCGCTTCTACGGGCTGTCCGCTCTTGTGCGCAATGGTCTCGAACAAATCGCAAATGTTTTTGTGGACGGTAAGAACGACAGCCTCGGCTTCGGGTATCTTAAAATCACGGCAGTAACGCTCTCGTTTTTGGTACGCCAATTCAGGCAGATTTTTCTTAACGTTCGCAAGCCATTCGTCGTCGATATCCATCGGCAGTAAGTCGGGCTCGGGGAAATAGCGGTAATCCTGAGCGTTTTCTTTGGAGCGCATTCCGTAGGACTCCAGTTTTTCATCGTCCCAGCGGCGTGTCTCTTGAACAATCTTGCCGCCGTCTTCCAGTATTTCAATCTGGCGCGCGGTTTCATATTCAATGGCTCTGGCAATCGCCTTAAACGAGTTCATGTTTTTTGTCTCGGTGCGCACGCCAAGCTCGCCGCCTGCCTGCCGCACGGACAAATTGATGTCGGCTCGGATGGAGCCTTCCTGCATTTTGCAATCGCAGATATCAAGGTACAAAAGAGTTTCCCGCAGTTTTTCAAGATAGGCGAGCACTTCGGCGGCGGAGCTGAAATCGGGCTGAGAAACAATTTCCAACAGCGGCACGCCGCAGCGGTTAAAGTCCATAAAAGTGCCCTTGCCGTTTGCGTCGTGTATCAGTTTTCCGGCGTCCTCTTCCATGTGTATCTCTCGTATGTTGATTGTCTTTTTTTTGCCGTCTGCCTCGATGTCAAGATGACCGTCACGGCAGATTGGGGAGTATAACTGCGATACTTGGTAGGCTTTGGGCAGGTCGGGGTAAAAATAATTTTTACGATCAAACTTGCAGTGTTGGGTAATGGAGCAATCAAGGGCGATGCCGAGCCGAATAGCGTACTCTACAACGGAGCGGTTAAGCACAGGCAGTACGCCCGGCATTCCCGAGCAGACGGGGCAAACGTGCGTGTTCGGCTCTCCGCCGTAAGCGGTGGTACAGGCGCAGAAAATTTTTGATTTTGTCGACAACTCGGCGTGAACTTCAAGACCGATGACCGTTTCCCACTTCATACTTTTATACCCTCAGGTTTTTTAAGATGATAGTCGGTGCGGGATTGATAAACTCGCGCGGTGTCGATAATTTTTTTCTCAGAAAAAGCGTCGCCGATTAATTGAAAACCTATCGGCAATCCCGCCGAATCAAATCCGCAAGGGAGAGCGGCGGACGGAAGCCCCGCTAAATTGATCGACACGGTGTAAATGTCGCCCATGTACATTTTTATGGGGTCGCCTGAATTTTCCCCGATTTTGTACGCCGTTGTAGGAGCGACAGGAGAAAGTATCATGTCGTACTTGGCGAATAATTTTGTGTAAGCGTCTTTTATAAGAGAGCGTACTTGCAATGCTTTTTTGTAATAGGCGTCGTAGTATCCCGATGAAAGCACAAACGAGCCGAGCATTATTCTTCTTTTTACTTCCAGCCCGAAACCTTCGTTGCGGGAAAGACGGTACACTTCGGAAAGCGACTGAGCGGCGGAACTGCGGTAACCGTATTTCAAGCCGTCATAACGTGAAAGGTTAGACGACGCTTCGGCGCAGGCAATTATGTAGTAGGTGGGGATAACATAATCCATAAAAGGCATTTCAAATTCTTCTATAATAGCGCCGGCCGCTTGGAGTTCTTTTGAAACAGCCAGAACGGCGTTTTTAACTTCGTCGTCAATTCCGCCTGCGAAATAATTGCGAGGCAGTCCGATTCTTACGCCGTCCAATTTTGATCCTTCGTCGCCGAACTCAAACGGTTTTTCTATTACGCAGGTGCTGTCACGTTTATCCGGTCCCGAAATAATTGAAAGCAAGGCGGCGCAATCGTCAATGTTCTGCCCGACAGGACCGATTTGATCCAGCGACGACGCATAGGCAAGAAGCCCGTACCGTGACACGGAGCCGTAAGTCGGCTTGATACCCGTAACGCCGCAGAAGGCGCAAGGCTGGCGAATACTGCCGCCGGTATCCGAGCCGAGAGCGATGGGTATCTCCCTTGCCGCAACGGCGGCGGCGCTTCCGCCTGAGGAACCGCCCGCGACACGTTCGGTATTCCACGGATTGTGAACCGCTCCGTATGCGCCTGTTTCGCTTGAGCCGCCCATAGCGTACTCGTCCATGTTGAGCTTCCCTACGACAATCATGTCGGCGTTTTCCAATTTTTCGATAACCGCCGCGTTGAATACCGGAGAGTATCCTTCGAGCATTTTGGAGGCGCAGGTGGTTTCAATTCCTTTTGTGGAAATATTATCTTTAACGGCGATTGGTACGCCGGCAAGAGGCGAGGTTGCCTTGCCTGCGTCAATGCGCGACTGAACTTCTTTTGCCCGGGCTAACGCTTTTTCTTTTGCAACAGAAAGGAAAGTGTTGTATCCGTTGTCGTTTTCTACAATTATATCGATATACGCGCTTACGGTTTCCGCTACGCCGAGTTCTTTTGTTTTTATATTTGCCGATAATTCCAGCGCGTTAAATTCAAACATGCTATCCGCCTCTACTCTACCGTTTTCGGCGCAATGATCGTTTCGTTACTTTTTACAGGCGCGTTTTGCAGTATCAGCGCGCGATCAAACGAAGAATGAGTCTCATCGTCACGGAAAACATTTACATTATCAAACGGGTGACTGCGCTCGACCACGCCGTTAGTATCAATCTCGCTGAGCCTTGCCATGTAATCAAGTATTTCCTGCAAATCATGAGTCAGTTTTGTTTTTTCGCTGTCCGAAAGCGTAAGGCAGGATAGATCCTCCAGATACGCAAGCAGTTTATCGTCTATTTGCATTTTTATTACCTCATCAATCTTTCCATGGAAATATAAAATTTTTCAAAGTGCGATTCCCCGTTTTTTCGCGCTCATCAATCAACAGCGCGTCCCAGGGAATCTTTTTGCGGTTGGCTTCTGGGTTTGCGTCCAGATAATCGTACTTTAACAGACGCAGACGCAGGGCTTCGTCAATGTAAAGAAGAACGCCGACAGGACCGGGGAACATAAAAATAAGGATGACGGAAACAGCCAGCGCCAGAATATTGTGTATTATTAAAAAAATTGACATTCCGGTATTATCAAAAGAAATTAACATGCACTTTTTAAACGACTTTATTATACTCATGCCAAGCCGCGCGTAAACGGAAAAATAATATTGAAAAGAAAGAAGGGCGAATATTATTACCCAAAGAAGTAAAACTACAGCGGCTAAACCGAGTAACGATCCCAGACTTGCGTAAAACGGTATTACAACCGCAAACATTACATAAACGATAAACAAGAAAACAAATACGGCGATTCCGGCAGGCCATGCTTTTTTTATATTTTTGAAAAAATCCTGAAAAGTAAAATTACCGTAATCGGAAATTGATTTTATAGTAAGAGCCGCCGCCGCAAGGTATATAGAGCAAATAAGGGTTCCCAGAACAAAAAATACAATTACCAACGGACCTTTGGTTTCAAAGAAATTCCGGAACCATATAGGAACAGAAAAAACGGCGGTACAAAGAAGAAAACCCAAGTTAAGCAGAACAACCTTGAACATATTGTCCCACAGATCATATAAGGTTTTCTTTATCAAAAAGCCAATCATAAGGAAATAATAACAGAATAGCGCATTAACGTCCATTGCCCCAACGCGCGTTTTTTTGTATAATTGTTATTATTATACTATATACAAGTTGTTTGTATTAGGAGCGGAAAATGATAGTTATGAAGTTCGGCGGGAGTTCTGTGGCTGATGCCGCAAGAATTCGTCATGTCGCAAGTATTGTAAAAACTCAGTTGTCAAAAAAACCTGTACTGGTGTTATCTGCTATGGGCGATACAACCGATCACCTTCTTGAAGCGGGAACCCTTGCTTTAAAAGAAGGAAAAGTTGATACAAAACATATAGAAAAACTTCATTTGGATACCGTGAAAAGTTTAAAAATTCCGGCGCAAAAAGAAATCACCGCTCTTTTGGACGAGCTTTCCCGGCTGTTGTCCGGTATCGCGCTTATTCGGGAACTTACTCCAAGAACAAACGATTATCTGGTCTCCTTCGGCGAACGCTTTTCAATTAGAATTGTCGCGGCGTTTTTAAAAGCGTCCGGTATGAACGCCAAAGCTTTTGACGCGTGGGATGTCGGATTTATTTCCACTCCCGATTATACCCGTGCAGAATTGCTTAAAGAAAGCTGGGACTTAATTCCGGAAAGAATTCTGCCGCAGATAAAGGGCAATGTTGTCCCCGTTGTAACCGGATTCCTCGCAAAAGACGAAAAAGGAAGCATAACAACTCTGGGGCGCGGAGGATCGGATCTTTCGGCTACGATGATTGCGGCAACGTGCAAAGCGGATGAAGTTCAGGTTTGGAAGGATGTCGACGGAATACTGACGGCGGATCCGCGGATAGTAAAGAACGCGAAACCTGTCGAGCATATTACTTATGAAGAAGCCTCGGAGCTTGCCTACTTTGGGGCGCAAGTTCTTCACCCAAGAGCGATGCAGCCGTGCATGAAGACGGGGACTCCCGTCCTTGTAAAAAATTCGTATAACCTTGACGCTCCGGGCACGCGCATTGAACACGCAACGGCGGCTGTAAAGAAAAGTCCGCCTGTGCGAGCCATTACGTCAAAGCACAATGTAACGCTTGTAGACATTGTTTCTACAAGAATGTTAAGACAGCACGGTTTTCTCTCGGAAGTTTTTGCTATTTTCGGAAGATACAATACTTCCGTAGACATGGTAGCCACAAGCGAAGTATCGGTATCTCTTACTTTGGATACCGCATTTGATCTTGCCGAAGTAAAAAAAGAATTGAGTAAAATAGCCGATGTGGAAATTAAAACGGGTAAAGCGATAATTTCAATTATAGGTAACGTAAAACGCTCTTCCGAGATATTAGCCAGAGCGTTTAGAATTTGCCAGTTAATCGGCGTACCCGTGCAGATGATTTCGCAGGGAGCAAGCAAGGTAAATATCAGTTTTATTGTGAACGATACGGAAGCGGCGGAAGTTGTCAAATCGCTTCATGTGGATTTTTTTGATTCCTTAAAAGACGCCGAGACTCATGCGGAGGAAAAGAAATGAATATCGCGTTAATCGGTTACGGCAAGATGGGAAAAATAATAGAACAAATTGCTCTGGCTCAAGGAGATAAAATATCCGCCGTTGTAGATCCGTTTGCTAAAGACGCTTCGAGCGGAATAAAAATATCAAAATCAATAGCGGAAGCTGATTTTAGTTCCGTAGATGCCGCTATTGAATTTACTCAGCCCGATACCGCAGTAAAAAACATCCTCGCTCTTGCGGAAAGAAAAATTCCCGTTGTGGTTGGAACAACCGCATGGCAGAATAGTCTTGACGAGGTAAGCAAGGCGGTTGAAAAAGCGGACACGTCGTTGCTATGGGCGTCGAATTTTTCGATTGGGGTAAATATTTTTTACCGTATTGCGTGGTATGCCGCGGAATTGGCGAATAAATTTCCGGAATACGACGCAGGCGGCTTTGAAGCTCATCATAATAAAAAAATGGACAGTCCTTCCGGAACGGCAAAAACATTGGCTGAAGGCGTGCTTTCAAAACTCGGCCGTAAAAAGAAAATTGTTTGGGAAACATTGAACCGCAAACCTGAAGCCGACGAACTGCACTTTCCTAGTTTAAGAATGGGCAATGTTCCCGGCACGCACAGCTTGTTTTTTGATTCTCAAGCGGATACAATCGAAATTACCCACACAGCCCGAAGCCGAGAAGGTTTTGCCTCAGGCGCGGTACAAGCCGCAAAGTGGCTTACATCGCAAAAGCGGCGCGGGGTTTTTACGATTGATGATATGATGAATGATTTATTCAAGGAGAAAATATGACAGAGTTCAGAGGAGCATATACCGCGCTTATCACGCCGATGACAGAGTCAGGCAAAATAGACTATGACGGTTTTCGCGAGTTTATTCGCTTTCAGATAACGGAAGGAATTGACGGTATTCTTCCGCTTGGAACAACAGGCGAAAACCCCACCCTTGATGAAGATGAAGAAGACAAGCTGATAAAAATCGCCGTAAAAGAGGCAAAAGGAAAAATTCCCATAATAGTGGGAGCCGGTTCAAACGATACAAAGCACATGGTAACATACGTTCAACGCGCAAAAAAAGCTGGCGCAGACGCCGCGCTTGTGGTAACCCCCTATTACAACAAACCCAACGACAGCGGAATGTTACGCCATTTTGAAGCCGCCGCAAAACCCGGCATACCGATTATTGTTTACAATATCGCATCACGCACCGGCAAAAATATTCCCACTCCTCTCATGAAAGAAATTGCAAAAATCCCGGGTATTATCGGCGTAAAGGAATCGTCAGGCGACATCAACCAGATGGGAGATGTTATCAGAGAAATCGCGGCTCCGCGCAAAAACAGTCAAGATAAATTTTGGGTTCTTTCAGGCGACGACACAATGACACTGCCGTTAATCAGCCTTGGCGGCGACGGAGTAATATCGGTTATCTCCAACCTGTTACCCGCAAAAGTAAAAGCCATGACCAAAGCCGCACTCGAAGGCGATTATGAAAAAGCGCGCGCCATTCACTATGAGCTTATTCCCTTTGTAAAAGCCGCTTTTATAGAAACAAATCCCGTTCCGATTAAATACGCTCTTTCGTTAGCAGGTCTCCCCTCAGGCCCCACACGCCTTCCGCTCGGCAAACTTGACTCGTCGAGCGAAGCCGCTGTTAAGAAAGCGATGGCGGAGCTTGGATATAAAGTCTAAAAGGAAAGATTTCTCTTGGTATGACTAAAGTATGAAAAACCCCCAAATTTCGACCCTAAAAGTATGACTAAAGTATGAAAAAACGCGAAATTTGGCGAAAAAAGTATGACTAAAGTATGACCAAATTCGATAATATTCTGCATTTTTGATTAAAAAAGTGCAAAAAACGCCGTTTTATAGGGGATTTCCCCTATGTTTGTGTAGAATTTAATAGTACCCCCACCCCCGAATTTGACCCTTTTATGACATAATTCCCGTTTTTGTAAGAGTGCTGAATTTAAACCTCCCTTTAAATTAACCCTCGTATGGGGGGAAAAATGTCCTTGAGGAGGAATGAATTATGTTGAAAAAATGTATTGCGTTCGCGGTGGTTTTTGCCGTGGCCGCAGGAGTTGCGTTCGCTCAAATTACATTTGGCGGACAGCTTCAAGAAGGTATGGATTTGTTTAGCGGCACTAACGTTAAAGATGATGACGTTAATATGGGCGGAAATTATCATTCTGACGGTCCTTACCATCAAGCGCAATTCAGCGTTCTGTTCGGCGATGGAACAGCGGGCGGAAGGATTGTATGGGTGACTTCCAAACAAGCTATGTGGGGCTGGATGCAGTGGAGACCTAGCCAATTCTTCAGAGTCAAAATCGGCTCCGACTTTGACGGCGAAGGCGGATTTGCGCAAATCGTAGGTTGGGGATTCACAGGCGAAGCGAAGAACTCCGTTGCGGCGGTCAATGACTATGCCGGAGGCGGACTCGCGATGTCATACAGAAACTCAGGTTTGAACTACGGCGCCTATGACGGTTATGTTGATAGCAATAAAATGTTCCATTTGATGTTATCATTCTTCCCGACCGATTTAATATCAATCAATGTTCTTACCCGCGATATTCACGAAGCAAAAGAAGCTTCCGAAAGACTCTCGAAATTGCAGATCTACTCGAATATCAAACTCGAAGAAATCGGAACAATCAGATTTGCGGCAGTCGGTAACGGCGGTCTTATGAAAGACGCGGCTGACGGAGCGGACATTGGAACATTGCACCTTGCTTTCTTTTCCAACGAAATAGTACAGGGTCTTGCGTTTGAAGTCGGCGGACAATACAATCTTCCGCACTTAAATACACCTGACACTTTTAGTGCTATTAGAGTTGGCTTAGGCGTCAATCTTACATCGACTGATCCTTTCAATTTAAAAGTTCGCGTGGGCAGTATGTTCGGCGGACAAACAAAGGGTAAAGACATAGAGAAAGTCGGTTTAAGCGTTGGTTTACTCCCCAGCTATAAGCTTCCCAAGATGACAATCTTCTTACATGTCGGTTTTGGTCTTGAACAGGAAAATAAAGACGCTGACGCGGCTTACGATTGGTTCGTCAACCCGTATGTATGGGTTCCGATGGGCGGCATGAGAATGTGGGTCGGTGTACAGATACTTGATCAACATAGTATTCAGGACGGAAGAATTAAATGGTGTATTCCGTTCGGATTTAACTTCTACTTCTAATAGTAGAAAAGATAAAAATTATAGGAGAATGAATTATGTTTAAAAAGAATTCATGGATTGTGGCGCTTTTAGTGGCGCTTTCATTTTCAGCTCTTTTCATCGGTTGTATAGATCCGCTTGTGGCGCCTCCGGAAGATAAAGGAGCTTATACCGAATTTGAACTGACAGAGTTCAATGTATGGGGAGACAATACGGAAAACCAGGCAGGTTGGGCGACCGATGGATCAAAATCCAAAGGGAAACCGGTAAAGAACATTGGTTTAACAGTAGAAATGTTACAGCAAGCCAGGTATCTGGTAGTCGAAGTTAACGACGGCTTCCCGAAGAATAACTTTGAAACCATTTACGACAGTTTTGATGCGGCCGGCAATAGGATCGGCGACTGGCAGCAGTTTTCAAGCATAACTAGCTCAGGCGGCGTGCTTAACCCCGGAATGGGAGAAAGAACCGGCAACACCCTTAAACTGCCGATGGAAAAAATATTAAAGAACTATTCTACAAACTTTATGGATTCAAGCGTTACCGAAATCCACCTTATTATCCAGCACTGGGGCAACGGTGGAACAGGCGCTTGTATTAAATCAGCGAAACTGCTCATTTCCGACGAGCCTCCTCCCTTTAACAGCGCTACAGACATAACACTCCCCGGCGCAGACGGCAGTTTTACGTATCAAAAAGAATTTTCGTTGTCTGCCGCGACGGTAGCCCCTTCTTATGCTTCAAAGCAGAAGATTCTGTGGTCAATAAGAAAATGGGTTTCCGGAGACGGATTAACAAAATTCGATCTTGACCTCGCCGGTACAAACCTCGCTGAAATTGCTAAAGCAAAAGCAGGCATTAAAGGAAAGGTAGATTTTAAAACAACATATAACGAAAACGATGAAGCCACGCAGGGAAGAGCCGCGATAGTCGCAACAGACGGCTTTAATAGCATTGGAACAGTAACATTATTAGCAACCATCAAAGATGCGGTATATGATGAAACTACAGAAAAATATTCAGATCTTACAAAGAGATTTACTGTTAGTATTAGTGATGTTATTCCGTATGTCGTTCCCGCAGCCGGAACCGGTTATTTCTATGTAGACCTTAACGAATTTGATACACAGACACCGTCAACCGCTGGTATTAACGATGTCGTACCCTTTGTAGAAACAGCTGCAGGCAAAGTAACCGTTCCGTTTACCGGAGGAAACAACCAGAGGGTAAACTTCAAGCTTACCGATGCGCAAAAGGACTTGCTAATGGGCATTGCCGCAGTTGATGGTAAGAAAACGGTTACTGTAAATATTAATGCCGTTGTTGTCGGCACTGCCGGCGGTAGTAACGACAAATTCCGTTATCATATTGGCAATGCGACATCAGGATCTGCCTGGAACGCGACTGGCAGCCCGGCAGAAGGAGTGCTTTCAACAATAACAGGACCTCAAGTTCTGGAATTTGGCGCCAATATGAGCAACGCCACTTGCAAATATTTAATACTTCAACACAGAGTTGCTGATAATATTACAATTGAAATTTCTTCAATCAGAATCACATACGCCGCAACAGCCGGGGTTACTCAAGTTAATGTTGCTTTTAGTGCAGCTAATACAGTAGCTGGAAACAATGGAACAATTAGTTTTGCCGACGGCGGATTTACATACACCTATGGTACTGTAACTGATAGTAACTATGGAAACGCAATTGTCAGGTTCAAGGCTGATTTGGGTTCTGCTCAATTAAAGGACTATGAAAAAGTAACATTTACATGGACAGGAGTTTCCGGAGATGTGGCAAGCAGTAAAAGATTATATTTATTGGCATCACAAACAGAAGCAGATGTAACACCTTGGAAAGGTGATGCTGCTATTAAAGCGCTTATTGTTAGTGATGATCCTGGAGACAGTTTCTGGGATGGAAGCGGACCTCAAGTGGACGGAACAACAGCACAATCTGTAACACTTAATATCCTTCAAGAAAAAACCTTTACCGGAGAGGTATGGTTCGCTGTCTATCTAGGAGCAGCTGACGGCACATATACAATAAGTGATTTAAAGTTTATACCTAAATAATTAGCAGAAAGGCAAAGTTTATCGAAAGGCTGTCCGATTTCCCGGGCAGCCTTTTTTTGTATTAAGAAGAAAGGATTAAAAAAGCCGTCCGCAAGGACGGCTTTTTTGTTTTGTTTACCTCCGAAGCATGTTTTCTTTCTGAAGCCGCTCTTTTATCTCGTCTTTAGTCAAATCTTGAGATAGCAATTCAAAGAAATGGTGATAATCTTCTTCATGGGCTTCTTCACGTCCTTGCTCCATGCCTTCCTCACGAGCTTCCCTACGGTTAACAGCGATATCCATTTCTCTATCATATTCGCCAAAAATCATATTTATTACCTCCGAAGCATGGGCTTCCAAATAGTCCTTCAGTATATTGTTCTTTATACAGTATTCTATCACAGGGGTTATCAATTCTTCAAGCGTTAATCCCTGCGTTTGGTATTCCCTAATCTTGTTTATGAAAAAACTGTAACCGTAAAGACTTTCACACTTTTTCAGCATTTCGGGATTGTGTCCGTGGTTTATATTGTAAATATGTACTATCAATTCTAACGGTGCTTTATCAATACCCGTCAATTTTAGACCTTCAACATCCATAAAGGCGTCGGAAAGCTTTAGTTCCGTGTAATCAGGGTAAGGATCCACGCCGTTGTACAGGACAATAAACTCAGGCCTAGGGATTTTCACAAGGTTCTTTTGATACTTCTTTTCACGATCTGTTATTCTTTCGTATATATGCGTTACATATTCAAGCAGACGATACGGCAGGTTTTCGTTTATTGTCGATTGGTGTTCAATAAGCACGACAAGCCGTTTGTCGAGCAAGAAAGAAACGTCGTTTATCTGCTTCATAATAAGGATGTTTGAAAGGGTATTTATATCGATGGGTATATCCGGTGGAATAGGTATCCCCTCGATAGCGGAATAGAGTTCCCGCAGAACTTCCGGCGTGCTGAACAGCGAAGAAAACACGCTGTTCTTGTGGTTACGGTTAACATTTTCCATGAAAATGCCTCCAAATTATAGAATTTGCAGTTCTCCCCCGGGAAGAGGTTTTTCAAAAACTGCATACTATATATGGATCGAAAGTGTCATTTTGCTTTATCGAAAATGAAAAAAAATGAGAAATTTTTGATTTTTTTGGGGCAAAAAAAAAACGGCTCCCATAAAAAAGGAAGCCGTTTTTTAATAAAGACGGGATTTATTCCAAATGGGCGATGTCTTCTAGGGAGAGCCCGGTGATACGATGTATAAACTCAGGCGTTGAACCTTCTGAGAGCAAATTTTTCGCGATTATTTGTTTTTCTTGCTCCATGCCCATTTCCAAGCCTTCTTCAATACCGCTTCGTCTGGCTTCTACCATTCCGCATTGATAGTCAAGTTCGCTTTTTAACAGATTACACATACGGGCGTATTCCACCTCGTCTTGTGTGATGTTTGACATTGTTTCTACCGCCATGGCTATACCTTCCTCTCTATTGATTATCTCTATCATTTTAGCCCTTTTCTCCTCGTCTGTCAAATATTCGAAAAATACCGCCCATAGTTCAGAAGTTGTCATTTCCTCAATCGGTTTGTCCACTATGGGCTTAGTTTTTAACAGCTCAACCGTAATTATTTTGGTTTTTCCGCCTAGTGAAATACGGTTATCAGGATCATAGTAAATAAAATTGTGTATAAGCTCCTCGTCCGTAAAAAACTGTTTCTTTGCAAGAATGGCAATTTGGTAAGTTTCTTTTAAATCCTCAAAACTTTTATCATTCCCATGAATGTCCTGTCCTACAAATAATTTTGCCGCATGGTACTCTAGCCGTACCCGTTCGCTTTCTTTCGGATTTAACGACATCTCAACATTGACAAGTTCTCCTTTCTCTGTCCTGCAAGCGACATCGAAGCGCAGATACCGCTGTCTCAGATCGTCAACAGGCGGCTCGTTGGAGATAATTGTTTCCACTTTGACAGTACGCCCGATAAGCGCCGAAATCAGAGAAGACAGCGCTCCTCTGGATTCTTTGGTTTCCTTGGTAAATACGCCTTTAAATACAATATCATAGCGTATGTCCAGAACATCCCTTCCGTCCCCTAAGGGGAAGGGTCCCCACTCGTACCGAGCGGGTTTTTGATTGTTTGTTTTCATAACAAACTCCTGAAAATAGAATTTGCAGTTCTCCCCCGGAGAGGGGTTTTTCAAAAACTGCATACTCTATATGGCATCGAATATGCATGGCGCTTTACCGAAAATGAAAAAAATTAGAGAATTTTTCAATATTTTGTTATCTTGCAAGAAAATCCGTATCCCTTCCGCAATTTAACCGAATTTTAACAATCCGCTCACCAATCGCTAACACGGCAAAAATAGCTTTAAGTTAATCTTTTTATCAAGGAGTAAAAAATGAAAACTAAAGTAATTGCGTTTTTAATGACTTTTACGGCTTTAACGGGCGCGTTTGCGCAGGCAAGAAATGCCGCTTACACAATCGAAGTCGGCGGATCAACTTCTGTTACCCCGTTAATGGAATTGCTGGCGGCGGAATATTCCAAAGCAAAACCAAACATCAAAGTAAACATTAACGGAACAGGCTCCGGCGACGGTATCAACAATGCCGGAGTTATTTACCAGATTGGTATGTCCAGCCGAGAGCTTACACCGGCGGAACAGGGCAAGGGATTGAAAGAGACAATCATCGCCATTGACGGTATAGCGGTTATCGTGAACAAAAATAATGCCGTGAATAATCTTACCATTGAACAGATAAGAAATATTTACACGGGAGCGGTTACCAACTGGAGACAGGTCGGCGGCAAAAATGCGCCTATCGCTGTTGTCAGCCGCGAGGAAGGCTCCGGAACAAGAGGCGCTTTTGAAGAGCTTGCGGGCTTTCAGGGCAAACTTCTTGCTAAGGCAAATCAGCTTACAAGCACGGGAGCGATTCTTGCCAACATTGCGCAGAACCCCGACGCTATCGGCTATATCTCGCTCGGATCGGTTAACGATACAATTAAGGCGGTTTCTGTCGGCGGAGCGGCGGCTAACAACGCAAATGTTGTGAACGGCACATACAAAATTGCCCGCCCGTTTATCGTTCTTACGGGAAAAAATGTCCATGCAGAAAGCGACGCTTTTATTCAATGGATACTCGGCGCTGACGGACAAAAAGTAGTCAGCAAAAGCTGGATTTCCGTAAAATAATTTCGCATGAATCGAAAACTCACAGATGTTTTTTTTAAGCATTTGTTCAGCATTGTAGCTCTCTTTTCCGTAATGGCATTGGGAGCTATACTGCTGTTTGTTTTTGTACAGGGCGGTATGCCGTTCTTTTCATCAACCGCAAAAGGCATCCGTCTTGTAGTTCAGCGGATTGACGAATTCAAAGTCAACGGCGTTTCGTATAAAGATCATAATACTTTTATTGATATTCCCAAAAACACGGAAAATATCTCGATTAAATTCCTTAATGGAGACGAGGAAGAATACTTAAACATTACGGTAAATAATAAAGAAAAAAATCCTGAAAATAAAATTTCATTTACATATAACGGCAATGTCGATATTACATATCCTGAAAGCTATGTGTATACGGCAAGCTGGCCTGCGCTTATTAAAGCTATGCAAAAAAGAGTGCATATAATTCTGCCGGAGCCTCCGTATAACATTTTCAGTTTTCTTGGCGGTCTTGAATGGCATCCAACCAGAGACAAGATTTTCGGCGTCTTTCCGATGATCGCCGGAACACTGCTTGCAAGTTTCGGCGCTATTCTTCTGGGCGTGCCAATCGCTCTGTTATGCGCTCTTTTTATGGCGGAGTTCTTAAAACCAAAACCCGCTTCCGCTGTCCGCGCCGGAGTTGAATTGCTTGCCGGAATTCCTTCCGTAGTGTACGGATTTTTCGGTCTCATGGTAATAGTTCCCTTTGTTCGGGAATTTTTCAAAGTGCCGTCGGGCAATACGCTCCTTTCCGCCGTAATCGTGCTTGCGTTAATGATACTTCCAACCGTTATTACAATAGCGGAAACGTCCCTACGCGCCGTTCCGCTCTCCGTAAGAGAAGCAAGTCTTTCGCTGGGAGCGAGTAAAATGCAGACAGCTTGGCGAGTGGTTCTGCCCCACGCAAATTCGGGAGTAATTGCAGGAGTTATCCTTGGCATTTCTCGGGCAGTGGGCGAAACTATGGCGGTTATACTTGTGGCGGGAAATTCGCCTCAGCTTACGATTAACCCGTTGGAGAGCGTAAGAACATTAACGTCTACAATCGCCATGGAGATGGGTTATGCGTCGGGCAGGCACAGCGAAATGCTGTTTTCAATCGGAGTTACATTGTTTTCTATCATACTGATTCTTAACAGTCTGATTTTATGGTATCGCAGAAAAATGGAGCAGGATTTATGAAAAAAAATATAAAGCGAAAAATCCTTGACGGTATATTGTACGGAATTATGGCGGCGGCTATGGCAGGCGTCGTTATCGCTCTGTTGTTTATCATCATTTACATTTTTAAGTCGCAGGCAGGTTTCCTTAATTTTTCTCTTATCACCGACATTGAGCATGGAATTCTCCCGATGATTGTAACTACCCTCTATGTGGTTCTTGTTTCCATTCTGGTAGCCCTGCCTGTCGGAATAGCGACCGCTATTTTCCTTAATGAATACTCGGGCAATTCTTCGTTAATAAGAATTTTACGCCTCGCTATAGAAACGCTTGCCGGAATACCCTCGATTATTTACGGACTGTTCGGGCTTCTTATGTTCTGCCGCCTGTTGGGGTTCGGGCAATCAATAATAGCCGGAGCGTTTACATTGAGCATAATGATACTTCCGGTTATTATCCGCACAACGGAAGAATCGTTAAAGACCATTCCCGTCTCTTTCCGTGAAGGCTCTCTTGCGTTAGGCGCAACAAAATTACAGACAATTTTCCATGTGGTTCTTCCTTCCGCTCTCCCGGGAATTGTAACTTCGGTAATTCTCGCAATCGGGCGTGTAATAGGCGAATCCGCACCCGTTCTGCTTACCGTCGGTCTTACCAAAAATATGCCTCGCACCATTTTTGAATCGGGCAGAACTCTTACAATTCATCTGTATTATTTGACAAACGAAGCGGTGCGTCCCGAAGATTTCGGCATTGCGTTTGCCACCGCTTCCGTTTTGGTAATTCTTGTTGTGGTGATAAATTCCGTAACAAAAATTTTAACCGCCCAATTCAGGAAAAAACTTGGAGGAACTCTATGAGCGAGCTTAAAATTGACGTAAAAAACCTCGATCTTTATTACGGTGAATTTCAAGCGCTGAAGAATATCTTTTTTTCGATAAAAGAACAGGACGTAGCCGCCCTTATCGGTCCGTCGGGCTGCGGCAAATCTACTTTTATCCGCGTGCTGAACCGTATGAATGATCTTATCCCCTCATGCAGAATAACAGGGGAAGTTTTGCTTGACGGACAAAATATTTACGGCGATATGGACGTAACGGAACTCCGCAGCCGAGTAGGGATGGTTTTTCAAAAACCCAATCCGTTTAATATGAGCGTGTTTGACAATGTAGCTTACGGAAAGCGAATGCAGGGGTTAAGGGATAAATCCAAACTTGCGGATATAGTCGAGTCCTCGCTGAAAAAAGCCGCTCTTTGGGACGAGGTAAAGGACAGATTAAAAAAACCGGCTCAGGCGCTTTCAGGCGGTCAGCAGCAGAGGCTTTGCATTGCCAGAAGTATAGCGATGGAGCCTGAAATTATTTTAATGGATGAGCCGACAAGCGCCCTTGATCCAATCGCCACAGGCAGAATTGAGGAATTAATCGGAGAATTAAAAAAAGAATACAGTATTGTTCTTGTAACGCACGCAATGCATCAGGCTTCCAGGGTAAGCAATAAAACCGCTTTCTTTCTGTTGGGAGAATTGATAGAATATAATGACACAAGAGAAGTTTTTACAACGCCCAGAGACAAGAGAACAGAAGATTATATTTCCGGCAGGTTTGGTTAAGGAAGGGGGATATTATGGCAGCACGAAATTTTTTCTCTGAAGAATTAAGCCGTTTACGGCAGGATATTTTAGCGATGGCGACAAGGGTGGAAGAAAACCTCGGCAAGGCGCTTACCGCTCTTAGGACACGCAATGAAGAATTGGCAAAGGAAGTGCGAGCCGATGATTCCGAAGTGGACGCTCTTCAAATAAGAATAGAAGATGACGCCGCCATAGTTATCGCCACACAACAGCCTGTCGCCCGTGATTTGCGCGAGATGGTGACAATTTTTAAACTTACAAGCAACATCGAAAGAATAGGCGATCATGCGGTACACCTTGCGCGCGCCGCAAAAAAACTTGCCAAAAAAGGCGATTCGCTTTTTATGGCGCAGGGGCATTTTGAAACCATGGCGGTAACAGGGCAGGAGATGATTAGAGCCGCCATTTCGGCGTTTATGGCACAGGACGCTAAAGCGGCGAGAGAAGCGGCGGCAATGGATCACAAGATTGACAACGAACACAAGGCGCTTACCGAAGAAATTTTGAAACACATGAAAAAAAATCCCGATATGGTTAAGGATGCGCTTCAGATAATTCATACTTCAAACCAGCTTGAAAGGCTTGGAGATCATATAACAAATATTTGCGAAGCGATTATTTATATGATAGAAGGAAAACATGAGGAGTTAAATGAGTAAAGCGGTAATTCTTATTATAGAAGACGATCCCGAAATTCAAGAACTGCTTTCTCATACAATGACCAAAGAAGGCTGGAAACTCTTGCAGGTAAAAACAGGCGAAGAGGGCATAAAAATCTTAAAATCAAAAAAAGTAAACTGTATTTTGCTTGATATTATGCTGCCGGGCATGGACGGTTTAAACGTATTAAAAAAAATAAAAGAGATTGAACATTGCAAAAACGTCCCTGTTATCATGGCGACGGCAAAAGGAGAGGAAGCGGATATTGTTACCGGGCTTGAATTAGGGGCGGATGATTATGTTGTTAAGCCGTACAGCCCTAAAGTATTAATTGCAAGAGTACGAGTCGCTCTTCGGCGGCAGGAAGAAGGCGGCGTTCCGCAATCTGTTACCATATGGCAGCAGGGCGAACTTAAAATCGACGCCGCCCGCCACATTGCCTATAACGGCGATAAACAACTCGACCTTTTCGCCACGGAATTCGCCCTGCTTAAACATTTTCTTTCTAACCCTGAAATTGTTTTTTCCCGCAACCAGATCATCGCCGCCATACACGGACCGGATTATCCCGTTACGGATCGTTCCGTAGATGTGCAGATACTGGGTCTGCGAAAAAAACTAGGAAGCGCGGGAGACATGATAGAAACAATTCGAGGCGTAGGATACAGATTCAGGACACCGGAGAAATGATATGACGATTTTTAAGAAAAGTTTAATTACTCTCGGTCTTGCGGCGTTGGGCTTTTGCGTATTCTTTGTAATATCAATAATGGTTTTTATGAATTCTCTTTATTATGAAATCAATACAAAAGGATTGGAAAACACGGCAAAAGTCCTTATGAATACAATCGGAGAAGATAACATAAAACAAATATTTAAGAACGCCGCAGATACTCCCGCAGATATAGATTTTCCCCTAAACGCCGATAACGTATACCGCCTAACTCTGATTAAAACGGACGGCGATGTGTTATGGGATTCTCAAGTTTCAAATGATCTTGTAAATCATCTTGACCGTGAAGAAATTACAGCCGCTCTTGAAGGAAAAGAAGCAAGCGCAAGGCGTAACTCCATAACTACGGGCATGAAGCGTATTTACTACGCCCTGCCTGTTCTTGACAACAATGTTTCTGTCGGCGTGTTCAGGTTATCGCTTTCCGTTCCCGGGTTCCGGGCGAGAATTTCTCCGGTTGTTTTTCCGTTTGCGGTTTTTATCTGCTTAATAATTATCGTTGTTTTTTCCGCAATTTACGCTTATTCGCGCTCGCTATCCGCTTCTCTGGGACAGCTTGTAAACATTGCGCAGACAAGCGCTCCCCTTCTTTCCGTTCGCGCTCCGTTGGAACCTGTAGCGCAGGAATTCAGGAGTCTGGAAAGAGCCATGCGGGCTATGACAACGGAGCTTAACTTCCGTTTTGAACAGGCAAAATCGGAAGGCAGCCGCCTTGAGGCTATTCTTAACGGAATGTCGGAAGCGGTCTTTGCTATGGACAACGCCTTAAAACTGCACTTGGTTAACCCGAAGGCAAGGGAAATTTTTACTCTTGGAAACAAAGAAATAAATTCAATGACATTATTGGAAGCGACTCGCTCCACAGAGTTAGTTGACATAGCAAAAAAAGCCATAAGCGGCGGCGTTCCGCTTGAAGCGGAATTGACTTTTCATAAAGGAGCGGAACAGCATTTTCATGTTTACGCTTCTCCGCTCGTCAATACCGATAATTCCAGATCGGGAGCGGTATTGGTAATGCAGGATGTTACCCGTGTTGTAAAACTGGAAAGAGTACGCAAAGATTTTGTCGCCAACGTATCGCACGAGCTTCGCACACCAATTCAGCTAATTAAAGGATTTTCGGAAACCTTGCTTGATTCAATATCAGATAAAAAAGAAAGTCACTTTATAGAAATAATCCATAAGAACGCCGGAACTATGGAAAATCTTACAAACGATCTTTTAATACTCGCCGACTTGGAAGACAATACCGTAAATAACCGAGACTTGGAAGAATTAAAAATCGCTCCGTTAATTAAAGAAGCCGTTTCTTCTATGGAAAATCAAGCCAAGAAAAAACAAATAGAAATAATTACCGATTGCGATGAAAATTTAAGCGCGAAATTGTACGGTTCTTTTATTATTCAGGCGTTAATTAATTTGATAGAAAACGGAATAAAATATTCGCCGTCAAAATCAAAAATCCGCGTAAGCGCTTTTATTAAAGATGATGAATTGATATTTGAAGTGCGTGATAAGGGAATAGGCATTCCCGCCGAACATCTTGAACGTATATTTGAAAGATTTTACAGGGTAGACAAGGCAAGAAGCAAATCTGCGGGCGGCACGGGGCTTGGGCTTTCCATTGTTCGGCACATCAGTCTGCTTCACAAAGGAAAAGCCGAAGCGGAAAGCCAAGCGGGTGAAGGATCAACCTTCAGGATTAGAATCCCGTTGGCTTAAAATTCCCAACCGTCATCCGAGCCCGGATCTACAATTTGAATTAATTCAACCAGGAAAATTAAAGTTGAATACGGCGGTATAACGCCTTGAATGCCTTCTCTGCCGTAAGCCAGTTTTGAAGGTATGTACAATTTATATACACTGCCCGGAGTCATCAGCATTAAACCTTCCGTCCAACCGGGTATAACATTTTCCAACGGAATATACGCTCCGTCGTCTTCAGTAGAGCTGTCAAAGGGGCGTCCGTCCAAGAAAGTGCCGGTGTAAGTTACTCTTACAACAGAATTGCTGTTGGGTTTATCGCCTTTGCCTTCTTGTATAACTTCGTATTGCAGACCGCTCGGCGTTGATTTTACTTCCGGCCGCAGACCGTTAACTGTAAAAAATTCGTCTTCCGCATTTTTATTGCCGGCAGATTGTTTTTCTTCCGCTTTATACAAAGCGGCTTCGATAAGTTCCATCGCTTCTTGTTCGCTGATCTTAGCTTGATCGGGTTCTACTACCGATCTTAATCCGTCTGCAAAAGCATTGTAATCAAATTCAATGCCCATATTGTTAATGCCAAGCTGAGAGCCGATTATCATTCCAAAAGCGTAGCTTAATCGGGCTTTTTCATCTGACTTTCCGTAGTCATCTTGAATTCCCTTCGCGTGCAGAAAAAATACGGTAAAAAACAAGCACAGAAAAATAATTGTTTTTTTCACTATTTGCTCCTTATCAGTATAAACGAACCCCTAAAAAATTCAATTTTTAGGGGTTGCAATAATTAAGTCAAAATAAAGTCTAATACCACCAGTCATCTTCACTGACTACTTTTTTCGTTCCGACGATTTCAATAAGCTCTATAGAAAAAAGTAATGTGGAGCATGGGGGAATTATAGGCGGTCTGCCCACTTCGCCGTAACCAAGCTCGTAAGGAACATAAAATCTGTACTTACTGCCTACAGGCATTAATTGTAAACCTTCCGTCCATC
>Ga0268262_10001777_pt1 | contig 25930 bp, 22 predicted proteins | sample TergutNc150P3_FD_190354 | JGI IMG/M metagenome (GOLD analysis project Ga0268262, IMG submission 190354) | Nasutitermes corniger P3 segment gut microbial community from laboratory colony in Florida, USA - Nc150 P3 (SPAdes) (version 2) | ecosystem: Host-associated > Arthropoda: Insects >... | reverse complement strand
AATATTTTCCCGCTACCGCAAGGCGTTTTTTCCACCACGCAAAATTATCTTTCTCCTGCTCTTCCCAGTTGTAAATCGGGAAACCCCAATTTTGACCGTCGGGACTGTACATGTCGGGCGGCGCTCCTGCTGAAAGCTCCTGAATAAAAATTTCGGGGTGAGCCCATACGTCGCAGCTGTCCTCGTTCATTAAAATGGGCAGATCGCCTTCAAGGACAAGACCGGCGTCTTTAATCGCCTGCGCCGCTTTGGAAAATTGGACGTCAAGCGCGCGTTGAAGCCATGCCCAGAAAAGATGTTCTTCGCGCAGGTTTTTATCGTTCCAAAGTTTATCAATATCGGCGGCGGTTACGGATGAGTACTCGCTCCAATCCTTCCAAGATTTTTGATCGTTCTTTTCTTTAAGCCTTCTGTATACGGCATATTGTTTAATCCATGAATTTTGATCGATCCATGAGGATAAAGCGCTGTTCTTAGCGATTTGCGCTTTACCGGCGTTGTAAATTTCACGGCATATTTCCAATTTTTCTTTTAAAACCAGATAATGTGAAAAACGTTTGTTTTTATCGAAATTATCCCTTGCTTTTTTAATTCGTTTTTTAACCAGATCTCCCACTTCGGCAAATTCTTCCAGTTCTTCAATACGCAGATAAAGAGGATGAAGACCAAAGGCAGTCAGGCTTGAATAAGGAGAACTTTCAAAGCCGGTGTCATTAACAGGCAAAATTTGAATCAGCCCCACCCTCATTTTCTTGCAGAGAACGGCAAAATCAGCCAAGTCGGAGAATTCCCCTACCCCCATTCCTTTTTTGGTACGCAAAGCTCCAACCGGAACTGCCGCTCCCAAGAGACGTTTACTGGTTGCCTGTTTTTCCATGTTATCCCCCCTATTATAGGATTTTAATATTATAACGCCTTTTTTATGAATGGTAAACACTTCTAATTGTCAAAAAGCTGAATTTTCTGTATTATTAGGAAAAGGAGACTTATTATGAAAAAACCAGCGAAGGACAATTCCCCCTACTTTTTCACGTCCGAATCGGTCGGCGAGGGGCATCCCGATAAACTATGCGATCAGGTATCAGACGCCATTCTTGACGCCTGTATGAAAGAAGACCCTCAAAGCAGGGTTGCCTGCGAGACTTTCGCGTCCACATCTCTTGTGCTTATCGGCGGGGAGATTACGACAAATACATTTGTCGATTTCCACCATCTTGTGCGGGACATCGCGAGGGATATCGGCTATACAGACCCCTCATACGGACTCGACTGCAACTCAATGGCTGTCCTTGATATGATTCATAACCAGTCTCCGGACATATCACAGGGAGTTTCAGGCACAGGACTTAAGAAATTTAAAGGACAGCAGGGAGCGGGGGATCAGGGAATGATGTTCGGCTTTGCGTGCAATGAAACAAAAGAGCTTATGCCCATGCCGATAATGCTTGCCCACAAAATACTCCTTCACGCGTCCAAACTTCGCAAAAACAAAACGATTAAATGGCTGCGTCCCGACTCAAAAAGCCAGGTAACGATAGAATACGAAGGCTTTAAACCTGTGCGCATTGACGCGGTTGTCGTTTCTCACCAGCATGATCCTGATATCACATATAAACAAATTGAAGAAACCGTAATAGCGCAAATCATCAATCCCGTTCTTGAACCTACGGGCTTGCTTGATAAAAAGACAAAATACTTTGTAAACCCCACAGGACGCTTTGTAGTCGGAGGTCCTTTCGGAGACACGGGACTTACAGGGCGGAAAATTATCGTAGACACCTACGGCGGCATGGGTCGCCACGGCGGCGGCGCTTTCTCGGGCAAAGACCCAACCAAAGTTGACCGTTCCGCAGCCTACGCCGCTCGTTATGTCGCCAAAAACGTTGTCGCCGCCAAACTTGCCGAGCGTTGCGAAATCCAGCTTGCCTACGCTATTGGCGTTCCTTTCCCTGTCTCAATAATGGTAGACACATTCGGGACAGCGAAAGCGGAAGAAAAACAAATAGAAAAAGCCATAGGAAAAGTTTTCGATTTAAGTCCGGCAGGAATTATCAAGATGCTTGATCTGCGCCGCCCGATTTACGAAAAGACCGCTTCTTACGGTCATTTCGGCAGATCGGAATTCCCATGGGAAAAGACCGATAAAGTCGAGGAACTAAAGAAAGCGATTAATTAGTATTGTTTAACGGGAGGGGGAATGAATATTGACACTGAAAAGGCAAGGCTCTTTTGTGTAAATTTGTTTCAAGCTTACGGATTTTCCAAAGACGACAGTGAAATTATAACCGACGTTCTTATTCGCGCCGATCTTTACGGAATTGAATCTCACGGCATTCATAGGCTTTCGCGCTACCATGACGAAATAACGTCGGGGCAGGTGGACGTAAAAGCGAAAATAGACATAGTGCGAGAGACGGGAATTTCCGCCTGCCTTGAAGCGAACAAAGCGATGGGTCAGCTTGTAAGCGTACACGCTATGAAGCTGGCAATTCAAAAAGCGCGTAACAGCGGGTGCGGCATGGTGACGGTTCGCAATTCCAACCATTACGGCATAGCGAGCTACTACACGGAAATGGCGTCGGATCAGGATTTAATGGGCGTCTGCATGACAAATACGGAGGCGATCTGCGTTCCCACTTTCGGCTCTGAAGCGATGACGGGAACAAACGCCCTCGCCCTCGCGATGCCAGCCGAGCCTTACCATTTTTCCTATGACGCGTCAACAACGGTTGTCCCCCGCGGAAAACTTGAGGTTTACAGAAAAAACGGTCAGCCATTGCCTGAGCATTGGGCGCTTGACGCGAACGGACATCCGTGTACGGACGCCGCTGTCGTAGTTGACAATATAATCGCTAAAGCCGGCGGAGGTATTACTCCGCTCGGCGGAATGGGAACGCTGAACGGCGGACACAAAGGTTACGGGCTCAGCATTATTGTCGATCTTTTTTCCGCCGTAATTTCAGGCGGGCTTACATCGAATCATGTAAACAGAAAACCCGGGCACACCGGCATTTGCCACTACTTCATGGCGGTTGATTACGGTATTTTCGGCGATAAAACCGCGATAAAAGCGGGTATGTCCAAATTTTTACAGGAGTTACGCGACAGCAAAAAGGCGGAAGGACAGACAAGAATTTACACGCACGGAGAAAAATCAACGCAGTTAATGGCTCAGCGCAAGAACGGGAGTATTCCGGTTAACGAAAAAACTCTGGAAGAGATGAGGAATATCGCGAAGTCGCTGAAAATTCCGGAGCGGTTTATTATTTGATCATTGGGGCGGATATTTTTTGCGTACCCCCACTATTTACAGTGTGAAGACAGATGTATGCCTAAGGATTTTGTTCCTTAGACATACATCTTTATCGCTCTTTAAATGTAACTAACGGTATTTCGTTACTGTTGTTTTATCCATATCGGATTAGAACGCGGATTTGTTGTGGTATATGTACCTTTGCCTCCGGCAAGGTACTTGTCGCGTAAGTCGCCGAGAAATGAGTCTTCACCAAAATTATCTTCAGTAATAATTCCCTCAAACTCAACACTGGTAAGGTTTGTGCAATCCCAAAAAGCTTCATCCTCAATGCTGGTAACGCTATTAGGTATTGTTACACTGGTAAGTTTGTAGCAATTTAAAAAAGCCTGATACCCAATGCTGGTAACACCGCTTCCTATAGTTAGGCTGGTAAGGTTGTAGCAATCTTTAAAAGCCTGATACCCAATTCTGGTAACGCTGTTCGGTATTGTTATACTAGTAAGTTTGTAGCAACCTCTAAAAGCCTCATGTCCAATGCTGGTAACGCTGTTCGGTATGGTAAAAGTACTTGTTTTGCCTTCCGGACACCGGAACAATGTAGTTTTGTTTTTGTCATATAATACACCTTCCTGTGAGCTATATACGGGATTACTAGCATCAACGTTTATTGCGGTAAGTTTGGCGTGTCCGCTAAAAGGACTAGCTACAGATAATTCAGAATCATAAAAATAGTAACCGATCTGTTTAACACTGTTCGGTATGGTTACACTGGTAATATTACCGTTGTTCGGTATGATATAACCGGCAGAACCGGGAACGAAAAGACGATTTCCAAAATCAAAACCAATAATGGTAACTGGTTTCCCGTCTATCTTTGCCGGTATTGTTATATCGCCTCCGGCTCCTCCTATGTATCCCGAAATGACTATAATTTCTCCTTCATCATAATCAGTATAATAAATAAAACCTGAATTGATTCTGAAATGTTCTTCTTTTCCTTTAATCCAAACATTAATATAGGAGTAAGCATTGTCATTTATATAGTGATAATCAATTTGGGAACTTAGTACACCATCATTATTAAATGTTTTTACTCTTATTTTAAAGTCTAAATACTCATCTTCTCTTCTAATAATGCCAATAATGCCAAATTTTTCATTTAACGATAGAACCTCAGCCATTTGATAAGAATTGTTAATAGAATATGATGATGAATTATAAATAGTTCTGGATAATCTGAAATTCGGTAATTTCCTGCGAATTTCCGCATTGTCAGGTTGGAAATATGTTGTTGTATAAATTAAAACACTATTCGTGTCATAATAACTGATTTCCAATGTCTTGCCGTTTTGAATTTTATATATATAATACCCGCTATTACCTACAGGATAATATTCGTAGGTCTTTACACCGTCTGCATTACTTAGCTGTTTAATAGAGTAAATTATTTCGGTAGTAACTCCTTCCGAGGAAACCGTTGTTTGGCTTGCTATCAATCCGCTTTCCGAATCATAAGTTGTTGTTGTAGAGAAATTTGAGGAAGTCCCTGAGCCGTATAAAGTTTCAGTATCAGTAGTTGAATTAGAAGTCTGTCCATTACGGATATAATGATATTGAGAAAATGATGAACTTGATGAACTTGATAAAGTTGTATATTCTTCCTCATAATTCGTCTCGTTTGTGTAACGATATGTAATCCAGTTATAGTTTATCCATGATGAATAACTGGCTATTCCGTCTTTAACAGTGTATGCTTGTTGGGAGTAAATGAGCCAGTGATCGTTACTATTGTCTCCATCACCATAACCGTTGCTAGAACTTTTAATGTTGTCATCAAGATTGCCGCAAGCCGCTAAGGAAAACCCGATTATCGCGATAAGAGCAATAATTAATAATTTCTTTTTCATGTTAAAAACCCCTTTCTTTTTTTGATGTATATAAAAAAGCCGATATCTGCACATGAGGCAAATACGGCGTTTTTCCGAGAATATTGAAAATATTTTGAAAAAATTGTACTTCTATTGTTGCATATTGTTGGGGGGGGGGGGGGGTACTGATTAAATTTGCGCCAAAAAACGCGAATTTAGGGGGTTTTTCGCTAAAAACGCGAGAATTTGAAAAAATTGGCTTTTCCCTAATAGACATATATAAATAATAGTTAATTTTTTAAAATTTATCAATAAGAATTTTTTAAAAATGATAAAAATAAGTCAATTTTTATCATTTTTCGGTCAAGAAAATGGAGGGACGCATACATATAATAGGAAGACAATTAAAACTTTATCCTTTTCCAAAGGTTATACAGTGGGTGATAATTTACGTATTTCTTCAATAATTATTTGCCTTTTTTCCGGCGCTTTCCTTAAAATATATGATAATTCAACATGTAGTAAATCGCGAAAAGATCGTTCTAAGTTGAAAGAATTGCCTTTAGTTTCTATTTTCCCTTCTTTTATATATTCTATTATTTTTCCTATATGCTTTTTTATTTTTTTATCACTTACCATAAATTCGCTGAATAATTTAAAATAGTTTAAATCGTCATCCGCATAAGGAAAATGATCACGATCAAAGTCTGAAGGGGTGTTCTCAAAGTCATTAAAACTTAACGTAATGTTAAAAGTCAGCATTGTCCTAAGACCAGATAAAACATTATTAAAACTCTCTTTTGTCTTTTGATAAAACTTTTTTTCCAGAGATTCTACTTTTGTTTTTTCATAATTATCAATAAAAATCCTCGATAAAAAATTAAACTGGGATGGTTTATCCCGATAAGATGGAAACGCCCTGATTATAGCAGTTAGATGGCACACCTCGTGACAATATAGCTCACGTCTTCTGCAAACCGTTTTATAATCCCTATTAAGAAAGTCGGTAATTGTTTCTTGTTGCTGAAAATCTGACTCAAATTTCTTGTTAATAATAATTATTACTGTGTATATTGAGATTGTTTTTTGCAAAACACAACATGCGTCAAAAGCAACATTGGCGGAGTATATGAAACATACGTCAATAAAACGGCGAATATGATAAGGAATATCACTTAAATCATTTGTTTCAATTATGAAACGGTTCCGTGCCTCAGGACGATCAAATGGGATTTTTTCTAATATTCCATCGATAGAACGAATAACACGATGTATATCCATTTATTGATATTTTGCCGCCTTCTTTCTTGCATTTGCATCAAGCCAAGCTTGGTTTTCTTCTAAAACATCAAGTACATTTTCCATGTACCCTAGTTCTTTATTGCCGCCTTCTTGCGCCGAAAACGACATATCTACAACGTTGCTTTTTTCAAGGCGCGAACGTATGGCACTTAGCCTCTGCTCTTTTTCTTGATTTAGCATAGTTTTCACCTTTTCCATATTTATATTTCGGCTTTTTTCTTAAGCCGTATTAATTGACTAACTCCGCAAAAGACGCGGAGAACGACAAACCACCTAAAACCAGACGCTTTTTTTGTAAATATGGTGGTGGAAAGTCTCCTATATCTAAATCTATCATAAAATATAGGTTTTGTGTCAATTTTTTAATGAAATTTATTTAAATTTTTCTTGTCTTTTAAAAATAAAAATCAGCCCTAAAATGGGCTTTTTACTATGTTCTTTGCTTATGTTTTCTTATAAAATATGCAATTTTTACCGCCTTAATTCCATACAAGTAACAAAATCCCTAACTTTTCCCCTCCACCCCCCTAAAAACACCCCCATTTTAACGAAATTTTAATGGTTAGAAACGGACGTTTTTCGATTATCGGGAAAACCCCACGTTCGGGACTGATTTGGGCGGTTTATCGGCTTTTGAGGGGAGTAGCCTTTTATTTTACATCAAATGTTTTTGCAACACTATCTTTGGCATTCTTTTCATAATATTTTATCTGTAAAAATGCTCACCTTTTTTAGATAATTCAGTCAAAGTATTTAAGTCGAAATTGCCATTACAAACATAATATTCAACCCTATTAGTTAAAGCACCATCTTTTTCATTTTCTGAAGCATAAAGAGAATAAACACCAAAATTATTTAAATCTTTAACAGATTTTTCTCCTGATCGACCCGCTATTGGGAGTATAATGATAACTACAATAATACCAATAATGATTATTATTCGGTTTATTTTTTTTGCCAATTCTTCTTCAGTCATAATTTATATCTTTATATAATATTATTAATACAATAAATTTGTTAAAAATTTTATCTATTGGTGAAAATGACATAAAAAACAAACATGTTTATTCTCTTGAACAAATACAAAAAAAAGTAAAAGCTATTCTGGATTAATTTTTATGGAAATTATTTGGTCAAAAGACGCAGGTGACGAGCTATTAGAAATAATTTCCTATATAAAAAATGTTAGATGGAAAAATATTGTAACACTGGTAACATCAAAATAATTTTCTGACAAATCTCTCTCTAATGTACATAATCATAACATTATCATTTTAGGGGGAAAAATAATGATTGAACTAAAACAGGCAATTGCCGATTATCTGGCATATTGCGAATATCAAAAGAAACTAACTACAAAGTCAATTAAGGCATACATGATTGACCTTGAACAATTAAGGCGTCACACTGCGTCTGAGAATATTCCCGCAAAAACGGAAATTTCCGCGTATATCACGCATCTTCACAAGACCTATTCACCACGAACAGTCAAGCGTAAAATCGCAAGCATCCGCGCCTTTCTAAATTATCTTGAATTTGAGGAAATCCTTTCTGAAAATCCAATGAAAAAGATTAAAACAAATTTCCATGTTCCACAAATGCTGCCCAGAACAATTCCTTTAACAATAATTGAAAGTATTTTACGCGCCGCCTATCAGGAGTTAAAACAAGCGCATACTATTTACGCATTGAACACAGCTTTGCGGAACGCTTCAATACTGGAACTTCTATTTGCCACAGGACTGCGGGTGTCAGAATTATGTTCCCTTAACGCTGATTTCATTGATCTAGGCAATGGGAAAATTCTTATTATGGGGAAAGGGGCAAAGGAACGTGTCTTACAAATCGGGAACCAAGAAGTTCTTTCGATTTTGCGGCGTTATGCCGAAGGAAATAGCGCATACATACGCAAGACAGGTTTGTTTTTTGTCAATCGGTTATCCTCCCGTATTTCAGAACAGTCTGTCCGTTTTTTAATAAAACGGCTTTGCGCAAAAGCCAATATTGAGCAGAAAATAACGCCGCATATGTTCAGGCATTCTTTTGCCACATTATTGCTTGAAGAGGATGTAGACATTCGATATATACAACGTATGCTAGGTCATAGTTCCATACTGACAACGCAGATTTACACGCAGGTTACCGTTGAAAAACAACGTCAAATTTTGACTGCAAAGCATCCAAGGAACAAAATTTGTGTTAATATATTAGATTTTTGTTGACTTTTTGGAGAAAAGGGGGTATTATGGGAGTATAGATAGAGGATAATAAATAATTATCCTTTATTCAGCACGGACATTACTGTACAGAACACGCAACAATACCAAGTACCCAAATTTTGTAGTGTCGTCAAAAAATTAGATACAACAAATATAATGGACACACTATAGCGTTAATAACTATAAGATTGAAATTTTAAAAAGAAAAGTTGAGAAAACTACCTGTGCTATGTGGTGTTGCCTCTAACAACTTGTAAGTAGTCAGATATTGACAGCGCTTTAATGTTAGGTGATTTTAATACCTATTATTTAGTCAATCCCATAAGCGGTCGCGCTGTAACCTCCGCGGAAAATTCCCCCACATTGGGATTTATATCCCCAGTTATCAAATCATAGGCGGCGACTCTGAAATAATAAAGCGTTCCGTTTTTCAGTCCGTCAACATAAAAACTATTTGCCATTCCGACATCTATCGGGGACGCGCCGGAAGTTGAGTCATTTCCAAAAAGCTCTCCGCGGACGGGACTGTAATAGACAAGGTAACCTGCCGTACCGGAGGTGATACTTTGTCTCCATTTTAACTGAACTCCGCTGTCGTAGGCGACGGCTGTTAAATTGCGGGGCGGCTGAGGCGGTTCACCCTGATTAAAAACAATGTGTATCTGTTCAAGGTAGGGACTGCATTCGCCGTCAGCGGAAGGGTAAAAATCTACGGCTATTTGCGCGTAACGTCCGCTGACGCCTTTTATGTCGCTCCCCGGCGTAAACATGACCCAGGGGTTATTTCTTAAAAGATAGGGATTTTCTCCGGCGCGGATAAAGAAATTCATTTCCCCGTCGTCGGAAAATTTAAATCTGCCATTCTCGCGGTATTCGTTCTGTACTTTCGCGCCCCTGATGCTTGTCCTGCCGCCCGAAGCGTTAATTCTTACAACGCCGCTCGCATTGGCTCCAAGATCAATGGCTCTTGTCTCAATCCTTCCGCCGCCCGCAACGTATCTTTGAATCGAAGAACGTCCCGCGCAAATGCTGTGAATCTTAAATTCATCGATAAGACCGGAAAAACGCTCTCCAAGCAGGAATCTGCCGTTAACGCCGAGTACCGGATTATGCACCTCGCTGTTTTCACGCCCTGTGGACGTAGCGTAAACAATCGCCTCGCTTCTGCCGTCTACAATGTACTCTAACATTCCCGTTGTCGCGTCGAAACGTATAAGATGATGACTCCATGTCTTCGGAATAATCGGGGTTAAATTTGAAAATTCAATATTTTGCTTTTTTGAATCGTTTACAGAAGTAAAAAAGTTTGTAAAAGACCAGCTCATTTTATTTTTCGCCACAAAACAATCAATCCGCTGTACGCGGCTCGCGTTGTCGGGAAGAGTGGAAACCCATGTAAATATCTGCTCGCCGTTTTCCATATTAAGCGGATACATCCAAAACTCAATGGTAAAATCCTTAATACGATTACCGGACGTAAAAAGCGCGTTACGGCTTTGAGGGTGAATAACAATCGGCGTGGAAACCGAGTCATGCCCGCCGTGGACAAAATACGCCGCGCCCGCTCCGGCTCTCGCCAGAACGCGGTCTACGGTTTCAACTTGCGGCGGAATAGAAAGACTGTAATTGCCCGTACTGTCCCTAAAAAGCGCCGGAGTTTTTTCGTCAAACGAAATAGCCAAATCAAGTGAGTGTTCCGCTAAAGAGGAATATTTTCCCAAAACGCCGTCCGCCGTCTGATACCCGGCGACAGATGTAACAGTCGAGGAAGCAAGGAGCAATACGGGATGGGGTCGAATCGAAACGGTCTCTGTTACCCCGTTCCTGCTTTCCGCGATATTCCAGGCTTTTTCTCCGCCAAAAGAGAGCGTCTTTTCCCCAATCGCGCTGATACTACCGCAAACAAAGAGGAAGATGTATACTGTAAAAATGAAAATAAGTGTTTTTTTCATGGTTTTCCTATATATCGGCATAAATTGATATGAATAATCAGATAAATTCGGAAAAATTAACTGCCCTTAAAGCCGCCGCCCTGGACGCTCCGTCGGAACCGGGGGTCTATATAATGAAGGATATTGATGGGGAAATCATCTATATCGGCAAGGCTAAGTCGCTTAAAAACAGGATAAAATCGTATTTTTCCGGTAAAAAGGACACAAAGACCACTGCCCTCCTCCAGCGTATCAATTCATTCGAGACCATTATTGTCCAAAGCGAGTACGACGCCCTTTTGCTGGAAAATACCCTGATCAAGCAGCATTCGCCTAAGTACAATATCAGCTTAAAGGACGGTAAATCCTACCCTCTTATTCGCATAACGCATGAGGATTTTCCGCGCATTTTCCGCACGCGCAGAATAATACAGGATAAAAGCCTTTACTTCGGACCGTTCCCGAATATGCAAAGCGTAAATACGATGATGGACTTAATCGACAAGCTTTATCCGCTTCGCAAATGTAAAACGATTAAAAAAAACGGACCTTGCATGTACTACCACATCGGTCGCTGTATGGCTCCCTGTTCCAAAAAAATAAGCGTAGAAGATTATTCCCTTCATATACAGCGCGTGCAAAAACTGCTGTCGGGCGAAACCGACGCGTTGATTATCGATCTTACCGCTAAAATGCACGACGCCGCCAGAGCTATGCAGTTTGAACAAGCCGCGCAAATAAGGAATACGATCAGGGCGATTGAAAGCCTTACGAGGGAAGAGAGCTATGTGGAAGATTTAAACCCCGAAGACAGGGATTATATCGCTTGGGCGGCAAGCGGAGTATTTGCCACATTCACCGTCTTTTCCATGCGCGGCGGCAGAATGACAGGCAGAGACCTTTACCGCACCCGCTCCGCCGCAGATGAATGGGAATCGCTGGAAATTTTTATAACTTCGTATTACGAACCTTCCCGCCGTCCGCCCGCTAAAATTTATATACAGAACGATATTTCAGAAAATTCGCAATTAATACAAAGCTGGTTTAAGGAGCGGTTTGGGTATGAGCCGCAGCTGCTCTCCCCTGTTGAAAAACACCACGCCGTAATTATGGCGATGGCGAAACAAAACGCTATGGAAGATTTGCGGAAAAGACTGAAAGAAAGAGGCGCGGGTCCCGCAATAGACGAATTAATGCGCGCGCTTAATTTGAAATCAAGACCGGAACGAATCGAAGGCTTTGATATCGCTCAGCTAGACGGGAAACACCCTGTCGCTTCGTTAATTTCTTTTAAAAACGGAATTCCCGACAAAAAGAATTACCGCTATTTTAAACTGCGCACAGTTATCGGAATAGTAGACGACTTTGCCGCCATGCGCGAAGCGGTAAAGCGGCGTTATTCGCGCCTTATCCGCGAAGGAAAAGAGCTTCCCGATCTAATACTCGTAGACGGCGGCATAGGGCAGGTGAACGCCGCGAAAGGTGTGTTAGACGAATTGGGAGTGGATTGCGGTCTTGTGGGGCTTGCCAAACGCGAAGAAGAGCTATGGCTTCCCGTGGCGAAGGAACCGCTGGTTTTATCAAGGCAATCGGAAGCGTTAAAAGTCTTGCAGCATGTCCGCGACGAGTGCCACCGCTTCGCTACAGGGTTTAACCAGAGGCTTCGGTCAAAAAACCTTTTCTTCCCGATACTGGAATCCGTGGAAGGAGTCGGACCAAAACGCGCGGCGACAATAATGAAAGAATACGGCTCAATAGCGAATATCGCCGCCGCAGACCCGTCGGAAATAGCGGAACGCTGCCAAATAAGCGAAAATACCGCCAGAGCAGTGCGCGCAGTGGCTAGGTTAGAGGAAGACTCTCACCAAGGACACAAAGGAAGAGAAGGACACAAAGAGGAATAAGGGGTTTTTGTACGAAGATTTTGCGTGAGATTAACGATAAGATAGCGGACATAAACCCCTGATCTTCCTTTGTGTCCTTTGTTTCTTTGTGAGCTTTGTGAGAAATATTGGGATACTATCTATGGTTGAAAAAGCCCCGATATTCATGTATAATTTGATTGTAAATGCTCCATATAGGTATTGACGTAGGTTCTACAACTGTAAAGGCTGTAGTAATACAAAACGACACAAAAGAAATACTTTATTCCAGATATGAACGGCACAATGCCTGTCAGGGTGAGAAAGTTTACTCACTTTTACAGGAAATTTTCTCGCAATTCCCCCAAAATCAGTTTAAAATAGCTTTTTGCGGCTCCGGCGGGCGAACAATCGCCGAAATGATCCACGCGCCGTATATTCAGGAAGTAGTCGCCAACTCAATAGCGGTGCGCAATTTCTACCCTCAGACAAGGGTCGCAATAGAACTCGGCGGACAGGACGCAAAAATCATCTTTTTCTACCACGACAGCGCGGCGAACCGCCTTGTAGCGGGCGATATGAGAATGAACGGAAGCTGCGCGGGAGGAACAGGCGCCTTTATTGATGAAGTCGCTTCCCTATTGCGTACCCCCGTAGAAGAATTTGACGCTCTCGCGGCGCAGGGCACTCAAGTATATGACATTTCAGGGCGCTGCGGTGTTTTCGCAAAGACCGATATTCAACCATTGTTAAATCAGGGCGGCTTGATAAAAGACATTGCCCTTTCCACTTTTCACGCAATCGCGAAACAAACAATAGGAGGTCTCGCTCAGGGGCTTGAGATAAAGCCGCCCGTCATCTTTGAAGGCGGACCTCTCACCTTTAACCCCACATTAATAAAAGTTTTCGCGCAGAGACTTGGGCTTTCTGATTCCGATATTATTCTGCCGCCGAAAGCCGAATTGTTTATCGCTTACGGAACCGCGCTTTCCATAGACGAAATGTTCACGGAGCAAGGCAAAAACATAAGTCCGCAGGCGGTTCTTACTTCGCTTTCAATGTACCGTGAAATTGTTTCGGAAAATACATCGACGGATAATATCAACTTTTTTAACACAGAGGCGGAGCGTAACGCGTTTATCGCGCGGCATAAAATTCTTTCTATTGATAAAGATAAGATTGATAAAAAAAGCGGGGAAACCCTTAGGGTTTATCTTGGAATTGATGCCGGTTCCACTACAACCAAATTTGTGTTGATAGACGAAGATGAAAATGTTGTTGATTATTCTTACAGTCCCAACAAAGGCGAGCCGCTTAAAGTTATCAAACAAGCCATGCTGGAAATGTACGAAAAATACCGTAAAGCCGGTGTCAATCTTGAAGTTATCGCCCTTGGAACTACAGGTTACGGAGAACTGCTTTTTGACAAAGCGCTCGGTGCCGATTTCCACACGGTGGAAACTGTAGCCCACGCGGCGGCGGCGCAAAAATATATACCGGGCGTAAGTTTCATTTTGGATATCGGCGGACAGGACATGAAAGCCATAAATATTTCAAACGACATTGTAACAAATATTACGGTTAACGAAGCCTGTTCGTCTGGTTGCGGCTCTTTCCTGGAAACTTTTGCCACAAACCTGAATATTCCCGTCGATAAAATAGCCGAAACAGCGTTTAACGCGAAAAATCCCGCGCGTCTGGGCAGCCGCTGTACTGTTTTTATGAACAGCACAATTATTACTGAACAAAAAAACGGCAAACAAGCCGACGACATTATGGCGGGTCTTTGCCGCTCAATCGTTGAAAATGTTTTTACAAAAGTTGTTCGCATCTCCAGTCCCGCGCAGCTTGGAGACAAAATCGTAGTACAAGGCGGCACTTTAAAAAATGACGCTGTACTTCGCGCGTTGGAACAGTACCTCGGCAAATCCGTTGTGCGCGCTCCGTATCCCGGTGAAATGGGAGCTATCGGCGTCGCTCTTTTGACAAAAAGGGAAATCGCCGAACACGGATATACCTCGCCTCACGGCGCTAGCGATCGCACGCGCTTTATCGGTTTTGAGGAGCTTAAAAAGTTTGATTACACTCAGGAAGCCAATTTGATTTGTCCTTTCTGCACAAATAACTGCAACCGCACATTGGTGCGTTTTTACAACGGACTTACATGGGTTACAGGCAACCGCTGCGAGCGCGGAGAGCTTGTAGGCGACCCAAAGGATACGGCGTTACGTGAAGAAGTAAACAAAAGAACAAAAATAATGAACGCCGTTCCCGATATGGTTAAGCTGAGGGACGAATTGCTTTTTAAGGATTATCCTTTTACCCGGCTTTTACCGTTAAAAGACATAACAATCGGTATCCCGCGCGCGCTGGATTTTTGGCGTAATATGCCTTTCTGGAAAGTATTCTGGAGCGCTTTAGGTTTTAATGTAAAAATATCGCGGAAAAGCACGCGCGGACTCTACGAAAAAGGCATTCAATATGTTACGTCGGATACAGTCTGTTTCCCGGCAAAACTGGTACACGGACACATAGAAGATTTAATCGAAAAGAAAGTAGACAGGATTTTCTTTCCGCAGATTAACAGACTGCCGCCCGATAACCCTGAGCGTCTTTGCACTTTTACATGTCCCGTATTGAAAGGTTATCCGCTTTCCATAAAATTTTCCAACAATCCTGAAGGAAAACACAACATTCCGTTTGACACGCCTATTTTCCACTGGTTTTCAAAAAGAGACATACATTTACAGCTTTGCAGATTTGTACGGGAAACATTTAACATACCGGAAAAAACAGTTATGGCGGCAATCAAACAGGGTGAAAAAGCGCTGGAAGATTTTAACAACAATTTAGTTGAAAGCGGTAAAAAAATTATCGAAGATGTTGAGCGTCAGGGAAAATTCGCCGTGGTTATCGCGGGGCGGCATTATCAATATGATGAGCATATTAATCATAATCTGTCGCGGTATTTTACAAGCCTCGGCATACCCGTTTTAACGCTTGATTCCCTTCCCAATCTGAATAAAATGCCTTTGAATAAATCACGCGTTGAAATAACAAATAACAACCACGCCCGCCTGCTTTCAGGGGCTATTATCGCGGCGGAACATCCCGCGCTGGAATATGTGGATATTTTCAGTTTCGGCTGCGGACATGACGCCGTTTACACAGATGAAATTGTCCGCATTATGGATGAAATTTCAGGCAAATCGCCGTTAATTTTAAAAATGGACGAAAGCGAAATTTCAGGACCGCTTCGCATAAGAGTCCGCTCATTTATTGAGACCGTAACGACGCGCCGAAAACAAACAACGCATAACGCTAAACAACTGGGCGATCCATACCCTGTAAAACTAAAAAAAACAGACAAGGAAAAAACAATTCTTATTCCAAATGTAAGCAGGGCGTTCTGCCTTATTTTAACGGCAGGTCTGATAAAAGACGGTTATCGTGTGGAACCTATGCCTATGGGCGGCGCTCAGGCTATCGCGATGGGGAAAAAGTATGTGCATAACGACATGTGTCTGCCCGCGCAGATTATAATCGGCGAGGCTATCCTCACTCTTAAAAGCGGAAAATACGATCCTGACAATACGGTAATAGGAACGGCGAAGGTGTTATGCGATTGCCGTTTGGCGAATTATATGCCTCTTACAAGAAAAGCTCTGGACGAAGCAGGATTCCCGCAGGTTCCGGTTATCAGTACGGATATGATGGATTTAAAAAAAGCCCATCCCGGAATGAATTTTACTCCCGTAACTTACGCCAATGTCGTTTGGGGCATAATTCAGGCGGACGCGCTTGAATATTTAAGACGAAAAATACGCCCGTACGAACTGCAAAAGGGAGAAACCGATAAACTTGTGGAAAACGCATTTCAGGAAATCGCCAACGGTATCGCGAAGGGCGGTATTCCCGGTTCAATTAAACCTTTTAAGAAGGCGATTAAAGATCTGTGTAATGTCCGTTATGATCGCTCTAAGTTAAAAGAACAGGTTGCCATACAGGGGGAATATCTTCTTACCTTCCACCCTGGATCGAATCAGGAAGTGGAAAGATATCTTGAAAAAAACGGAATGGAAGTAATCTTCCCGCGAATGTACGGCATTTACCGCCATCTTTTCCTTAACCATACTATTGCCGAGATAAAAGAATTTAAAGTAAAACACTCGTTATACGACACAATGTTTGCGATACTTGGAAATAAATTCATGGACTTTGCAGTTAAACACACCGATAAAATCGCGAAAATGCATCCTCTGTACGAACCCGATATAACTCTTGAAGAAATGGCAAAATACAGCGACCACATTATGCATCACTCGATTTTATCCGGCGAATCATTTTTAATTGCCGCGGATCTTCTTCATTACGCGGCAAAAGGCATAAAATCGTTTATCATACTCCAGCCGTTCGGCTGTCTGCCCAACCATATCTGCGGGCGCGGAATAATTAAGAAAATAAAAGAACAATACCCCACTATTCAAATCCTGCCCCTTGATTATGATCCCGACGTAAGTTTCGCGAATATAGAAAACCGTTTGCAGATGTTAATAATGAACACTCGCAGTTTAAAGAAGGCGTCTTAAAATGAAAGAATTTTTTATTCCCAAAGAAAAACTCCCCAGAATCTTGTACATCGTTCTGCTTTCCATAGCGGGTACGTTAATCGTGCTGCTGTTAATCGGCACTATTATCGGTCTTATTCGTCCGCGTAACGCGAGTCCTATTTTCGCGTTTAGAAAAATCAGCAAGGAACAAACCAAACCTGAGGACATTCGCGTCTATTCAGGTCTGGAACGGCTCAGGATTCCGCTTTCAAATTCATCTATTTTAATTCTTTCAGTTTCATTCCCCTACTCCGCCAAAGACGTCTCTTTTACCGAAGAACTTGCCGCAAAAATCGGCGACTTTAAAACGATAATAACGGATTATTTTTCTTCCCTTCCTGAGGAAAGCGTAAACCAAATAGACGAAGAACTTGCAAAGCAGGAAATTTTAAAGCATTTTAACGCTAATCTGCGTCTTGGACGCATAACCGCGCTTTATTTTAACGATATGATGATAATTGAAAGCGGGAAACAATAGCCTAAAACCGCAACTTTCGCCTGTTTTCAGTGTCAAAATTATAGACGCGCGGTAATTATTATCTTACAATGTTATTCTGGAGTATAATATGGATAGCATGTCAGCCGCCGCGCAGGTAATTATCGCTGTAATTCCCATTGTGGGAATTGTTATGGGGTCGATAGTTATTTTTTTCTACCTGTTGTGGAATTACAGGCGCAGAGCGTTATTGATTAAGGCGGGACAATACGCGAGACCTGATTTTAACTTGCTTACTTTCAGCCTGCTGTCGGGTCTTCTTTTAAGCAGCGTCGGTATCGCGTTAACTATATTTTTATCAATAGCGGTTGAAAGAGCGTCATACGGTCTGTTGGGCGGAATCATTCCCCTGTCGATGGGCATAGGTCTTTTAACCTTTTATGCGATAAAGCGGAATGAACAGCGTAATGGCTGATGAATCGGAAGTTAACGATCAGTTAATCGTCAGCCAAATTGTTTCGGGGCAAAAAAATTTGTTCCGGCTTTTAGTACGGCAGCACGAGAAAGCTGTCTACGGAATGGGTATGAGCTTCTTCCGCAACGCGGACGACGCGTCGGATTTTACCCAGGAAGTATTTTTAAAAGCGTACCGCAGTCTTTCCCGGTTTGAGGGAAGGAGCCGGTTTTCCACTTGGCTTTATAAAATCGCCTATAACACGGCGATAAATGAGGTGAACAGGAGGAAGGAATACTACAGCCTTGCGGAAAAAGACGCCGAGAAACTTACAAACGGCGAGGAAACGCCGGAGCGTATACTGCTCCGCAGCGCCGCAAAGGAAGCTGTTCTTGAGGCGATAAAGGAACTTCCTGAACGTTTTAGAATTTGCATTGACTTGTTCTTTTTTTATGATCGTTCGTACCGGGAGATTGAGGCGATTACAGGTATTCCTGTTAACACGATAAAATCTCATGTGTTTAGGGCGAAGACATTATTAAAAGAAAAATTGGATTGTTTATCAGATTAATACTGATAAGAAGGAGAATGACATGAGTTGTTCAAAGATTATGGATTTGGTTTATGAACATTCGCAAGACGAAGAAGGCTCCATGCCGCTTTTAAACCAAATACAGGTGTGGGTACATTCTTTTTTCTGCCCCGACTGCGCTGAAAAAATAGAACGCTATCAGGCTTCAAGAGCCATAATGAAAGAAGACTTTTTTCCGCCTTCTCCGGAACTTGAAGATTTAATAATGGCAAAGATTGACGCGGAACAGGAAGAATCAGTTTACGCCCATGCCGGCGGTCTTTCAACTCACGGCTGGGTAATCGCGGGAGTGGTTATTTTGCTTTCTCTTGTAACCGCTTTCTTCGGACTTGATTTCAAGCATCTTGCGTTAGAATCGGGAATGTCGTTTATGCTCCCCATCGGCATTACAATCGGCATTGTGTTAACCACTTACGGCGCGCTTTTCATAGGCAGCCACTTAAAGGAATTATCTGAACGCTTTGGCTTGTAAACAAATAACAGTTTTACTATCTCTTTGTTTATTGCTCTCCGTATCCTGCGCCAAGCAGGAAATTTCCCGCACCGATTTTGCGCTTGGAACAGTCTGCTCCGTCACTCTTTTTGAAAACGGGCGGAAAGATATTTACGATGAAATTTTTTCCAGAATACACGAAATAGAAAACTTGATGAGCGCGAATATCGCCGACTCTGATGTCAGCCGCGTAAACGCCGCCGCTGGAATTGAACCTGTACAGGTGCAAAAAGACACATTCAAAGTCATTGAGCGGGCTGTTTATTTTGCCGAATTAAGCGGCGGCGCGTTTGATCCGGCGGTAGGACCGCTTGTCTCACTTTGGGATATCAGCGGTAAACCGCGCGTTCCAAGCAAGGAAGAAATTAATTCCGTTCTGCCGTTAATAAATTGGCGTAACATAGAAATGTACGCGCGGTTAAACACTGTATACCTGACACAGCGCGGTATGGCTCTTGATTTGGGGGGCATCGCCAAAGGTTACGCCGCGGACGAAGCGGCTAAAATTATTAAATCATATAACATAACCCGCGCGAAAATTGATCTTGGCGGCAATATAATAATGATAGGCGCGCGCGCTGACAATAACCCATGGAGGGTAGGTATTCAAGACCCCGGCGAAAATCGCGGCTCTATTATCGGTATTTTACAGATACCCGAAAAAACAGTAGTAACTTCCGGCGTTTATGAGCGGAACTTTGAAAAAGACGGCGTATTCTATCATCATCTTTTGTCCGTAACGGACGGGTATCCTATAAAAAACGATCTTTTATCCGTAACAATAATAGACGATATTTCCATAGACGCCGACGCTCTTTCAACGGCGGTCTTTGTTCTTGGTTATGAAAAAGGATTATCGCTGTTGGAAAATTACGGGAAAGCGCAGGCGGTATTTGTTTTTCAGGACAAGAACGTAATCGCCACGCCCGGCGTTGATTTTATCCTAGAAAAGAAAAAACATAGTATGGTAACCACGAAGAAATAATAACTAAAGCCAGAATAACAAAGCCAATGGGTTTGGTTTTAATTATTTTTTCATCGGGCGGGGGAAGCGTTATATCGCTTAATTCCAGCATAAGATTATCGATCTCCACAAGAACATTATGTTTCGGAAAAGTGTATTTCTTGTTCATGATTGCGGAAAATATATGCAGGGATTCGCAAAGCAATTCGCCAAAAGCGCCGGGAATTTTTAAATCGCGCCTAATCGCAAGGGTTGAGAGCATTACAAACGACTGCAATGTAAAAGCCCTGTGAACTCCGGCTTTTAACGCTCCCGATGTTATTTTAAACACGCCCAAAGAAAATAAAACTCGTCCGTATGGAATAATCAGGTTGAAAACGATAATAAACATTATTATAGGAATCATAATCATAAAATTGATTTTTTTACCCGAAAGCAATGCAAGGAAACACAAAAACACAAACTGAAAACATCTGTACCCGGTGCTTGGAATAAAAAGCAGAGCCGGCATAATTAACAAACCGGCGGCAAACAAAGCCTTTGCGCTGAAAATATTTTCGTAAAATTCAAGCCTGCTCATTTTCCACTCCTAACCGATACCATTTTGAAACACGTATAAAAGCCTCACAAAAAACACCTAACGCGATTCCGGTAACAAGCCCCGTTAACAAAAACGGAGGCGCGATATAGCGGACATTTCCCTTAAAAACAAAGAAATGAGCGAGCGCCAACTGCGAAAGATTTGAAACGACGGCTCCCGCCGTTCCTATGCCTATAAACGTTATGTGTTTTTTACCGAACATCCGGCGCAGAGCGAACATAAGCATAGCGGATAAAAACGTCCCGGCAAGCGAAAATAAAAAAATATAAGAGAATAAAGTTCCGGTAATCAACGCGTGTCCCATAACTTTAATACAGACCAAAACTAAAAAAGTATGAAAAGGAAAAATATCCAGAGCGAGCATAAGCGGCATGTTGGCGATTCCGATACGCAAAAAAGGCAGGGGCTTTGGTATCATGTACTCAACAGCGGAGAGGAAGAGACATAGAGCGCCTAACATGGCGAGGTTTTTTCTACCAGGTAATTCCGTCAACATCATCATTAATCCCATGTATAATTAACAAAACATTATTCGGAAGACAAGCAACCCATTCTCCCTGTTTTGAAACAGAACCCACGGCTATACAAGTATAATTATCACAGGGCGAAGATTCTATCCAAGCGCTGTTTCCGTGAATCCGCACTGTAGTATCTCCAATAGGTCCTTTTACCACAATTGTTTCTTCCGCGTTTACGGGATAAACCCATTCCCCGGCGTCCCCCCGAATTAAAACCTGAGACGTCCCCTGCGGTCTCATGTACGCTATGTAAAAGGCAAAAACCGTCAAGCCTGCCACAGCAAGAATAATGATAATATCAACTATTCTAACCTTAACCTTCATAATTATAATATATAAAAAAAACGATGAATTTATAATCCCTTTTACCGCTTTTTTTACATTCGCGTCCTATTCTCCCTTTACTCTTTTCGGCAAAATAGATACATTAAATCTATGAAAAAGATTTCTCTTACAGGCATAAAACCCACAGGCGATTTGCACATAGGCAACTATTTCGGCGCGATAAAACCCGCGCTTGAGCTTGCCAAAGAATACGACGCCCGCTACTTTATCGCAGATTATCACGCTCTTAACACAATGAAAAATCCCGCCGAGTTAAATCATACCATCAGGCAGGTAGCCGCATGCTGGCTTGCATCAGGTCTCGACCCCGAAAAAGTAATTTTCTACAGACAAAGCTCAATCCCCGAAGTTTTTGAACTTACAACAATGCTGATGGCGTTTACTTCCAAGGGTTTGATGAACCGCGCCCACGCCTACAAAGCGGCAGTTCAGGAAAACAATGAAAAGGGCGACGACCCGGACGCGGGCGTAAACATGGGGCTTTTTACATATCCCGTCCTAATGGCGGCGGATATTATTCTTTTTGATTCCGATGTAGTGCCTGTCGGAAAAGATCAGGTGCAGCATATCGAGATGGCGCAGGATATAGCGCAGTCGGTAAACGCCAACTACGGACAGCAGGTGCTGAAAATCCCGCAAGCGGCGGTTCAGGAAAACGCCGCCATAGTGCCGGGTCTTGACGGGCGAAAGATGAGTAAGAGCTACGGCAATGTTATCCCTCTTTTCGCGCCGGAAAAAGCTTTGCGCAAAACTATCATGAGGATAACTACAAATTCCCAAACCGTTGAAGAGCCGAAAAATCCCGATGAAAGCCAGATTTTCCAGCTTTACAAATTATTCGCGGACTCCTCGGAGCAAACCGCTCTTGCCGATCGCTACCGCGCGGGAGGCATGGGCTGGGGAGACGCTAAGGAAGAACTGTTTCGAGTAGTAAACCGATGTCTTTCCCCCATACGAGAGCGTTATGACGCAATCATGGCTGACATTCCGTCGCTCGATAAAATTCTGGCGCAGGGAGCTGAAAAAGCGCGTCCCATCGCCGCCGCTACCGTTAGGCGTTTTAGAAAAGCGGCAGGAGTAGATTGATGAGTATTATTTCATGTATCGGAAGCGGAAATATGGGTTTCGCTTTAATGAGCGCCGCCAAAGGAGCGGATATTTACATTACGGACGCAGACGGCGAAAAAGCAAAATCAGCGGCGGCGTCTTTAGGAGCGAAAGTTTTATCTTCAAATATTGAAGCGGTTGAAAAAGGAGACATTATTTTTTTCGCCGTAAAGCCGCAAGTGTTACAGCAAGTATTAGCTGAAATTACCCCCGCCGCTAATAAAAAACTTGCTTCCGGCGGCGCGCCTGTTTTTGTCTCTATGGCGGCAGGCTGGTCAATCGCAAAAATACAGGGTGTTCTGGGAGCAAAAATCCCCGTGGCGCGCATTATGCCTAACACTCCCGCGCTAATCGGCAAGGGAATGATAGCCCTGTCCGCCTCGCCTGAAGTTTCCGCGCAGAGCGTATCGGAGATTGAAAAGCTCCTGAGCGGCGCGGGTATTATCGATAAAGTTGAAGAACGTTTTATGGATGCCGTTACAGGGCTTTCCGGTTCAGGACCGGCGTTTGTGTACTTATTCATTGAAGCGCTGGCGGACGGAGGGGTGCGCGCCGGATTGCCTAGGGACAAGGCTTTGCGCTACGCCGCCCAGACAGTATTGGGGGCTTCCGCAATGGTTCAGGAAACGGGGAAACATCCGGGGGAATTAAAAGACATGGTAACGTCTCCGGGCGGAACCACAATAGCGGGTATTGCCGCTCTTGAAGACGGGGCGTTCCGCAGTACGGTGATTAAAGCTGTGGAAGCCGCTTGGAAGCGGTCTATAGAACTGGGATAAAAAGAAATTTGAGTGGGTTGCGTAGCCTAGCCTCCGTAAGGCGGCGTACAGTTATCGTCCTGTTAAGCGACGAAGAAATTGATGCCGCATTATCGGACAACTCCGATCTCCAGTTATTTTTTTAGAAAATATTTATGCGGTTAGCGGTTAAATTCTTCTCTCTTCGCAGTGTCCCAGTTTCATTATGTCGTCAGCATACTCATTATCTCCTTGGCGTGCTTTTCCATTAACTCTTTCAATATATCATGTTTCTTGCAATATTGCACGGTCTTTTCTACCGCATCTCTCAAGGTTAATCCGCCTTCCTGATATTCTCTAACTTTCGCTATAAACGCGCTGTACTGGTAAAGTGTTTGACACTTTTTCGCTATTTCCTCGTTCTTTCCCTTGTTTATGTTTAGTACCCTTACTTCCAGTTCCAGCGCGGGAAACTCGTCTTTTGAAATCCCTAAGCTTTCCGTACTCTCAAACAGTTCAGAAAGTTTTATGATTTTCTCGTCGGGAAACGGCGTTACTCCGTTGTACAGCTTCCCATCTTTTTGATCTTTGTGTGAAGTCTTCGTGTATAAAGCCCCCCATTTTTCCGATAAATTAGTATGACCCGCCGATTATTATCTTTTTGCCTCTTTTTCTCCCTATTTTCCTCCCTTTACGCGCAGGGAACCGAAAACGGACAGTATGACAGTGTTATTCGGGGACAAGTATCTGTGGAGCTTGAAAACATATACGCGGGCTTTGTAGACGAAGAATACCCGTTAAGCGCCGCCACAGCGGGAAAACGCGCTCTTGAAGAAGCGTCTCTGTTTTTTTCCGCGATGGTTTACGGCTGGTCATTCAGTTATGAAATCGGCGAGAGGGCTAGAAAGATTGAAGAAAAAATGGAATTGACTCCGCTGGGAAGCGTCCAATTCGGAGACCCCGCTCTTGTCGTTACCGAAGCTGAAGTAAAAGATATGCAGTTAATAATATGGGCTGATTATCATTTGAGCGACGCATTACAAAAACGTATGCAAACATGGCGGACGGGAATGCTCAGAAACGCGCAGGCAATAGGCTATGCCCCGTCTTCTTTTGAAACATATCCCGGCTGGATAGCGGTAAAACAACTTGCCCTTGAAGATTCCGCCAGAGCCGCATTACGCGCGGCATTGCGAGGAAGCGAAAGAAACCGTCCCAAACATGTAAACGGATTTATAAGCCTTGCCGCCTTCCCGCGTTATTTCATCGACGCAGGACGCTGGGCTGCCGCGGCGCGGTTCAGAGTGCAGATAACTGAAATTATTCCTTTTGCCGCTTACTAACTATTTCTTACCTGAATATAAAGTAAATTCCATTTTTTCTTTATTCTGCGAAAGCATACCTAACCACAGATTTTTTTTCTTTGTAATCTCATTGCTCTTACGTCCGATTACGCGCAATTTTTCATATACCTGATACCCGTTCTTGGCGGCAAGCCATGTTTTGTGATGATCTCCGTGAAAAATCGCCGCCGATTTTTCTTCCACTTCTTTATCAATATGTTTTTCAAATGCGTCAAGAAGAATCTGATATTTATCGATTATTCCTCTTAAGTAATCAAGAATAAGCCTGTCAAACGACGGAAGCTGTTCGCAGACATAAAGCATATGGCGTAAATATTCAACGGCAAGATAATAATCCTCGTCTTTACAATAAGCCTTATAACCATGCCTGCAAAGCTGTACAAAAGATTCATTTGTAATTGTCTGCATACCTTGAATAGGCGCGGGCGGCGTTACGGTAAACTTGGGCATTGTTTGAGCTACTTTTATAAGCAGTTCTACCAGATCCTGATAAATACGCTGTTCCCATAAATTTTCGCGAATAGAAGAAAAAAGCTGCGTCATTTTATCCGCAAATTGTTCTTTATAACGCTCGCTCTTGTCAAAAACAACTTCGCAGGTAGGAATCATAACGCCCTTAAATTCAATATGACCTGTATCAAGAAAATAAATAGAGTCATTTTGCATAAGAGTGCATTTTTCGGAAGCGTTTTCTTTTTCGTAGTTCATCATTACTTGTTTGGCAATCATGATTCTTGAATCTTTGGGCGAAAGCTCGTTCGCCCTTGTTTGCAGTCTTGCCCCTGAGTTAAGAAGGAAACCGGAAAGATTGCCCCTTTCCGTAATGATAAGCGGGCTTTGCGTATTTCCGCCTGTTATTCCTGCTGTAATTTTAAAAACAGGCAAGGCATCGGCATTGCCGGAACGCTTTGTGGGTATTAAAGGATCATTGACAATATCGGTCTTGCCGAAATAGTCGATAATGCACAGGGTTACCATAAGCGCGTCCGTGGCGCTTGCGGCGACGACAACCATCTCGTCTCCCCTTTCTCTCTGGCTTATCGCTCCGCATTGCGTGGAGATACGGCTTATCTCGTTTTCTATCGCCCAGTCTAAAGTGTGCATCATGGAAAGATTTTTTCTGGACTCCATGCAAAATTTTGTGTAGCCGTGAATATCGCACATTGCCACATAAAGGTTGGAAATTTGCAGCGTCTTTTTTAAGTCTCCGGCTTCGGGAAAATCCTTGTCGGGAATGATAAGTTCTTTCCAGAGCTTTTTGTGGGTATTCG
>Ga0268262_10001776_pt1 | contig 25959 bp, 18 predicted proteins | sample TergutNc150P3_FD_190354 | JGI IMG/M metagenome (GOLD analysis project Ga0268262, IMG submission 190354) | Nasutitermes corniger P3 segment gut microbial community from laboratory colony in Florida, USA - Nc150 P3 (SPAdes) (version 2) | ecosystem: Host-associated > Arthropoda: Insects >... | reverse complement strand
TTGCAAGGAGGTATAGGTTATGGATAGCGATACAGTAAAACATTTGGAATTTATTCAGTCTGTTGTTACAAGAATGAATGCTAATTCATTTCAGCTAAAAGGATGGGCAATCGCAGTGTACTCCGCATTATTGGCGTTATTTGCCAGTAGTGATGGAAACGAATTGTATTTATACATGACTGTAGTGCCTATTTTATTATTTTGGTTTTTAGACACCTATTATTTACAGCAAGAACGTAAGTTCCGAGGGATTTATAATGATGTTGCGAATTTGTCAAATGAATCTACGAAAATTAGCGTGAAGTTATTTGAAATGCCAATTCAAAAATACAATGGTGGTAAGTATTCATACTGGAATGTGATGTGGTCTAGGACAGTTTGGCCTCTATATGTCACGATGATAGGGATAGCTGTTTTATGTGCGATACTGTCGTCATTAAGATCTTGTGGAGTAAATCTATGCCGATAAAATTAAATCAAAAAGAAGCAAACAACTTAATAGAGATGCTCAAAAGGACCGTTGAAAAGGAGGTTTCTTTCCCAACAGGAAAGGGACGGGTTGAATTTGATGTTTCGGGTGATAGGCGTGATGATATATTTGTAATCAACATATCTAGAAAAGGAATTAATGCGACAGGGGCTACATATCAAGGCCGTGTCCGTTACAGTGGAGCTATACTTATGAGATTAGACGTAAATCCAACGGCCAAGCATACAAATCCGGATGGTATGCAGATCGTCGGAACGCACTTACACATTTACACAGAAGAACATGATATGTCTATGGCAATTCCTTTTGATGTTGAAAATAAAGATCTTTTTCAATTATGTCGTACTTTTTTCGAACGGTTTAATATAATTGAACCGCCGCAAATGACCATGCAATCTACATTAGAGGGGATGTAACAAAATGGATATAGATAAAATGATAAACGATTACACTACTTGGCTAAGAAAAGAGATAACCGTTGCCACATTCGGCGAGTATGTCGAATTAACAACGCCTTATTTAGATAGGTTTAACGATTATCTTCAAATTTATGTCAAGCAAGATACTGATGGCGTGATAACACTAACTGATGACGGCTATACTATTGGGAGTCTTATATCGTCTGGTATGACCTTTAAAAGCGCAATTAGGCAAAAAGCACTTAATAGGATAGCAATGAATTTCAATGTATCCATTAATGGTGAGGAGATAACCACCATTGCGACAGCCAATAATTTCCCTCAGAAAAAGCATATGATGGTTCAGGCTATGCTTGCTGTTGATGATTTATTTGTTGTTTCATCTGAAAATGCGAAAGATTTGTTTTTGGAGGATATTGAAACATACTTCAATGCTAATGAGATATACTACTCAAAAGACTTTTCTATACTCGGAAAAACAGGGAATGTCTATAGTTATGACTTTCATTTCCAGCGAACCAAAGAAAAACCTGAAAGGTTTTGCAGAGGTATAAACAAATTAAGCAAATCCAAACGTGATGTAACGTTATTTAATTGGATGGATACACAAGAAAAACGGGTAGCGTCATCGGAATTAATTGTTATATATAATGATGAGAACTCTGTTTCAGAAGATGTTTTGACGGGGTTTGATAATTATGGAATAAAAAAGATACCTTTTAGTGAACGTCAGAATCCTAATATCTTGAAATTTTTTGTAGCAGCATAGGGGAACCGCTATATGCCCACAAACACCCGCGAATCCGGCCTCGAAGCCCTAATCGTTGACCACCGTCACCCTATCCGGTTAAAGGATACTAGTTTAAAAGGCTGTTATACCGTTAATTCAGCACAGTTAGTCACAACTAACCGCCGAATTTGCCCGAAATCAAAAATAATTGAAAAGCTAGGTGGCATTTATTATATTAGTTATGTGGACAAATACAGTTAAATGGTCTAGGGATGTAGTTTTGAATTTAGGATGATATAGCGATGAAACATCAGAAAAAAGACAATCGTGAAACGGACGTTACGGACGTTGAAGAGGAAGATACTTCCTCGGACGGAGGTGGCGTCATTACGCACCCATTCAAGCCCAATGAGATCCAGATGGATACACCCCCCTTCACGGTTGGTTATTTGGTGGATATGATTGAGCACAATGAAATCAACATGAACACTGATTTTCAGCGAAGCGGTGAATTGTGGACGCGAGAGAAGCAATGCCGCTTGATTGAATCCATATTATTGGGGTTGCCGTTACCGGCTTTTTATTTCGACACAAATTCGCTGCCATGGGGTATTATTGATGGGTTGCAACGCTGTTGCTCGATTAAAAATTTTTGTGTTGAAAAAACCATGCCGTTAGAAGGATTAGAGTATTTAAGGGATATGAACGGATTGAGGTTTGATGATTTGAACAGATCGCTTCAACGTAGCATTATAATGAGACCAATTACCGTCAACCTCTTGAAAAAATCTCCGCCTGAAGTCAGATATATCTTGTTTAAGCGGCTTAATACGGCCGGATTAGAACTTAAACCACAAGAAATTCGTAATGCAATGTACCAAGGAAAGGTTGCTGATGTCATTAAAGAATTATCAACCATGCCGGAGTTTATAAAAGCAACCGATGGGAAAATTCCTGTAAAAAGAATGCAGGATAGGGATTTTATTTGTCGGTTTGTATCGTTTTATTTGAAAAGCTACACGAATTACGATACGCCAGATTTAGATACGTTTTTAAATAGCGGGATGGATTTATTGGAAAAAAGTGACATTCAGGATATCACGCAAAACTTTAGAAAAGCGTTGCAATTGGCCATGGATATATTTGGAGTAGACGCTTTCCGTAGAAGAACCGATAAAGTCGCCCCGCGTTGTCCAATAAATAAAGCCTATTTTGAAGTCATTACAGTCAACTTTGCAAAGATAAACAAAGAAGAGGAACAAATGTTACGACGAAACAGTGAGCTATTTAAAGACAATTTGATTAAATTAATGAGGTGTAAGCACTATAGCGACTCGCTTTCACGTGGGACTGGGACGAAAGAGCGTGTCAATGTTCGTTTTTCGTTGTTTTATCAGGTCATGCAAAAAAGCATTCACGGACAAAAGATAAGGATAGGCAATGATAACAAAATTGAAGATTGCTAATTTTAAGTCTCATATCAATACGGTATTGGATATGGGATCTTTGACGATATTAACCGGTATGAATAGCTCCGGTAAATCGAGCGTCCTGCAAGCGCTGTTATTGCTTCGTCAAAGTTTTAAAAAAGGCAGATTGAACTCTGGCTTAGACTTGAACGCGCCGTTGTGTGATATCGGAATGGGGTATGATGCACTATCGCGTTATACTGATAATGACATAATCATATTTGCAATAGATGCCGACAAAAAATACGAATGGCGGTTCGATTTGAGCGGTGATCTAAATTTGGGAAATACGTTTATTCAGTCTGCAAAAGAAACGCCAGCAGTTCCAAGTACTTTTCAGGAAATGTCTTTGTTCACTAATAATTTTCAGTATTTAAGCGCGTCACGGTGGGGAGGTAAGAGTTTGTACCCAGTGGAAAGTTATGCAGTCGAGGCCGAAAGACAGTTGTCACTTGCATACGGACAAGGCGAGTTGGTCGCTCATTTTTTGGAATATTACGGAAATCATCGAGATTTTAATATTCAACTTGACAATGTATTGCATCCAGACTGTTCTAGTAAGAAGCTATTGGAACAAACAATAGCATGGGAAAACGAAATAAGCCCTCGTGTGACCATGACAGTAGAGAAAAGGGCAATTGGTATGATGGTGGAGTATGGTTACGGTAAAATGAGCGGCAACAAATTTAGGGCTGAGAATGTGGGTTTTGGGCTATCTTATTCACTCCCAGTTATAGTGGCGCTTCTTTCAGCCTCTCCAGAATCCTTGATTATCATTGAGAATCCAGAGGCACATTTGCATCCACGTGGACAATCGAAATTAGCGGAACTTATCGCACTAACCGCGCAGAGTGGGGCGCAGGTTATAATAGAAACACACAGCGATCACATTTTTAATGGGGTACGTAAGGCCATTTTTCAGAAAAAGATTGATAGAAATAATGTTAAAGTTCATTTCTTTGAACTAAATGATGAGAATATTTCTGAAAGCACGGAAATACAAATTTCAGAAAGTGGACGATTGTTAAATTGTAAAAAAGGTATGTTTGACCAATTTGACGATGATTTAGACACTTTGTTGGGATTGTGATTCTATGGAAATACTAGTAAATGAACTATCGCTAAGCGGACAATATAGTACCGTAGAAGAATTTTTTCGTGTCGGATTAATACCGTTCATGAAGATACTCAAAAGCATTGACGGTCTATCCAATCAACCCATTCAGGTATATCAACGGTGTGATTTTAATCAAGCCAATGTAACACAACATGACAAAATTTGCTATATATTAACACGTAAGGATTTTCGCCAATACGATGAAGTCAAAAGGTATAAAGTATTCTTGGATAAAATATTCTCTGGACCGTATTGGGATCTAAATCCAAAGCAATCCACTAATAGTATTTATAGATACAATGAAAATAATGTATGCGAATCCTCATTAGCTGAAGCATGTGAGAGAGATAAAATCGTTATTTCTTTTTATCACGATGAATTTAAGTCTCACCGACTTTCCATCTTTAGAGATGAGCGTGAAATAAGTATAGATAATCTAATTGAAGATGAAAAATTTATACAACTAGCTTATGAATGGGGTATTATGCCATTTTCTGAATATTGTCGTAGGAAGTTTAAAGGTTCTAATTTATGTTTTGATGATATTGATCAAAAAGATGGATTCATTTTAGTAAAGAGCAAAGAAGAGGAACATCTTCTTCTAAAAGAGTTTGATATGTTTTCTAAATTGACATGGGAAGATATGAGAGCAAATTACAGATTGGGATATCGAAGATATGATTATGACCGCAAAAACAAACACTTTAAAAATACGAACGAAGATATAGACTATTTTAAATTATCAGGAAAAGATCGTTGCTACGGATATAGAAAGGGTAATGTATTTTTTGTGCTTGGGTTTGATTTTGAACATAAAAAAAGTGATGGACAGTAAGGAAATTACATCGTTAATTTGCTGAGGAATAGACAATGCCCACAAACACCCGCGAATCTGGCCTCGAAGCCCTAATCGTTGACCACCTCGTAACTCAAAACGGCTACGAGCAAGGTATAAGTGCCGACTACAACCGCGAGTATGCCATTGACGAAGGGCGGTTATTTCGCTTTCTCGAAGCTACGCAACCTGAGCAGATGAAGCAACTTGATGTTCATGGTAGCGATACGAAGCGTATGCAATTTCTTGACCGTTTGCGTGGTGAAATAGCGAAGCGCGGCGTGATTGACGTGTTACGAGACGGGATTAAAATCTACCCTACGAGTCTCATCATATTTTATATGACACCATCGGAGAAGAATCCGAAAGCGAAAGAGTTGTTCGCACAAAATATATTTAGCGTAACACGGCAGTTGCAGTATTCGAGCGACAACACGAAATTGGCGCTTGACCTTGCCATATTCATAAACGGGTTGCCGGTGATTACCTGCGAGTTAAAGAATCAACTTACCAAGCAGGACGTGGAGGACGCGGTATGTCAGTATCAACGGGATCGCGATCCGAAAGAGTTTTTGTTTCAATTCAAGCGGTGCATGGTACATTTCGCTGTGGATGATGCACGGATTAAATTCTGTACGAGATTAGACGGCAAAAAGTCATGGTTCCTGCCGTTTGACAAGGGGTATAACGACGGGGCTGGGAATCCACCTAATCCTGATGGGATAATGACCGATTACTTATGGAAAAATATACTGACAAGGGGTGAGCTTGCCGATATCATTGAAAATTATGCTCAAGTGATAGAAGAAAAGGATAACGATACAGGTAAGAAGAGTTACAAGCAGATATTCCCACGTTATCATCAACTTGCGGTGGTTAGAGGGTTGCTTGCCGATATTCGTACTAACGGTGTTGGGAAGAGGTATCTCATACAGCATAGCGCTGGGAGCGGTAAGTCAAACTCAATAGCATGGCTTGCTCATCAGCTCGTTGGGCTTGAGTCGGGTGGCAAAAACGTTGTGGATTCGGTCATAGTTGTTACCGACCGCATAAATCTTGATCGGCAGATAAAGAGCACCATCAAACAGTTTACACAGGTATCGAACACAGTAATAGGGGCTGAACACTCCGGTGATCTCCGTGACGCTATCACGGGTGGAAAGAAGATCATTATAACGACTGTGCAAAAATTTCCGATTATCTTAGACAGCATTGGCACAACGCATAAAAACCGAAAGTTCGCTATCATAATAGACGAAGCGCACAGTAGTCAGAGTGGTAGTTTCTCGGCTAAAATGAACATGGCGCTCGGCGGTGAATATGATCCGGATGCGGATGTTGAGGATAAAATCAATATGCTTGTTGAGGGACGCAAAATGCTTTCAAACGCGAGTTACTTTGCGTTCACCGCCACGCCTAAGAACAAAACGCTTGAAATGTTCGGTATGGCTGTTCCACAGCCTGATGGCACGGTGAAACATTATCCTTTTCACAATTACTCCATGAAGCAGGCAATTCAAGAAGGATTTATACTTGACGTATTGAAGTATTATACTCCGGCAAAGAGCTATTATAAGCTAATAAAAACGTTTGCCGATGACCCTGAATTTGATAAAAAACGTGCTATGAAAAAGCTCCGAAAATTCGTTGAGAGCGACAGCTTTCCTATATCCGTAAAAGCCGAATTGATGGTTGAACATTTTCACGAACAGGTCATCACCAAAGGTAAGATAGGCGGACAAGCTCGTGCGATGGTGGTCACAGCCGGCATTGAACGGGCAATAGACTATTATTACGCAATATGCAGTTGTTTGAAAGACCGTAATAGTCCGTATAAGGCAATAGTTGCATTTAGCGGTGACAAAGAATACAACGGCAAAACAGTTAGCGAATCGTCTATTAACGGTTTTCCATCTACACTTATAGAAAAAACTTTTAAATCAGACCCGTACCGATTCTTGATTGTAGCCGACAAATTTCAAACCGGCTACGACGAACCATTGCTTCATACGATGTATGTTGATAAAATTTTGACCGATATAAAGGCAGTGCAAACGCTTTCACGCCTGAATAGGGCTTATCCGCAAAAGAATGATACGTTTGTGCTTGATTTTGCCAATGATGAGGATACTATTAAGGAAGCGTTCTCTCGGTTTTATAAAACAACGATTTTGTCTGCCGAAACCGATCCGAATAAATTATATGACCTGATTTCCACAATGGAGAATCATCAGGTTTATGCAAAAGATGATGTTGAGAATTTAGTTAGACTCTTTATAAAAAAAACTCCACGCGATAGATTAGACCCTATTTTGGATGCGTGTGCGGTTCTTTACAAAGAGCTTGACACGGATGCGCAAATAGAATTCAAAAGTTCCGCAAAAGCGTTTGTACGCACCTACGAATTTTTGGGTGCGGTACTGCCTTGCGGGAATGTCGAATGGGAGAAACTATTGATATTCCTCAACCTTTTGCTACCAAAACTACCATCTCCGCCGGATGATGATTTGTCGGTTGGGATTTTAAGGACAATAGATCTCGAAAGTTATAGAATAGACGTACAAGCAACAACGTCAATTAAAATATATGACCAAAATGCGGAAATCTATCCGGTTCCGACGGGTGGGGCCGGGGCCGGTCTCAGAGAACCGCAGATGGAACATCTTTCTGAGATTATATCTTCATTCAATAAGTTATTCGGAAATATCAAATGGAACGATGCCGATAATGTGTGGCGGCAAATAACGCAGATTCCCGTAATGGTATCAAAAAATCAAACGTACCAAAATGCCATGCGGAATTCTGATAAACAGGAGGCCCGCACTGAAAGCGACCGTGTATTACGAGAAATCGTTCTCAGCATCATGTCAGACAACATGGAGCTTTACAAACACTTCAATGACAATCCGGAGTTTAAGAAATGGTTATCCGATATTGTTTTTAATACAACCTACAACAAAGAGGGAAAGCCGCTTGAGGAAAGATACCATACAGAGCCTTTGCCTTATCTGAACGTTTGAGATTCTTTTGGATTTTGTGTTGGTTTCGTAATAAACGAGACGTATGACAATTAATACTATTATGGACCCTGCATGAGATTTCGTATAAAGGTGATACTGTCATTAATGTTATAACATTTCATGTATAGTTAATATCGAACCAAAGATTCAAGGATCAACCAATCAAGCAATCCGATGCGTTACTAATAATAGGAGGTTTCGCAATGCCACTGACAATCGTCTCCCAAGACATCACAAAAATGGCCGTCGATGCGATCGTTAACGCCGCTAATACCGCGCTTCAGATGGGGGGCGGGGTTTGCGGGGCGGTGTTCAGCGCGGCGGGGGCTTCTGAGATGCGGGCGGCTTGCGATAAGCTCGCGCCGATTCGGACGGGGGAGGCTGTTGTTACGCCGGGGTTTGGGCTTCCGGCTAAGTTCGTTATACACACGGCGGGGCCGGTGTATCATGACGGTAAGCACGGGGAAGAGCAGTTGCTCCGCGATTCTTACACGAACTCTTTGAAACGCGCTGTTGAGAATGGGTGTAAGAGCGTCGCGTTTCCGTTGATTTCTAGCGGGATTTACGGTTATCCTAAAGAGGAGGCGCTGAGCGTGGCGACGTCCGCGATTCGTGAGTTTATCGCTGACCGGGACATTGACGTGTACCTTGCCGTGTTTGGCAGACTTGCTCATCTTGTGTGAACCATTGCCCATGAATTATATTAAAAAGGTATGGATACCCGCCGGAATTGGAAAAAGAGGTGGGGCGGTTATTGTTATTCGGGATACGGAGGGATCGTTTAAATGGCGGAAATAGCGGATGAACTATCTGCGGCTATACGGATAGCGACGAGGGCGCACGAAGGGCAAAAGGATAAGGTTGGTGTTGACTATATTTTGCATCCGCTTGCGGTATCCTCGTACTGCAAGACGGAGCGGGGTAAGATCGCCGCCGTGTTGCACGATGTTGTGGAGGATACCGACGTTACGCTTGACGATCTTCGCGCCGCCGGGATCGGCGAGGACGTTGTGGCGGCGGTGGATTGTTTGACGTGGCGGGTCGATGAGGCGCTTGAAGACTACTTTAGCAGGATTGTGCCTAATGACGTCGCTGTGGAAGTTAAGTTTGCGGATATGCGGCACAACGGCGACAAGGCGAGATGGCCGGACGAGATGAGGGATAGGGCGGCTAAGGATGCTGAAAAGTACGGGGAACGGATGCGGAGGCTCTTTCAGTCGGTCGGCGCCGAACGGGTTGCCGGTTTATTGTCTAAGGAGACCTACGATTGCGTTTATAGGGTTACTGTAGCGGCGTCGTAGGACCGGATTTTTCAATCAGATGTCGGCCTAAACCCACCAAATCCGGCTGATTTTGGGTAATTCAGGCCTGCCGACGGGGTTTAAATGCCCGAAAACGGCGCCGGTTTGCTAAATATGCGTTATTTATGGTCCTATAGTTGATTTTTTATCCGGGGGCATGCTATAATTATAGTAGGAGGAGGGGAGTTAAGAAGAGCGGTTGAGTATGAAAAACATCCCCTTCATCGTTGAACATGGCTCGATGGCCAAGAAAGAAGGTGGTTAAAATGTCATCGGATAACATGAATCAGAAGCAAATCGATCGTATGATCGAGCTTATGATGGCTGGCAAATCCGAGGTCGATGCGTGTAAGCAGGCCATGGATGAGATTCCGTCTTAGCAGTAAACGCCCGTCATTTAAGTATCTGTATTCTTGCCGCAAAAACCTGTTTTTGACGCCCACAAGTACCGTTTTTACGGGAAGAGGGGGGCGGAGGACGGCGGCGAAGCCGAAAAATAGGTCTTTTCAGGGCGGCAGGGTAGTAAGGGCCTTAAGAGTGAGCCCGTGGTTTCAGTAAGTCTGCGCTGTTTGGGCTGTTTCGAGAACACCTGCCGGGTTGCCTGGTTAACGGGTGTCCCCGAAACAGGCCGGTTCATCCCCGAAATAACATAAAAAAGTTTGTTTTTTGAACGGTATTATATTATAATACTAGTAGGCGGCGCATACCATATATATGCTATGGAACGACAATTATTTGAATTCAGGTAATAGAAGGAGCCTTTATTATGGATTTTCTGAAAGACCACGCGGGAGTCATAGTTATAACCGCTTCCATTCTTTTTTTCTGGCTTTTGGTCTGGATTTTGTCCAAACGCAGAATAGTGGCCCCGAATGTCGTGCATATAGCGCAGCAGGGCAAGAGGACCATCTCTTACGGTTCCGGCAAACCGGCGGGCAATGTGTACTATAAGTGGCCTAGTTGGATGCCGATTATCGGTATAACCGTCCGCGAGCTGCCTGTATCAAACTTTGACCTTGATTTGCTGGAGTACGACGCCTACGACAAAGACAGGTTGCCGTTCAAGGTGGATATAAAGGCGTTCTTTTCGATTGCGGACACCAATATCGCCGCCGCTAAGGTGGAGTCGTTTGAGGAGCTTAGGGTGCATTTGTCCGGCATAGTGCAGGGCGCGGTTCGCTCGATACTTGCCAAGTCCGACCTGGAAACGATAATGAGCGAGCGTTCCCAATACGGTCAGGAGTTCACGAATTCGGTTCGGGATAACTTGATGCAGTGGGGCGTTCAATGCACAAAGAACATAGAGCTTATGGACGTTAGGGACGCCTCCAGTTCCCGCGTTATAGAGAACATAATGGCTAAGAAGAAATCCGACATTGAGAAGGAGTCTAGGATAGTGGTTGCGGAGAACAACCAAAAGGCCTCGCAGGCGGAGATAGAGGCTAATCAGATCGTTGAGATCCGCAAAGCTGAAGCGTTCCAAAAAGTAGGCGAGAGGAAGGCCGAGTCGGAGAAGAATGTAGGGATAGCGGAGGAGAAGTCCAAACAAGAGGTGCAGGAAGAGGCTAAGCTCACAAAGACAAAGGAAATGGCGGTATTTGAGGTAGCGACCGTTCGCAAGGCCGAGATTGAGAAGAAAGCGGTGGTCGTAAATACCGAAGCGCAAAAAGACGCCGCGATAATAAAAGCGGAAGGAGAGCGGCAGAGCGTTATAGTGAAGTCAGAAGGCGATAAAATGTCCGCCGAAAATATCTCGACTGCGATCAAAGTTAAGGGGTTTGCCGAAGCCGACGTAATTCAGAAAACCAAGACGGCGGAAGCGGAAGGTATCAAGGCGACCAGCTTGGCGCAAGCGGAAGGCGAGAAAGCGATGCAGTTGGCCTCCGTTACCGCTCAAAAAGAGTTGGCGGCGGCTATCGGCGAGAATCAGGGCTATCAGCAGTACCTAATCACAATCAGGCAGGTAGAGGCGCAGCAGGCGATAGGCGTAGAGCAGGCGAAGAATATCGGCCACGCGGATATAAAGATAATATCCAACGCCGGAACCATTGAGGAGGGTATAGGAGGGGCGGCAAAATTATTCGGTTCCAAGCTCGGGCAGAATATTGCCGCGACGCTTGAGGGATTGGCGCAGACGGAGACGGGGCGCGCCGTGTTGGATAAGATTTTAGCGAATAAGGGACCGGGTAAGTGAGAGAAAGGCCGAGACCGCGGTGAAAAGCCGTACGTGTTTCAAGAGAAACGGCGAACCCCGCAGCGTGTACTCTTCTTTGGCGGAGGCGGAGAGCGCCGCCGATTACGAAAGATGTGTCCATGGTGCGGATTTGGTCCCCTATTTGTGTGATAGTTGCGGCGAGTACCACAACAGTCCAAAAGATAGAGTAACCCCAAGCAAGGCGTGTCCGCATTGTATTGACGGTAATGGAAGGCGCAAGGAGCTTTACGAAAGCCGCGAGGCGGCTTGCCGCAGGGCGGAGATTATCTCCAAAGAAAAAAAGCGAGGGATCAAATTAGATGTTTATCCCTGTCCTTATAAATTGGGTTATCATTTAACAAAGAGGTGAGATATTTAAAATATTATATTTTTCTTGACTTATAGCCAGGAATTGACTATCTTATTATATGGGGGCCGCATTATATAGACGTTTTAGAGAACGTTTGACGACGATTATGGGAGGCGTGACAAATGGATTGCGAAGAAATGCGGACTCGGCTTGGCGAATTGCGTACGCAGGCGGAGGAGATGCTTAAGCAATTGGAGGCGACGGAGGCCGGAAGCGGCGCCGACGCGTGGGGGTTGCTCGAACAGTTTGCTTCCGCCGTGGATGGGATGATTACGCGCACAGGGGAGTCAGATATTTTGGCTTCTCTTGAGAGATTTTTTGAAATTTTGCCGCCGGATAATGTGAAGGATGAATTTAAATGGGCCAAGAAGTTTCTTGAAGATAGGCTTCGACCACGAAAATCACTTTCTGAAATAACTAAGTTGTATAAATTGTTTATTCGATTTGTTGAAGAACCGGATTTTGAGTGGTCAGATGAGGAATACGACGCTGTTGAAGATTTTTTTGATAAGCCGTTGGCAAGGTCGTTGTTGAAGAGGAAGTATTCTATTGCGCCGTCCGTGTCGGCAAAAGACGGCGGCGGTATTCCGCTTGCGCCGACGGAGGGCGGAAATTGTATTCCGAGCGCGGAGTCCGAGAGTGTCGTCGAAGAAGAATCAGACGCCGGTGTCAAAATATCTGCGGCATTGGATAATGAAAATTCTGAACGACAAGAGAGTTCATCGTCGGAACCCGTCGAGCCGGAAGTTCAAGAAGAATCATCCTCAGATACAGAGGTATCAACAGCGTTAGATAAAGAAACATCGGAACAACAAGACGATTCGTCGCCGGAAGTTATTGAGCCGGAAGTCCCGGATCTACAGGAAGTTTTACCCCATTTTGAAATTTTACCGCAAAAGACCAAATCAAGTTTCAGTGTGAAAACGTTTGCCAACGACTATTGCCGTAAGCCAAACAGGCGAGGGGAACTCAGTTTAATTTGCTGGTTTGTGAATATGGGCGCGCTTACCAAATCCCAATTGGAGGAATATTTGTTTGATGAAAACATATCTAACGCGCAGGTTGAAAAGCTGTGCAAGGACGGTTATGCGTCGGTTGTCAAACATAAGGAGTCGGGCGCGGAGTTTTACGCCCTCTCAGCGAAAGGCGCGGAGATTTTCAAAAAGGAGATGAGCCGTGAAATTATGAAAAGCCTGATGCCCATCCTCATGAAAAGACCGATACTTCTTCCGTCGCCGCCATTGAATTATGAGTCGGAACTCGCGCAAATTGATGCCGACATAGACGCTTATCAGTGTACCGCCACCGTTGCGCTGCGTTTAGACGATAACGAGATTGTGAAATGCGTTGAAAGAGTTCACGCTGACCCCAAGATCCCTATTACTCTGCTTAGGCTGCGGGATAAAGGAATCAAGCGTGATTTAGTTGTTACCGGGGTGTCCAAAAAGGTACTGCTCTTGCCGTTGTCGCCCGATGACCATCAAAACACGCGAGCGGAGCAAGAAAAGAGTTTGAGACGGCTTGTCCAGTCCGAGTGTTCCGACTCGGATGGATGTAAAAGACACTATTGTACCGTTTCAGACGACCATGCCACGGTTAGCTGTTTTGATCCGGACGGTAACAGCGTTGAACTTGACAAATATATCGAGAGTCTAGTCCAACCCGCGTCGGAAGACGAATCGGAAAATCTTACGTTAGGTGAAGTCGATACGATTGAGCTTATGGATTTTGTCGAGTGGCTTACTCCTGAAAACGGTATATTTCTTGAGCTTAAAGAATTCGTTAAAAGGATCAAAGAATTTACCCCGAAGGAAGATAAGTCCGTTGGGTTTAAAAAACTCGTTAAGAGCCTCAAACGGCTTTCTATTAGAGACCCTAGGATTCTTATATTTAAAAAGTTTATTGAAGGTCTCAAGCAAAGACTGATCGAAGGCGGCGATAAATGTAATGTCGGACTTAAAGAATTTATTGAAAGTCTCAAACAAAGACACACCTCGGCGGAAGAGACAGGCGACGGTGATACCGATGACGCCGCGGATGATTTAAAACAATCTGACGGAACAAATCATGGCAATGCCGCGGACGCGGCGAATTCAAATTCCATCTATATGGCGCGGCAAATATTAGATAAAAAAGATATTACGCCGTCGGCTGATAAGGAATCGTTTAACGCGTTGGTTTCGTCATTGCTGGACGCGGCGGCCGACGCTACGCCTGGGGAAAAGAAAAATACGGATTATATCGGACGCGCCGTCGTCTTACGAAAGTCGCTGGCGCTTGCCGACGCGGAAATTTACGACGCTGATTATCAGCGCTTGTTACTCGCTACCGATATGCCTTTGGACGACCGTTCATATTCGATGGAAAAACTGTCGGCATATTTTTCAGGAGAAAACGAAGGAACGGCGTTTCATTTGGCGGCGTTGTTGCGCGCGCTGTTTCTTCCGGCGTCACAGTATGAATATTCACTGACGGATTACGCCCGTGAACTTTTCAAACGGTACGACCGAGTGTTCGGCGCATATCTTGAACTTAAAAGCACGCTTGGCGTTTTTATAGAGATCACCAAAGTTTCCGGCGATGGGTTTACCGATAAGATTGTCAGCCGATTCATTGACGAAGACTCCAAAAATCAGTTTATCAAAGGGTTGAGTTCCGATGCCGCCGAGCTGCGTCAGGTACCGCATATAAATCAACGATTTAACGGCGTGTTGGAAATGCTTGAAATATGTTTCGGGCAAGAGAGCGAACTGGGTTTGTGCATGAGATATATTTCAGAGAATAAAAAATCAAACCGAGAATTTGTCTCAAAAACACATGAATCGTTCGTTGATGGCGGAAAAGCGTCGCCGCAGAAGATTAATGAGTTTATTGACGAAAGTTGGAAAGAAGTTCACCATAACTCGAAGAAATGGATTCGTAACGACGACATTATCAGCACGGCGCGTCAAAAGATAAATTACGCGATTGGTCAACGTTTGGAAATAATTAATCGCTGGTTGGCGTACGCCGATACGTCATCCGATAGGCGGGACGACGCTCTGAACGCGATGTACTCAAAGACAAAGAAAAATTTAGAGTCAACCGAGGAATTTCTGCGCGAAGATACGTCATTGCCGAAACCGGCCCGTGCCGTGTTGTTTCGCGCGATTAAAAATTTATCCTTGCGGCTTTCGGGTAAACGCCCGATATCATTTTTGCCGGAAGACTGGCTGTCTACGTTTTTGTTCGCGGTAGCTGACGGGCGTCCCGTGATTAATGAGGAACATGGGGACATTCGTTATTATGAGCCTTGGCGCAACGCGGTGCGCCATATTGCCGAAGAACCGGCGCGCGGTTTGCGGGATGTGCTGACCAAAATCGAAGATGTTGAAGATCCGCTTTATGATAACCTTGGTCAGGCGATCGCGATATGCGAATATTTGGGTATTGACAAGACCATATATCAAAACAGCGTGAAGAATGCGCGTGAAAATGCCGAAAAGCATCTGATTCTAGAATTTGAGGAAAGATTAGGCCTTGATCTTGCGTACGGTCGTATAGGAGATCAAAGCAAAGACGCGGTGGTTGAAGATTTAGAGCGAATGAAGTCAGAGTTTTTTGAAAGAAATGATTTTGCCGGATTACGGCGCTTTCTAACGGTGCTTCGGGATAGGTTGAACGATGAAATCGCGGAAAAGAGGAAATATTGGGAATCGGCTATTCTCGAACGTCGGAACAACAGTTCGCCGGATAAATTTGAGTTTTTGGATCGGGCTGCAAAACAACTGGAGAGAGGCGAGAACGCGCTCGTTGAGGAATCGCTCAATCTCTTTGACGTCAAAGCCGACCCAAGCCAAAGCGATATTGACTTTGATGAGGAAGATATTTTTTCGGAATTTATTAACGATAAAAAGTACAACGCTCTAGAAAATCTTTTTAATAAGAGCAAGTCGATTCCGCTTCGGAACATAGCTGAGAAATTTGTAAAAGAACGGGTCATGACATCCGGCGGGGATAAGGAATCGGCGCGAAAATTATTGCAAAACCTGCCGAACAGTCCGGAAAAAACGGGCGGTGAGGATATAAAGATAATGCTGACCGAGCTTGGATTCGCGGTTTCAACCGTTAAAAGGGATAACCCGAACCAAAGTCCGGCCGTTTTTACCGCCAAAGTCACGCTTGATCGAAAGAACGCCGAGGAGAGTTACAAACATCCCATCGCTGAAATGGGAACCAATATAGGCGACACGCTCCGGGTTATAGAATTGTTCGGCGAAATGGAACCGCGCGATATCATTGACGCGGTGCAAAGCGTAGGTCTGAGTCGGATGTCGGTTGTGTTTTTAAACGATTACATCACCCTTGCTCAGCGGCGGCAGCTCGCTAGGCTGTTTTTAAAAGACGGGAACCCGCAAACCCCATTCGTATTGGTAGACTGGATTCTCCTATTCCACTTGGCGCAAAAGTATCAGGGGGGCAGACTTCGCGCTATGCTTGCGTGCGCCATGCCCTATACCGGTTGTCAGCAACTATTTTCCGAAAACAGCGAGGAATCTATTGCGGACGAGATGTATGTCGGACGGACGGAAGAAATCCGGCAAATTATCGATAAGAAGAACGATCCTATCTTTGTTTACGGCGGACCGCAAATTGGGAAAACGGCGGCGCTGTCGCGGGCGAAAAATATATTTCACGCCCCAAAAGATAACAATTACGGCGTATATGCGAATGTGGAAAATTATCACGATGAAGAATCTTTTGTTACCGCGCTGACCGATAAAATGAGGGAAGCCGATATAGGTATCGCGTCCGGCAAAACTACGATTAAAGATATGTGCTATGAAATCAGAGAATGGTTGTCTAAGTCAAACAACAGACGGTTATTGCTGTTGATCGACAAGTCGGATAACATACTATCCGCATTCGCTGAAAACCGCTACGCCGCGTTAAACGACTTTGCGCATCTCAGCCAGGAAATCAAGCGGTTTAAAATTGTCTTTGCCGGTTTGCATAACGTTTTTCAGGCGGTGAAAGACGCGAATACCGTCTTCGAACATTTCGGGAAATCGATTTGCATACGTCCGTTGTCTCAATCTGACGCATATAAACTGCTCGCCCGGCCGTTACGGTATCTCGGATTTAACACCAACGCGGATACGTTGCTGCCGTTGCTGGCGAATACGAATTTTTATCCGGGCGCGGTGCATTTTGTAGGGGCGGAACTCTCGAAAATGCTTATCCGCAATTACTCGGAGCACTATAAAGAATCCCACCATCCGCCCTATCGGTTGGACGACCGGCAAATCGGTTCGCTTATGCGCTCGACGGGATTGTTCGACAAGATTGAGGAGCGCATACGGTTAACGCTTGAGGTTGATATAAAATACATAATGCTTGCCAGATGTATTGCGGCGCTCTATTATGACGACACACAGAATCGAAGCCTTGGATACGATGTCGCCGATATTATGAAGTACGCGAAGGAGTTGTTTGAAATAGACGTTCTGCGAAACGAGACGAAAGAGCAATATGAAAGCCTGCTCTTTGAAATGTGCGATATGAACGTGTTAGTCAATATGGCCGGACGTTACCGTTTTAGGCAGATACGTTTTTTGAAAATTATCGGTAAGGATATCGACGACATTCTCGATCAAATAGCGCGCGCTAAGGAGGGGTCGTGATGGATGGAAACCGTAAAACGCCGGACGCCGCTTGGTGGGATCATGTGACCGGCCCGTCGCGGTTTGTAGTTGATGTCGCGTCCGCACTTCAAAGCGGAAAAAGCGTCTTTTTCAGCGCGCGTATTCCATTTTGCAAAACTTTTTTCAAACGAGTCGCGGATACGCTTCGCTTAACCGATAACACGCTTTTATTTGACATTGACGATATGATTGAGACCAAAGAGGATCCGGGAAAGTATTTAATCAAAAGATATAACCTCAGTGACAAATACCGATCACATGAGTCGGCCGCCGAGTGTTTGAAAAGAAACGGGGCGTTAAATAATCGGCTACTCCCTGTCGTTGCGGAGAGAGAGGGTGTGGGTAAGTGGATCGATTTCATTCGCGCCTATATGTCAAATAAGCCGACAAAGCTGCAGGATGGTCACTGCCTATTTTTGCTTAAAACGGACGACGGCGTTTCGGCTACATCTATAAAATGCTTGCGGGTGTTGGATTATCACAAGTTAGTTTCCGAATACGATTCGCTTTTGTTCGCCGGGCTAATCTCCGACAAATCGGCGTTGAGCGTAAGCGAAAATCGATACATATCCGCCCTATCGGTATCTCTGTTCGGCAAGAACGCCGAGGGTATCGCCGATTTTATCGACAAGTATAAAATCGATCTTTGCCCGCAAGATGTTCTGCCCCAAGGCGTCTTTTCGACCGAGGAATCGGTATATAAACTATGGAACGCGCAGGTGCAAGAGCTGTTTCCTCTGATCATGCGCGAAACACGTGAGTTTATAGAGACGTGGCGTACCACCATAGACGAGACGTTTAAGAGCATAAAAGAGGAGCGTGATTATCCGGGCAGTCCGTTCTCGCAAGGTCTTTTGAACACGTATAAAGAACCGGTAGACTCTCCTGACGACTTGGAATTGGCGACGATAATTTTCCTTATGCGCAACAAACGCAGGAACAAGAGCGGATACGAAACCCACGAGTTCTTGCTGTATATTCCCGACGAACCGGCGCGAGAACGGATAAAGTTGCTGTACGAGATGCGCAACAACATCGCCCACGGAAAGGTTTGCTCGGAGAGCGATGTCGTGCGGTTGTTGCGAAAGCAACAATAAGAATCAGAACAGCCCCGTGATATTTCCTTTGTTGTCGCAATCTATGTTCATCGCCGCCGGCGCTACCGGCAGACCGGGCATTGTCATTATGTCGCCGGTCAGCGCCACGGCGAAGCCCGCTCCGGCGGAGAGTTTTACGTCGCGTACGGTTATGTTGAAGTCTTTCGGTTTGCCTAGGCGCGTCGGGTCGTCGGAGAGCGAGTACTGCGTTTTCGCGACGCATACGGGCATATCGCCTAAGTTCAGGGCCTCTATCTCTTTGATGGCTTTTTCGGCGTGCGCTATGTATATCACGCCGTCGGCGCGGTAGATTTCTCGGGCTATGATGTTGATTTTTTCCTTCAGCGGGATGGCGTTTCTGTAGAGCGGCGCGAAGGTTTTCGCGCCGTCTTGTTTCTCTATGGTCTCGCAGACCTTTTGGGCAAGCTCGACCCCGCCTTCGCCGCCCTTTGCGAAGACCTCGGCGAGCGGCGCCGGGACGCCCGTCTCGGCGCAGAAATCTTGTATGGCCGTTAATTCGGCTTGGGTATCGGTATTGAAGCGGTTTACCGCCACGACCGCCGGTACGCCGAACTTACGGATGTTTTCGATGTGTACCTGCAAGTTCTCCGCGCCCTTCTTGAGGGCGTCGATGTTTTCACGGTTCAGATCGGCCTTGGGGACGCCGCCGTTGTACTTCAGGGCGCGGGCGGTCGCCACTATGACGGCGCACGAGGGCTTAAGGCCGGCGTATCGGCATTTGATGTCGAAGAACTTTTCCGCCCCCAGGTCGGAGCCGAAGCCGGCCTCGGTGACGCAGTAGTCGCCCAGCTTAAGCGCCAGTTTTGTGGCGCGGACGGAGTTGCAGCCGTGGGCGATATTGGCGAAGGGGCCGCCGTGGATTATCGCCGGCGTGCGCTCTATCGTCTGCACGAGGTTCGGGTTGATCGCGTCCTTAAGCAGGGTGGTCATAGCGCCGTGCGCCTGTAGGTCGCTGGCGAAGACGGGTTTGCCGTCTTGGCTGAACGCCACGAGTATCCTGCCGAGCCGCGATTTCAGGTCGCTCAGGTCGCTTGCCAGGCAGAGTATCGCCATAACCTCGGAGGCGACCGTAATGCGGAAGCTGTCTTGACGGGGGATCCCGTCGCCCTTCTTGCCTATCCCTATGACGCAGTTGCGCAGCGCCCTGTCGTTTATGTCCATGCACCGGTCGATCATTATGCGGCGCTGGTCGATTTGCAGTTTATTGCCGTGGAAGAGGTGGTTGTCGAGTATGGCGCAGAGGAGGTTGTTGGCGGCGGTGACGGCGTGCATGTCGCCCGTGAAGTGCAGGTTTATGTCCTCCATGGGCAATACCTGCGAGTACCCGCCTCCCGCCGCGCCGCCCTTGACCCCGAAGACCGGGCCGAGCGACGGCTCGCGGAGCGCAAGGACCGCTTTCTTGCCGATTTTCACCAGAGCTTGGGCGAGGCCGGTCGAGACCGTGGTCTTGCCCTCGCCGGCGGGGGTCGGGTTGACGGCGGTTACCAGAATGAGCTTGCCGTCTTTACGGTCGGCGACCTTCGCGAACAGGGTTTCGGAGATCTTCGCCTTGTAGTGGCCGTAAGGCTCAAGGTCGTCCTTGATAATCCCGAGATTTTCGGCGACCTCGGTGATTTTAAGCATGTTGGCGGCGGCTTGCTTGGCGATTTCTATGTCGGGTAGCAAAGGGGGGCGTCCTTTCGGGATTGGGGATGAGTTTTTATTATACGATAATAATAGTAATGATGTAATCAAATATAATAAACCGCGCCGTTAAAGTCAAAGCGTTAAAAGATTTTGGCGGGGGCGGGGCGGACAGACGTACAAGACTGTTACCATCGGGACGCAGACTTGGATGGCGCAGGATCTCAATTATCGGGCGGAAAGCGGGTCTTGGTGCTACGGTAATAACGCCGATAACTGCAAGAAATTCGGTACGCCACCCCGCTACTTTCATTAGCCGGAGAAGACAGTAGATAGTGGGTGGGATTTGACAAGTTAGAACCCACCCACGAAGAGCGAACAAATACGTCGACCGACCCCGCCGCGGACACAAGCGGCTGGAACGGATGCCGGTCAAGGGGGAACGACACACCATATCCGGCCGGTTTGCGGGTCGGTGGTTTTTCATCTTTAGCGGGATGGGCGGGACTATGTGGTGGTTTGGACAGGCGGTCGGCGTGGGTCAATAGGGCGGCGTTAGACCGCCCTCTCAACAATCCGGTCAGCGGTTCAAAGTTTGAGGATAGTGTCGACCGAGAATCCGGTTATTCTAGATATGGTGTTTTACGTCAATACCCTCTTCCCTCATTGCGTGGGCGATCTTCTCCGCCGCGATCCCCTTGCCTTTCTCCATGCCCTTATCCCAGCCCATCTCAAAGCCTTCCTCCTTACTGACATCCAACGCGACGTTCCAGTCCCAATCGGTCAGCAACATGGTTTCAATCTCCTGTTTATGTTTTTCGAGAAACGTTTTCAGCACATTTTGGTTAATACTGTCTGTCACCGCCTTCCGAATAGCCTCATCCAAAGGCATCGTTTTGCGGTTTTCGCGGATCATATCTGTAAATATACCATATCATTAAATTCAAAATCTTTTTTAGACGAAGCCTTCGGCTTCATAGATAAATGCGGGGCTAAACCCCGCATTTTCAGTCAAAATCAAAGTCAACGTCACAAAAAAAAAGGCTTTTTTTCTTTTGACGTTGACTGAAGTTCGGGGGTTTAGCCCCCGAACTATCTATGGAAGGCGTAGCCTTCCGTCTAAAAAAGAACTTGTTTATCTCGGCGATATACAGCAGCATCCGGTATGGCATGACGTCGCTCATTGTGGATTGGTGCTCTATCAGAACTATGAGCCTATCGTCCAATATATACGAGAGGTCGTTGACCCGCCCGCGCGATAGGACGTTTTTGAGGGTCGTGATCTCTACCGGTGTGTCCGCGCCGTAGCGGGTTCCTAATAGGGCGTTGGACAGTTCCAAGAGGACGGTCTTGTCATCGAAAAGCATGGTGAAGACGGAGTTCTTGTGCTCGCGGTTAGCGTCGGGGGCTTCGGCGGTCATATCGGCGTCCATTTGTCGGGGCTTTCGGTTGGGGTGGATGGGCAATAGCGGCTGTTTGTATAGGTAAAATAGTTTATTTTTAGGGCTGTGTCAATGGCGGCGGTAACATTTTTGAAGACAGCCTTTGGGGGGGTTAATAATTGGTCTTTACCACTATTTCCGGCTAATAACAGCCATAAACGGCCTCAAAAAAGCCCAACGGCACGGTCATAGCGACAGTAACCGCGAGGTTTTCGCTCCTAAACAGGCACGCACGGACGCCGAACCGTGCCGATTATCGTGTCAAACGGGCACGTAAGTGGGTTCGAACAGACACAAGAAGTAACCAAACTGCATGGGTTAATGGTGGTTTGTTCCTAAATTCGCTTCTTAGATATACGTTTTTTGGTCTTTGGGGGTCTCTATGCAGGTAAATTTGACACCCACTTCTAACTTCTTTTAATTGACTAATATTCTATATATAATATACTACCGAATGGCGGATCAATCAAGAGGGTATCTTATTTAAAGGAACTTAAAACGCTATAAAAAGCCACAAAAATGGCTAGGTACGAATGAGCAAGGTGATGTGGGACGGTGCGATTTGGGTGGAAAAGGATGGTTTAATGGGGGCTAATGGGCTAAATTGATGGGTTCGGACCCGCGATAATTGATCTCTGCGGCGGAAACACTCACGAATAGGTCTAAATAAGCCAGTACCTGCTATTGGTGCCCCCCATCCGCTACAAAAACGGCGGTTTCTGGCTCTTAGACCGCGTCACCAGATGCGTCGTTGCGTCCTTATACTGTGCCGAGCTAAGGATTTTTGTTGGACGGGGGTGGCGGACGGTTCATCAAATACGATCATCAGATAATAAAAATTTTGAAAATTGATCTGGAAAGAATTATTTTTATAACTAGTGGTTGATCAATCTTTGGAGTGACAGAGAGGGGTCTATAAACCATTGCGGACTATTCACCGCAAACCTAATAATAGGGAATTATTTACTTAATTCCGCCCCCGGCCGTCGGGCATCCGCCCGTAGGATTCGGGGGAACTCGTGAGGATTCTGACAGGATTCGCGAGGATTTCGGGGGGACGGCGGAATCAGGTATATAAATCCCTAATAATAGAAAGCCATGTTATGACGACAACTGAAATTTTACGTGCTAACTTAACGGACGAGCAGTATAATGCCGTTGTGGATGAGTCGCGGCACATTTTGTGTTTGGCGTGCGCTGGTTCTGGCAAGTCGCGCACGTTGGCGTATAAAATCGCCTATTTGGTTTCAAAGGACGAAAAACCCGAACGCATCGTTGCTTTTACGTTCACGGAGAAAGCCGCCGAGTCCATCAAACGTAGAGTTGCCGAGGCTTTGCGTAAATTTGAGCTGCCGGAAAACTACATTGGGGCGATGTTCATTGGGACGTTGGACTCTTTCTGCCAAAAACTGCTCGGTGACATCAATGCCAAGTATCGGCAGTACGATATACTTGATAGAAACGGGCTTATCTTGTTCCTAATGTCGAGATTCCGTGAAATCGGTCTTAAGCATGGCGAAGGACGTTACTTCAAAGAGAACATCCTCCCAATTGCCGATGCTTGGCAAACGATGAACAACGAGAACATTGATTTAGTTGCCATCGAGCGGTATGACGTAACCCTGTTCAATCGTTTGGCAAAACTGGGTGAGACTCTTGATAGTAACGGTTATATGGACTTCTCGTTTGCTATTCGGCTCGGTGTACAAGAGTTAAAGAAGATTGTTGACAAGATGAATTCCAACATCGCTAAATTCAAATACCTCTTTGTTGACGAATATCAAGACATCAATCCAATACAAGAAGAATTCATTGAGACGCTGGCAAGTCATCTTGATATGCTGTTTGTGGTTGGTGATGACGATCAAGCCATCTATGGTTGGCGCGGTGCTAACGTGCAGAATATTTTAAAGTTTAACAAACGTTATTCGGATGCCAAAATTCATCGTCTTTTGGTCAATTTCAGGAGTACGGAGGCCATCGTTGATAGTGCGAATAATTTTGTTCAACATACGATTAGCCTTGTGCGTCTGAGTAAAGAGATTAAATCGCATTCTGATGGCAATATTCAGGACCTGCGTAGGTTGTGGTTTGACTATCGTGAGGAGGAAGCAGAATGGGTGTCGCAACGTATTGAGAGCCTTATCGGAACGAAGTATGTGGAAAAAACCAATCCGGATGGTACAGAGATAAGTCGCGGACTCACCTATGGGGATTTTGCCATTTTGCTTCGGACGATACATAACCCAAATGGCGATAATCGAGACAGACAGTTTGCCGATGCTCTTACACGACACGGCATTCCATTCAAGACGGTTAGTGAAGGCGGCATCTTTGATCGACCATTTGCCAACTGTATTCGGCATTCAATGGAGTTGCTCCGCGAAGCAGGATTGCAGAGAGAGGTGGCGTTGGACTTTTTCTCAAAGACTATAGTGCCGATATTCCCTCACGCCAACGAAAATATGTTTATTTTCGCGTTGAATAAGTGGCATCAGAACATTCACGCCCCAACATCATCTACTCGTCGTAAGGTTTACCCGCAAGAGTTTCTGCATGACCTTATCGATGCGTTCAATGTGCGCAATTTCAGAGACGAGACTGCTTTACGCGACCTTGGATTGTTTAGCAAAATAATTCTTGATGTCGAGAAAACCTACACTAGTATCGACTCTTCATTTCGGTATAAAGAGATGCTTAACTTCATCTCAAATATCGCCATTAACAGTTATGAGTTAGAGTCGATTGACTACCTCGTGAAAGAAAATGCTGTGAATATCTCTACGATTCATAAGGTTAAAGGGCTTGAATATCCAGTGGTTTTTTTGGTCGACCTCATTGCAGGTCGCTTCCCGCACAATAAGACCTCATATAATGGCAAATTGCCACATGACCTAATGCATGAGGCGATTGACCGAGGTGCATACGCTACGAGACTTGAGGATGAGGCACGGCTATTCTATACTGCGGTCACTCGCGCCGAGAGATGTCTATATCTTTCTGGTAGCACACATCATTCCGACCGGAAGAATGCTTGTAAGCGTTCGGTTTTTATCGCGAATTTCACACATTCGAAATTGCGTGAGAATGACAGAACGCTGGATGCATTGGCAGACAAAATCGAACAGCAACCACGCTTTGACGAGGGCGATTTTCCTACTGATTATTCTACTGTCAAGACCTACCTGACCTGTCCTTACGCGTATAAGTTGTCAACGGTGTTCGGTTATAATGCCACCATTCCCGAACTTTTCGGTTTCGGTAAGACAAGCCATACTATTTTAGAGTGTTTGCATCAACAATTCAAGGATAGAGCGCCTTCGGAAGAAGAGGTTGCGGAGATAGTCGAGTCAAACTTTATGCTGAAGCACGTTTTTCCGAGTAAGGACCCGATTAACCATCCCGGTCCTTATGAACAGGCGAAAATGCTCGTAAAAAAAATCCTCACGAGATACTCACAGGAATACGCTTCCGACTTTGGTCGTCTGCGACAGGATGAGGCACGATTTGAACTCTCGGTCAGAGACGCTTTGATAACGGGAGCGATTGACCTGTTGCTGTTGGAAGACCCGCAAAGTGGAATTACCACGGCCGATGTTATAGACTTCAAGTCGATGGAAAAGCGGGAAGATGACCCTAACCACTATTGGTGTGATATGTCCATTCAGGTTCAGTTGTATTCACAAGCGGCCAAAGAGGTCTTGGACGAGAATGTGAAAACGGGTTATGTTCACACCCTCAAGGACAACATCAGAACCGCAGTGCCGGTGGACAAAGCATCTATTGACAGCGCTATCAGCGTGATCGAATGGGCTGTTAGGGGAATCCTTGACGGGGATTTTCCAATGCGAGCTTGCCGGAAAAAATGCGAAAAATGGTGCGATTTCAAGGCGATGTGCGCACAAAAGAGACAGGCGTTCAAAAATGAAACGCCGCCGCCGCAAATCAACACGCCAGAAGGGTTCAAGACGATAGGCGCTTTTGAAAACGACGACGGGGGCGACGGCGTATGAAATTTAAGTATGAAGCGATAGATATTTTTTCCGGTTGCGGCGGTATGTCCTGCGGTCTGGTTTCGGCAGGGTTCAAGGTTAAAGCCGCCGTTGAGATAGAGGATGCCGCCGCCGACGTTTACCTCGGTTACCCA
>Ga0268262_10001775_pt1 | contig 25983 bp, 29 predicted proteins | sample TergutNc150P3_FD_190354 | JGI IMG/M metagenome (GOLD analysis project Ga0268262, IMG submission 190354) | Nasutitermes corniger P3 segment gut microbial community from laboratory colony in Florida, USA - Nc150 P3 (SPAdes) (version 2) | ecosystem: Host-associated > Arthropoda: Insects >... | reverse complement strand
GCCCCATGGCAGTCTTTCAACAGTTCGTCTAACACTTCTTTTGTGATTGCCATACTTCCTCTCCTTGGCAGTATAGCGTTTTACACAAAATTATTTATGGGCTCGCATCGCCGCTATTTCCCCACAAATATACCGACTTTCCAGTTTCCTTCTTCAACCCTGCCGTTAGCGTAGGTCTTTTTCCCTTTGCCGTCCGGAAAACCGTCAACATAATCGCCTTCGTATATATTGCCGTCAGGATATACCCATTTCCCCTTGCCGTGGCATTTGCCTTGAACCCAATCGCCTTTATATGAATTGCCGTCTGGGGAAGTCAGTTTACCTTTGCCGTGGAATCTTCCATCAACCCAACCGCCTTCGTAAATGCTGCCGTCACTGTAGATCTTTTTCCCTTTGCCGTTGAATTTACCGTCAACAAAATCGCCTTTGTAAACATCGCCTTCCGGGTAAGTCAGTTTACCTTTGCCGTGGGGCAATCCATTAACATATTCGCCTTCATAAATATAACCGCCTCCAAGATCCAATTTTCCTTTTGCCATAAAAATCTCCTTATAATCAAAATTTCAGGAAAACCAAAGTTCACTGATAAAGACAAGCCTACAGGTGACCGACACTATATGCGCAAACATAAGAAATATAAACAAACCACGGAGGTCACTGAGTAACACGGAGCTTAAGACGATTCTTTGCATTTTCCTACCTTCGGTTCTGTAGCCGTGAAACTCCGTGTACTCCGTGGTTAAAATTATTTAACTAATGCACGTGGTGACTGATACCTGCTTTAAAACAGACTATAAATCAGGATTTTAGCGCAGCCTTTTGTTCACTTTATCATTATCACTACTGTGTGTGTAGTTCGCGCAATTTCTCCAATTATCGCTGGACAAGCAATAACCTTCTTTTTGATATCCATCCTGGTACGTATCATACAAAACGCACCTTTTATACTCTGAGTCGAAATATGGACACATGATATACCTCCTTTATTTATACGACTTTTTTTTCCCGTCCAACGGACAGGTGATTTTCTTCGCTTTTATAATGATAAGGAGTAAAAAATAATCCTGTCAACTGTATGATGGACTCATACTGATTAAAATGACACTATTCCCAATATTGTCATAATCCCTTAACCTTCAGGCGATATAAACTCATTGACAGAACAATGATGATCTCATAATATTACTCAGGAACAATAAAATGACTGAAGACACTAATTCACGTAAAGCAATTCTTGTAGTTGATGACGATGTGACGCATCTTGTATACACTCAGGCATCATTAAAAGATGAGTATGATGTTTTTACGGTAAAGTCAGGAAAAGAGGCCCTGGAATTTCTGGGTAAAGGCCAAACCATTCCGGATTTAATACTCCTTGATGTTCTGATGCCTGAGATGGATGGATGGACAGTATTCGACAAAATTACTGATATTGCGGCTTATAAATTCACTCCAATAATATTTTATTCATCATTGGAAGAGGCGGTTGCGAGAGAAAAGGCTTATGAGCTTGGAGCATTTGATTACATTACTAAGCCCTGCAAAAAAGCAATTTTAATGGAAAAAATAAAAGACTCAATATATAAAGCTGAATTGAAAAAACAGCATTATGGCATATAAGAGCGAACAAATTGTAAGCCTTGATTATTCACTCATCGCGTTGATTTTATTCTCCGCCCAGGCCTGAACCGGGAAAAAGATAATGTAACTTACGATAATGGAGTAAAACACCGTAATCAAACTTACTGCTATATTGGGCCCAAGCTTTTCCCTACTTGCCACCGCAAGGCTGGAAATTGCCCCGGCTAAAAAACCGAATCCGCCCGTAGTAAGGGCAAATTTAATCGTGTTCTTTATTGCCGTAGAAAGGCTCACAAGTTCAGCCCTGGTGTAATTGTATTCCTTTTTGAAACTCGACTTTATATACCTGCTTATGATACTTCCGCTTTTTGAGGTAAAAAAGAAAAAAAACAAAAAAACAAGCGTTAAGAGAGCCGATGGTACATCAATAAAAGATGTGCCAGATATACCCATTGGCAAGCTAACAAACCAGGAAACAAGAACCGAAAATAAAAATCCGATTATTATCAACATTTAATTACCCCCTAAATAAAATACAATAATGTCGGCTATATCCTTGATATAGCCGTCCAACATCTCGGAGCTGTCCGACATCATAGCGGAGCGGTTCCGATAGTACTTTTCAGCGGCGGATCTAATTGGCCGCAAGTTTACAGAAAAACACATCACGATCGTGAACACACTAGCCGCCACGAGCATAAACACCTTCCTGAAATCCGTCCTGTCGTTTTTTGCTTTACGCAGCCCCTTGTTCACCGCAGTGTCAAGCCTCGATTCCTCGCAGTCTCGGGTGTTTTCAACGTAAGACAGAAATAAATCTTTATTCATCTGAAACCTCCAGCCGCAGTAAATTTAAAGCCCTGTTTAGGCGGCTTTTAACCGTTCCTTCCGGAATGTCCAATATTGCCGATATTTCAGAAAGCGTATAACCGGAATAATACTTCAAACTGATAATTTCGCGAAGCTCCTTTTGCAAAGATTCAATCAGAGCGAAAAAATTTATATCGCCGTGATTATCGTAATGTGCGCCTTCAGGCACAGTCTCCATAACTAGCTCATGTTTTTGCCTCCCCTTTATATCCTTTGCCACATTCAACACGATGCGGATAAACCATGTTTCCGCATATTTAGGTTCGCGGAGCCGCTTTATTCCCTTAAACGCCCGAAAGACAGCTTCGCTTACGGCGTCAAGGGCGAGGGTTTCATCGCCAAGTACGCCTTTCGCGGTATGGAAAAGCTTCGTTTTCAAAACGTCGCAGAGAGTTGCAAAACTGTCTTCGTCGCCCCGCGATGCCCGACTGGCAAGGCCTTCCGGCGTTTTTTCTCCCTTCACAAACCTTCTCTTGCCCCTGTCTATTAGACTGTGGAAATTGTAATTTAGTTCTTTAAAACTCGATTTTCCATAAAAAAAGCCCTTCCGCCGGAGCGGTGGGCCCGGTAAGCTTCCGGTCTCGCGATTCAATTACTTCACGTAAATAATAAGGTCTCATTTTTTTTTCTTCAAAGCGAATCAAGGTTCCGACAATGGAACGTACCATCTTCCATAAAAAAGCGTTGGCGGTGATTTCAAAGACCAGTCTTTCTCTATCGAAGAAAAAACAAGCGTTGGCAATATACCGGAAACGGGATTTGCTTTTATCGCCGGGTATCGCAAAAGCGGTAAAATCCATTTCGCCACGGAAAAGCCTGGCATATTCGTTGAGCAAGGCAATGTCCGGCTGCCGCTTTATATGCCAGGCGTAGCGGAGTTCCCAGGGCATGGCATTGCGGCGGGTAATAAAAAAATAGCGGTAAGTGCGCAGCCGGGCATCAAAGCGGGCATGGAAGCCCACTTTGGTTTCGCTGGCGTCCAATACCCTGACATCGTGTGGGAGCAGGCTGTTCAAAGCCGGGACAAAGCGGCAGGCTTCCATACTTTTGATGGATGTATAGAAATTCGCGACCTGGCCTGCGGCATGCACGCCGGTATCGGTGCGGCCCGACCCGGTAAGGGCCACCGGCGCTTTATGAAGCTTTTCCAGGGCTTCTTCAACTACGCTCTGGACAGTCCTTGTATTAGCAGATATAGGGCATTTTTTTCTTGCGTCCTGCCTCTGCCATCCAAAAAAATCCGAGCCGTCGTAAGCCAGGGTGAGCATAATATTACGAAGCCCTGCCGCTTCACACATCAACCTCGTTAAGCTCCTTGGAAATTGTCTCGTATAGGTTTCTGGCATGTTCAAGAAGCGGGCCTGGCTTTGATTTTGAAGACTTGCCAACGCCAAATATCCTCGCGATAGTCCGCTTAGCTTCTTCAAGGGCCTTTCCCCGGCGCTCAAGGTCTTCCTTGTAACTGTACTTATATCTGAGGAGCGCGGTCAGGTACAGGGCCCCCTCATAGCTGTAGTTTTTATCGGTATCCGGGCCAAAGTTTTTTAAAGCCGAAAGGGTCTCTTTGCCCCGCTGCTCTCTCCTTATCGCTTCGTTATACAAATAGTTGGCTTTCTTCTTAAACAGCATCGCAAGCCAATCGTAATGCTGATTGGGAAATTTTTTATCTATTTCATCAAGAAGCCAGCCTGTCCTGAGAGAAGCAATCGCCTGCTTTATTGTAGGGGAAAACTCTTTTGGGTAAAATTCATAACACCTTACAACAAGGTAAAGGGAAGCGGAGCCAGAAATAAGATCCCTTGGCTTTGTAAAATCCACATTTGAGAAAACCAGTTTTGTATCGGTAATGCGTCCTTCCCTATCCCTTATTGCCCTGTCTTTTTGGGCAGGCGGAAAATCAGAGAAATCCTTGTCCATGGAGGCAAACCAGCATTCGGGGCAGACAGTAGCCTGGTAGGCAAGCGGGTAAATTTCCCCGTATTTGGCTGATGGTTCATAAAGCCTGTGCAGCTCATCGGTCAGTTTTCCGGCTATGAGCCTGCCGGAACCGGAAAGCAGTTCTTCGCGGTTAAATACCTTATCGCAAACAGGACAGGTGAGTTCATCCTTGGAAATGTAGGATACCTTTAATTCTCTTGGCTTATAATTCATTTTCTAATACCACCATTGCTATTGCGTAATCCTTCTCATGGGTAAGTGAAACGTGAATCTTCCCGGCGCCGGAATTTTCCAGGGCAGATAGGGCTGTACCAGAAACCAGTATTTCAGGTTGGCCGTTATATTTGTTTTTTAGCATTATGTCTTTAAGCACAATGCCCCCAAGGCCGGTACCCAGCGCTTTTCCGAAAGCTTCCTTGGCGGCAAACCTTGCAGCTAAAGAAAGATCCGCGCTACCCCCTTTTTCCAATGCGGCCGAAAGCTCCTCGCTGTGAAAATATCGCTCCAAAAGCCCCGGAGTTTTTCGCCACTTTTCCATGCGGCTAACATAGACAGCATCAACCCCTATCCCCTTTATCACCGCTTTATTCCTCTTCCGTCGGTATCGGGCTAATCTGTATTTTTACTTCCCTGGGTTCCACCCTGATGTTCAAGCCGGCGACAGCTTGTACAAGAATATTTAAAACATAATCTCCGCTTTCGCTGATTTGCGAACAATCAATCCTCAAAAATCCTCTGGATGGCCTGAATGTTTCCACAGTGTTGCTGTCATTCCCTTCAATATGAACATTGGCAGTTATTAGCTCCGGTTCCACGATAAATTGTTCATCCAGTCCGGTTACAGTAATCGGAACATTTGAAATATTCCTTACCAGAATGATCTGGCTGACTGAAGCGGAGAAAGTAACAGTCCCTTCCCCGCGAATCACGATGAGGGGATCGGTGTGCAAGATTGAAGCGGTTACGGAGAAATCACCCCTTCGCCCGGTAAGATCGATGAGCTCCGTTTGAAGTTCGGAGAGGCTTCCCATAAGGGCTGCAGGGCCTTCTACCACAATCTGATTCGGTTCAATGGAATAGGAATTCATGTTATAACCCGCTTCCACCTGCCCGGCAAAATTCACTACAATGGGCACGAATTTGCTGACTTTGTGATCCAAAGAAAAAGTTATTTCCATAGGATCAACGGATATTTGCAAAGGCTCCACGCCCTGGGCAGTGCCTTTTTTTCGCCATAATACCGGGACTTTATATGTTCCGGCAGTTCTAATATCTTTTAAGTTAACATAGGCTTCTATATCTTCTTCCAAAATTGAATTTAGGTTTTGGCTTTCTCCCTTAAGGCTGACCTTTACTATTCGCGGATAGGAATTTGACGGCATCATCGCGTTTAATTGTTCAATAACTATGGGGGTAAAAAAAATCCTCGTTTCAAGAAGGCTCATCCGGTGATAAATCAGCAAAAAAATAGCCAAAGCCAGCGACAATACCTTGGCAGGCCAGTTTTCCACCGCCCTGGTGAAAAATTCCCTAAGGCTCACTCGCTACTCCTTTTCGCCTTTCATGGGGACTGTATTGCCGCCTAAAAATACTTCGCGGGATATTCCCGAAGATATTTCCGCGATATCTGAAATCACGCTGTCTTCGCCTTTGCGGATGCCGCGGTCCAAAAGCTCTTTTAATTTGCGCGTTATTTCGGCAGATGAAAGATCGTAAAAAATTTTCCCGTCAACGACGAGGCTAATCGCCCCTGTTTCTTCCGAAACCACAACGATAACCACATCCGATTGTTCGGACATTCCAAGGGCAGCCCGGTGGCGGGTTCCGAAACTCTTCTTGATGTTTGATTGTTCTGAAAGCGGAAGCAGGCACCCAGCAGAGACAATGCGGTTATTCTGAATTACCATTGCGCCATCGTGCAACGGGGTGTCAAATTCAAAAACCGTTACAATAAGGCTTGAAGAAATATCGGCGTTCAGCCTGGTTCCGGTGTCGATCGTATTTTTTATATTTACCCTGCGGGAAAATACAACCAACATTCCGCGTCTTCTGCTTGAAAGTATCTCGGCAGCAGTTATGACTGCGTCAAGCTGCCCAAGCCGGCCTTTACTGTCGGGCCTGAATAGTTCACCCTGCCCCAGGCGGATAATGATCCTGCGCAGTTCCGGCTGGAAAACAATAGCCAGAGTGATTAATAGCCCCGGCGCCAGGGACCTTAACAGCCACTCCAGGGTAGAAAGCTTTAACAGTGCTGCGAAAATATAAACAAGGGCCAAAAAGCTTGCGCCTTTCAGGATCTGCGCTGCCTGGGTTTTCTGCAGAAGGTCGTATGTTTTGTAAAGCAGAATGGTGAGGATCAGCACATCCAAAGCCGGACGGGCAAGATCCAATATCGAATTAAATTTTAAAATCCATTCCATTATTGTTCTCTTTCAAATAGAGGGAAAATAAAACTCGCGCAAGGTCAACATGTTCTTTTACGTCATGTACCCGGATTATATTTGCCCCTGCCAAAATAGCCAAGGCATTTGCAGCCAGGGTTCCCGCGAGACTATCTTCAATGTCACAGCCAATTATTTCGCGGATAAAACTTTTACGCGAAAGCCCAACAAGTATAGGATAATCTTTCCCGCAAATTTCCGCAAGAAGGCGGATTATCCGGAGGTTGTCATTAAGGCCCTTGCCAAAACCAATGCCGGGGTCAAGGATGATCTTTTCATGCGGAATCCCGGCTGTAAGCGCCCGATTAATGGAATCTTTAAAAAAAACGTTAATTTCTTCCTTAAGGTTTGAATAGGATGGATTTTCCTGCATGGTAAGGGGCTCGCCTTTTTTATGCATCAACACCACGGCAGCTCCTTTTTCCGAGCAAACTCCCGCCATTTTCGGATCGTCGCTTAGGGCTGAAATGTCGTTGATGATATCCGCGCCTGCCTCAATAGCCGCTGCTGCAACTGAGGACTTGCGTGTGTCCGCCGAAACAGGCAGGGAAGATCGCTTTCTGAAAGAGCTAATTACGGGAATAAGGCGCTCAAGTTCTTCTTCTTCGCTTATGTATGAAGCGCCCGGCCTGGAAGACTCAGCCCCAAAGTCAACAATAGCAGCCCCTTCTTTTTCGGCGGACAGCGCTTTTTCAACCGCTTCCTCCCCAAGTGCCCTGGAAGGCGCGTAAAAAGAATCCCTATTGCAGTTAATGATCGCCATCACCAGGGCAGGCCCGGTAAAATCTAAAGATGCTCCCGATGGGAGTCTCATAGAGCCGGAGGGGAGCTTCAAGCGAAATTCCCGTTTTCTTTCATGAACGCCTTGCCCGCCGTTATTCCGACTGCAGCGCGAACGGCTTCGGCGATGCCCGCGCCGTCAAGCAAATTCCGGCGGAGCAATTCTTCCCTCGTCCCCAGAGCGTCGAATCTTTCCCTGACAGCCAAAATTAATAATTTATTTGAGCAGTTACGGCGAATGGCAAATTCCGATAAATACTCGCCAAAGCCGCCGGATGCCCTTCCTTCTTCGGCAATTACCACAAATTCATAGCGATCCAGAATCGCGGCTAGGTATTCTTCATCCACCGGTTTTAAAAACCGGAGGTTATACAAGTCCACTGTAATTTTTTCTTTCTCCAGAATTTCTTCCGCCCGTATTGCCTGGGCGCAAAGGCTGCCGGTAAACATAACGCAGATACTTGCGCCAGTACGCCTGATCCAGGCTCCCCTACCCTCTTCAATGGGAAGGAAAAAAGCCGGCTCGCTTGTCGGGCAGTATGCCTTGGGATAGCGGATCATCACCGGCCCCTGGCTTGATAAAGCCCATCGCAGCATTTGCGCAAGCTCCTCTTCCCCTGCCGGTGCAAGAATCGCAATGCCGGGCGCGGAACGGAAAAGGCCGATGTCAAATATGCCCTGATGGGTTTCGCCGTCGTCGCCAACCAGCCCCGAGCGATCCAGCGCGAAGATCACAGGCAGGTTCTGCAGGCAGACATCGTGGATTACCTGATCCGCTCCCCGCTGAATAAAGGTTGAATAAACCGCGACTATCGGGCGAAGGCCCATTGCAGCAAGGCCGGCCGCAAAGGTAACCGCGTGAGCCTCTGCGATTCCAACATCAAAAAAGCGATCGGGAAATGCCCGCCTGAAGGGTGAAAGGCCGGTTCCCTCTTCCATTGCTGCAGTTATCGCCACAATCCGATCATCTGCTCCGGCTGCATCAAGCAGGGCGCCGCCAAAAGCCGAGGTAAATGTTTTCTTGCCCGAACCAGCCCCCAAATCCCGATCTATACGAAACGCAGGAACGCCGTGGTAAAAGCCAGGATCCTCTTCGGCGAAACCATAACCCCTGCCTTTCCGGGTGATCACATGGATCACCACCGGCTTTCGGAGGTTACGCGCATCCTTTATTACCTGGATTAGTTGCTGGATGTTGTGCCCGTCAATAGGCCCCACATACTCAAAACCAAGATCGACAAAAAAATTATCAGCGTAAAAAACCGCTTTAACCGCCCGTTTTAACCGCACGACAATTTTGAAAAGAATTTCTCCTGCAACGGGGATTTTTTTTACCATCCCGTCAAACGCGCTGCGGAACTTCTGGTAGCGTGCCTTCATGGAAAGCCGTGAAAGGTATTTGGAAAGCGCCCCGACGCTGGGGCCGATAGACATCTTGTTGTCATTAAGGATCACCACCAGGGGAAGGGCCAGATGCCCGGCGTGGGAAAGGGCTTCATAGGCAAGCCCGCCGGTTAAGGCTCCATCGCCAATGACCGCAGCCGCGCGGGTCGTTTTTCCCTGGAGCTTTTCCGCTGCCAGTATACCCAAAGCCGCCGAAATTGACGTTGACGCATGGCCTGTATTGAATGCATCGTGCGGGCTTTCGGAAACCTTTGGGAAACCGGCTATGCCGCCTGATTTGCGAAGGGATGAAAAATAAGCGTACCGGCCGGTGAGGAGTTTATGGGCATAGCACTGGTGCCCCACATCCCAGACAATTTTATCCGCCGGAGAATCATAAACCCTGTGCAGGGCAATCGTTAGCTCCACTACCCCAAGGTTAGAAGCCAAATGCCCGCCGTTTTGGCTTACGGTGGAAACGATCAATTCCCGTATTTCATTGGCAAGTTTTGTTAAATTCAAGTAACTTAAAGTTTTAAGGTCTTTGGGAGAATTTATTAGCGGTAAAAGAGGCTTTTGCTCCTGCATAACAAAAACGGCCTATTTTCAGTCCAAACTATGGCCTAAAAACCTATTTGTTCTTGTGTCTATTTTTTCTAAGCTTCTTCTTGCGTTTGTGGGTCGCAATTTTCCGTAGCTTGCGTTTTCTTCCGCAGGGCACTATGGACTCCTTGGGCTAGATGCCAAAATATGGTTCCTGTTCAGCAGGTATGTTTGAATATTATTACTCAAACCGCGAAAAAAGGTCAAGTGGCGGTAATAGAGATAACATACTCTACCTAAAACGGCCCGAATCCTATCTTCACCGCGAAGGCAAGAAAGGCCGAGGTGATGACAAGGATTGCCAACTGGAGTTTCCAGGTCCAGTGCATCCATTTCGTATAACCCACAACCGAGAATGACAGGGCGATAAGGAGCAGGGCGTTGGTGGGGAAGATCATGTTGGAAAAGCCGTCGCCAAAATCGAACGCGAGTACGGCGGTTTGCCGCGTTATGCCTACGAGATCGGCCAGCGGGGTAAGCAGGGGCATCATTAAAAAGGCCTTGGCGCTGGCTGAGCCGATGAAAAAGTTCATCAACAGCGTGGTGGCATAAACCAGAAAAGCCGCAGCCATGGGCGGCGAGCGGCTGATAAGCTCCGCAGCCCGGTAGAGGATGGTGTCCATAATCATCCCTGTAACAATGATGTGTTTGACGCTATAGGCCATAAGCACGAGGAGAACGCCAGGCAGGATATTCAAAAGCCCTTTTCCGAAAGCTTTGCCTATATCAGCCGCCGGAAGCCCCGCGAAAATGCCGCCGCCGATTCCCCCGATTAGGAACAGCACGGTCATCATCGGAAAAGCAAGGTTTGAGAGCACCGGGTCCCGGGCCGTAACAATGACAAGTATTATCGCCAGGGCTATCCAAGAGGCGAACCAGATCAATGCCCGCCACTGGCCTTTGGTTATGCTTTTCTTTACCTGGCCTCCGGTGGTGCTTTCGGCGGCCAGCAAATTCTGCCGCAGCCTTTCATCTTCCTTAAAACAGATAGAACTTTGCGGATTTCGCTCAACCTTTTTCGCGTGGCGTATAACAAAGAGGTTAACAAGGCATACTATTACCAGAAAAAATACTATGCGGAGAAGAGAGCCGGAAAAAAGAGGGAGATCGGCTATTTTCTGGGCCACCGCTATGGTAAAGGGGTTTGTAACCGCCGAAGCGAAACCAAAAGCCAGGGGCAAAAGGCTCATTCCCAGGCCCGTCAGTGAATCCCATCCCAGCGATATGGCTATTGGGAGGATGAAGATGACAAGGGGTATCATTCCCTCGTATATTCCGACAAAACTGGAGATAGCCATGAAGAAACAGATCATCACGGAGATTAAGAGGTATTTTCTGTTTGAAAAGCGGGCTACCAGGAAATTGATCAGCGCCTCCATGACTCCTGCGTACTCAAGAATTGTTATGGAACCGCCAATTACGCTTATAAAGATAATCAGAACAATGGGAGTAAGATTCTCCGGCCCGGCGAGTATTTCAAAAGGCGCGGTAAACCAGCGCCAAAACGGATATGTGGGCCTTAGTATTTCGCGGTAGCTCCCGTTAATCACCAGGGTTCGCCCTTCCTGAACGACACGGTCATACATCCCTGCCGGCATTATTTTCGTTAGCACGCCTGAAACAACCATCAATGCCAGGATAATCGCCGCTGAAAGGAGGAATGCTTTTCCTCCGATTTTTATGCTTGAGTCTTTCATAACGCTCCTAATAGTTTTGTATAAAACTGCAAACCACGTTTGAGATTTTCTTCCGAGATCCTCTCGTCATGGCCGTGCACTCCGCTCAGGTCTTTCGGATTCAGTTTATGGGGGCTGAAACGGAAGATGCCTTCCGCGAGTTCCTTGTAATGGCGGGAATCGGTGGTGGCAATCATGATAAAAGGCAGAAGGGGAACACTGGGCCATGATTCCGCAAGAGCGGCTTCAATTTGCTTCCAGCCGGGACTTTGAAAACCCTGTTTCGCCGCGACCGGCCCGGTTCCCAGGCCGTGGACTTTGACATTGACCCGCTTGTCGTTGACGGCTTTCCTTATAAAGTCCGCCGCCGTTTCCACAGTCCAGGGTTGAAGCAACCGCAGATTGATGACAGCCCGCGCCTCAGACGGCAGCACATTATCAGCAGCGCTGCCCTGCAGTTGCGTCATTGCTACCGTGGTCTTCACCATGGAGGCAATGGCCGGGTTAGAAGCGGCAACGAGGAAAAACAGCGGGCCCAAAGCGCGGGCATGGCGCATAACGAAGCCCTGTATGCCCGGCATGAGTGGCGATATTTGAGTGAAAAAACTTTCCACGGTGGGAGTGAGCTTATAGGGGAAAGGCTTTTCCGCGATTCTACATAACACCCGGCCAAGCACCGCAGCGGCCTGGATTTTTGGCGGCCTTGAAGCGTGGCCCGGTTCCTGCGCCACAGCCAGCTCAAGGCTGAGGTAGCCTTTTTCTTCCACGCTGATAAGCGCCAAAGGTGAATCCACCCCTTTGATCTGGTTCTCCCCGATTGGCGTGCCTTCGTCGAGCATCCAAGCAAAGCGCTGTCCCCGGCCCGCAAACCATTTGGCAGTTTCCATCGCGCCCGAGATGCCGGTTCTTTCCTCATCGCCGCCAAAGGCGAACCAGATATCACATTTCGGCTTAAACCCCACGAGGCATAAATTTTCCGCAGCTTCCATGATGCTGACAAGTATGCTTTTCATGTCCAGGCTGCCACGCCCGTAGATGAATCCGTCTTTCATTTCCGCGCCAAAGGGATCGACACTCCACTTTTCCGTTTCCGCCGGCACAACATCGTAATGGGCCAGGATCAACACCGCGCCGTTTTCCCCGGCGTCAACGCCAGGCCAGCGGTACACCACCGAGTAAGGGCTTAAAACATGGCGCTCAGCGGCTTTATGAAAAGCGCCGTAATGCTCCGCAAGGAATTCCTGAAAACGCAATAGCGGCGCCTCAGCAGCCTCATTGCCAGGTAAAGCGCCGGACGGCCAGAATGTCTTTATTTTCAATGAAGCGCGAAACCTTTCTATAAAATCAGATTCCATGCTTGCAGTATAATGTAATTTTATGATTCTGTCTCTAACTCCATCCTGATATGCCAAGAACCCCAATGGCAGATATTAGGAAGAGTATGCTATCCTAAAAAACAATGCTGATCACAAATAAACAGTCGCGGCAATTTCTGCTACACCGCCATGGCCTAATCGGAGGACACGTATTCAGGGGCAAAGAGGGCGTTATGGCGTTCATTAAGCGAGTCGGCAGTATACAGTTCGATCCAGTGGACTTATGCGGCAGAAACGCCGACATCATCCTTCATTCGCGTATTTCAGGCTACACAAAACCTATACTTGAAGGACTGCTGTACAAAGAACGGCGCCTGGTCGACTACTTCGACAAGAATTTGTCAATTTTCCCTGTTGAGGATTTTCCGATATTTGTGAGCGAGAAGCCAAGCGGCGGATACGCCGAATCTTACGACGCACGGGGCGGAGAAGCGGTACAGAAGATTAAGCCCCATATCCGGCAGTTAATCGCGGAACGGGGACAGATCAGCGCGAAGGATGTCGATGTAGACGAGAAGATCGTCTGGCACTGGGGCGCGATGTCATCGCTTCCAAGAGCCGCGCTTGAATCAATGTACTTTCGCGGGGAACTCGTCATCCATCACAAGACAGGCACGAACAAGAGTTATGCCTTCGCGAAAGATCTTTTGCCCACAGAAGTATTGAATGCGCCTTCTCCTTTCAAAACAGAAGAGCAACGGTATGCGTGGCTTGTAAAACGCCGCATTGGCTCTGTGGGAATGTTATGGAACAGGTCAAGCGACGCGTTTTTGGGCTCAAGGTTGAAAACAGCCCAGCGCGTGGCGGCGTTTCAAAAACTGCTTGCGGAAGGCGAGATTTTTGAAGTTAGCGTAGAGGGCATAAAAGAGCCGCTTTACATCCGCGAAGACGAACGCGCCGCGCTTGAGGAAGTCCTTTCCGGCAGGGAATACCAGGACCGCGCTGAGTTCATCGCGCCACTGGACAACCTTTTATGGGACAGGCGGCTGATTGAAGCGCTTTTCGGTTTCGAGTACAGATGGGAGATATACACGCAGCAGGAAAAGCGAAAATACGGCCCGTATACGCTGCCGTTTCTGTACGGCGATAATTTTGCGGGTCGTGTTGACATAACGCGCAGGGGCGGAGCGCTTCTTATTAACAAGGTCTGGACAGAAAATGGTAAACCTTTAAAAGGCAAGATTAAGTCCGCGTTCGAGGAATGCATGAACCGCTTCGCGGAGTTTAACTACTGCGATAGAATTGAAAGAGCATAATTAAAAAATTTGATTATCCTTTGTGTACTTTGTGAACTTTGTGCCTTTGTGAGAGATATTGGAATAAAGGTTCATTATTTCATCTATTTCCGGCATTGCGTCTCCTTCGCAGTCGATCCACTTTACTTCGGGAATTGACGCGAAAAAAGTAACCTGCCTTTTCGCGTAACGGCGGCTGTTTTGGGCAACCAGGGCTTCAACGCCAGCGAGGTCTTTGGAAAGCCGCCAGGCACCATCGGGATCATGTACAAAAAACTCGCGGTAGCCTATCGCCCTGAGGCCGGGATTTTCCGGGGTAAAACCGGCTTCGTATAGGCGTCGTACTTCCTCGGGGAGGCCGGCCCTGAACATTGCTGCTGTACGCTCGTTAATTCGGCGGTAAAGCTCTTCACGGTTTCTCCTCAAGCCAACAAGCAAAAAGCGGAAGGGGCTAACCGCCTTTTCCTTGTATGAGCTAAGCGGCCGTCCGGACAGCCTGAAAACTTCCAGGGCGCGCAGGAGCCTGTATTCGTCGTTGATGTGGATGCGCTCGGCGCTCACAGGGTCGGCTCTGGCGAGTTCTTCCATCATGGAAGAAGCCCCCCTTTCGGCAAGTTCTTTTTTTAACTCAAGGCGGAGGTTCTTGTCTGAGGGGGGCGCTTCGCTTAAGCCCATTACCAGGTTCTTTATGTAAAACCCTGTCCCGCCTGATACCACCGGCAAAGCCCCGCGTGCCAGCGCCGCATTGCAGGCTTCTTCAGCAAGGCGCACAAAATCCCCGGCGTTAAACTGCTCGTCCGGGTTTCTGATGTCTATCAGATGGTGCGGCGTTTTTGCGCGTTCTTCAGGCGTGGGCTTGGCTGTACCTATGTCCATGCCCCGGTAAACCTGCATGGAATCTGCGGAGATAATTTCAATGTGGTAGTCAAGCCGCCGCAAAAGATCAGTTTTTCCTATGCCGGTAGGGCCGAAGAGTACAAAAACAAATTTGTCCATGTCAAGAAATGAAACGAATTATCGCTTTATTGGTTATCCATGCGGAATTCTATTTCTTTGGTAAAAACCTGCCGCGCCGCAAGAGAAACTACTTTACCGTCATTATCGTCGATCCAGTACTTTACCTGATCGTCTTCCGCGGCGTAAAGCATCGATAACTGATAGGAACGCCTGGAAGAGGCAGCGGTTATTTCGTACATATTTTTCTCGTATCCGATTAATTCTTCCAATGGAAATATCATCTCGTTCTCCTAAGCATATTGTTCGGCTATCTTCCTGAATTCTCCCTGAATCGCGACCAGGGCGTCGCAAACAACAGGGTCAAACTGCGTCCCTTTGCCGTCGGTGATCATATTTACCGCTTCCGTATACGGAATTGCCGCCTTGTATACACGGGCGCATACCAGAGCGTCGTAAACATCGGCAATTGCGGCAAGCCTGGCAGCCAGAGGTATCTCTGTTCCGCTGAGCGCGCGCGGATAACCTTTTCCGTCCCATCGCTCATGATGACCGTAGCATATCTCTTCACAGTGCTTCAAGTACAGGGAAGCATTCACATCCCCAAGCTCGCCAATGATCTCTTTTCCATGAGTTGTGTGGGTTTTCATTATCTCGTATTCTTCCGGGTCAAGCCTTCCAGGTTTTAGAAGTATTCGGTCAGGGATCGCAATCTTACCGACATCATGGAGGGCCATAGATTTAACGATAATGTCAGGCTGCATTAAAATAAGGTCGTCCGCGTAAGGCGACTTTGATTTTATAAGGTAGTCCGCCAACACTCCTACATAAAGCTGGGTACGTTTGACATGTTCCCCGGATTCCAAATCGCGGTGTTCAATTACGTTCGCCAGACCCTGAAGCGCGTTATCCAGAGTTTTATTTACCTCTTCGGTTTTTTTAATCACCTCGGCGGTCTTTTGCGCCACCATCTCTTCCAGGCTGTCGCTGTAGTTCTTTAGCGCTATCTGGTTTCTTACGCGCAGTTTAACTATTTCCGGGGTAAAGGGCTTGTTGATAAAATCAACCGCGCCTGCTTCCAACAGTTCGCTTTCTGAATCGTTTGCCGCTGTAATAAAAATAACAGGGATGCGCTTAAAAGCCTCATCGGCTTTTAGAATCTCAAACATTTCCTTGCCGGTCATTTCCGGCATTTGCACATCAAGAAGAATGATCTTGGGAAGAACCTTGGCCCGGCTGAGCGTTTCCAGGGCTTGTTTCCCGTTATTTGCGGTTAAAACGTCGTAATCTGTTTTCAGGATCTCTTCAAGCATCAAGACGTTGATTTCAACGTCATCAACCGCAAGAACAGTCTGCAACGCGGAACTAGGCATATTGGGCAATCACTTTCTCCACCTGGGCTACAGTCTCGGTGAAGCAGGCCTTTATCTTTTCCAGAGATTCACTCTTTAAGGATTTTCCCTTTATCTGGGTTTCAACGTCCAGCGATTGATTGAACAATTCCGTAAGGGAGAGATTGGCGGCAATGCCTTTTATGGTATGGGCCGCAGCCTGAGCTTTTTCCCACTCTTCCGCTTCGGCAAAAGTGGAAAGATCGTCAATGCTTGTATCGGCTTTGAATTTTGTAAGCAGCTTGGCATAAAGCTTGCCGTTGTTCATTACCCGCTTTTTACCCTCTTCCTCGTTTATATATACTATATCGGCCATCCAGATCCCTCCTTTTCTGATATATAAAATACATCAAAAAAGGTTTTTTGGCAATCCTGAAAACTATCAGAACCGAAGCTTCACTCCGGCGTCAACGATGAACCTGGCTCCGGTTTGTGAAGGCCCCAGTTCCCCGGCCTCGCTTCCACCGAAAGCCTTCCGGTCAAGGGGAACGCGGAGATTCAGGCTAAAGGAAAAGCCCTGAAAAAGCTCGTAATTTAAGGTCGCAAATGGCGAAAAGGACAGATCGTCAAAACAGGTTACCATTGAAAGCGCAAGGGTGCAAAAATCGTTAAAACGGTACATGGCGGTTCCGTATAAATAATTGTTGTTTTGCCACCCGCCGCCATATCCAAGGGCGCTTACCGACGTTTTTCCGCAATAGAGGTATTCAAAAAGCAGGAAGAGATCCCCGCCCAAAAAACTGTAGTCAAAGCCAACACCGGCGGAAAGGCCGTCAATACCGTCATTATTAGCCGGATTCAGGGAGTACAGGGCGTCAAGCACCAAGCCAAGCTCAAGATCGGCTTTAACGGAAAGGCCAAAGCGGTGGATGCCCTGCCCAAAAACATCGTCCGGGTTCTGGAAAGCGTACAAAGCCTGCAGGCTTGCCCTGTCCCAATGCTGATCCATAGAAAGCCCGTGAATCTCGCCGTCACCCTTTGTTTCCAGGGGGTTTTGGGGGGCGGCTATAAAGCCCATAAGCTTAAGCGAATCCATTGGGTAAAAAGAAGCGTTCGCGCCCAACACTCCCCTGGGCCTGGCGTTGGGGAAAAGCGGATTTCGTGGATTAAGAAAATCAGAAGAACCCCATACTTGATCGTAGCCAAAATTCATGCGTAACAGCCCCGCCTCGGCGTCAATATAATCGCCATTGAACCTGAAATAGAGGCGTTCCAGTTCCATTCCGGCAGCATAACTTTGGCCGAAGATGAACGGGGTAGACGCAAAATAAGGGTTTTGATAAAGGCTTCCCAGCATGGCCGCATTTTCAAGGTAATTCCCCGTAAGGGCTGTAAGATTAAAAGCTGAGTAAAAAATCGCCTTTTCCCCAATTCTGACACGGAGCCTTAGATTTGCGTACTCTTCGATGCCAAAGGAATTTTCGAGTAAGTCTCCCGCTTTAGCGGTGTAATTAACTGTGGTGTTCGCCACACCGGACAATTCAGGTTCAGCGGCAAAGAGAAAGTTGCTACCAATGATAAAAAATACGATCACAAATATAACACATTGCTTCATAATTTACTCCATATATTTCTCACAGAGGCACAGAGTTCACAAAGTACACAAAGTTTTACTTTGAAAAATCTTCGTGTTCCTCTGTGAGCTTCGTGCCTTTGTGAGAAGATCTTCAAAATCATCTTTCTAGATTGCGTTGGCTAAATACCGAATCGGCGATCGGTTTGTCCAGAACAACATTCTTCATGACAAAAGTAGTTTTGCTTCCGCGCCTTAAAAGGTCCATAATTTCGATCTCTACAGGAAAGCGCTTGGTACCAAAAGTCTCTACCTTAATAAGGTTATACTCCTTGAGTTTTGCGCCTGATAACGCAAAGAGCTCATAGTGAAGGACATCTCCATTTTCCTGATCGATCCAGAGCGTGCGCTTGGGGTAGCTTTCGCTGCGGCTTTTCGCGTTGAGCTCCAGCACCCAGGCGGATCGGCCGTTCCAGGTTTCGGAGCCTTTTAGAACAGGATCGTAACGGGAAGAGAGGGTCGCGTTGTCGATGGTATCCTCGTACGACAGATCTGAGCCCATCATGGACTCTTTAAGCATATGGCCTGAAATAAGCATGACCCCTTCGTTGTCCGGAGAGTACATGTAAAGCCGACCACTTTTTTTCAGGTATTTGGTACCCTTGTCCTCTGGGTTGGTGAATTCGATAAAGCTGTCTGCGTTCCCCCTGGCCCACGCCTTCATTACTTTCACATAACGGCGGTTCTGATACTCAATGATCATTTCACCGTCATACTGAATGCTACTATAAACCTCGTTGGTATCCACCCTGCGAAGCAATTCCGCCGCCGACGGAGTCTGGGAGAAAGCGAGCCCCGCCACAACTGTCATTAACACAATCACAAACAATTTCTTGCACATGGCAACCTCCAAAAAAATCTATTTAAAAATTCATCTCACAAAGGCACGGAGTACACAAAGATCACAAAGAAAAATAAAAATTTGAATATTTACTTTGTGTTCTTTGTGAGCTTTGTGCCTCCGTGAGAGATTTATCGTCTTAATGCCTCTACGGGTTCCACGAAGGCGCTTTTGAGCGATGGAATCAGCGTGAAAAGCGAAGCGACAACCACGCCCAGGAGCCAAGCCCGAATAAGAATAAAAGGAGTACACCCGAGGAAAATCGCGTTGCCCATCGGCATTTCGCTGAAGGTGTTTCCGTACAAATCCCCCAGGCGCACAGGATACATAGACCCGACAGCGGCAATAGCCCCGCCGATTATAACCCCTGCAAATGCGCCTAACGCGGCGAGAAAGAGGGACTCGAAAAAGAACACCTGTACTATCTCGCCACGGGTCATACCGAGGCAGCCCATCATCCCGATTTCCTTTATCCGTTCGTGGATGATCATTACCACTGTGTTAATGATCAGGAAACTTGCGACAATCAGGAACACCAGAAAGATAACCGTGTAGATGGGCGTTACCATTTGCATTATCGCAACCCAGAAGTTGTCCCGCCATTCGGTTACCACATTGCCCTGTCCAAGCAGGTTCTGTACCGCAGCGGTAATTGCGCCGCTTTCTTTCTCATCATTGGCGAAAATCACCAGGGACTGGGTTCCCTCATCCAACACAAGGAGGCGCTGGAGCCGCTCAATATCCACGATGATGAACTGCTCGTCGTACTTGATATAATCGAAATTGAAAATTCCGGTAATGACAGGGCTCCAGATTTTATCGGAAAATTGAGCAGAGACAGTTTTTAGCGGAATCCTGTCGCCTATAGTCAGTCCCGATTTGTGTGAGAAGACACGGCCGACGGCGCACTCGTTAGTACCGGGAGCAGGCCAACGCCCTTCCAGAAGGCCGTCGTTGCGATCCGTCAGGTTGAAGTGATTCGCCGCCATCTCGCCATCAATATCAAGACCCCACAACACAGCGTGCTTGATCGTGCTTTCCTGCAAGGTCGCAAGAGAAGATATTCGCGGGAACACGGCACGCACGCCGGGTATTTTCTTTATGGAAGTGGCAAGCTCCTTCCAGCTTTTGCCGTCGGCTACAGGGAACTGCACGGGCATATACTCGTTTTCCGCTTCGTACTGGGACGAAACAACCTTGACGTGCCCCAGCTCGTAGACCTTCACTACATCGTTGATGTTATTGGTCATTCCGTCAATCATTGCTGAATAAAGCACGATAAAAAACACCGCTATTCCGACTGCCGCAATGCAGAAAATTGTCCGCCTTTTGTTGCGCCAAATGTTTCGGTAGGCGATTTTTATAAGCGTGGCAGTGCCGCCTTGTTTATATGCATCAGACATAAAGCTCATCCTCCTCCATCTTTAAATAAGGGAGTGGGGAATGGGTTATGGGGTCGTTGTCTGTAGGCATAGCCTGTTACTAACAAACTATGCTTGCTAACAACTCTCCCCATTCCCTACTCCCTACTCCCCATTCCCTACTCAAACCTCAAACTCTCGGTAATTGGCATCTTCAGCGCCCGGCGGACGGGGAAGTAAGCCATAAAAGACGAGATCAGTGTTGCCACAATGCCTGAACCGATAATAACAGGCACATTCCACATACTGCGAAAAAGCGATGTAACACGGAAACCAATGCCTTCACCGCCCATTACGTCGACGAATGCGCTAAAATTTATGCCGTACTTCACCATCGGGTAATTGATAGCGCAACCCACAATCACCCCCAATACCGAGCCGATGAATCCCAGGAAGCCAGCTTCCAGCATATAGACCAGGATCATTTGGCTGTCGGTCATGCCCATGGCTCGCATCATGCCGGTTTCCTTGGTACGTTCCAGTATGGCAAGTAGGATCGTGTTTGAAATTCCCAGGAAGGACAGCAACAGCAACAAGCCGGCTACCATCTGCGGCATTGTGTTTTCCAGAGCTTCGTAACCCAGGTAGTCCTGCATATACTCCTCCCAGGTATGCACCATCAGCTCTGGCGGCATGGCTTGCCCGTTCGCGGCCAGGCCCCGCTGTAGCGCGGCGCTGATCGCGGCGGCGCTCTCGCTTTTGCCGGGAAGCCTGGAATCCGGAGAGTTTTTCTCGCGGATAACAAGTTCTGTCACCGCGCCTTCCAGCATCATGCCGGCTTCATCCTGTAAAACGTCCAGGGGGATGTAAGCGGTATTGCCGTTGGGGAGAGGCGCCGGAGAATTGATCACGCCGACAACCTTCGCGTCCAAAAGCTGGTTCACATGGCGCACCGCTCCCGAATAGCCGGAACGGATCATGGCGGTAAGAATAGCGTCAAGCGCCTTTTCATCTTCTTCGACAAGAAGATAGCCGCCCACAAAATCCTCGTAACTGTAAGCGGCTTCTACCAGCGGCTTGTCTTCGCTGCGCAAGGCTGGCATGAGCTCGCCTTCCCACTTGTCGCTTCGTATTACCTCCGGCACGGCTTTGATGTCGATAACAGCGTTGATCCGCACATCGTTGCGGCCCGATGCGTCGAGTATATTCCAGTAGCGGTCAAGATCGGCACGGGAGGCGTTCTTTTTTAAGATCATCCTCTCGTTGCCTTCCGTTGTTTTTTCATCTACTACGTCCCAGAAAGACTTTTCCCCGGAAGCATCATAAAGCGAGCGAATAAAATCACCTTCGGCGTTGTTGCGGGCGGCCAGGGCGATCAGGGCTTCCAGTTCCAGCCTGTAAGGCCGGCTGGGAATGCCGACTTTGAGTTTTTCTGCCGCCATCGTTCCCAGAGCAATTTCAAAATTGCTGTTTTGCACGTAACGGCCAAAATCTACAAAAGGGACATAGCGCATTGTTTCCGCCTCATACGTTGGCTCCACCGCGTAAAAAGTAATGGGCGCGGAGCCTGACATTGAGAATAGGGTGCCGGAAAACACATATCGGGGAGCGCTTACATAGCCTTCGCGGGAAAGCGCGTCGCGGTACTTTTCCCAACCTGAAAAATTTTCGTAGCTGGGCATCTCGTCATTCTTTTCAAAGTAGAGCTTTGTTTGCAACTTAGCCGCGCCCATTTCGTAGTTGACGATATTCCTGCGCGAGTCGATCATCATGCCTTTTAGCCAGCTGTTAATAAAGATAAACGTCGTAACGCTTACCATGATTGCCGCCGAGGTAAGAAGAGTCTTTACCTTGTGCCTTGCCAGATTTCGCATGGCAATTTTCTTTAGTTCCCAAATGCCATTGATGGACATTATTGGCCTCCCTTCACCTCGTCAGACTCAACCTGGCCGTCGCGGAGGCGCACAATACGGCGGGCATAGTCCATGACCATTTGATCGTGGGTTGAGAAAATGAAGGTTGTCCCTTCAGCCTTGTTGAGTGCAAGCATCAGTTCCAGAATCTCCCGGCCGATTTTTGAATCGAGGTTCGCCGTGGGCTCATCCGCCAGAATTAGGGTGGGCTTTTTCACCAGGGCGCGGGCAATCGCAACCCGCTGCTGCTGACCGCCGGACATCTCCTTTGGCCGCCTTTTTTCCATGCCCTCAAGGCCAACATCCTTCAAAACCTGGGCGGTGCGCTCTTTGATTTCCTTCTTGTCCACTCCCAAAAGAGAAAGGGGGAAAGAAATGTTTTCTTCCACCGAAAGCACCGGAATAAGGTTATAAGCCTGAAAGATGAAACCGATGCTGTGCCGCCTTAGAATGGCAAGCTGCTGGCGCGACATTTTCGCAGTGTCAGTACCTCCGACATTAATGGTTCCGCCCGTCAGGGTATCAAGGCAGCCGGCCAGGTGAAGGAAAGTGGATTTGCCGCTCCCGGAAGGCCCGGCAATCGCGGAAAATTCCCCGCCAGAGAATTCAAGGTTAACTCCCCGCAGGGCGTGTACTGTTTGGTCGTTAAGGCCGTAGTCTTTTACAACATTCTCTGCCTTTACTACTATCATATAAACCTCCTAATAAAGGGAGTGGGTTATAGGGAGTGGGGAGTGGGGTTGTTGTAAGAAAGCTTTGCTTAATTCTTTCACACATTGATTACGAACAACTCTCCCCATTCCCTACTCCCTACTCCCCATTCCCCTCTTTTTTCTTTAACTCGTTCAGGGCCGCAAGGCCGAAGACATCCCTTGTTTTTAATTCCTCCGCTATTGAATTCGGTATCAGCATCATGGAGTTCCCTGCTTTAAGGCCCTCGTTCAATATTGAAAGTATTTTGAGCTTCAGTGCGCCTTCATTTTTCGCGTAGATGGAAATCGCCTCTTCCAGCTTTCTGGCGATCTCGATTTCAGCTTCCGCAAGAAAAACGCGGGCTTTCTTTTCCCGTTCGGCCTGCGCCATGCGAGAAAGGGAATCCTGCAGGGCCTCCGGGATCTGTATGTCGGTAATTTCCACATACTGAACCGTAATGCCCCATTCGGTGGTTTGCTTTTCCACTTCCTCCTGAATCTGCTTTTCGATTAAATCCCCTCGGGACAGGAAGGTGGAAAGGTCGTTCTTGGACATCGCGTTGCGTAAAGCCGCCTTGGAAGCCAATGCTACCGCTTCTTCGTAATTCTCGATCTCAAGAACAGCCTTCTGAGGATCCCAGACCAGCCAGAAACAAAAGGCGTCCACGCCTACCGTAACCGAATCGCCGGTGAGGGTTTCCTGTGCGTAAAAATCAGTAACCCGTATTCTGATATCAATAGTTTTATAAACCTGATCGACAATTGGAATGATTAAGTAAAATCCCGGGCCTTTGACCTTATGGAACTTGCCCAGCCTGAGCAACACGGCCCGTTCCCATTCCTTGGCTTTGCGAAGCGAAAAGAGCAAAATCAGGGCCAGCAAAATAACGGCGGCGCGCCACGGCGGTTCTTCAGATATGGCAAGAGAAAAACCCAACACCGTGATAATGGCGAGCAGGATGAGCCGTGTTAAAAGAAGAGAAGAATCCGGCGCGTTCCTGCGGCGCGTAAACTTTGCCGGGGGCTGAGCCGCGTTTTTTTCTTTTTTAAAAATCATCTTTTGTCCTCCTTAAATGCGGCAATTACCCTTGCCAATTCCCTTTTTTCAACGCCTAAATCCTGCATATCACGGATAAAGCGCCCCACCAATTCTTTTATCTTGTGATCCGGGCCTTCTCTTTCAGGCTCCGGCTTTTTATTCGAAATATACGTACCGCTCCCGACCTGGGTTGCCAAAATGCCGCGTATCTCCAGTTCCCCATAAGCCTTGGCTATGGTATTGGGGTTGGTCTTTAGTTCCACCGCCAGAGCGCGTATGGTCGGCAGCTTATCCCCGCTCTTTAGCCTGCCCGACAGAATCGCGTACTCGATCTGCTTGATGATCTGCCGGTAAATCGGCACGTCATCGCTCTGGTCAAGGGAAAAGCGGACGGCTTTAGCCTGGATTCCTGTCTGGCCGGGCTTGCTTTCCTTATGTCCGGAAATTGTACCATTCATCTAGTACAATACTAATTGAACTAGTACAATATGTCAAGAGAAAATTTGTATTTTTTAAATATTTCTCACAAAGGCACATCGAACCTTCGGTTCGCGTACACAAAGAAACACGGAGGAAGACGTGGAATTCGTAAATTCTTTGTGTCCTTCGTGCCTTGGTGCCTTCGTGTGATATTTTTCGTAATGATGGGCATATTGTGAAGAATTAGTTTTTTTGATAATACTAAGGATCCTGATGCAAAACAAATACCGCAAATGGTTCGGCAGCCGGCAATGCGCTCGGGCGCTTAAGGCTTTTAGCGACAAAGGATGGATCACCCATTACGCCGAAACCCTCGAAGAAGCCAAAAAACTGCTGTTTGAAATCATTGTTCCGAAAAATGTTTCCATCGGGCTTGGGGGCAGCGAAACCCTGGCGGCTATGGATATTCTTCCCGTACTGCGTGGCAGCGATTATAAACTATTTGATCGCTATAACTGCGAAGATCATTATGAAGTGTGCCGCGAAAGCCTGATGGCAGATTATTTTTTATCCGGGGCAAATGCCTTAACCATGAACGGCGAAATGGTCAATCTCGACTGTTCCGGCAGCCGCGTAGCGGCCATGGCTTACGGTCCCAGGCATATTGTTGTCGTCGCAGGCGTGAATAAACTCTGCGCAAATATAGACGAAGCCGTCAAACGAGCGAAGGCGATTGCCCCCATGAACTGTAAACGCAACAACCATGAAACGCCCTGCGTAAAAGACGGCGTATGCAGCGAATGTAACATTCAGGCAAGAATGTGCAATCACCTTTTGATCACTTTCAACGCGCAAAAATTCGCCGGAAAATATACCCTCATATTGATTAATAAAGACTTGGGATTTTAGAAAAAACCTGATCTTGACAGGCAGTAACAGGTTGTTTATTCTGAAAATATCGGGGGGATAGATGCCTAATATAACTGCTGAAAAAGAAGCCTGGCATAATATGCTGAATCACAATATCCTGATTGTCTGGCAACCCTCATACAATTTGGGAATACAGATTGTAGATGAGCAGCACCGGGGGATAGTTTCCACCATCAATTCTCTCTGCTACGCGATACAGAACAAACAGGGCAACCAGATACTCCAGCCTGTGACCAGCATGGTTACCGAATACACCCGCATCCATTTTGATCTTGAAGAAGATTTTCTTCAAAAATGCGGTTATCCCAATCTTGAATACCATCGTACATTGCACAAGGAATTAATAGACTCGCTGTCCCACGTCAGTAAACAAAGCATTTGGAATAGAGATCCTCAGGAGTTTCTGAGCTTCCTTAAAGACTGGTGGATCAACCATATCTGTAAAGAAGACCTGGCATTCACTCATTACCTGTCAAACAAGAAATAACTGTCAGTTAAACCTTCAGGCTTCGGATATAGGCGCCGATCTTTACGTCCTGGCCTTTAATGTGGTTAATCAGCCAGCCTCCCACATGTTCCCGTATCTCATTGAGGGATTGTTCCGTGGGACCCCAGGATATCCATTTCGCGCCGAGGGTTTTGACCGCCGCCTTGTAATCCTCGTGTATCTTCCTGTGGGCTGGGTAGTCCGGATATCCGCAGCCCTTCTGAATGACTTCTTCGTCGCTAAAGTGTTTATCCACGTATTTGGCCAAAAAAGCTATGCCTGCATTGAATTCAGGCCGGTTGCTTGAAAAGCAGGCTTTTACCAGGTTGTTGAGGGCCGCAAATAGCTGGCGGTGCTGCTCGTCGATTTGTTCGTGGCCTACCGCGAAGGTCTTGTCCCAGATGTAGTCGCTGTTTTTATTTACCTTGAACTTCTCTACCTCTTTGGACAGGGTGCCGATGTGTTCCTTATTGTCATTGGAGATGACGTGAACCCGCTC